>Ga0335078_10011489_pt1 | contig 13136 bp, 10 predicted proteins | sample Lox_Sample_32_FD_206711 | JGI IMG/M metagenome (GOLD analysis project Ga0335078, IMG submission 206711) | Soil microbial communities from Loxahatchee National Wildlife Refuge, Florida, United States - Lox_Sample_3.2 | ecosystem: Environmental > Terrestrial > Soil > Wetlands | place: USA... | reverse complement strand
CCTTGCCAGCGTGGAGGTCGGTGATGGGTCGGCCACCTCGGCGCGGGCAGGCACGCGCTGTACCGGGGCGCCGAGGTACCGAGACACCGCCGACCCGGGGAGGTTCGGATGGAACTCACGGGGTTGGCGGGGTTCTCCGACGGCCAGCCGTGCTCGGCGAGCGGGTCGACGTCGGGGTAGAAGACACCGCCCGCCGACACGGCGCTCGGCACGCGGGGGTAGCCGAGGCTCGCCCCGTCGAGGCCACGCGCTCCGGCCGAGGTGGCCGGCAGGGCCACGAGCTGACCACCGGCCGAGTCACCGACGGCGGCGATGGCGCCGGGTCGTAGCCGTGATGGGCGGCGTGGGTGCGGCGCCAGCGCACGGCGGTCTTCACGTCCCGGGTCCGGGCCGGGAGCGCGTTTGCTCGAGACCCGGTGATCGATGCACGCCCACGGCATAGCCGAGACCGAGAGAGAAGTTGCCGAACGTCAACGACGTCGAGATGCGCTTGTCGCCGTGCCCCGCCAGCTACTGCCCGCCGTGGACGGAGACCACGAGCCCCGGGAAGCACGACGAGAGGGCGAGTACCGACACGGCGAGGGCGACCATCGAGGCCCCGAGGGCGCGCAGGGCCAGATTCGTCTCCGACCTCACGATTCCAGGGTCCGCCTCCGGGCCTTCCCGCCAGGGTCCAAGAGCCGTGGCATCGAGCCTCGACGGCACCGCCGACTCCCGGCGCGTGCGGTGCACCCGAGCGGGGATTCCCTCGGGTGGAATCACGCTCTCGTGTGCGCCCCCGCCGACGCCGAGGTGTCACCGGGGTGCTCGCCGCGCCCCGCCAAGGAGGCACCATGATGCAGCTGCGGCGGTTCCTGCCCCGGCAGTTCGCCGACTGGGAGGGGACCTACCTGGTGGAGGAGGACGCCGACCGGCGCTGGCGCGCCTGCCGGGTGGTCGACATCTCCTCGGCCGGGGCGGGCATCCACGTCGTCGGCGCGTGCCCGGAGGTGGCGGCCGGCAACCACCTGCTCTTGCGGGTGCATCTGCGGGCCGAGATCCGCCACGCCGCCCCCGGCGGCGCCGAGGGCGTGCGCATCGGGGCCCAGTTCGTGGACCTCACCGACGCCGAGCGCACCTACCTGGCCTCGGTGTCCAAGCTCGACGCCCGGTGGTGAGCACGCCCGCCGCATGACGCCGCCCGTTCGGTGTGCACGCACCCCGAGGCGCTGGTCCGTGCCCGGGGTGGGCGGACCCGGGAACGGGCCCCGACCGGCGCCCACCGGTGGCGACGCTCCGCGCCGGGGAGCCCGGCGTGAGCGGTGTCTTGACCCTCACCGCCGGGGAGGGTCAAGACTCGTCGCGTGGGCGATCTCATGTCGATCGGGGAGTTCTCCAAGCGATCCGGTCTGTCGCTGAAGCGGCTCAGGACCTACGCCGGCGAGGGCCTCCTCGTGCCGGCTGCGGTGGATCCGGCATCGGGCTACCGGTACTACTCGCCCGAGCAGGTCCACCTGGCCCGGGTGATCGAGGCCCTGCGCACGGCCGCCATGCCGCTCGCCGACATCCGCAGCGCCTTACGCCACGGGCCCGGGCCCGATCTCGACGCCTGGGAGCGGCGTCTGGAGACCGACGCGGTGGCGCGCCGTCAGGCCCTCGAGCGCGCCCGGCGGCTCCTGGGCGATCACGACCATCCACTGGACACCACAGGAGGTGCAGGACCGGTGCAGACGACAACACTCCGCTGTGCGGGCCGCTCCGAGACCGGCCCCGGACGCCAGAACAACGAGGACGCCGTCGTGCACGGCGAACGCATCGCCGTGGTGGCCGACGGCATGGGTGGTCCGCCCGGTGGCGAGATCGCGGCCCAGCTGGCGGCGGCACTGGTCCGGGCGGCCTGTACCGGAGCATCGCTCTACGAGCTCGGAGCGGCCGTGCGGGCGGCCAACTGGGCGATCTGGGACCGCGCCGGGCGCCAACCCGAGCTGGCCGGCATGGGCACCACGATCTGCGCCGCCGCCCTGCTCGACGACGGTGGCGTCGCCGTGGTTCACGTCGGGGACAGCCGCGCCTACCTGTGGCACGACGGCGCCCTGGTCCGGCTCACCCGCGATCACACCGTCACCGCCGACCTCGTCGAGCGCGGCGAGCTGTCCGAGGCCGAGGCGCCCGGACACCCCCACTTCGGGATCCTCACCCGGGCGCTGGGCGTGGCACCCGAGGTCACGGTGGACGCCTGTGTCCGGGCGGTGGCGGCCGGGGACCGCCTCCTGCTGTGCAGCGACGGGCTCGTCAACGAGGTGTCCGATGCCGAGATCGCCGGGGCCATGGCATCGGAGGACGATCCCGCCACACTCGCCGACCACCTGGTCGACGCCGCTGTCGCCCGGGGTGCCCGGGACAACGCGTCCGCGGTGGCGGCGCACGTCGCGGCGTCGCCACCGCGCCCCGGCTGACCGAGCCGGCGCTCCCCGATACCATCCCGCCACGTGCCGGTGGTGATCCTCCCGGACGGGCGACGCCTGGGCTACGCGGTCATCGGCGACCCCGACGGCCTGCCCGTCGTCTGCCTGCACGGCACCCCGGGATCGGCTCGACAACTGGCGGCGCTCGAGAGGACGGCGCGCGCCCACGGGCTGGCGCTCGTCGCCCCGGATCGTGCTGGCTACGGGCAATCCACCCACGACCCGGCGCGCACCATCGGATCGAACGCCCGCGACGTCGGGGCCCTGCTGTCGTCGCTCGGCATCGAGCGCTGCAGCGTGGTCGGCGTCTCCGGAGGCGGGCCCTTCGCCCTGGGCTGCGGGATCGTCCTCGCCGATCGGATCGCCACCGTGGCCACGGTGGGCGGCGTGGCCCCCCTGGTGCCGAGGGACCCGTCGCTTCCTCCCGACCGCATCGTGGGCAGGGTGGCGCGCCGATCGGAGGCCGCCGCGCGGGCCCTGTTCGGCCTCGTGCTGCACGAGGGACGCACCCGCAGCGAGCGCTCCCTGGAACGCTTCGCCTCCCTCCTCGCCCCATCCGACGCCCGGCTGCTGCGCGAGCCGGGCCCGGTCCGCAGCGCCTTCCTCGACGACCTGGGCCATCCCTCGCGCAGCGCCGCCCGGGCCGCAGCACGCGACTTCTGGCTGTTCGAGCACCCATGGGACGTGGACCTCGCCGACCTGGCGGTGCCCTGCCACGTGTGGCACGGGACCCTCGACCGGAACGTGCCGGTGGCCCACGCCGCCGTGATCGCCGGGCGGTGCCCCGCGGCGCGCCTGCATCTGGTCGAGGGGGGCGGGCACCTGCTGCTGGGCGAGGCCGACGAGATCCTGTCCTCGCTGCGCCGGCAGTCGTAGCCGGTGCCGCCGGCGAGTCGACCCGCTCCTGTCGCGACCGCCATGGTTGCGCCCGTGCCTGCCCCGGTGCCCAGAAGGTGGGCGGGCGCCGGCGCCGTGGCCGTCACCGTGCTCCTCGCCGGGTGCGGCGGCGTGGCGGTGACGGGACCGGTGCCGGCGACCGAACCTTCGGCGGCCACGACGACCACCACACCCCCGAGTCGTGCGGGTCCGGACCGACCGCCCTTCGCACGTGCCTGAGCGCGCTGACCTTCGTCGACGCCCGCCACGGCTACGGCATCTCCCCACCGGAACGGGCGGCCGACCTCCCCGACGAGGTCGCGGTCAGCTCCGACGGCGGGTCCACGTAGCAGGCCGTCGGCCCGGCGTCGGCGGTCGTGGGGGGTCTCGTCTTCGCCGACCGCGAGACGGGCCTGCTCTACGGCGACTTCCCCCTGGAGATGACGAGGGACGGGGCCAGGACGTGGAGCGCCGTGGCTCTGCCCGGACGCGCCCTGGACGTCACCGCGTCGGGGCCCACCGTGTGGGTGACATCCACGTCTGCCGGGAACCGGCTTCGACGGCGGCGCCACTTGGGCGCCCGCCTGAGTCGGGCCGCTCAGCGACCCACGACCACCTGGCGCACCACCCAGGACAGGCCGGGACCGCCGTCGTGAGCGGCCGTCCCCGCCAGGGCGGCGTCGAGGACGGCCAGGCGCGGCCACAGCGGGCGCCGGGACTCGTCGGCCAGCCAGCGGCGCACGTTGTAGCGGTAGACGGCGGCGGCCAGCGCCGGCGGCACCGTCACCCGGACCACGCGCCCGCCCAGGGCGGCCAGGGCCGGACCGGCGTAGAGCACTCCCCCGCTGGCGCGCACCACATCGGCGACGAGGTCCTCGTAGTCGGACAGCGGGCCCGGGGGCGCCTCGATGGACTCCAGGTCCTCGACGAGCAGGACCCCGCCGGCGACGAGCTCCCCACGCCAGCGCTCCACCGTGGCCAGCGGGTCGGCCAGGTGCGCCAGGACGAGGCGGGCGTAGATGACCTCGGCGGGGGCGCCCGGCAGGGGGACGGCGGCGACGTCGTGGATCTCGAAGCGCGCCTGCGGCACCCGGGCCCGGGCCGCCTCGACGAAGGCGGGCGAGGCGTCCAGGCCCACGAGGGTCTGCGGCGCGCAGCGCTCGGCGAGCAGCTCGGTGCTGAAGCCGGGCCCGCACCCGAGGTCGAGGGCGCGGGCCGCGCCACCGGGCGCGTGGGCGGCCAGGAAGGGCCCCGACACCGGGGCGTAGGCCGCGGCCACCAGGCGCAGCCGCTCCAGCGCGGGGTCGTCGTCGCCGAAGCTGTAGTCCGCCACGCCCCTCAGTGTGGCGTCCGCGCCGCGACGGACCCCAGTCCCGGTTGTGACGGCCCCGACGCGACGCACCCCGGCCGGGGCCGGGGTGCGTCGGAGCAGTCCGTGCCGGAGCTCGGCACCGTCGGCGTCACAGCGACATCGTCGTGCCCTTGGCCAGCGACAGCTTCTGGGTCTTCACGATCACGCAGGTCTTCGAGCTCAAGGCATCGCCCGCCTTGGTGTAGGTCGAGGTCCCGCCGGTCACCGTGCCCGTCGTGTAGTACTCGTCCGACCCCTTCTTGGGGCACTGGGCCGGGTTGGTGGTGATCTGGGTGAACGCCAGCGACCCCACCTTCGTGGTCTCGCCGTTGGACCAGGTGAGCGTGCCCCCGTGCACTAGCGCCGATGCCGAGCCGGTGGCCTGCTTGAAGGCCTTCTCCTTGGGATCGCACTTCTTGATGGTGATGGGCCCCGAGATGGTGCCGCTCAACTTGTTGCACTGGATCGAGGAGTGCGCCGGGCCGGCCGACGCCGTCCCACCCCACACCAGCGCCGAGGCCGGCGCCGCCAGCCCCGCCACCGCCACCGCCACCGCCAACGTCCGTCGCATGAGGGACCTCCCCCCGGTCCGTGCCCCCGCCAGAGGGGGCTCCCGGCCCGCGAGCCTGGCACAGCGCCGCCTCCCGTGCTCGGAGGGTCCCCGTGACCCGGTCCGCCCCACCGCGACCGCCCCTGCACCCGAGGCGACGCCGGGGGCGATCCCCGCCGTGGCGCTCGGGCGCCCGGGCCGTCGTGGGCGGGTGGAGCCCGCGCTCAATCGGTGCGCAGCAGCAGGGCCGTGGGGGTGCGGGCCGCCGTCCGGCCCGGCACGGCGGCCACCACGTTGGCCAGGATCACCGCACCCACGCCCACCACCACCATGGCCGCGACCGGCACCGACGGCTGGGGCACGGCGTCGATGAGCCGGGCGAACAGCGTCCACAGCCACCGCCCGAGGGCGATGCCGAGGGGCAGTCCCACGACGACGCCGACGACGGCCGACACCGTGGCCTGCCAGGCCACCGCCCAGGCCAGCTGGCCCTGGGTGAGCCCGAGGGTCTTGAGCAGCGCCAGGTCGTGGCGACGCCGGCGCACCGAGGTCTGCAGGGTGAGGCCCAGCGCCACCACCGCACCCAGCGCCAGCGAGGCCGCCAGCAGGGCCGGCGTGGCCCCCATCGACCCGTAGTTCACGATCTCGGCGGGGCGCTGCACGCCGGTGACCGTGACCGTGTACCCGGCGCCGGCCCCGTCGGGCAGTGCGGCCAGGGCGCGGTTGGCGACGGCGGCGATCCGGCGCAGGCCGGCCAGGCCGGCGGCGCGCCCCACGCCGGGGCGCAGGCGCACGAACACGAGGTCCGGTCCGTCGAGGGTGGGGTCGGGGTCGAGGACCGCCTGCTGGAAGGCGGGCGGCTCCACCCCGACGGTCACGAGTCCCCCCGTCCCCATGGAGGTGTGGTCGGACACCACGCTGGCGAATCCCACCGCCGGCATGGTCGCCGTGCCCACCACCGTGAGGCGAACGGGGGGGATGTAGACGGGGGCGTCGGCCCGACTGCCGTAGACCAGGGTCACCGTCGCGCCCACGTGCGTGTGCAGCTGCGCCATGGTCGCCGGACCCAGCACGATCTGGCGACCGGTGCGCGCCGGGTGGCCCGACAGCATGGGGGGCGTGACGGCGGGGTGGTCCTGGACGATGAGGACGGGCACCTCCTGCCCGTCGATCTCGACGTCGTTGTAGTCGTAGCCGGTCCACGCCGCCACGTCCCGGTCCCGCCCCAGCGCGGCCAGCGCCTGGGGCGGGACGTCGTTGGAGGCGTTGAGCATGGAGGTCCAGTTCCACCCGTACAGGGCGGGGTGCGACACGAGCGACTGCAGTCCCGCCCCGAAGGTGAGCGAGGCGCTGACGAGCGCCACGGTGAGCACCGCCCCCAGCAGTGCCGAGCGCACCGGCACCGCCGTGCGCCCCCGCCCGGACTCGAGGGCCATGCGGGCCCCCAGCACGGCGGGGACGGGGAGCGACGCGGCCGCCGCCCCCACGGCGCGCGCCGTGACCGTGGGCAGCGCCCCCGGAGCCCGCTGCGCCCGCCGGGCGCCGGCACGCCAGGCCAGGACGACCGACAGCGCCCCGAGCCCCCCGAGCAGCACCCCCGCACCGGCGCCGAGGACGACCCAGTCGGCGCCGAGGAACGGTCCGGGGAACACCGTGCGGACCGGTCCGAGCGGCGCCAGCGGGGAGAGCGCCACCGCCACCGCCAGCGCCAGCGCCGTGCCCGCCGCCAGCGCCACCACCATGGCGCCCACGGCGTCGGCGCCGACCATGGCCGGGGACGCCCCGAGGGCGCGCAGGACCTCCTGGTCCTCGGCCTCGGCGTGGACCTGTCGGGCCAGGATCTGGGCGGCGACGAGCAGCACGGCCAGCGCCGCCACCCCGCCGAAGACGGCCAGGGCAATGGAGATGGGCTCCACGGTGCGGTCGACCTTGGTGGTCACAGGGGCCACGGCGTGGAAGGCGTAGCTGGTCCCGGGGGGGACGATCCGGGCGAAGGCGGCCTCGAAGGCGTTCACCCCGGCGTCGCCGCGCACCAGCTGGATGCCGTAGGTGAGCGCCTGCAGACCGGCCGGATCGGGCCGGTCGAAGAGGCGGCGCTCGAGCGCCTGGGTGAAGACCTCGAACGTCGGGGTGCGGTCGATGTCGTCCTGCACCACGGCGTTGCCGAACTGCACCAGCCCGACCACGGTGGCGTGGAACGCCACGCTCGGCCGCACACCGGGCGCCCCGTACTCCTGGCCGAGGGTGTAGGCGCCGAAGGCGAGGCGCTCGCCCACGTGGACACCGAGGACCCGGGCGGCGGTGGCGGTCATCTCCATCTCGTCGGCGCGGCGCGGGTCGGCGGCGCGTCCCGCCACCACGGCCAGCCGGTCCTGGTGGAAGAGCATGCCGTTCTCGCTCATGATGGGCAGCACCGAGACCAGCGTGGCGTCGTCGAGCACCGGGGAGCCGTCGGTGCCGAGCGGCACGATGCCGGGGATGACGGCCACGCCCACGTGGCGCACCCCCCGCAGGCGCGCCACGCGCTCGACCACCGACGGACGCAACGACACCGTCCCCCCGCCGTTGGTGGGACCACCGAACACCGACACCGTCACGTTGGAGGGATCGGTGCTGGCCAGGAAGGTGGTGAAGGCCGACTGGGTGCGGCGGGCGGCGGCCACGGCCCCCATGGCCAGGCCCCCCACCAGGCCGACGAGGAGCACCAGGGCCAGGTAGGTGCCGCGGCGGGCCCGCCACGTGGCCCGGGCGCGCAGGCGCGCCGCTCCCAGGACGTCCCCGCTCACCCGCCGGTCCCCCGCTGCCGGTGTGGCCCGATCACGCCGTGACGCTCCCCGCCCTGCGGGGCGCGACTCGCCCCTCCTCGGCAGTGTGACCTCCGGCGTGGCGGGCGGCCAAGGTGGCTGGCCCGTGGGAACGGGGTCGTGCCAGCACGGCCCCGGCGGGTGTGGAGGGCGTCAGCGCCCCAGGGCGTAGGCGGCGCGGCGGGGGTCGGCGCCGGCCCGCAAGGTGGGCCGGGCCCCGGCGCCGGCCGGCGGGTGCTGGCGGATCATGCCCACCGAGCCCGCCTCGAACTCGTAGGGCGGCCAGCGGCGCACGTCGTGGCCCCGGGCGAGCAGCTCGCGCAGCACGGCCCCGGGGACGCGCTCCTCCACCACCACCCGGCCCCGGTGGTGGGTGTGGGGATGGAACGAGTCGGGGAAGGCCAGCGACACGCCGCGGGGTGCCTCGACGGCCTGCTGCTCGGTCATGGCGAACACGGTCACGTTCAAGAAGGCCTGAGCCATGGCCTGGACGATGACGTCGCCCCCGGGGCAGGTGATGGGCCACACCCGTCCGTCGTCGTCGAGGGCGATGGCGGGGGCCGGCGTCACCCGGGGCCGCCGACCGGGCCCGAGCACCGCCGGGTGCCCGGTCGCCGTGCGGCTCTGGACGCCGCGTCCGGACACCACCACACCCAGGCCCGGGACGACCGGGGCCATGGCCAGGGTGTCGCTCGGGGCGCAGGCGAAGGCGGCCCCCTCGCCGTCGACCACGGCCACGTGGGTCGTCGACGCCACGTCGTCGGCCCGGTGGCGCAGGGTGGGCAGGTCCCCGAGCGCGGCGTCGGGGCGGATGGACGAGGCCAGCTCGTCGGCGTGGGCGTCGGAGAGCAGGTGCTCGAGATCCACCGGCCCGGCGTCGCCGTAGTAGCGCTCGCGGTCCGAGAAGGCCAGCTTGACCGCCTCGAACAGCAGGTGCAGGTGGTCGGCGGTGTTGTGCCCGGCGCCGGCCAGGTCGAAGCGCTCGAGCACGGCCAGGGTCTGGAGCAGGGCCGGGCCCTGCGACCACTGCGGCGGGGTCACGTGCACCGTGACGCCCCCGAACGACGGGAAGCGCCGCGCCGGGGCCGGCGCCACCTCGGCCCGGAAGGCGGCCAGGTCCTCGACGGTGAGGAAGCCGCCCTGGTCGGTGACGAAGGCGGCCATGGCCCGCGCCGTCTCCCCCTCGTAGAAGGCGCGCCGCACGGCGTCGAGCCCGGCCCGGCGCCGCCCGGCGGCGCCGGTGGCGCCGTGCACGCCGGCGTCGTGCTCGGCGTCGGCCAGCCCGGCCAGGAGGGCCCCCAGGTCCGCCTGCACCAGTCGGTCCCCCGGCGCCATCCGGCGACCGTCGGGACAGTAGACGGCGGCCGACGAGGGCCACCGCTCGTAGACCCAGGCGAACAGATCGAGGGCGCTCGCCACGGTGGCGTCGAGGACGAAGCCGTCGGTGGCGAGCTCGACGGCGGGCGCCACCACCTCGGCGAAGGACCACGTGCCGAAGTGCTCGAGGGCGCTCAGCCACCCCGCCAGTGCCCCGGGCACGACGCTGGCGGCGCCCCCCGGGGCCATGGCCGTGCCGTGCCGGGCGAGGTAGGCGTCGAGGGTGGCGGTCGAGGACCACCGCCCCACGCCGGCGACGCTCAGCACGTCGCGGCCGCCCGCCGGTCGCACCAGGATGGGGGCGATCCCCGCCAGGTTGCACATGTCGGCCTGGACCACGTTGGACGCCAGCCCGGCCGCCACCCCGGCGTCGACGGCGTTGCCCCCCGCCTCGAGGACGCGCCCCGCCACCTGCACGGTGAGGGGATGCCCGGTCACCGCCATCCAGCGGTCGCCGACGAGGGTGGGACGCGAGCTCTCCGAGGCCGGGAGCCCGCGGGGACCGGGCTCGATGGTGGCGTCGGCGCCCGGCACGCCCTGCACGGTAGCCGGGAGGGCGCGCCGCGGCCCGAGGGTCGGCGGGGCCGGCTCGGGGGCGCTCCTACACTGAGCGCGTGTTCGAGCGCTTCACCGACCGGGCCCGGCGGGCCCTGGTCCTGGCGCAGGAAGAGGCGCGCCTCGTGCGCCACGAGCGCATCGGGACCGAGCACCTGCTCCTCGGGCTCGTGCACGAGGGCGAGGGCGTGGCCGCCCGGGCCCTGGACGCGCTGGGCGTGACCATCGACCGGGCCCGCGCCCGCGTCGAGGAGTTCGGGCCGGCGTCGGCGCATCCGATGGCGTCGCCGCCGTTCTCGGCGGGAGCCAAGCGGGTCATGGAGCTGGCGCTGGTCGAGGCGCTGCAGCTGGGCGCCGCCTGGATCGGCACCGAGCACCTGCTCCTCGGGATCGTGCGCGAGGGCGAGGGGACGGCCATGCGCGTCCTGGCCGGCTTCGACCTGACGGGCCTCCAGGTGCGCCAGGAGGTGCTGCGCCACCTGTCGGACGGCGCCGAGGGCACGGCGGTGCGCCCGACGCGGCCCCCGGTCTCGCTGCGAGCGGCCTCGCTGCGGCGCGCCGACGCCCCCCGGGGGGCGCTCGGGCGCACGGCCCCGCGCCACTGCTCGTTCTGCGGACGCGACCTGTGGGACGTCGAGCGCTTCGTGGCCACCGAGCACGCCGCCATCTGCGCCCCGTGCGTGACCATGGCCGTCTACGCCGCCGAGCACGGCGAGGCCGAGCGCGACGGCGAGGTGCCCTTCCCGCCCCGGGTCTTCGGGGAGGCGCCCGACGACGGGGCCGTCGACGCCGTCGTGGCCGCCTTCCGGAGCACCTTCGGCCCGCGCCCCACCGGTGCCCAGGACGGCACCGGGGATCCGCTCGCCCCCTCCCTGACCCGCCTGGGCGGCCGGCTCGGCAGGGTGCGCCCGCCGCGGGTCCGGCGGGTGCGCTTCACCGGGGACGGGGAGGCCGAGTGCGACGTGGTGGTGCGCTTCGACCCCGAGCCCGCCCTCGAGGTGGTGGGCCGCGCCGTGCGGGCGGGCGACCGCTGGGAGGTGAGCTGGGCCACCGTCGCCGAGGTCCTCACCCGGCTGGGCGTCGATCGCCCCGACGAGCCGTCGTGATGCCGCCTCGGGCGGCCGCCCCCGCCGGTCAGCGGCCGAGGAGCTCGGCCACGTTGTCGTGGAACAGCCCCGCGGCGCCCTCGGGCACGCACCCGCCCCGGGCGTAGTCCTGCACCGGGGTGGCCGTGCCCTCCGAATGCGGGTAGTCGCTGCAGCACATGTAGAGGTCGCCGGACTTGGCCTGCAGCCGACCGGGCTGCTCGTAGGAGAACGACGACACCCGGACGTGGCGGGCGAAGTACTCGCTGGGGCGCAGCGCCAGCTCGGCCTGGGGCCGGCCGTTGAGGGTGTTGGTGAAGTCCCACCCGCCGTCGAGCATGAGGAGGTACTGCGGGACCCAGATCGACGACAGCTCGACGATCCCCACCCGCAGGTCCCGGTGGCGCTCGAAGACGCCGTTCACGATGAGGTCGGTCACGGCGATGGCGGGGGGCGCCCACAGGAAGACCGACTCGAGCACGGGCACGAAGCTGTCGTCGGGATCGGTGTAGAAGGCCTCGTCGAGGAGGCGGGGCTGGTCGGCGACATGGAACACCGGCGTGACCCCGTGGTCCACGAAGGCGGCCCACAGCCGGTCGTGGTCGGGATGCGACAGGGCACGGCCGTCGACGGCGGCCGGGGCGATCATGCCCAGGCGCACCCCCGCCGCCTGCAGCCCGGCGAGCTGGGCCTCGAGCCAGTCGGGGTCGCGCAGGGTGAGGTGGGCGACGGGGTGCAGGCGACCGGCGCCCTCGGCGACGACGGTGGCGCACCAGCGGTTCCAGGCCGCCATGTTGGCGGTGAGGGCGGGCAGCGACACCGACAGGCGGCGCTCCCACAGCAGCCCGAAGTTCGGGAACAGCACGGCCTCGTCGAGCCCCATGGCCCCGAGGTGGCGCAGGCGGGCGGCGGGCTCCCAGTACTCGGCGGGGAGCGCCTCGTCGTAGTCGTAGTCGGCGCGCTGGCCGGCCCGGCAGCGCTGGCGGCGGCGGCCGATGCCGACGGTGTCCCCCGGCAGCTGCACGTCGGCCACGTCCAGGCGGCCCCCCCGCCAGGTGAGCCAGGCGTAGCCGAGGTCGTCGTTCTCGATGGCCAGGGCGTCGCCTCGCATGGCGGGGTCGATGTGGTCGGCCCACAGCGTCCGGCTCTCGTAGAGATGCTGGTCCGAATCGACGACGGTCATGCGCCCTCCCGCGGCCCGGGAACGCCTGTACCTTCCCACGGCCCGCAGCGTCCCGGCACCCCGGGGCGCTCTGAGGCAGCATCGTCGCCGTGACCCCGCCCGCGGCGCCGACCGGCGCCCCGACGACGCTCCGGCACCGGGCCCCGCCCCCCGGGGGCGCCCCCGGGCACCACCCGCCCGGCGCCGGCGCCCCGGGTCGCTGAGGGCCGCCGCCCGTGCCCTCGCCCGACGCCCCCGCCGCGCCCCCCGACGGCTGGCACCGCGACCCCTTCGGCACCCACCAGGAGCGGCTCTTCCGCCAGGGCCGGCCCACCGCCCTGGTGCGCGACGACGGCATCGGCCGCTACGACGAGCCCCCCAGCGTGTCGGTGGTCCTCTCGCCCCCGGCGCGCCGCCGGGCCCGCACCGGTCGGCGGGCACCGGGTTTCGTGCTGGTCCACAGCCCCCTCGTCGGCCCCACGCTGTGGCGCTGGGTGGGCGAGGTCCTGCGACGGTGGGGCTTCGAGGTGCGCATCCCGTCGCTGGCCGGGTTCGAGCACGCCGGCCCCCGCTACTGGGAGCCCTGCATCCAGTCCGTGGTGCTGGCCTGCGCGGGGGCGAGCGAGCCGCTCGTGCTGGTGGGGTCGGGCGAGGCCGGCGCGCTGCTGCCGGCCATGGCCCTGGCCCTGCTCGGCCGGGTGCGGGCCATCTGCTTCGTGGAGGCCCCGCTCCCGCCCCTGGCGGGCTACGCCGAGACCGCACCCTCGGCGGTGCGCGACCGTCTCACCTCCCCGGGCCGCACCGATGGCCCCGGGCCCGGCCGGCGGGTCGGACCCTGGGACCGGCGCGCCGCGGCGGCACTGGCGTCGGTGCCCGAGCGCCGCCGGCTCCTCGAGGAGGAGCTCCCCGTGGTGCCCCCCGACTACCTCGAC
>Ga0335078_10011487_pt1 | contig 13137 bp, 7 predicted proteins | sample Lox_Sample_32_FD_206711 | JGI IMG/M metagenome (GOLD analysis project Ga0335078, IMG submission 206711) | Soil microbial communities from Loxahatchee National Wildlife Refuge, Florida, United States - Lox_Sample_3.2 | ecosystem: Environmental > Terrestrial > Soil > Wetlands | place: USA: Florida... | reverse complement strand
GATTGCCCCTGTGATCCTCTGTGTACTCCGTGGTGAGAGCCCTTGACCTCCTCGCCGAACATCTCGGACGCGAGGATTCGAGGGCGCAATCCTCGAGATCAATGAGATCATTGTTTTAGACGCAGAGGCTAACCTCACCACAAAGTCAAGTCCACTTTCGTATCCCAAAACGTCCACGAAAGTAGACATTTCTTCCACAGTCTAAGTGGTTGCAAACGCGAGCTGGCCAAAAGTTGGCCGTGAAGATTCAACCACTTAGCCGCCCTGGGGTTTGCGGATTTCCACAGTGTTCCTGAAGGAACGTTGTACGTACAAATCCGATTTGTATGTACATACAACCGGATGAGCGTTTCCAGTTGAAGAAGACAGGAAGGGGTGCCCCGTCCTTGTCTCTGCGTGTTTTGCAGAGACAGGACGGGGACTTTGACTTCGTGTTCTCTACTGCACCGTCAAGCTAAGCGTCTGTGTCTTCGTGACTCCTCCACCTGATGCAGTCACCGTGAGAGTGGAGGTCGCCGCCGCCGCCGTCGACGCCACCTTCAGCGTCAACGTGCTGCTTCCGCTGCCGGGCGTAGCGATACTCGCCGGCGCAAAGCTGCCCGTTACTCCTTTTGGCAGCCCGCTCACCGACAGCGTCACCGCCGATTTGAAGCCGTTGACCCCTGCCGTCGACACGGTCACCGGAATCGATCCTCCGCGCGCCACCATCACTTTCGTCCCGCCAAGCGTCAGCGTGAACGTCGGCCCGATCACCGTCAGGCTCAGGGCCTCCGTCTTGGTCACACCCCCACCGGTCGCATGCACCGTCAGCGAGAACGTGCCGCCAACTGCTGTCGCCGCCGCCGTGAGTGTCAGCGTGCTGCTGCCCGTGCCCGGTGAGGCAATGCTGGTGGGCGCGAACTTGGCCGTGACGCCCGTAGGCAGTCCGGTCACCGAGAACGCAATCGCAGCCTTGAATCCGTTCATCCCGGTCGCGTTCAACACCACGCTTGCAGGACTGCCTGCCGTCACCGTCGCATTCGCAGAGTCTGCGGTGAGCGCGAACGTCGGCACGATCACCGTCAAGCTGATTGTCTGCGTCTTGGTCACGCCTCCACCGGTTCCTTTCAACGTCAACGTAGAAGCGCCGCCAACTACAGCCGCTGTGGCCTTCAGCGTCAGCGTGCTGCTTCCATTGCCCGCAGCGATACTCGCCGGAGCAAAGCTCGCGGTGACTCCAGCCGGCAGCCCGCTCACAGATAAGGCGACCGCCGATTTGAACCCCGCCACCGGCGCTGCAGAAACCGTGACCGTAGTAGAACTGCCAGCCGTCACCGTCGCGCTGGTCGCGCCCGGCGTCAGCGTGAAGCCCGGTGCCGCCACAGTCAAAGCGATCGGCGTGCTCCGCGTGAGTCCCCCGCCACTGCCAGTGATCGTGACAGTGGAACTGCCAGCGACTGCGCCCGTAGATGCTGTGAAGGTAGCCGTCACGGGCGCGCTAGCTGTTGCTGCAGAGGAAGAAAACTGCACGCTTACTCCCGTTGGCGTTCCGCTCGCCGATAGCGTGACTGGCGCGCTGAATCCCCCCTGCGGCGTGATCGTCAGCGTCGCGCTGCTCGAACTTCCAGGCGCAACCGAAACACTGGACACGTTGGGCGTCAGCGTGAAGTTCAATGTGCTGCCGTCGCTCCAGTGATTGACCAGCAGGCTCGCGTCCACCGAGCCCAGCCCGGTCGCCTCATCGTAGCCTGTGCCTGCGTTAAATCCGGCTACTCCGGGCACGCTGTTGTTTCCTCCCGTCACGTCGTGGAAGACGGCGGCACCACTGGCTGATAGTTGCTGGTTGGCCAACGCATAGAACACAGGATTCGCGTTGCCCTGCGCCGCTCCGGCGTGCTCGGTCACGAGAGCCATCACACTAGCCAGTGATGGCGCCGCCGCTGACGTGCCCGACGCGTAGAAGGTTTGTCCTTGAATCTGGACTACGTATGCATCCTGAATCGAGCCATGGAGCGCCACATCAGGAACGTCTCTCATGCCGTCGGCTGGGACGCCCGGCGCGGCCTGCCATCCGGGCTTGCTGTAAACGATGCTGGCTCCGCCGCCGCCGGCCCACAGGCCTCCACTCCATCCGCTCTCGTTCCACGCCAGTTCTGGAATATAGCTGAGCGCGGAAGACTGTCCCGCGCCATTGGTTGTGGACCAGTACTGCCCGGAGTTGTACGCGTCGTCGAACTGCGTGCCGCCCACGCATGTGCTGAAGGGACTGGAACACAATCCGTTGACGCCGCGTCCATGAGTCGCGGCAGTCTGGTCTGGTGAATCGCAGCCCGCCGCTCCGCCATCGCCCGACGAAACGAAGACCGTCATCCCCTGCGCCGCGGCCTGCGCCCACGTGCTGTTCCAGAAGGCATTGCCCGCCGATCCGAGCGCCGCCTCGCACAGGCCATAGCTCAAGCTCACCACGGGCGCTACGTTATTGTTCACGGCGTACTGCGCCGACAGCGTAATGCCGTCGGTCATCGTGGATTGCGAGGTTACGAACTTGATGTTCGCGTTTTTTGCGATTGCTCCCGCCCATTCCACGTCCATAGCCGATTCCAGTTCGTCGTCGCACCACGGAAATCCTGGGTCGGGACCGTTGATGATCATCTGCGGATCGTTGGGCGGCAGACTGGCGTTGGTGCGGAACGTGCGCACGTCCGAGAGCGCCACGTCGACGCGGCCCAGCACCGCGATATTTTGCCCCGTGCCGTCGAGGCCCTGCGCATAAAGCGGGCCGACGTCATAGATGGTGACCCAGTCCTGCGGCATTAGGAAGTGGGCGCCGTTCGCCGCCGTGTAGTCGGGCGCGACCACGTGCGCCGGCGCGCTGCGAAAGTCGTGCAGCGCAACCACGCCGCGCACGACTGGAGCCAGCGCCCGCGGAATTTCAGGATCGCTGGCGTTCGCCTTGTGCGTCACGCCTTTCACCAGGTATCGGTGAATGCTGGTGTGGAAGGCGGACTCGACCTGCGCCGCCGTCCCGCTGAACACCAGCGCGCGGTGCGAGATCGGAATCTCTTCCACATCCATGCCAAAGCGCTGCAGCCAGTTCACCACCTGGTCAATGTCGCTTTGGGAGATGCCGAACCGCTTTCCAAATTGCGCGGGCGTCAGCCAGTGATGGTAATAAGGCGAGCCCGGATCGTGCTGCGCCCGGATCAACTCTTCGAGCGCTGCATCCTGTGCCGGGTCTGTCCCTAACACGAGCACCATCCGTTCCATCTGAAGATCCGGCGCAGCTTTGCCGATAGAGTACTCAGGCTTCGCCATGGGATGCCGCTGGCCGGAAAGTACGACGCGCTGATCGTTGTTGATGGGTTCGAGGATCCGGTTCGTGGGGGTGACGGACGCGCCGCCAGATGAGAGATCTCTTAGCTGACCGGCAGCGTGTCTCAGGGTTTGCGGCCATACCGTCAACGAGCAACACAGTACGAAGAGCAGCAGAGTGAGAGCTTTCTTACTTTGCATGAGCACCTCGAATGAAATCGTGAAGCTGTTCCGAGAAGACGCAGGGAGGGACACAATTGAGCTATCGGCAAAGCCTCGCCCAACTTTACGGAACGATGGTCGCTTCAGATCACAGGGGTAACGAAAAAAGGTAACGAGCTTCTCGTCGCCACGGCGCGAACCTGAATCCGCATTGACACCGCGACGATCGACTTCTACCATCCGTTTCAAATCACATCGGCGTCCGCCGGCCCTGTTCCGGCGGCTCGATTTCAAGGGGCGTGCAATGACATTTTCAAATGGCAGTCAGGGACTTCCTGCGGGCATCTCGCGCACGAGTGGCGTGGCGCGACTCACGTCTGTCTTCGCCATGCTTCTTCTCATCGCGCTGGTCGCGCTCGCGACGCCGCAGAATCATTATCAAGATCACGACCGCGACCGCCAATACGGCGACCGTGACCATGACCGCGGTCCGATCCTGATCCTTTCTTATGAACGTGTCATGCGCGACTTTGGCGGCGGCCCGGGCGGTCGGCCTTCACCCGATGCCCAATGCGACGGCGGTTTTGTGGCCGTCGGATTTCACGTGCAGACCGGCGAGTTTTACAACCAGGCGTGGCTCGATTGCGCTCCCATGCGATCCGATGGATCGCTCGGCGAAGAACGCCGCATCACCGCCCGAACCGGCAGCCCGGGTGGACGTCTGGTGTTCGATGCGCGCTGCTCCGAAGGCCGCGTGCTGCGCGGGTTGCGCGGACGCACTGGCGCCTCCATCGACGAAGCCGCCGGCGAGTGCACCTTCCTCAGAGATCTTGCGGGGCGAAGCGACAACCCCAGAATCGAGATGACCGATCCCATCATGCGGCCCAGGCCAGGCGGCAGGCCATCGCAGGCCGAGTGTCCGCCGGGCGGCGTGGTCACCGGCTTCCGCTCCTATAGCGGTGAGTACATGGACCACCTCTGGATCGTGTGTTCAGAATTGCAGCGCAGCTACTAGGCGCACTCTTCGATCGATACAGCGTCTGCGGAGGTGGGCAGCACGGCCGGCGGTGCGGCCGCGCGCTCGCCTCTGCGGATCAGCACGATCGCTCCCAGAATCGCCACCGACGCCAGCGCGACTCGCAGAGTCAGCGGTTCAGAAGCGAGCAGCCATCCCAAAAGCACAGCGACCACAGGATTCGCATAGGTGTGCGTCGCGACCAGCGCCGGCGGACAGCGCTGCAGCAGCCACGTGTACGAGGTGAAGGCGACGATCGAGCCGAACGTGATGAGATAGCCCAGACCAAAGATTGATTTCAGGGAGATGCTTGCCCAGTGCGTGGCCTGAAACTCGCCTGTGACTCCCGCGGCAACAAGCAGCATGATTGCTCCACAAAGCGTCGGCAGTGCGGTGCGCCCGAGCGCATCGGTGGGCAATTTGAGCCTGGGAGAGATCACCACGCCCACCGACCACGACAGAGAACCGAGCATCACGGCCAGCAATCCGAGCAGGCTCGATCCCTTCACGGTGAGCTCCGCGCCAGTAAGCAGAGCGACGCCGACCACGCCCAAACCCAGGCCCAGCGCGCTAAGCCGGCTGATCTTCTGCTGGTGCATCAACCACGCGAGCACCAGGATGAACATGGGTTCCGTCGCGATGAGCAGCGCTGCCAGGCCTGATCCCACATACTGCTCTGCCCAGTGCAGCGAGCCATGACCCACTAGAAAGAACAGCGCACCTAAAGCGCATCCCGCAACCCAATTCGCGCGCGTAGGACGAAAGCCACGCGCCCATGCCCACGCCAGCAATATGCTGCCTGCAATCGCATGGCGAACGCCTGCGGTGACGAGTGGTGGAATCGTCTCGACCGCGTAGCGAATCGCGAGGTAGGTGGAGCCCCAAACGAGATAGATGGCTGCGAAGGCGAGCACCAGTTTGGTGGAGTAGGCGCGTCCGGGTGCGGGTTGGCGTGGAGCGGTCACGATCACAGGTCTGCCTCCTATGTTAACCATCTTTTGTCGGGATAATTTTTCGGCGGCGACTCTTTCCGGTGCGACTTCTTTCCTGAGCACTCTGGCATCGCGAGTCAGGGCCAACATTTGGGAGGGCTGCTCGAAGAACATGACCTAACCTTCTAACAACTGTTTAACGGTTAGATCCACAGTAGTCGACTCGCATCTAACTTGTCAAGAGCATTTTGATGGTTAGATAATGGAGCTGCCGGGAAGGGGGCCTTTGACCAAGACGATTGAAGACAGGAAGATTTCGCGGCGCCGTCCGCCGCGGTTTGAGCTGATTGGGGGCAGTGTGTGTCTCGACTTCGTGAACACGCTCGACGACCGACACACCAAGCCGAAGGAATTGCTCGTGACGTATGCGGACCTCGCCCGATTCGGAGAAGACACGGGCGTGCTCAGCACGAGGCATGTGGACCGGCTCTTCGAGCGCAGCGAAACAGAGCGGAAGCGCGCCGAGGAAGTGCTGCAGTGGGCGCGGGAACTGCGTGAGGCCATTCACGATGTTCTCTGGGCGATCATGAACCAGCGCCCGGCGCCGCCGGCAGCACTGGCGCGGCTGAACGCCGATGCGCAGAGCGCGGCGGGGCACATGCGGCTCGTCCCGGTGAAAGGCGGCTTCGAGTGGAGATTCGATGACCTGGGCGACTTTGACAGCGTGTTGTGGCCGATTGCGCGTTCGGCTGCGGACTTGCTCGCGTCGGACCAGTTGCGGTTTGTGCGGGCGTGTCATTCCAAGACCTGCGAGTGGTTCTTTCTGGATACGAGCAAGAACCATCAGCGGCGCTGGTGCAGCATGACGAACTGCGGGAACCGGGCCAAGGTACAGCGGTTCTACGATCGGCAGAAAAGAAGCTCCTAGCTTCCAGCTGTTAGCTTCTAGCCTGGCGTGCTCGAACGATGGTTCTCCATTTAACACAGAGGCTTTGACTTCGTCCGCAGCAGCGCCCTAACATACGGCACCTGGGGTCTCCGCGATAAGCATGATCGGTCAAACCATCTCGCACTACCGCGTTCTGGAAAAACTTGGTGGGGGCGGCATGGGCGTGGTCTACAAGGCCGAGGATACGCGACTGCACCGTTTCATCGCCCTCAAGTTTTTGCCGGAGGAAGTGGCCGGAGATGCGCAGTCGCTGGCGCGATTCAGGCGCGAAGCCCAGGCCGCTTCGGCCCTCAATCATCCCAACATCTGCACGATCCACGACATTGGCGAAGAGAATGGCCATGCCTTCATCGCGATGGAGTTCCTCGAAGGAGTGACGCTGAAGCACAGGATCGGCGGGCGTGCGATGGAGATTGACGAGATTCTGCGGCTGGGCATCGAGATTGCGGATGCGCTCGATGCCGCGCATGCCGCTGGGATCGTGCACCGCGACATCAAGCCTACCAACATCTTTGTCACCAAGCGAGGTCATGCGAAGGTACTCGACTTCGGGTTGGCCAAGGTGAAGGCCGACCAGGTCGAATCGTCGCAACTCGCCGGCCTGCAGGCTACGGTCGAGGCAACCGACCAGCACCTGACGAGTCCTGGGACTACGCTGGGCACGGTCGCGTATATGTCACCCGAACAGGCGCTGGGAAAGGAACTGGATCAACGCACCGATCTTTTTTCGTTCGGGGCTGTGCTCTATGAAATGTCCACCGGGACGCTGCCGTTCCGCGGCGAGACCTCGGCCGCGATCTTCGACGCGATTCTCCATAAATCTCCTATCGCTCCGGTTCGGTTGAACCCCGATCTGCCTCATCGACTGGAAGAAGTCACCAACAAAGCGCTCGAAAAGGATCGCAATCTGCGTTACCAGCAAGCGGCTGAGATGGGGACGGACCTGCAGCGCATCAAGCGCGATCTGGATTCGAGTGGACGCCCGTTGGAGTCCAACAGCGAATCGCCGGCTGCGTCTGGAGCGACGGGAGTCCCGGCGGTCAGCGCATCCGGTGGACAATCGTCCGTTGCCGCGAATTCGGCGATTGCTCCAACCGCGCCCGCCAGTGGATCGTCTTCTGCGGTTGCCGCCATCCGGAAGCACAAGACCGCCGGCGGGGCGGCTGTGCTCGGCGGATTGCTGATCGCGGTCGCCGCCGTTTACGGCGTATACGCGCTTCTGCGACACCAGGCCGCCGCTCCTTTTCAGAGCTTTTCCATTACCCAGCTAACCAATACCGGCAAAGTGCAGAACGCCGCCATTTCTCGGGACGGCAGGTTTCTGCTCAGCGTGCAATCCGACAACGGCAACGAAAGCCTGTGGCTGCGAAACATTCCCACCGGCAGTGACACGCAAGTGCTGCCGGCGTCGGGGCAATCGTTCCATTCACTCGTCTTCTCACCCGACGGCAACTCCTTCTATTTCCGAGAAACCGCGGGCGACGCAGCAGCCTACAATCTTTACCGGGCTCCGCTTCTCGGCGGTTCACCCGCGTTGCTTGCCAAGGATGTGGACGGAGGCCCGGTGTTTTCACCGGACGGCAAGCGCATCGTGTATTCCCGCTACAACGACCCGGAATTGAACAAGTGGCGGTTGCTTGAATCCGACGCTGACGGCGGGAACGAGAAAGTGCTGTACATCGAACCTGAGCATGGCGGCCCACCTGCCGAACTCTCCTGGTCCCCCGATGGAAAACGATTGGCGATTTCGACCTTGACTTCGGGAAGCAAATCTCTCAGCCAGATTCGATTGTTTGATTTTGCGAGTGCGAGGATGCAGCCCTTTGTCGCTCCCGCCGACGAAATCATCCTGGGCAATGCCTGGGCGCCGGATGGACGAGGAATATTTGTTGCCTACGTGCCCCGAGGGGAGCATTTGTCGGTCCAAACCCAGATCGGGCTGTTCTCGTATCCCGATGGCGCGTTCCGCCCCATTACCAACGAACTGACTGACCACATCTCTCTATCGCTTTCGGGCGACGGCCACACGCTGGCAACTGTGCAGAATGAGATTTCGACCCAGATCGTTCTCTTGCCGTCCAGCGGGGCCGGGCCCCTCACGCCCGTACCGGGTATCGCCGCCCGTGAAACACTGCCAAGTTTTGCCTGGACGGGGGATGGACAGCTGCTCATCTCGCATGGCGATCGCCTGGTCCGGCAGCATCCCGATGGCACACATGCCGTGACCGTTTTGAGCGATCCCGCGGCCTGGATCAGCGCCCCCGTTTCGTGCGACAACGATCGCTGGATCGCATTGAACTGGATGGTGCACGGCGAAGGAAGCGGCAACCGAATCTGGCGAGCAAATCCCGACGGCTCGGGCGCTGTGCCACTTACCTCCGGAGATTTCGGCAACTTCTGGGGGTGCTCGCCGGACGGGAAGTGGTTGTACTACACCGAGCACCTCACGAATGGCGTGTTGCGAGTCTCTGCCGGCGGCGGCAAACCCGAAGTCGTGCCGGGAGCGAACCCTCCGAATTCACTTACGCTTCAGGCCGCACTATCCCCCGACGGCAAGACCTTGGCGATGTTCACGTCAGTATTGAATCCCGAATCGAAGACCTACTCCAACCGGATCGTGTTCGCCGGCCAGGACTCAATCGTACGAAACCTCGATCTCGATTCCGGTTTGAAGGTGGTATTCCGTTCCCAGGGACCGCCCGACAGCGCCGGCTTCCACTTTTCGCCGGACGGCAAATCGCTGGCCTTTGTGATCGACGAAGCAGGGCAAGATAATATCTGGCTCCAGCCCTTGGACGGATCTAAAGGAAGAAAGCTGACTCACTTCAACGATTCTGAAAGGATCCAGGATTTTCGTTGGTCGCCCGACGGCAAGACTCTGGCCCTGCTGCGTTTCAGTTCTGTCTCTGATGTCATTCTCTTGCGCGACACCGGCAACAGCTCGAGGGGCACTCAGTGATCTGCCGTGTGAGGGAGCGGGGGAAAGTCCAAAAGTCAAAATTCAGAAATCAGAAGTCAAAATTCTCGCTTTGACTTCGCTCTGGGCAGGCAATGCCGCCGAGAACTCGACAGGACGCGAGGGGCTGCCGCGGCCTCTTCGTTAGAATGGCAACCTACCTGGGAGGCTTCCGAATGACGGCTCGCGTTCTTGCGGTTCTGGGGCTGCTGGTGGGTTCAGCGCTGGCGCAGAGCGTGGTTCACTACACGACGACCAACGCGAATGTGAAGTATCTCTTTGCTACTGCCGAGCCGGTTTTGCACTTGAAGTCGGGGGATATTCTCGACACCAACACGCTTGATTGCTTCGGCAACGGGCTGAAGAAGCCGGGGGACACGCTGGAGATGGCGAAGGGGGATAATCCGCTGGCGGGACCGTTTTTTGTGGAGGGCGCGGAGCCGGGGGACACGCTGGCGGTGAAGATTCTCGATTTGCAGGTGGATGGGGAGTACGGAGTGGGAGCGTTCTCGCCGGGATTCGGATCAATCAATTCTTCGCACTTCACGCCCATGCTGGAGGCGTCGCCGTTGAAGGAGCGGGTGTGGTTTTATCCCATCGATCATGCGGCGAACACGGCGACCTTCAAGGCGTTGGACAGCGATTTTTCAGTGAAGATTCCGATGCGACCTTTCTTCGGATGCATTGGAGTCGCTCCGGCGAGTGGGGAAGCGCGGAGTTCGATTGTGCCGGCGGAGTTTGGCGGGAACATGGATTCTCCCGAGGCGAGCGCGGGGAACACGGTGTATTTTCCGGTGAACGTGAAGGGTGGGCTGTTGTATCTCGGGGACGGGCATGCCGCGATGGGAGATGGGGAGGCGGCCGGGTCGGCGATCGAGGTGCCGTTGAAGGCGCGAGTGCAGTTGAGCGTGATCAAGGGGCGGACGATTGAGTGGCCCCAGTTCGAAAATGATGATGCGATCATGACGGTGGGGGCGTACCGTCCACTGGAGGACGCAACGCGGATTGCGCTGACGGAACTGGTGCACTGGATTCACAAGGACTACGGGTTGTCGGAGATGGACGCGTACGAGTTGTTGTCGAAGGTAGGGAAGATTCATTTGAACGAGATGGTGGATCCGAATTATGTGGTGGTGGCGTCGGTGGAGAAGAAGTATTTGCCGGGGAAGAGGAAGTAGAGTTACCGCGAGGAAGGCGACCACGGGGCTGAAGCCCGAATCGTCTCGGGCGGCTGACGCGGCCCTGAAAGGGCCGCTCTTCCACAGTGGTTCATGAGTTCCGGAGTGGGGAGTGGGGAATCAAAAAGCCCCACTTCTCGCAAAAGGCGCGAGAAATGGGGCACCCGGCTGAAGCCCGAATCGTCTCGGACGGCTGAGGCGGCCCTGAAAGAGCCGCTCTTCCGCGGTGGTTCATGAGTACCGAGTGGGGAGTGGGGAATCCAAAAGCCCCACTTCTCGCAAAAGGCGCGAGAAATGGGGCACCCGGCTGAAGCCCGAATCGTCTCGGGCAGCTGACGCGGCCCTGAAAGGGCCTCTTCCACGGTGGTCGAAAGAGATCTAATCTGGCGGAACGAGAAATCCCGAGACTCTGCTCCTGGGCCTGAGCCGAGGCAGCTTCGTGGCCGGGCACACGAGAAATGGGTACACGGATTCTTCCATTTCCCTGCCGCTTCTTCGGGATCTAGTGCGACTCAGTTGTTAGGGGGGCGGAGCTTTGCTGATAGTCGGCGAGGGACACGTTGTCGAGTTGAACCTCGAGGCGGTTCTTGCCGGCCTCTTCGGGATTGCTTAATGTCAGAGGCGTTCCCGGGCAGATCCCGGGATCGCTTCGCCCCGATGGATTCGTGTTGGATAAGGAGAGCCCAAGGATTTTGACCGGACTGATGCCGGGATCGGCCGGTTCGGAGTCGTTGTGAAAGAACTCCCATACCGTCTCACCGGACACGGGAGGCGTTTGGTTCTTCGGCAGAGGGCAAGTGCTCTGCGCGGTCTGTGTAGTAATGAGGAGAAATGACGGGCGGCGCAAGGGGAGCCGGCAAACGAGGTTCCTCGGGACGAGATGGCTCCAGGAGTTCGTTTGCACGGAACAGAGTCCAAGATCTGGGAAGGCAAACCCTCCGTTGGGCACGACAAACTGGCGTTGGTTTTTGTCGCGCAGGAGCGTGAAAGCCAGGAGGAGCCGGATATTGACCGGCGAGGATTTCATGTGTTCGAAGTCTTCTTGCCCGAGGCGCACTTCGATATTCGCGGTCTTCTCAGAGGGGAACAGGAGCATGTCACGGCCCTGCCAGCCGGAGTCCCAGCGCGCTCCCTGGGAGTTCGTCAGCGTAAGGATGACTCCCTTGAGTTCCACAAACGAGTCGCTGGGCAGGCCAGACAGGCTCAGGGGCAGCCGAAGCGGTATCGAGTTCCCCATGTTGACGGCGTATTCAGGAGCGGGAGCACGACTGGGCAGCATCGCTACGTGCAGAGGCAACTGTCCGTTGCTGGATATGGGAAACTCGCGCGCGATCAGAGTGCGATACGGCGCGAAGATCATAATCAACGCGAACACGGGCGCCAAGCCAGCGATCATCCAGCGCGAAACAGTGGCTTTTCTACTGGAATATTGCAGAAAAATCACGGCGAGCGCCATGCCAATCACGAGAAGAAAGTAGACCGGAGCGACGTCGGACGAGAAGCCGGAGTTGGGGACGGCCCCGGAGGAAGCGGACATCGCAATCATGTAGAGCACGACCAGGAATAAGGCGAGAAGCATTTGCCCGATGCCGGCGGTGACGGCCGCCAACGCGGCAGTGGGTATCAACAACATTAGAATCCACAGCAGTTGCATCCAGAGCAATCCACTGAGATAGGCGGACGGGCGAAATCCGGCTTTCGCCAGCAGGAAAGCATCCATGATGAAGAGGGGAAGATTGACGAAGGCCAGGACGAAGAGTGTTTTTGCTGCGAGCAGATTCTTCCAGTCATAGGGACGAGTGACCCAGAACTGGCGGTCGCCAACGAGCGATTCTCCGTGCACGGCGCGCACGATGAGGAGCATCCAGGAAGCGGGGAGCAGAGGCACGATCAGTTCAGACAGAAGCTGGTAAAGGAAGGCGCCCCCGCCGAACGCCATCATGCCCTGGTGATCCCATTCGCGAACTTCAACCCAGGCGAAGGCGACAGTCAGAGCCAGCGAAACCGCGATCTCGGGCCGGTGGTGGCGGACGTCTTTGCGGAAGATGTTCCAGATTTGATTCATGGTTCGCCTCTCTAAGCCGACTCCCGGGCGGGCTTGGCCATCGCGAGGAAGATGGACCGAAGGGACATGGGAGAAAAGGTAACGTCGCGGACTTCCCCGAAAATGGCGCGAATCTGAGCTGTGGTTTGCTCGGGATGGAAAGCGCTCTCGATGAAGCGAATGACGGCTGCCGAAGTGCTCAGATGCATCCACGAACCCGGTGGCTGAGCCGGCAGCGGCGGCGGCGCATCGAAGGTCAGCTCGACTTCGCGGAAGCGTTCGACGAGGCTGGACAATTCTTCGGAGAAGCGTAGCTGCCCGGCTTCGAGATATCCGACGTGGCTGGCGAAGCTTTCGATCTCGCCCAGATCATGCGAGGAGACGAAGATGGTAGATTCCTCAGCGCGATCGAGCAAGCCATGAATGAGTTCGTCGCGCACCAGGGGATCGAGGCCGGTGAAGGGTTCGTCGAGCACAATCAGCTTGGGGTGATAGGCAAGGGAACTGGCGAGGGCGGCTTTCATCTTCATGCCGCGCGAGAGGTGCTTGAGCTTGCGGTCGAGGGGAAGATCGAACTGCTTGACCAAATCGTTTTCCAGGTTTCGGTCCC
>Ga0335078_10011486_pt1 | contig 13137 bp, 10 predicted proteins | sample Lox_Sample_32_FD_206711 | JGI IMG/M metagenome (GOLD analysis project Ga0335078, IMG submission 206711) | Soil microbial communities from Loxahatchee National Wildlife Refuge, Florida, United States - Lox_Sample_3.2 | ecosystem: Environmental > Terrestrial > Soil > Wetlands | place: USA... | reverse complement strand
GGCGTATGATCCTTTGAAGCCTTGAGCGATCCGTCGGACGGGCGTGTCCGCCGTCCATCATCGACTAGCAGGAGGAGCCGCCATGTCACTGCGCATCAACGCGGAAGCGCCGAACTTCAAGGCCGAGACCACGCAAGGCGCGATTGATTTTCATCAATGGATCGGCACCGGCTGGGCGATCCTGTTCTCCCATCCGAAGGATTTCACGCCGGTGTGCACCACCGAGCTCGGCTACGTGGCGAAGCTGAAGCCCGAGTTCGACCGGCGCGGCTGCAAGATCCTCGGTCTCAGCGTCGATCCGGTCGACAGCCACGCCAAGTGGGAGAAGGACATCGAGGAGACGCAGGGCCACAAGGTGACCTACCCGATGGTCGGCGACCCCGAGCTCAAGGTCGCCAAGCTCTACGACATGCTGCCCGAGGACGCGGGCGGCAGCGCGGCCGGGCGCACGGCGGCCGCCAACGCCACGGTGCGCTCGGTGTTCATCATCGGGCCCGACAAGAAGATCAAGGCGATGCTGACCTATCCGATGACCAGCGGGCGCAACTTCGACGAGGTGCTGCGGCTGCTCGACTCGTGCCAGCTGACCGCCCAGCACCAGGTTGCGACACCGGTCAACTGGAAGCCGGGCGAGGACGTCATCATCGCGGGCTCGGTGTCCGACGAGCAGGCCAAGCAGAAGTACCCGAACGGCTGGAAGGCGCCGAAACCGTACCTGCGGATCGTGCCCCAGCCGAAGTAGCGGATCAGCGCGCGCGCACGAAGCGCAGCACGTCGCGGCGCGCCGGGGCGAGCCACGCGAGCGGCGTGGCCAGCGCGGCGAGCAGCCGCGCGTGGCCGACGTGCGGATAGACGACGAGCTCGGCGCGGCCGCCGCGCTCGCGCACGCGCGCGGCCAGTCGCGCGCTGTTGGCGGGGCGGACCGTGTCGTCGGCGCCGCCGGTCAGCAGCAGCATCGGCGGCGCGCCGGCGTCGACATAGTCGACCGGCATCGCCGACGGTCCGCCGCCGTCGCTGTCGAGCACCGCGCGGGTGCGTCCGGTCGGCTCGAAATCGTAGGGTCCCGCGAGCCCGATCGCGCCCGCGACCGGCACGTCGGGTCCGAGGAACCCGCGGTTGAGCGCCAGCATGAGGGCGATGTGCGCGCCGGCCGAATGGCCCATCAGGTGCAGACGCGCCGGATCGCCGCCGAACGCGGCGATGTTGGCGGCCACCCATGCGGCGGCGGCGGCGGCGTCCTCGACGAAGCCGGGATAGCGCACCTCGGGATAGAGCCGGTAGTCGGCGACGACGGTGACGCAGCCCGCCTGGGCGAAGCCCTGGCCGATGAAGCGATACCAGCGGCGCGCGCCGGTCTCCCAGGCGCCGCCGTAGAAGAACACGATGACGGGGGCCGGCTCGGCGGCACGGATCGGCCGGTAGACGTCGAGCCGGTGGCGGGACCCGGCGCCGTAGGCGATGTCGGTGTGAGCACGGTAGCCGCGTCGCGGCACGAGCGCGTCGAGCAGCGCCAAGCCCGCGCCGCCCGACCCGTCGATCCGCCCCGGCACGGCCTCGACCGCGCGCTGCACAGGCCCCCCCGTCAATCTCCGCGCGAACGCAGTCTCTCGCCGACCCCCTTGGCGACGGGGCGGCGTGCGCGGCACAGTGGGTTCTACGCCTCGCGTCCGCCCTTGGATCACCAGAGGACCCGCCCATGGCCGCCCCCGCCGCCCCGACCCGTCATGCCGGCGACCGCTGGCAGCTGCGCAAGCCCGCCGTCACCTCGCGCCGCGGCCTGGTCGCCGCGCAGCACCCCGAGGCCGCGCGGGTCGGCGCCGAGATCCTGGCGCGCGGCGGCAACGCGGTCGATGCGGCGATCGCCACGGCGTTCGCGCTCGGCACCACCGAGCCATGGATGAGCGGCCTCGGCGGTGGCGGCATCATGCTGATCTACCGCGCCGACGAGCGGCAGGTGCACGCGGTCGACTACACGATGAACGCGCCCAAGCGGCTCGACCCGAAGCGCTACCCGACGGTGGGCGGCGTCGACGACGGGCTGTTCGGCTGGCCGGTGGTCGAGGACGAGCGCAACCAGCTGGGCTACGAGTCGATCGCGGTGCCGGGCGCGGTCGCCGGCTTCGCGCTGGCGCGCGAGCGCTTCGGCAGCCTTGCGTGGGGCGACCTGCTGGCGCCCGCGATCGCGCTTGCCGAACGCGGCATGCTGATCGACTGGGCCGCCAGCCTGTCGATCTCGGTGGCGGCGCGCGAGCTGCATCGCTTCCCGTCGAGCGCGGCGGTCTATCTCGCCGACGGGCTGCCGCCGGTGCCGCCGCAGTTCGGCTCGCCGCGGCCCCTCAAGCTGGGCGCGCTGGCCGAGACCTTGAAGCGCCTGGCCAAGGCCGGCCCCGACGATTTCTACCAGGGCGAGATCGCGCGCCGGCTGGTCGGCGATCTCAAGGCCGGCGGCAGCCGGATCGCCGCCGACGATCTCGCCGACTACCGCGCCGAGCTCAAGGCGCCGCTCGCGGTCAAGTATCGCGGCGTCGACGTCGCGCTGGCGCCCGGCCTCACCGCCGGTCCGACCGCGGCGCGCGTGTTCGCCGATTTCGAGCGCCACGCCTTCGGCGCGCCGACACCGACGCCCGCCGACTTCGTCGCCTACGCGCGCGGGTTCGCCGCCGCCTACGAGCACCGCCTGTCGGCACTCGGCCACGCCGCGCCGGGCAGCTGCACGACCCACCTGTGCACGATCGACGCCGCCGGCAACATGGTGGCGCTCACCAACACGCTGCTCGCGCGCTTCGGCTCGAAGGTCGTGCTGCCCGAGACCGGCGTGCTGATGAACAACGGCATCATGTGGTTCGATCCGCGCCCGGGCCGACCCAACTCGCTGGCGCCCGGCGTCAAGCCGCTCAACAACATGTGCCCGCTGATCGCGACGCGCGACGGTCGCGCGTGGTTCGCGGCCGGCGCGTCGGGCGGCCGCTCGATCATGCCGGCGGTGCTGCAGCTCGCGTCGCTGGTGATCGATTTCGGCCTGTCGCTCGACGACGCGTTCCATCTGCCGCGGCTCGATCTGGTGCGCGGCGCGACGATCACGTGCGACGCCGCCATGAGCGCGGACGCCATTGCGGCGCTCGCCCAGGCGTTCGCGGTCGAGGTGCGCGAGCCGACCGTCTATCCGACCGGCTGGGCCTGCCCGACCGCGGTCGAGCGGCGTCCCGGCGGCGTCAACGTCGCGGCCGCCGACATCCGCTCGCCGTGGGCCAGCGTCGCCGAGCAGCCGGCCTAGCCGCGCCGCGCCGATAGGCCTTGATCGGGCGCCGCCGACGACCGATGCTGCCGGCCTTCCGTCAATTCATGGGTAGGCAATCATGAAGCTCGTTCGCTTCGGCGCCGCCGGCAGTGAGAAGCCCGGTCTCCTCGACTCGAGCGGCAAGATCCGCGACCTTTCGGGCCACATCAAGGACCTCACGCCGGATCACCTGTCGCCCGCGGGCCTGAAGAAGCTCGCCGGCCTCAAGATCAACGACCTGCCGGTGCCGTCGGGCAATCCGCGGCTCGGCGTGCCCTACGCCGGCATCGGCAAGATCGTCGCGATCGGCCTCAACTACCGCGACCACGCGGCCGAGGTCGGCGCCAAGATTCCGGAGGAGCCGGTGATCTTCATGAAGGCGACCAGCTCGCTGACCGGCCCCAACGATCCGGTGACGATCCCGAAGGGCTCGGAGAAGTGCGACTGGGAGGTCGAGCTCGCGGTCGTGATCGGCACCGAGGCGCGCTACGTCGACAAGGCCAAGGCGCTCGACTACGTCGCCGGCTACACGATCTGCAACGACGTCTCGGAGCGCCACTTCCAGACCGAGCGCGGCGGCCAGTGGACCAAGGGCAAGAGCTGCGACAGCTTCGCGCCGGTCGGGCCGTTCCTCGCCACCAAGGACGAGATCGCCGACGTGCAGAAGTTGAAGATGTTCTGCGACGTCAACGGCGAGCGCATGCAGGACAGCTCGACCGCCAACATGATCTTCCCGGTCGATTTCATCATCCACTACCTGACCCAGTTCATGTCGCTGCAACCGGGAGACCTGATCATCACCGGCACGCCCGCCGGCGTCGGCCTCGGCAAGAAGCCGCACCCGCGCTTCCTCAAGGCCGGCGAGACCATGAAGCTCGGCGTCGAGGGCTTGGGCGAGCAGACCCAGAAGCTCGTCGCTCACGGCAAGTAACAGCGGGCCTGCTTCAACAGCTCGATCGCGGGTGACTCGCGTTCATCCGCGGTCGAGCAAATCTCGATTGCCAGCGACCACGGGGCGTCCGCAAGCTCGCCCGCGATGGAGCACGCGCGCGACACGCTGGCGTTCTGGTTCGAGTTCGCCAGCCCGTATTGCTACCTGACGGCGATGCGCATCGAGCGGCTCGCCGCCGCGGCGGGCATCCGGATCGCCTGGCAGCCGTTCCTGCTCGGGCCGATCTTCCAGCGCCGGCCGAACCAGCCGTCGCCCGCGCAGGACGCGCCGCCGCCGGAGGCACGCTACCGCCAGCGCGACGTCGAGCGGCTGTGCCTCGATTACGGCCTGCCGCTGACCTGGCCGAGCCGCTATCCGCGGATCAGCCTGCTGGGATCGCGCGTCGCCCTGCTGGCGGCCGACGAGGGCTGGGCGCCGGCTTTCGTGAAAGCGGTGTACCACGCGAGCTTCGCCGAGGACCGCGACATCGGCGCCGAGCCCGTGATCGCCGCCATCCTGTCCGCGCTCGGGCACGCGCCGGAACCCGTGATCGCGCGCGCGACCACCCCGGCGAACAAGGCGCGTCTGGCCGCACAGGTCGAGCAGGCGGTCGCCGCCGGCATCTTCGGCGCGCCCAGCTTCATCGCCGCCGACGGCGAGCTGTTCTGGGGCAACGACCGGCTCGAGCAGGCGCTGGCCTGGGCGACGGCCAAGCGCGGCTGACGCGGCCCCCCAGATAGCGCTTGGCAAGGCCCCCGGGGCCGGCTATAACCCCGACCACATAAAGATAGCTTTATATCCCTATATGGGAACGATGGCGATTTTCGACCGTCGCGCCCCAGATCCGTCACCCCTCATCGCCGAGGAGCCGCCATGGCCACCGCCTTCACCGACTACAAGGTCGCCGACATCAAGCTGGCCGATTGGGGCCGCAAGGAGATCCGCATCGCCGAGACCGAGATGCCGGGCTTGATGGCGCTGCGCCGGGAATACGCCGGCAAGCAGCCGCTCAAGGGCGCGCGCATCGTCGGCTGCCTGCACATGACGATCCAGACGGCGGTCCTGATCGAGACCCTGACGGCGCTCGGCGCGACGGTGCGCTGGAGCTCGTGCAACATCTTCTCGACCCAGGACCACGCCGCCGCGGCGATCGCCGCCACCGGTGTCCCGGTGTTCGCCTGGAAGGGCGAGACCGAGGAAGAGTTCTGGTGGTGCATCGACCAGACGATCAAGGGCCCCGGCGGCTGGCTGCCCAACATGATCCTCGACGACGGCGGCGACGCCACGGCGGTGATCCACAGCAAGTACCCCGAGCTCATGCACGAGATCCGCGGCATCTCGGAGGAGACCACGACCGGCGTGCGCCGGCTCTACGAGATGGCCAAGGCGGGGACGCTCGAGGCCCCGGCGTTCAACGTCAACGACTCGGTCACCAAGTCGAAGTTCGACAATCTCTACGGCTGCCGCGAGAGCCTGGTCGACGGCATCAAGCGCGCCACCGACGTCATGATGGCGGGCAAGATCGCCGTGGTGTGCGGCTACGGCGACGTCGGCAAGGGCTCGGCGGCGTCGCTGCGCAGCCAGGGCGCGCGCGTGATGGTCACCGAGGTCGACCCGATCTGCGCGCTACAGGCCGCGATGGAGGGCTATCAGGTCACCACGATGGAAGACGCCGCGCCGATCGGCGACATCTTCGTCACCGCGACGGGCAACGTCGACGTCATCACGATCGATCACATGCGCACCATGAAGGACCGCGCGATCGTCGCCAACATCGGCCATTTCGACAGCGAGATCCAGATCGCCGCCCTGCGTAACTACAAGTGGGAGGAGGTCAAGCCGCAGGTCGACGAGGTCGTCTTCCCCGACGGCAAGCGGCTGATCGTGCTCGCCCAGGGGCGGCTCGTGAATCTCGGCTGCGCGACCGGCCACCCGAGCTTCGTGATGAGCGCGTCGTTCACCAACCAGGTGTTGGCGCAGATCGAGCTGTGGAACAACCATGGCGAGTACGAGAAGAAGGTGTACGTGCTGCCCAAGCACCTCGACGAGAAGGTCGCGGCCCTGCACCTCGCCAAAATCGGCGCCAAGCTCACCACGCTCACGGCCGAGCAGGCGGCCTATCTGGGCGTCGAGACCAGCGGCCCGTTCAAGCCCGCGCATTACCGGTACTAGATCGCCCGCGAGATCCGCCGGCGCCGGAGCGCGCCCTGCCGCGCCGGCGCCGGTCGGCCGCGCTTGTTGGCCGGGCGGCGGCTCTCTAGAGTTGCGCGAGCGCACCGGCGGGGCGTGATCGAGCGCGCCCCGGCGAGCTTAGCAACGTGGCGGGTGCCCCGTGGACGCGATGGTCGGCGCGGTCGCAGTCGTGATTGCCCTGCTTGCGGCCGTCGCCGCACTGGCGATCGCGCTCCTGCGCGCCGGCGCGCGCATGCGCGCCATCGCAGCCCATCTGGCCGACGCCGACGCGGAGGCGGCGCGCTGGCGCGACCTGCTCGACCGCCTGCCCCATCCGCTGTGGTGGTATCGCCCGGACCTGACCGTCGGTTTCGCCAACCGCGCAGCGATGGCGGCGCTCGACGGCGCGCCCGATCAGGCCGAAGGCGCGCTGGCGACGGTCAGCCGCGAGCTCGCGCAGCGCGCCGTCGCCTCGGGCGGCGACCAGAGCGAGAGCCTGCATCTGGTGGTCGGCGGCCAGCGCCGGCTCTACGAGCTGACCGAGGCGCCGCTCGAGAGCGGCGGCTTGATGTCGCTGGCGATCGACCACACCGCCGTCGAGGCGCTGCAGGCCGATCTCGCGCGCCATGTGGCTGCGGCCTCCGAGGTGCTCGAGACCCTGGGCACCGCGATCGCGATCTACGGGCCTGACCGGCGCCTGAAGCTCGCCAACCGCGCCTTTGCCGATCTCTGGCACCTCGATGCCGACTGGCTGCAGACCGAGCCGACCATCCAGGAGGTTCTGGAGGCGCTGCGCGAGAGCCGGCGGCTGCCGGAGTACGCGGACTTTCCCGAGTTCAAGCGCGCCCAGGTCAATCTGTTCCAGTCGCTGACCGAGACGCGCGAGGAGCTGCTTCACCTGCCCGACGAGACGACCCTGCGCATGGTCGTGACGCCGCATCCGTTCGGCGGGCTGATGTTCACCTACGAGGACGTCACCGACAATCTCGCGCTCGAGCGGTCGTACAACACGCTGACCGCGGTGCAGCGCGAGACGCTCGACAATTTGCACGAGGGCGTCGCGGTGATCGGCGGCGACGGCCGGCTCAAGCTCTTCAACCCCGCCTACTGCCGCATCTGGGGCTTCGAGCCCGAACGCCTCGCCGACAACCCGCCGGTCAGCGAGCTGGTCGAGCACTGGCGGCGCTTCTTCCCGGTCGCCGCGGAATGGGAGCTGCGGCGATCGAAGCTGATGAGCGAGCTCGCCGAGCGGCGCCCCGGCGGCGGCATGACGGTGCGCGGCGACGGCACCGCGATCGAGCACAGCGTCGTGCCGCTGCCCGACGGCGCGACCTTGTTCACTTATCTCGACGTGACCGATCGGCTGCGCGTCGAGATGGCGTTGCGCGAGCGCAACATCGCGCTCGAGACCGCCGATCGGCTGAAGACCGAGTTCATCGCCAACGTGTCGTACGAGCTGCGCACGCCGCTCAACACGATCCTCGGCTTCGCCGAGATCCTGGCGAACCAGTATTTCGGCGCGCTCACGCCGCGGCAGCTCGAATACAGCCAGGGCATACTCGAGTCGTCGCATCGGCTCCTGTCGTTGATCAACGACATCCTCGACCTCGCGACCATCGAGGCCGGCTACATGGCGCTCGAGCGGTCGGACGTCGAGCTGCACGGCTTCCTCGCCAGCGTCTTGAGCCTGATGCGCGAGCGCGCGCGCAATCAGCAGCTGACCCTGCTGTTCGACTGCCCGACGTCGATCGGCGTTCTGTCGGTCGACCCGCGGCGCATCAAGCAGGCGCTGTTCAATCTGTTGAGCAACGCGTTCAAGTTCACGCCGCCCGGCGGCACGGTGACGCTCGCCGCGTGCCGCGAGCCCGACGAGGTCGTGCTGACCGTGTCGGACACCGGCGTCGGCATCCCGGAGCCCGACCAGGCGCGCGTGTTCGAGCGCTTCGAGCGCGCCGTCAAGCTCGGCCGCCACGGCGGCGCCGGGCTCGGGCTGAGCCTGGTCAAGAGCTTCGTCGAGTTGCACGGCGGGCGGGTCGAGATCGACTCGGTCGAGGGCCAGGGCACGACCGTGGTCTGCCATCTGCCGACCGTTGCCGTCCCCGGGGCCGCCGAGGTCGAGCCGGCGCGCGTCGCGTCGACCGTATCGGGATAGCTCTCGCGCCCATCTCCCGGTCGATCTAGGCGAGATTGCATAAGGCACGGAACGACGCTACCCGCGTTAGTCCCCCAATCTGCAACTCCCCGCCCCCGCCATGATCGTTCGCCGGCTCTTGCTGCCGTCGATGCTCGGCCTCGCGCTGCTTCTCGCGGGCTTTGGCGCGTTCGCCCAGACGTCACCCACGCTTCCCCCGACGACGCAAGCCACGACGCAAGCGGGACCGCCCGTCGCCCAGCCGTCGGCCAGCCCGGAAGAGATCTCCCGGCTGGTCGCGACCTTGAACGATCCAACGGCGCGCGCCCGACTGATCGCCGAGCTCGACGCGCTGCTGGCCGCACAGCATCGCGCCGCCGCGCCGGCCGCGCCCAACGATTGGGTCACCGCCGGGCTCGGCAACGTCTCCGACGGCGTCGCCACCTTGACCGCCGAGATCGCCGATCTCGGACGGATCGCGCATGCCTGGCCGAAGGCGACCCAGTGGCTGGTCACCCGCGCGACCGATCCGGCGGCACGCCAGGAAACCTTCGACCTGCTGGCGCGGCTCGCCATCGTGCTGGTTTGCGCGATGGCTGCGGAGTGGCTGATCTCGGCTTTGATCGCGCGACCGCGCCGCTCGGTCGAGCAATGGTCGGCACACGGCGCCGCGACCCGGCTTCTGCTGCTGACGGCCCGGATCGTGCTGGCGCTGGTGCCGATCGCCGCTTTCGTCGGCACCGCCTATCTCAGCCTGCCGCTGATCACGTCGGACCAGGCGACCCGGTTGCTCGTCATCGCGGTCATCAACGCTAACGTGCTGGCCCGCGCGCTGCTTGCCGCCGGTCGCCGCGTGCTGGTGCCCGAGGCCGGCGAGGACGGTGCGACATCGCGGCCGCGCCGCCTCATCAAGCTCTGCGATGACGTCGCGCGCGACGCCTATCATTGGCTGCGACGCCTCGGCAATGTCGCGATCTACGGCGTGTTCCTGATCTCGGCAGCGCCGCTGATCGGCGTGCCCCGCAGCGTTCACGCGCTGCTCTTGCGAGTGCTGGGTCTGATCTTCACGGTCATGATCGTGACGTTGATCACGCAATACCGCGAGCCGGTGCGCCATGCGATCGCGGGCGACGGCCTGCCCGACGGACGCGCGCCCGACGAGTGGCGGCTGTTGCGCATGCGCCTCGCCGACGTTTGGCACGTGCTGGCAGCGTGCTACGTCGTCGGCGCCTTCCTGGTCTGGGCACTCCGGATCCCCGATGGCTTCGCCTACCTCGCCTCGTCGACGCTGTGGACCGCCGTCACCGTGTTGCTGCTGCGCGCCGGCCTCGTTCTGGCGCGCCGGCTCAGCGTGCGCGCCAGCCGGGCGCTGCTCGACGATCCCGCCGGCATGCCGTCGCGCGCTCAGGGTTACCTGCCGCTCGCGCGCACCGCCCTGCGCACGATCCTCTGGCTGCTGGCCGCGGTCGGGATCCTGCAAGCATGGGGCGTCGACGTCTGGGGCTGGCAGCAATCGCCGCTCGGGCACCGCGTCCTCGCCAGCGCCTTCTCGATCGCCGTGATCCTGGCCGTGGCGGTGGCGCTTTGGGAGGTCGCCTCGATCATGATCGCGCGCTCGCTGGCGGTCGGCAACGCGCTCGACTCGCCCCGTATGCGGGCGGCGCGGCTGCGCACCCTGCTGCCGCTGTTGCGCAACGTGCTGTCGGTCGTGATCGTCGTCATGACCGTGCTCATCGTCCTGTCCGAGCTCGGCATCGACATCGCGCCGCTGCTCGCCGGTGCCGGCGTGGTCGGCCTGGCGATCGGCTTCGGTGCCCAGACCCTGGTGAAGGACGTGATCACCGGCCTGTTCTTCCTGCTCGAGGACACCGTCAACGTCGGCGACGTCGTCGACGTCGGCGGCGGGCACAGCGGACTGGTCGAGGGCATCAGCATCCGATCGATCCGGCTGCGCGAGACCGACGGCAGCGTCCACACCGTGCCGTTCAGCGCGGTCGCCGCGATCAAGAACATGACCAAGGATTTCGGTTTCGCGGTGCTCGACGTGCTGGTCGACTACCGGTCCGATCTCGATCGCGCGATCGAGCTCTTGCACGAGATCGACGCGGCGATGCGCGCCGACGCCCGCCTGGGCCCGATGATCCTCGAGCCGCTCGAGATGATGGGCGTCGAGCGCTTCGCCGACAACGCCGTGGTCGTGCGCTGCCGCGTGCGGACGGTGGCGCCGCGGCGTTGGGAGGTCGGGCGCGAGTTCAACCGACGCATCAAGCTCGCCTTCGACCGCACCGGTATCGGCATGGTGGCCGGCGTGCCGCCGCCGGAGATCAAGGACCCGAAGCCGGAGGCCGCGAAGGACGAGCCGCGCGCGGTTGCGCATTGAGGCGAGGCCCATGGCCAAGCCCTGCAACTAGCTCCCGGGGACCCCCTTGGTGGTCGAGTACTCGAAGTGCAGAACCTCGCCCGGATGCACGATCGGATGGATCGCGTGCGCCGCCAGCGCGGCCTCGGCGAAGCCGGACAGGATCAGCTTCAGCTTGCCGCCGTAGGTCGCGATGTCGCCGATCGCGAAGATGCCGGGCACGTTGGTGGCGCAGGTCGCCGGATCGACCGCGATGTGGTTGCGCTCGAGATTGAGGCCCCAGCCGGCGATCGGCCCCAGATTCATCGCCAGCCCGAAGAACGGCAGCAGGACGTCGGCCTCGAGCCGGCGCTTGGCGCCGTCGAGGCTTTCGACGAGCACCGCGGCGAGCTGATCGCCGCTGCCCTCGAGACCGGCGAGCTGGAACGGCACCACCAGATCGAGGGTGCCGGCGTCGGCCAGCGCGCGCAGCCGCTCGGCATTCTCGGGCGCGGCGCGGAACTTTGGCCGGCGGTGGACGACCATCACGCGGCCCGCGATGTCGGCCAGCAGCAACGCCCAGTCGACCGCCGAATCGCCGCCGCCGGCGATCACGACGCGCTTGCCGCGCAAGGCTTCGCGCTGCTTGACGTAGTAGAGCACGCTTTTGCCCTCGAAGGCGGCGATGCCGTCGAGCGGCGGCCGGTTGGGCCCGAACGCGCCGACCCCGGCGGCGACGATGACGGCCTTGGCCGTGATCGTGTCGCCCCCGGCGGTGACGAGGCGCCAACCGCCGTCGCCGGCGCGCATGAGCTGCTCGACCTGGCGGCCCAGATGATAGGCAGGCTCGAACGGCGCCGCCTGCTCGGCCAGCTTGTCGATCAGCTCGGCGGCCTCGATCTTCGGATAGCCCGGGATGTCGAAAATCGGCTTCTCGGGATAGAGCGCCGCGCATTGCCCGCCGACCGTATCGAGCGCATCGATCACATGGGCCTTCATGCGCAGCATGCCGCACTCGAAGACCGCGAACAGGCCGACGGGTCCGGCTCCGATGATCGCGACGTCGGTGTGGTGGTCGGCAGGCATGGGCAGACACGATGACCAGCCGGGCCGCCGCGATCAACCCCCGCGCGTCGCGAAACCGTCATGGCGATTCGCGTATCGATGCGGTTGCCGCGGTCGGCCTCGCGGAGTAAGCCTCTGCCATGACGCGCTTCGAAACCGCCCTGCCCGATCCGGCCGCGACCGCGCGCCTGGCCGCCCGCGTGGCGCCGCTGGCGCGCATCGGCGACGTGGTCGCGCTGCGCGGCCCGCTCGGCAGCGGCAAGACGAGCTTCGCGCGCGCATTCATCGAAGCCCGCGCCGGACGTCCGCTCGAGGTGCCGAGCCCGACCTTCACCTTGGTGCAGACCTACGAGCTGCCGGACGGACCGGTCTGGCATTTCGATCTGTACCGCCTCGAGCGGCCCGACGACGCCATCGAGCTCGGCGTCGACGAGGCGTTCGCGAGCGCGATCAGCCTGATCGAGTGGCCCGAGCGGCTCGGCGATCTGTTGCTCGCCGACCGGCTCGATGTATGGCTCGACTTCGCCGATGACGGGCGCCGCGCCTCGCTGGAGGCCCAGGGCAGCTGGAACGCGCGGCTCGCCGACGTGGCGGCCGCCGCATGAACCTGCCGGTCGATCAGGCGGCCGAGCGGGCGGCCGCGTTGGCCGGCTTTCTCGCGCGCTGCGGTTGGGCCGACGCCGCGCGCGCGCCGCTCGCCGGCGACGCCTCGTTCCGGCGCTACGTGCGGCTGCGCCGCGGCGGCGAGACCGCGATGCTGATGGACGCCCCGCCGCCGCATGAGGACGTGCGGCCCTATCGCGCGATCGCGCACTTGCTGTCGGCGCTCGGCTACAGCGCTCCCGGCATCCTCGGCGAGGACGCCGAGGCCGGTTTCCTGCTGATCGAGGACTTCGGCGACCGCACCTATACGCGCGCGCTCGGCGAGGGCGTGTCCGAAGCGCGGCTCTACGAAGGCGCCGTCGACCTGCTGATCGACCTGCACCGCCGCGAGCTCGCCGATCGGCTCGACACGGTGCCGCCCTACGACGATCGCCTGCTTGGCGTCGAGCTCGGCTTGTTCGTCGACTGGTGGGCGCGCCGCCAGCTCGAGCCCGATCACCGTTTCGCCGCCGAATATCGCGCCCACTGGGACGACCTGCTGGCGCTGGTGCGGCGCGTGCCGGAAACGTTGGTGCTGCGCGACTACCACGTCGACAACCTCATGATGCTCGACCGTCCGG
>Ga0335078_10011485_pt1 | contig 13137 bp, 9 predicted proteins | sample Lox_Sample_32_FD_206711 | JGI IMG/M metagenome (GOLD analysis project Ga0335078, IMG submission 206711) | Soil microbial communities from Loxahatchee National Wildlife Refuge, Florida, United States - Lox_Sample_3.2 | ecosystem: Environmental > Terrestrial > Soil > Wetlands | place: USA: Florida... | reverse complement strand
GCGCCAGCGAGGTCGGCGGCTTTACCGCTCTGCAGCAGCACGACGATGATCAGCACCAGGCAATTAATCACGAAAAACGGCGTCAGAATGTAATTGCCCCAGGAAGCGCGAAAACCCAGCGCGATAATCCCGAAGCCAATCAGCAACGCGATCGTCCATTTCATCCAACCAGGCATTTCCCGCACCTCAATCTCGCAAAATTCCGAATTCCCTGCTCACCGGTCCGTCCCGCTTCAGCGCGGCCAGTCCTTTACGATGCTGGCAAACGATTTCGCATCCAGGCTGGCGCCGCCCACGAGCGCACCGTCAATTTCCACCTGCGCCATCAATCCCTGAATGTTGTCAGGCTTGACGCTGCCGCCGTAGAGAATCCGCAGGGCGGCCGCATGGCTGGCGTTGAAGGTTTCCGCCGCACATTGGCGAACGAACTTGTGTACAGCCGCGGCAATTTCCGGGGTCGCGGTGCGGCCCGTACCAATTGCCCAGACCGGTTCGTAAGCTATTAGAATACGGGAGAATTCTTCGGGGGTCAACGCGCCCACGCTGCCCTCGAATTGGCATTTGCAGATCAATTCGGTGCGGCCGGCCTCCCGGTCGCTCAACATTTCGCCAATGCAAACGATCGGAATGAGCCCCCCGGCGAGCGCGGCCTTGGTCTTTTTCAGCACGGTCTCATCCGTGTCCCCAAAGAACTGCCGCCGCTCGGAGTGGCCGATGATCGTATAGCGGCAGCCGGCCTCTACCAGCATCCCCGTGGAAATCTCGCCCGTGAACGCGCCTTCCTTCTCCCAAAAAACATCTTGCGCGGAAATACCAATGTGCGTGCCCCTGGCGGCTTCCACTGCCGCGGCCAAACTCGTAAACGTAGGCGCGATCACGATATCGCAATCGTGCACGCCGGCAACCAGCGGATGGAAGGCGGAGAAGAAGGCACGGGTCTCCGCCTGATTCTTGAACATCTTCCAGTTGCCGGCGATGCACCGGCGTCGTTTGGAATGGCTCATTTGTCGGTGAGGGCCTCCACGCCCGGAAGCTTGCGGCCGCCCAGAAATTCCAGCGAAGCGCCACCACCCGTGGAAATATGGGAAATTTTATTCGCCAGGCCGGACTGGTGCACCGCAGCCACGGAATCGCCGCCGCCCACGATGGATATCGCGCCGGCCGCCGTGGCCGCAGCCACGGCCTGCGCAACGGCAAGCGTGCCCTTGGCGAATGCCGGCATTTCGAAAACGCCCATGGGCCCGTTCCACACAATCGTCTTGGCCTTGGCAATCTCCGCGCAATACGCCGCCACGGTCTTCGGCCCGATGTCCAACCCCATCTGATCCGCCGGAATCGCCCCAACATCCACAATCGTCGCCGGCGAGTCCGCTTTAAATTCCCGCGCGACCACGTTGTCCACCGGCAAAAACAGCTTGAAGTTTTTCTGCTTGGCGTCCGCCAGGATTTTCCGCGCCAGGTCCAGTTTGTCTCCCTCCACCAGCGACTTACCGATCGAAAATCCCTGCGCCTGGAAGAATGTGTACGCCATGCCGCCGCCGATCAGCATCGCGTCGGCAATTTTCAACAGGTTTTCGACCACTTCAATTTTGTCGCTAACTTTCGCGCCGCCCAGAATCGCCACAAACGGCCGCGTCGGGTTGCTGATGGCCTTGCCGATGTACGCAATCTCTTTCTCCATCAGCAGACCTGCCGCCGCCTGCTTCACGAACCTGGTGATTCCCACCACGCTCGCATGCGCCCGGTGTGCGGAGCCAAACGCGTCGCAAACGAAGACGCCGTCGCAGAGCGCTGCCAGCTTCTTCGAAAACGCTTCGTCGTTTTTTTCCTCTTCGGGATGGAAGCGCACGTTTTCCAGCACCAGAATGTCGCCGTCCCCCAGAGTCTTGCTCTTCGATTCCGGAACTTCTCCCACACAATCGGAGGCGAACCGCACCGGCCGTCCAATCAGCTCTTCCAGCTTTTTTGCCGCCGGAAGCAGCGAGTATTTCGCGTCTGGCCCGCCTTTGGGCCGGCCCAGGTGCGAGGCCAGCACCAGCCGCCCGCCCTTCTGGATGGCCAAGCGCAACGTTGGCAGCGTTTCGCGGATACGCGTGTCGTCAGTCACCACGCCATCCTTGAGGGGCACGTTGAAGTCCACGCGAATGAACACGCGCTTCCCGCGCAGATCGAGGTCGTGAATGGTCAATTTGTTCATCGTTGGGTCCATTTGGAAATAATCAGCAACCAGTTCAGAGCGCTGCGGAAGATAACAGCGAGCAGCGAACAGATAACAGGGAGCGAAGATCCCGCAACAAGAATCGCTACGAAAATCGTTCCTGCTCGCTGTTATCTGCTATCTGTTGCCCGCTTTTCCCCTCATCAAAACTTCGACGCCAGCAGCTTGATCAAATCGCGGCACCGGCAGGAATAACCCCACTCGTTGTCGTACCACGCCAGCACTTTCACGCAGCGATCACCAACGACCTTGGTGTAGCCCGAGTCCACGATCGACGAATTGGGATTCCCGCGGAAATCCACGGAAACCAGCTCTTCCTCCGTGTACCCGAGGATTCCCTTCATCGGCCCGTTGGAAGCGGCCTTTAACGCCGCATTCACGGAATCCTTCGTCGCCGGCTTGTCCACAAAAACGGTCAAATCCACCACGCTGACGTTGGGTGTGGGCACGCGCATCGCGTAGCCGTCCAGCTTCCCTTTCAACTCCGGGATTACCAGGTGCAGCGCCTTGGCCGCTCCGGTCGAACTCGGAATCATGCTCAGCGCCGCCGCCCGAGCGCGGCGCAGGTCCTTGTGTGGCAGGTCCAGCAGCTTCTGGTCGTTGGTGTAGGAGTGAATCGTCGTCATCGTGCCGCTGTGAATCCCAAACGTATCCTGGAGCACCTTGGCGACCGGCGCCAGACAGTTTGTCGTGCACGAAGCGTTGGAAACCACGTGATGCTTTGCTGGGTCGTAGCTTTTGTCGTTCACGCCCAGCACAAACGTGGCATCCGGATCGTCCGCCGGGGCGGAAATTATGACCTTCTTCACGGGCGCGCGCAGGTGCTTTTTCGCTTCCGGCCCCTTGGTGAACAGGCCCGTGGACTCCACGACGATATCCGCTCCCACGCTGGCCCAGTTGATTTCCGCGGGATCTTTTACCTTGAAAACCTTGATGGCTTTGCCCTCGATGCTGATCGAGTCGTCCGTGTGCGTGATCGTGTGCGGCAGATTCCCGAGCACGGAATCGTATTTCAACAGGTGCGCAAGCGTTTTGGCATCGGTGATGTCGTTCACGGCGACGAACTCGATCGCCTTGTCGTCAATCGCGGTGCGCACAATGTTGCGACCGATGCGGCCGAAGCCGTTGATACCTACTTTGATGGGCATGCTTCCTCCGATGCGGAATCGTAATCTGCGGCGTTGCATCAGGCCGGGGCGACGCCGCGGGCAGAACTAAAAATGCTAGGTGGAGTGTAGGGAAAAGTCAACGTAGGAAGGAACGCCATGCGTCACAGCCCACGCGAAAGTCCCTGGATTTGGTTGGTTTACAACCTAAAAGAGGCAAAAGCGCGTTGCAGTTCGGCACACGGCAAGACCGCGGCAGGTCGGTTTTGTCGCGAATGGGAGGATGTCGGCAATTCTGCTCGCCCGTCCGGTTATTCCGGATATTGCTTGATGGAGCTTACTTTATCCCCTCGGAAGTGTACGAAGACAGTTTTGTCAGGCGGGTGGCCGTAGATCCAGTCTTCCGTATCGTAGCCTTCCGCATCCCGCTCGCGTACTTTCCGGTCCGGCTTCCCCATCGCCGCCACCACCTCATCGCGATCCATGCCCAGGACGGCGTGGCGCTCCGTGATGGCCTTTTTCATCTCCGGCGGCAGCGTGTCGATCCACTGCACGGCGGCCGAATGCTCGCCGCCAAAATCCACAAAGGGAGAAAGCAGCTTCTTCAGATCATCGGGACTCAGATCGGGCACTGCTTTCGGAAATTGCAAATAAAGCGTGCCCCCCGCGCCCGGTTGGATGCCCGGGGGGCCCTGGTCCTCCGGCGTTGCCGTCGATTGCGTTTGCGGATAGCTCGGCCCGCCCATGCCCACCTGGATGTTCTGCCACCAGTGGGATTTGGGCCGGCCGCCTCCGTTGACGTCAACAATGATCGTGTGTTCGCGAAATTCCAGTTTGGTGATTTGCGTGCGATCGCCTGTGTTGATGGCCGCGCCGTGAGTGGCGATGGTCCGATCCAGATACGCGTCATTCAGCGGCTTGTCCGCGTAAATCGTGAAGCCGTCCTTGCCCGCGGGAATCGGCTTGCGCGCTTTCCCAAATTCCCCGGAGACATAGCGAATCAGCGCCAGCTTCGAAGTTTCGGTCAACGTCGCGCTCTTGCTCGCCGTTGCATTATTGTTTCCGCTGGATTGCTGGGGTTCCCCGGCCAGCATGACGGGCAGGATGGGAATGGATTCGCCTTCGAGTGAATGCGACGCCGGGCCGCTGGACTTCGACGTCAGCAGACCAGACTTCGGCACGTCCGCAGCGGCGAACAGAAGGATCAGCAACGGTATCGAGAGCCGGTTGGACATGGCGAGAGCCGGGACCCCTCACGGAGGTCCGGCCTATTTTATGATGCGGCGAAGCAATTGAGTAGTGGCTCCGCGCAAATCAGGGAGAGACGACCGTAACACCCTGGCGGTCGAGGCGCATCGGCAGCAGTTCGCCGCCCGAATCCAGCACCGCCTTCTCCACGCGCTCGCGGGCCCCCGGCTCGATCAGAAGCACCACGCATCCGCCACCGCCCGCGCCGCAGACCTTTCCGGCCAGTGCGCCTTTGCGCCGGGCGCCCTGAATGATGGTGTCGATCGTTTTGGTGGAAATCGTGGGAAGATTGCGGCGCCGGAACGTCCACTCCGCGTGCATCAGCCGGCCGGTCTCTTTCCAATCGCCGTTTTCCAGGGCCGTGCGCATTTTCTGCGCAATCTGCGAGATGTGCTCGATGTTGTTTTGTACGGACTTTTTCCCGTCAATGTGCGCTTTGAAAACTTCCCAATTATTGATGCCCGATTGGCGCGGCTTGCCCGTATAGCAGACCACCAGGCGGCGCTCCAGCTCATCGAGGTTCAACCGCAATTCGATGCGCCGCTCGCCTCCCGGCATCAGTTCGATGGCCGCCGCTCCCCCGAATGCGGGGGGGTAGTGATCCTGGGTGCCGGTGGGCACACGAATTACAATCCCTTCGGCGTCGCGGCTGATGTGAATCCAATCTTCTTTGCTCTTCCCTGCTCCGGTGAAGCGGTCCAATGCCGCACAAATGGCCACGGCCATGGCGCTGGAACCGCCGATGCCCGCGCCGGCCGGGGCTTCAGAATTCGTTGTCAGGGTGAAACCGCCCTCCGGCCGGAAAAACTTCACAATTTCGGCCAGCAGCGGCAGGCGATAGCGCTTGGCGCGAACCAATGCGGCGAAGGAAGGAAAGGATTCCGCGCGATTGGTGTCCAGCGAGACCAGCTTGATGCGCGCATCGTCCGCCGCATGCGTCTCGACCACGCAATGCGCATAACGGGAAATGGCGGCGTTGAGCGTCAGCGCCCCGGGATGGAAGAGATACAGCGGCCAGATATCCAGCGTGCCGCCGGCAAGATCAACGCGGGTAGGGGCTTTCGATTCGATACGCATGGGTGTGGTGGCCAAACTTCCGATCGGCCTTCTCCTGTCTGGGTTAGCTCAGCGTATCGAATTCAGGGGTTACTTGCCGCCGGCATTTGCGGCGCGGTTGCGAAGGAGTAGCGGCCCGGCGGCTTCGCGGGCGGCAAGCGCCGGGTTGGGCTCAAAGCACCGCCGGCAGCGCGCCTCATAGGCGCCGCCTGCACCCACCACGATCAACTCCTCGCTTTCGACAAGCCGCTGCGTATGCACCGCGGGATTCCCGCACCGTACGCAAATCGCCAGCAGCTTGGTGATCTCTTCCGCGATAGCCAGCAGCCGCGGCATCGGTTCAAACGGCCGCCCGCGATAATCGGTATCCAGGCCTGCCACGATCACGCGCTTGCCGAGATTCGCCAGCTTGGTGCACACGTCCACCACTTCGTCGCCCAGGAATTGCGCCTCGTCAATTCCCACAACTTCGGTGCGCGGTTGAAGTTTCTCCAGAATCTCTGCCGCTTTGCTCACGTTGTCCGAAGGAATGCCCAGACCGGAGTGCGAAACAATTTCGTTCGCCGCGTACCGCGCGTCAATGGACGGCTTGAAGATCTGCACGCGCTGCCGCGCAATTTCCGCGCGTCGCAGCCGCCGGATCAACTCCTCGCTCTTCCCGGAGAACATCGGTCCGACGACGACCTCAATCCACCCCATGTTGCCCTTGACAATATCCACGCCTAGTCTCCTTGAGCGGGTAAATCCGAACTTTATGAACCGGCGGTCGCAACCGCGCGATACATCTTTGCATTATAAAACGGAGCGAATGCCGTCAAGACGGCGATCCGAAAAGACTCTTGCCGCGCAATCCGATTGCCTGTCAACACTCCCCAGGCGCCCTGGCCATCTCGAATGCCTGCGGCGCCCGCGAAAAGATCGATCGCCACGCCCAGTTCAATCTTCCGGTGCAACACCTCTCGCGCCAGCGCCTCGGGCAGCTCGATGCTTCCCGAACATCCGAAATACCCACGAGAGCCGTCGCTCGCAAACGCCCAGCTTTCCAGGAACACCCGGCGGATTCCGTTATCCGTGACGACGTCCAAGCCGCCTTCCAGGCCGACAAAATACTGCGGAAACGTGGCCCTCTTGTGAAGCATCGCCTGCAGCGCTTCCGCGCGCTGCCGCGCCCCCTGCATCAATTCCGCGCGCGAGGCCGGCGTCTGGCTGACGCCACTCTCGACTTCGTATCCCTGAATTTCTACGGGACCCTGCGGCGAAAGGCTCGCGGCGAACTGTGCCACTGCTTCTTCCACGGCCAGAAGCTTCGGCTTGCGCGTACTCCCCACCGCGATGCGGCATACACTCATGCAAAGGAACCTGCGCGCAGTTTACTGAGAAATCCCTGAAAAATTAATGGAGAAAATCCGCTCCCTGAGGAAAACAGGAGGAAAATTTGGCCTTCGGGAAAACGGCTGACGAACAAGAAAAAAACCGGGGCTGGCTTTCCAGCCCCGGCCGTGTCGCAACGTACAGCTCTGGCATCACTTGCCAGCAAACCTTACTGGATCGTGTAGGAAGCGAACACCACATTGCTTTGCGAAATGCCGGGCCCGGTTGCCATGGCCCGCATCACGGTCGTGGCACTGACCGTAACCGTGCACGGGCTCGTGCACGCCGTCGCATTGGTCGTCGTCGGAATCGCTCCGTTGGTCGTGTAGTAGATCGTTGCTCCGCTGGTCGCATCGGAAAGGGTCACGTTCTGCGTTCCTTTATAAGTGCCCGAAGGGAGCGAAAAGCTCGGGGCATTCGCCACGATCGTATAGGCGGCCGAAGTGGTATTGCTCGTCGAAAATCCTGCGCCCCCCGCCACCGCACGGATCGTGCTGGACACGGCAATCGCCGCCGGGAGCAGGCACGGGTTTGGACAAGCAGTCGTCGCGGCATTGGGTGGAATCGCCGGGAAGGCTCCATTCGTCGTGTAGTAGATGGTTGCACCAGCGGTTGCGCTGGAGATGGCCACCATGGGCGGCACGTAATAGCTGCCGGCTGCCGGTGAGAACGTCGGGTTCAACGCCGCGATGGTATAGACCGCGGCCGTTGTACTGCTCGGCGAGATTCCATTTCCCGCGGCAATCGCCCGAAGGGTGGTCGTGGCGGCAATCCGGACCGAGCACGGGCTCGTGCACGACGTAGATGCGAGGGTCGGCAGCGACCCGTCGGTGGTGTAATAGACGGCCGCATTGCTGGTCGTATCGGCGACCGTCACCGTCACCGGCGAAGTGTAAGTTCCACCGTTGGGCGAGAACGTCGGCGCAAGCCCCGCAATCGTGTACGTGGCAACGGTCACGGAACTCGGCCCGTACCCATTCCCCCCCGCGATCGCCTTAATCGTCGTGGTCGTCGATACCGTAATCGGATTCGAGTAGGTGTTGGGTGAATTGATCGTCGGGATCGAACCATCGGTGGTGTAGTAGATCGTTACGCCGGCCGTGGAGTCTGAAATGCTCACTCCTGTCGGCAGGTAATAGGTTCCTCCTGAAGTAGGCGAGAACATGGGAGCCGGAGCATTTGCTTGGAAGACCCCCAACGCTACGCTGGGACTGCTGATGCCGCTCAAGCTGGCGGTGATGCTGGTGCCGCCAACCGCCACACCCGTTGCGAGTCCATTGTTGTTGATGGTCGCAATGGGCGTGCTCGAGGATGCCCAGGTCACGCTGTTCGTGAGGCTCTGTGTGCTTCCGTCGCTGTAGTGCCCGGTGGCAAGGAATTGCTGGCCGTTGCCGGTATGGATCAGCGCATTGGTCGGACTGATCGTGATCGAATTCAGTGTGGGTGTGGGCGCCACGTTGATGGTCTCCCCAACCATGGCCATGCTGGTGTTGAAATTCGAATCGCCGCTGTAGAGCGCCAGAATCCCGTGCGCACCAACGGATAATGCAGGCGTGGTATACACCACCTGCCCGTTGGCGGGCAGCGCAACCTGCGCAATTTCCGTCGGGCCATCGAAGAAGGTGACCACCCCGGTCGGCGTCCCGGGAACATTCTCGGGCTGCACCAATGCGGTGAACGTCACATCCGACCCCGCGGATTGCGGATTCACGTCCGCGTTGAGCGTCAGTGTGGTGGGCTGCGGCATTACCACAAATGGGTAGGCGGTCAGATTTCCAATTTCGGGTGAAATCCCACTGAAGCCAGAATACGCACTCAGCGTGGTGCCCTCGGCGCCATAGACGGCATACGCGTAAATCGTGTGTACGCCCCAAGGAATATTATTGAGTGCAAAGCCATACATTGCGGGATTGGATCCGGCGGATGAAGTCGCCGAAGCCTGCTGCCACACACCCTGCTCCGTGTCGAGCTGGTAGTAAAGCGCCGTCGGCGGCGGAGTATTCGGAGAGTATGTGGTTCTGGCCGATCCCGTGAAGGATGGACTCACGTTGCTTGTGGCAAAGATTGCCATTCCAGGAATCGTCTGTGCGTCCGGCGTTCCTTGCAACTGCGAGGTCAGGGGAATGCTCTGAAGCAACGTGGGGCTAATCACACCCAACGTGTTGTCCTGGGAATTGGGGACATAGACTTCGTTGTTGGCCAGGTTGACGGCCACACCTTCTGGGAAGTTTCCAGCAATCAGATTCGTTGTGGTATTCGTGGCTCCGTCAATCACGGTGATGGTGTTGCTCGTGGAGTTGGGTACATAGATCGTGTTAGTCACCGGGTTGACCGCAATTCCATTGGGAGTCGCCCCTAAAAAGAGCGTTGCCGTCACCGTGTTGGTGGCCCCGTTGATCACCGTAAGGTCGTTGCCGCTCCAGTTGGCGACATAGATCGTGTTGGAGACCGGATTCACCGCAACGAAGGCGGGATTCCATGCGGGCAACGTCGTCACGACCGTGTTGTTGCGTCCATCGATTACCGAAATCGTTCCGGTTCCGGGGTTCGTCCCGACATTTGCGACGTAGATGAGATTCGTAACCGGGTTCACTGCGATCGAGATCGGGGATGCGCCAACCGGAACCGTGGCGATAACGCTGTACGTGGAGCCGTCGATCACGGTTACGTTGGCACTGAAATAATTAGTTACATAGACCCTGTTGGTGGTTGGGTTCACGGCCACGGCCGAAGGCTCGGTGCCGGCGGCGATAAAAAAGGTGCCGTTGGTGGCGCCATCAATGACCGTCACTTTGTTGTTAAAAAAGTCTGCCAAGTAGATCTTATTGGTCACGGGATTCACCGCGATCGAACCTTGTGTCAGTCCGGGTCCCGTGGTGTAAGTAGAGGTACCGTTCGTTGCGCCGTCAATCACAACCATGACCTCGCCGCCCTGATTGGCCACGTAGATCTTGTTGGTCACCGGGTTCACCGCAATCGCATACGGTTCGGTACCGGCGCCGAGGGTCGTATCGGTGGTGAGCGTTACTCCGTCAATCACGGTCACGCTGTTACTCGACTGGTTCGAAACATAGATCTTATTCGACGCCGGGTTAACCGCCACGCTCCACGGATAAGAAGCCGTCGGCACCGTGGTGGCGCTATTCACCGCCCCATCGATCACCGTCACGCTGTTGTCTTCATTGTTGACGGCGTAGATCTTGTCGGTCGCCGGATTGACTCCAATCACCCACGGTTTCGTCCCGGCGTTCAGCGTCGCCACTTGCGTATTGCTCGCGCCGTCGATCACCGTAACCGTGTTGCTGAGCAGGTTGGCGACGTAGATCTTGTTGCTCGGCTCGTTCACCGCCACGCTCTGGGGTGAGGACCCCGCGCCGATGCTCGTGGTAATCGTCGACGTGGCCCCATTGATCACCGCCACGCTATTGTTGCCAGCGTTGGCCACATAGATCTCGTTGGTCAGCGTATTCACCGCTAACTGCCAGGGAGCATCCAGAGGCACGGTTGCCACCACATTGTTCGTTACTCCGTCGATCACCATTACGTTTGGACCGGTAACGAAGACGCCCACGTAAATTTTATTGGTCACCGGATTCACGGCCAGGCTGGCGGGACCCGTGCCCGTAGTGACAGCAATGTTGGTCTGGAAAGTGCCTGAATTGCCGTCAATCACCGTAATGTTGTTGCTGACGTAGTTTGTGACGTAAATCTTGTTAGTGGACAGGTTCACCGCCATCTCCTGCGGATCGCTTCCCACTTGAATCGGGCCGCTCGTCGCGTTCGTTGCCCCGTCAATCACCGTTACCGTTTGGTCGCTATGGTTCAGCACGTAAATCTTGTTGGTCACGGGATTCGCAATTACGGCCATGGGGTTCTGCCCCACCGGGATCGTGGCGATCACCGAGTTCTTGGCCCCGTCGATGACGCTGACGATGGATTGATACCAGCTTGCAACGTAGATCCTGTTCGTCGCTGCGTTGATCGCGATTGCGTCGGGCCAACCGCCGGGGTTGCCCACACTGATCGTGGAGGTCAAGTTCGTTGCGCCGTCAATCACGGTTACGGTGCCGTCGTTGGCATTGGGGATGTAGATTTTGTTGGTGACGGGATTCACGGCTTCGGCCAGGGGGTTGCTCCCCGTGGGCACTGTGGTCGTCACGGTTTGCGCCTGCAGGGGCATCGGCGCCAGAACGCCCGAAACGGCCAAGGCGCTTGCAACGACAATCCAGACAAACACGGAAGAAATCGCGAGCAGATTCCGCACACGGCCATTGTTCTTAGTTCGATGCATGATGAACTCCTGCCCATCCTCGGACGGGCTGATACGGTATCTCTTTGAATTGGAACTACTACGTGCGACTGCGCCGCTGTGCTGAGTTGCAAGCGCTGGATGGCGGGAGGAGTGCTTACATCGTCATTCGTGCTGTTCCGCGGCTACTCAGAGCAACGGCCATGGTGTTTGGCTGACAAGTTTGAACATCGCTCGTTCTTTTGCGTTTCCCGAAGCACTTGCCTTGCTTCAACTGTCTCAGGGGTATCCGGGACAAGGACAACCCATTCTTGCCCACGGGATCAGTGAAAGGCTTTCCTTGCTGCCTGCCGCGATTTCAAGCTCCGTAAAAGCAAAAACCGGGCAACTGGAGGTGATTCCTTACAACCACCTGCGGCAACCCGGCGATCTCTAAGTTTACTTTTGGCCCGGGTACACTGCTTAGAGACCCGTGGCTTTCTGTCCCCCGCTCGCACGGGGTTTAGCTACATGAGCTAGCTAACACGCTTAGCCGCGAATTGCTGTAGTCCGAGTCACCTTTCTGCGTGATTTTGAGGAGTGATGCCAGTCGCGCCGGACACTACTGCCGCACCTGTGCTTCGATCTGCGCACGCACCGAAAGGCTCCGCGTTCGGACATTTTTCGGCGAGCGACAGGCCATTCATGTGGGGAATTCGGGCGCTCAAGAAAACCCAATCGCGGCGCCTGTGCAATGCGTTTCCGGATCGGCTTGGCGCAACGCGATGCTCAGAATCGGACTCCGATGCGGCGTCAGGTTTTCAGCGATCTCGCCGAGCAAACCGCAGGTCTAGGCAACGGCCTTGTTTCCGAATGCGCCGCGGATCAGGTTCCTCGCGATTTCGATTTCTTCCAGTGTGATGGTGTGCGGCCGCCCCGGGTAACGTTCCAACAGAACGGAGGCCCCCATTCCCCGGAGTATTTCCGCCGAATGTTGCACCCGCTTCCAGGGCACGTGAGGGTCGGGATCGCCAGACCCAAAAAACGCGGGCGTTCCGGCAAGATCGCCGACGTGACTCAGATCCGATTCCGGCGGCCCGATCAAGCCACCCGTAAACGCGATGAGTCCGGCGTACCGCGCCGCGTGTCGGGCGATGTACTCGGTCGCCAGGCAAGCTCCCTGCGAAAAGCCGCAAAGCGCCACTCGCTCCGTGGGAATTCCCGCCTCCTCCACGCTCTCAATCGTCCACTGAATTTTCTGCAATGCGGAGCTGAGCCACGGCTCGTTTTTCTCGATCGGTGCCAGGAATGAATTCGGATACCAACTGTTCCCCGCCGCTTCCGGCGCCAGATAGGTGAGCTGCGGCACATCGAATTCCTTCGCCAGCGTCAATATATCTTCCGCGGACCCGCCTCGGCCGTGGAGGAGTATCACCGCGCCGCCGGCTTCACTAAGGCGCGCGCCCGCGCGAAGCACGGGGCTGTTTTGGTGCGGATCGCTGGTCATATCGAACCCCCCGTCTCCGTCTTGAATGCCAGCGGTGGAGCTTCCTTGTGAAGCGTGATCGGCGGGAGGCTCTTTTCGATCGCCGTGCGGTGGGTCTCGAGCCACGCCGGAATCCGCAATTCTTCGCCGAGCGATTCCAGCGGTTCGTCGTAGGCGAATCCCGGCGGATCGGTGGCCAGTTCGAAAAGCACACCGCCCGGCTCCCGGAAATAGATGGAGTGAAAGTAAGTCCGGTCCTGCACCGGGGTCACGTTCACGTGTCGCGCGATCTCCCGCCGCCACTCAAGCTGCGTGGCGTCGTTTTGCGTCCGAAACGCAATGTGATGCACCGAACCCGCCCCGAACGCGCCGTAGCCCGCGTCCGGATCAATCAGCAAATCGATGTGGTTGCCCAGCGCCTTGC
>Ga0335078_10011484_pt1 | contig 13138 bp, 11 predicted proteins | sample Lox_Sample_32_FD_206711 | JGI IMG/M metagenome (GOLD analysis project Ga0335078, IMG submission 206711) | Soil microbial communities from Loxahatchee National Wildlife Refuge, Florida, United States - Lox_Sample_3.2 | ecosystem: Environmental > Terrestrial > Soil > Wetlands | place: USA... | reverse complement strand
CACTTGTAGGTGACGACTTAACTATGACCTTCAGCACTCTATGCGCCACGCCTACTTCAATCGGCGTTCTGCACACATACTCGCCATCCGCATAAACCTCGACCGGCCTCTCGGCCTCGATCCTCAGGCCCGGCGACTGCAGGTACTCGACTTCTTTCATGCCCAAATGTCGCCCGAAATAAACCGACGGAAATAACGACAGCAGCTTGCTCTTACTGATCTCGGACACCACACACACGTCCAGCAGACCGTCATCCATCTCCGCACGCGGTGCGATCTTCATGCCCCCACCATAGGCGGGCGTGTTGGCAAAAGCCACGAGGATAACCCGTTCCGCCGTTTTCGCACTCTCATCCAGGCTGAGCTTCGCCTTGAACGGCTCAAAGCCCAACAGCGCTGGCAATAGGCTCAGAACATATCCTCCATGCCCGCGCACCCAGCCCGGCAAGCGATTCGCCCGCCGCGCCACTTCAGCATCGATCCCCACTCCCCCGACGCAGCAGAAGTAGTGCTGGTGTGGCGCGGGCGTCTCGCCCGTGGAATGTGTCGACCTGGCAATAGGCGTAATCACGCCAAGATCAATCTCTCGAATATTCCTTCCCGCCGATAAAAACTCCTGCCATGCCGCCAGAGAAGCCTTTCGGTTTGTCAGCTTCAGTGCTCGCGCAAAGTCATTTCCGCTGCCACACGGCACGACCAGCAAAGGGAGCTGCAACTGAACCAGTCGCGAGAGATGCCGGTGTACGGTACCGTCGCCACCGAAGATTAAGATTGCATCCGCCTGGGTTGCACTCGCCGGCAGTCCAGTGATCCACTCGCAATCTGAATTGTCTCGGAACGGTTGCAGGTCCCGTACCGAGGAATCTAATCCGAAAATCACTGCCGCGCGCATGCCGGGCAAAAGAGTAGCAAATCCGTGCTAAAATGAGCCGCTCTTAAACGCTAAGCCGTTTCTCCCGTAACGAGACGCAATAGTCCCCGTAATCCCGGAATCAGTGGTGGAAGAGACTCCCTCAAACAGCGCGACCGTTACTTACGCCGATGCCGGTGTAGACATCGACCGTGCTAATCGCACTAAGAAGCGCATCAAGTACCTCGCTCACAAGACCTTCACCAAAGGCGTTCTGAGCGAGATCGGCGGCTTCGGTGGGATGTTCTCCATCGACAAACAAAAATACCTCGACCCTGTGCTGGTCTCCAGTGTCGATGGCGTGGGCACCAAGTTGAAAATCGCCGTCGAAATGAACATGCATCACACCGTGGGCGCTGACCTCGTCAACCATTGTGTTAACGATATCGCCGTGCAGGGCGCAACTCCGCTGTTCTTTATGGATTATCTTGCCACCGGCAGACTCGAACCCGAAGTCGCCGAGAAGATCGTGGAGGGGCTCGCCGAAGCCTGCAAGCACAATGGCTGTGCTCTGATCGGCGGAGAAACTGCCGAAATGCCCGGGTTCTATCCCGACGGTGAGTACGATCTTGCCGGATTCATCGTCGGCGTGGTGGAGCGCGAGCGCATCGTCACCGGAAAAACTGTCGAACCCGGCGACGTGATCCTCGGCTTACCCTCCACCGGCTTGCATACCAACGGTTATTCTCTTGCCCGCAAATTATTTTTCGAGGTCGCCGGCTACACTCCCGAAACCTATGTCAACGAGCTAAAGGGAAAAGTTGGAAATGAGCTCATGCAAACCCATAGAAGCTACTGGCCGGTGATCAAGAAAATGCTTGCCGCCGACTGTGTCGCCGCCATGGCCCACATCACCGGCGGCGGCATAACGGAAAACCTACCTCGCGTCTTGCCGCGAGGAGTTGCTGCCATTATCGAAGTCGGTTCCTGGCCCGTGCTGCCGATCTTCGAACACCTGCAGAAGCTCGGCAACGTGCCTCAGGCCGAAATGCTCCGCACCTTCAACATGGGTATGGGAATGCTTCTGATTATTCCCGCCAAGAAATTCAAAAAAGCCCAGACTGTTCTGGAAAAGATGGGTGAGAAATCCTACGCCATCGGCCGGATCGTCAAGGGCGATCGCAAGGTGATGTACACCTAAGCTCAGCCTTCGTTGGACGGGCACCGCTGACTACCTCTTCAGCAAATCCACCGGCTCTTTCACATCTGTCACCCGGAAATATTTCGCCAGTGAGGGATATCTCTTCGCCACCGCTTCATACATGGCATACGAAACATTGCGGTACGATGCATGCCCGGCGGGGGTCGTCCTCAATTCCGAGATGTACACCACCTCGGCGAAGTCCATCTTGAACAACGTCCGTTTCCGGAACGCCAGGGGAATCGCATATTGCGAGTTCTCTGCCGCCTCCGGCATACCGCTGCGGCGCAGCGTCTCGACTGCTACCGACGCGCGCAGCATCACGGCGTGATATTCCTCAGCTACTCCTGCCGCGTTTACTTCCTCCGGCGTTTCGTAGCCATGAGCCGTCGTGAATTCCTGCCCAATCTGAATGCAGCGGCGATGCCGGTGCATGTCCCGGAATCCGCCGACATCCATCAGAATGTCGAAGCGGAATTGCTGCCCGGCACAGAACCCGCGCAGCAGCTCGTCATGCTTCCCGCGATGTCGCAGGCCCGCATCGATGATTTCCCGCCGAATGCGTTCTCCGGCTCCTTCCACCGCTTTACGAATCTGCCGATACGGATAATGACTGTGCTCATACACCAGTGTCGCGGCCAACTCGATCTCCAGCGGTTCCTCGTCCAGCAAATCCACCAAGGGCGCCTGCTCCACCGGCAAATCGCCCATCAATTCTTTTGCAATATGCCGCAACTCGCGCCGGGTCTCCATCTCATACGCATTCGGATCGGCGTATTTAACCAGTGTCGGTGCCACCCGAACTTCTCGCAAAAGCTCCTGTTCCGCACGCGCCCCAAGCTCGCTTGAGACAGCACGAATCTGTTCCACCAGTTCGCGCGCCGCTTCCTGATTCGCGTGGTACGCCGGCGACGTCGCCGCTCGTTTCAGCAACTCGCCCAAATGCCGGACTTCTTTGTGGGTGTGCGATAGCAGGTGCGAGACCTGGCCCTCCAGCGTTCTCGCATTGACGATCTCGCCCAGCGATGTATTCGTCGCCAGCGGCAACAAATACCGCGAAATATCGAATGCCCTCGCGCGCAGGGTTCGTTCGTATGTCTCCTGCTTCATCTCCGCAGGCTTCGGCACAATGCTCGCCAGATACAGCGCCATCCGGTCGGAGAGCGATTCGTATTCTCGAAACAGGTAGCCAAGGGTCTCTCCGTACAGCGCTGCAGCTTCTTCATCACCCCCAAACTCCGGCGTGTAGTACCCGCTCTTCTTGAAGTCCTGGTAGCGCGTCGATCGCTCCTGCCCATCCCAGCGCTGTTCGTCGGCAACGGCAATCGCAGCCAGGATCGAAAGCTTCTCGATGGCTAGTGCGATGTGCGCCAAATCCGCAATCGAGCGGTGTCCGTACTGAAAGTAGAAGGTGTTGAGGAACTTCTCGGCCTTCTGTTGGCTGATTTCGCGTAGCGACTCTTTCATCGAGAGTGCCGACCGCGAATATTTCGCCATGGCGTACGCCTGAATTTCCGGCTCTGCGCCATAGACGGCATACACTTCCACCGACGGCGCATCTGCACGATGATTTCCGTTGCTAGGCTGAACCAATTTCTCGGATTCCGACATCACAGACCTCATTGGAAGGCACCTGAGATGTTACTGGCCATCGCGAGCTTTGCGCAATCAAATTGGCGATGACTCTTTTGTAACTTTTCTTCGAGAGCGGAATCCGATATAAAAGTAAATACTTCATAATCATGCGGCGTTTTCCGTCTAGAATTTTTGCATTCATTGTCCTTCTGACGTCGTTATCCACGGCCCAGGATCTGATGTCCCTGATGTCGCGCGCGAATAACGCCCCGCTTCTGGGCGATGCCGCAACTTCTTCACCCGCGCCGGGCGCAGACCACAATCTCTCCTTCCCCTCGTCCATTACGCTGCCCCGTATGGGGCCGGATTTCGCCCTGCAGGTCTACCGCAATCGCATGGTTGCTCAATCGGAAGAACTGGCTTCCTACTCCGCCAGCACGGTGATTCGCGCCGAACTTCCGGATACCCGGCAGACCGGGGAGTACGAGCTTCAGCGGCAATATTCCGCTCCTCCTCGGAAGCTTTCTTTTAAGGCCATACGCTTTAGCGGTGACAATTTTGTGAAGAGCAACGTCATCTTGCGCCTGCTCCAGTCCGAGGTCAGCCACGTGGAAAAGGACGACCCGGCGTTGAATGCGATCAGCCCGCAGAATTACAAATTCTCCTATAAGGGCACAACGTCCATCGACGGCCACGTGGTGCATGTTTACCACCTGAAGCCACGACATAAGCGACCGGGACTGTTCAAAGGCCGCATTTTCCTCGACGCCTACACGGCCAGCATCGTGCGCGCCGAGGGTCGCCCGATTAAATCGCCTTCTCTGTTCATCAAGAAAATCGAATTTACACAGGACTACGCCGACGTGGATTCATTCACGTTTCCTGTACACATCCACTCCGAAGCCCAGGCGCGCATTGTGGGCCACACGATCGTGGACATCTATTACTCCGACTACCATCCTGTCTCCAGTACGGTGCAAGCTCAATCTTCCGCCCCCGCTCTGTAACCCACTCCCGTGCTTCATTTCTCGAACAGGCTACAGCTTCTGGTCTGGCCTTTAGGGAAAGTTGACCGCTCCGAACTGGCGCGCTAAAAACCTTTTGCGCCTCCTTTGCATCACCGGCTGCTCTCGAATTTTGCTGCGTGTGGCTCAGCCTTGCCCTATGCTTTCTGATATACGCCATGCCACTCAGTCCTGAGCAGTTCCTGTTGGAACTTTTTGCCGTTTTTGTGTCCGCGAAGGTCGTGGGCGAGATCTTCGAACGCTTTCGCCTGCCTTCGGTGCTGGGCGAAATTCTGGCTGGCGTGGTGCTCGGCCCCTATGCCCTCGGGATCATTGAGCCCAGCAACATCATTTACTCGGTCGCGGAGATTGGAGCGATCTTCCTGCTCTTCCGCGCGGGCCTTGAAATCAGCCCCGGCGATCTCATTCGCGTGGGCGGGAAGGCCATGCAGGTCGCGATCCTTGGCGGCCTTCTCCCGTTTCTTCTAGGCTTTCTCTATCTCAGGCTTCGCGGCGATACCACCAGTGAAGCGGTTTTCGTCGGGGCCGCCATGGTCGCCACCAGCGTTGGTATTACCGCTCGTGTGCTTGCCGATCTCGGCGTTCTCTCAACCCAAACTGCCCGCGTCATCCTCGGCGCAGCCGTTTTTGACGACATCATCGGAATGGTGCTGCTTGCGGTGGTCAGCGGCTTCGCCAACGGTGGTGTACCACGCTGGACTCACCTTGCCATTCTCGCCGGTGAAGCCGCCGCCTTTGCGTTGTTCATGATCTATGTCGCGCCTCGTATCGTGCGCAAAATGGAGCCTCGCGTCGAACATTTGTCCACGCAGAACGCTTCTCTGGTAATCGCCCTTGCCATCTGCCTGCTGCTTTCCTGGCTTGCCGCCCGCATCGGAATGGCGGCCATTATCGGCGCGTTCTTCGCCGGCCTCGTCTTCGCCGAATACGCTCCGCAGTGGAACCTGGTGCCACGGGTGGCCGGCATCACGGAATTCCTTTCGCCCTTTTTCTTTTTTGCCATCGGGGCTCGCCTCAACCTTAAGCTTTTCAGCGGAAGCATTCTGGTCGCCGCTGGGATCATCTCCTTGCTGGCGATCGTCTCCAAAATCCTCGGCTGTGGTTTGCCCTTGCTGAACGAAGGCTGGGAAACCGCAATTCGCGTCGGCGTCGGAATGCTCCCGCGCGGTGAAGTGGCATTGATTGTCGCCTTGGTGGGGTTGCAGTCGGGTATCGTCTTGCAATCGACCTATGCCATTGTGGTTTTCATGACCGCTGTGACCACCCTGATTGCTCCGCCGATTCTCCGCTACCTCTTCCGCCAGGAAATCTCCCATATCGAGGAGCATGCCGGCACTGCGGAAGTCCGGCTATAATTTCGGCTTTCCCGCATAAGGAGAAGATCATGAGCTTATCGGGCCGAGTTGCCCTGGTGACGGGTGCGTCGCAAGGCATTGGTCGTGCGTGCGCCCTTAAATTGGCACAAACCGGCGCTGCGGTTGTGCTCGCAGCTCGTAATCAGCAGAAGCTCGAAGAAGTCGCCCAGCAAGTCGCAGCCGCCGGTGGGACCGCCGCGGCTTTTCCGGTTGATATTGCCAACGAAGACCAAATCAAGTCGGCGTTCAAGGCCGCGCTCTCGCAATTCGGGAAAATCGACATACTCGTCAATAACGCGGGAATCACCCACGATCAGCTCGTCATGCGAATGAAGCGGTCCGACTGGGACTCGGTCCTCAACACAAACCTCACCTCTGCCTACTTGTGTATTCAACAGATCGTCAGCTCCATGCTCAAACAGCGCTGGGGCCGCATCATTAACATCACATCCGTTTTCGGCCAGATGGGCCAGGCCGGACAAGCCAATTACGCCTCCTCCAAAGCCGGCCTCATCGGCTTGACCATGGCCATTGCCCGCGAAGTCGGATCGCGCGGCATAACCTGTAACGCCGTCGCCCCCGGTTTCATCGAAACCGCCATGACCGCCAATTTGTCCGAGGAACTGCGGCAAACCGCGCTTAAGAACATTCCGCTGGGCCGACTTGGAACTCCCGACGATGTGGCAAATTCGGTCGCCTTCCTGGCTTCCGACGAGGCTTCCTACATCACCGGCCATGTGCTCAGCGTCAATGGCGGCATGCTGATGGGCTAGGATGACGAAAGCAATATGGCGGCGCAAACCAGGGAATCTCCTGTGGCCACCCCGAGCACACTTTCGATCCGCCGTGCTGGAGACTCGCATGACGTCGCCCAAGCTCGTGAACTTTTTCTCGAGTACGCAAAGTCCCTCGCCTTCAGCCTGTGCTTCCAAAATTTCGACCAGGAACTGGCGAACCTTCCCGGCGATTATGCTCCGCCCGATGGCCGCCTTCTGCTTGCTTACTCCTGCGACGACCTCGTCGGCTGCGTTGCCATGCATAAAATTGGCGCCGGAATTTGCGAGATGAAACGCCTTTATCTGCGCCCGCAATTTCGCGGCAAAGGCTTCGGACGCGACATTGCAAACACGGTCATTGCAGAAGCGCGGAGCATCGGTTACAAATTCATGCGGCTCGATACTGTTGGCCCGATCATGAAGGACGCCCTCGCTCTCTACCGAATGCTCGGGTTTTATGAGATCGAACCCTATCGCAGCAACCCCATGCCGGGCACCTTGTACTTGGAACTGAAACTCTAATCGGAGGCTTATGAAGCTTCATTGCATTCTGCTGCTGTTCCTCTCACTCACGCCTTCTTTCGCCGCGAGTTCCAAGGACGTCTCCTACAAGAGCGGAGACGAAACCGTGCACGCAATGCTTTACACGCCTGAGGCAAAAGGCAAAGCGCCCGGCATTATCGTGATCCATGAATGGTGGGGACTCAACGATTGGGTCAAGGAAGAAGCATCCAAACTTGCCGATCAAGGCTACGTGGCCCTGGCCATTGATCTTTACCGTGGCAAGGTCGCCACCACCCCCGAAGAAGCCCACGAGATCATGCGCGGTGTTCCGGAAGACCGTGCCAGGCGCGACTTGCATGCCGCTTTCGAATTTCTCCAATCCCAGCCCAACATCAACAAAGATCGCATTGGCGCGATTGGCTGGTGCATGGGAGGCGGTTATTCCCTCGATGTCGCTTTGCAGGAGCCCACCCTCAAGGCCGACGTCATCAACTACGGCCATCTCGCCACCGATCCAGCTTCTATTGACAAAATCCGTGCCAACGTCCTGGGCCTTTTCGGCGGGCAGGACCGCGGCATTCCCGTCGAAGACGTCAAGAAATTTGAGCAGATCATGAAAGCCAAAGGAAAAAAGATCGACGTCGTCATTTATCCCGACGCCGGCCACGCCTTCGAGAACCCCAACAACAAAGCCGGCTATCGCCCCGACGATGCGGCCGATGCATGGAAGCGCATCACCGAATTTTTTGCCCGCACATTAAAATCGTGATCGCGACCCGAACTCTGCTACGGCACTGACTTTGCGCGCCTTACGTATGGCACGAATTTCCACTTGCCAGACGGTACTACTCTGGTTACTATTCAGCATTCCCGGGAGCCGAGTTGCACCCCTATTCTATGAATATCGGCGAGACCATCAGAAATTACCGGCTGCAGAAAGGGATGTCTCAAGGCGACATAGAAAAACGTACGGGTCTTCTCCGCTGTTATCTTTCCCGGGTAGAGAACGGACATACGATTCCTTCTCTCGACACTCTCTCCAAGATTGCTGGCGCCATGGAACTTCCGCTGTCGCAGTTCTTTTCCGATTCCGGGCACAGCAATGGCAACAAAGGTCTGCCTCAGCTGTCGGATGACGAAGTCCGCTTTTTGAGCCAGATCCGTCGTTATTCAGTCAGCCTCAACGATAGCGACCGCAAGCTGGTGCTGGCCATGGTCAAAAAAATGGCCGCCAATGCCGGCCGCTAGTGCTGCGATCTGAAATCTGCAATCTACATTCGATGCCTGCAACCTGGCACGGCATGACTTTCGTCCCACTCCCCCGGTAACCTTCGCCCCGCCCCACTCTGCACCTAAACTGTCCCTCGGGATACCTCCGTGACCGTTGACGAAGAGCTGAATCTGCTGGAACAGCAACTGCGCCGGCTCAAGATCGAGTACGAGGTATATTTCAGTAACCCCACCAAAAAACCGCCCACCGATATCGAATGGAAAGTGCTCTCGCTATTGCGGAAATTCAGCGATGGCGGCCACATGAACTTCTCGCAGCGATTCCGCTACAACGAAATGGCCCAGCGCTATGCGATTTATTCCGATCTGTGGCGCAAGAAGGGACGGATCCGAGAAGAAGGCTATCGCCGTCCGCAGGACGCCCTGCTTTCCGTCCAAGGTGTGCGTCCCGAAGAGCATCAAGCCCAACACCACCCTGTCTATGGCCTCGCGAATGCAGCGGCTGCTTCGGCGAATGGTGCCGATGCTGGCTCGTTGCGAATTCAATGCTCCGATGCCCGTGCCGAATCCGGCAGCGTGCAGGAGTTGTATCGTGGCTTGACGGATGCCAAGAAGAAGGCGGGGGACGCCACCATCGGCTCGTACGACAGCTTCCAGTCGTTTGTGCAAAAGAAAACCGAGCAACTCAAAAAGCAATATGGATGCGCCTCCGTGGAATTCACCGTCGAAATGCAGAAGGGCAAAGTACATCTCAAAGCCCGGCCGAAGAGCTGAACAGCTTCTTCTGACCACCTCATCAGCTACTTACAAGTTACCTATTTTCAACAGCTTCAGAGTGCCTGCCTATACAACCCGGTGGACCGGGAACCCTTCAAAGACGGATAGAGTTGCCGCCAGGCAAGACTTTTACGCAGGACTGTTATGACCCAATCGACTACATTTCGGGGAAACACCTATTCAACGGGATCCTGGATTCCAGAGCGCCCGTCCACCGGTTCAGCAAACCCACTAAATGAATTACCCAACAACCGGGTTACCCATCCCTTGACCAGCCTGGCACGGAAATTGCGCGAAAGCGAGCTTTTTAACTCGCTGATGCTGCGTTCTTTTCGGGCTTTACAGAGCGTGGGCATTAACATCACCCCAAATCACTTCTACTGGCCTATCCCGGACATAAGTGAACTCGAAAAGCGCGAATGGCCATCATCGATGGGTACGTTTTCGTTCGACTTTCATTTTGAGCGCCAACTGAAGATGCTGCGCAGAATGTCCGCAGAGTACGGTGTCGAGTGGTCCGCGTTTGCTGATAGACCACTGAACGGATCAGGCTTGTATCACCACAATAACGGTTTCTTTGAGATGGTGGATGCTGAGATTGCTTACGCCTTCGTCAGAGATCGCAAACCTGCACGGATTATCGAGATAGGTACAGGTTTCAGCACTCGTGTGATGGCTGCTGCTCTGCGCATGAATCAGCAGAGAGATGGCGTCTCCGGAGAACTGATCAGCATCGATCCCATGCCCGAGCGGGTTCCCCAAAACGGCTTTTCACAGTCAGTCACCGTCATTCCCAGCCGCATCCAGGATGTCGACTTAAACCTGTTCCAGTCCCTCGGCGAAGATGACATCCTGTTTATCGACTCCAGTCACGTCGTCTCTGTCGGAAGCGACGTCGTGCGCGAGTACCTGGAGATCCTTCCCAGCCTTCACTCCGGCGTTATCGTGCACATCCATGACATCTTTCTGCCCAGCGACTATCCACGGGAAGCCGTGCTGCACAATATGTGCTTCTGGTCCGAGCAATATTTGCTGCAGGCTTTTCTGAGCTTCAATAACAGCTTCGAAGTGCTCTGGGCCTCCAGTGCCATGCAGGCATACTATCCAGAAGCGCTCGAAGAGGCTTTCCCTCGTTGGGCGACCAGCTTCGAAGACATGCCAAAAGCAGCCGGCCGTTGGGTTCCCAGCCAGGACGATAAGCGAGTTTGGCCCTCCAGTCTCTGGATCCGGCGCGTTTAACATCTTGCGCAGAGATTGCGCCCAAACAACGGACCCAGGGACACCTGCTTCCTAGAGCGTTTGCAGGAAGTTGATCAGATCCTGCATTTGCTGCGAACTGAGCCCGATCAGGAAACGCTGGTTGTAGAAATTCACCACCTCTGAAAGATTGGCCGCGGCTCCATTGTGGAAATACGGTGCGCGCGCAGCAAGCCCACGCAAAATCGGCCCCTTGATGCGGCCGATATCGGTGCACTGTCCCGAAATCAGTCCCTTGCCCGGATCGGTCGTATAGAACGTTTGCCCGGCTTCCGGACCTTGCGTGCAAACTAACTCGAATACCGGAAGCGTCGGCTGCCGCAGTTGTTGCAAACCCGCAATTATGTTCGGATCGGTTTCGTACTGCAGCGAGTGCCCTGTACCGATATCGAGCGGCAATGGAAATGAATGGTCTCCTACATTCGGCGCGTCATGACAGGTCGTGCAAGTTCCGGCGAGCTGCTCACCGCCGGTGGTCAGGCCGGGAACGTCGCTGATCGTAAGCGGCTGAGTATTGAAAATCTCCTCGCCGCGAGCGATTGAAGCCCGCTGCGCGTTGGAAGCATTCTGCCAGGGTAAGTAGATCGTGAATACGTTCGGATTGAAGGGGTTTCCGTGCGGGTCACCACCGAGGGAATCATTGATGCCCGGGTAATACTGCTGCGTCGGCAGGAATTGCGGCCCTCCCTGCGATCCCGCCTGTCCATTCAGCTTGCCGGCGAGAAAATCATCCAGCTGGGCTGAATTAAGCGCCAGTTCAAAACCGAGAATTCGATTGAGTTGCGATTGTGTGGGCGGCTGCGTGCCTTGGGCATGGGTCAGAGTCGCATCAATTGCCTGCTGCGTGAGGTCCGTCTTGAGATTCGCCGCAAAAGTCTGCTGATCGTTCAAGGGATACACGAACGATTCCCGGCCGTCGAACATGACCGCGCTCAGGAAACGGAGATTGGTCGTTGGCAGAGGTCTGCGATACATGGAGGCGGTCTGTTGACCCTGCGAGTCGCTCGTGAGAGCACAACCATAGGGATCTTGCACGGCAGTAATCGTGAATTGCGGCGGATCGGGGTCGGTTGTATTCGGAGGCACCTGAATGCCGATGCGGACTAAGCCGTTGTTGACCATCAAACTGTTGTTGACGGAACCAGTCGGACAGGTGGCGCCATCTACCTGGGCAAAAAGGGGATCTGTCCCATGGCTGAGAAAATAGCGTAATTGCGCGTCAGCGGCGCTCAGGCCGAAACCGTCACTAGCCGCGTGACAGGTCGCACAGGTACGGCCATTGGTCCCGAGTTTTTGAAAAAAAGGCCCGCTTATGTCAACCGAACCTGTGGTGCTATTGGTCGCGGAAAACCCAGTCAAATCGAGAAATGGAAAAAGATTCGGGAGGTAAATGTCCGCAATCGCAGAACCTCCAGTGAGGATCAGGCAAACCACAATGCAATAGCAGACTTTCTTACCCAGGCTGGCTGACCGGAGCCCGGATGCCAGCCCACGCGACCCGAGCACTGAAGATGCTTTTTGCCTTGTGTCAGACATTGATTCACTCCTCAGCGGTGACTTAAGTCTCTACGGTGTGGGGGAACATTGGTGGTAAAATTCCGGCCAGCTTTTCGCTTGGCCCGCCGTCCCCTGTGGCAAAAGTTACTTCTTGTGTCCGTCGCGCGTCCTAAAATCGGCCCTCAAAAGTTCTCAAAACTTCTAAAAACTCTGCTATGTCCAGTCTGACCAGCAACTTGTATCAGTTCGCCGAATTCTCCCTGGACGCGCAGAGCCGAACGTTGCGGAGGGCTGGAACATCTGTGCCACTGACCCCGAAAGCCTTCGATGTTCTGCTCCTGTTGATCCAAAACGCCGGTCGGACTGTGTCCAAAGACGAACTGATGAAAGCGGTGTGGCCCGACAGTTTCGTGGAGGAATCAAACCTCACCCAGACCGTTTTCATGGTGCGGAAAGCTTTGCAAGAGACCGATCGGCGCTACATCCTCAACGTGCAAGGCCAGGGTTATCGGTTTGTTGCTCCGATCACAGAACCCGCCGATCCCGAACCGGAGGCCGTAGCGCCAGCATCGGTTCCGAGCGTGGAGAGGTTTCCTGAAATCCCCTTGCAATCCCTCTCGCGTCGCGCAGCAACAAGGAGATCGGGCGTCATCGCCTCTGCTGTCGCGCTTCTTCTTATCCTGGCGTCAGCGATTTGGTTTTGGCGTTCGCCACATGGCACCGTCAATCCGCAAGGCAAGATCATGCTGGCGGTCCTGCCCTTTGAGAACTTCACCGGAGATCCAGAGCAAGATTATTTCAGTGATGGCCTGACGGAAGAAATGATCACCCAACTCGGAAACCTTGATCCTACCCGACTCGGTGTGATTGCTCGGACTTCGGTCATGCTCTATAAGCACTCTCAAGCGACAGTGCCGCAAATCGCGAAAGATCTGGGAGTTCAGTATGTCATTGAGGGCAGCGTTCGCCGCGATTCGGAGCGGGTTCGGATTGCGACGCAGTTGATCCAGGTGAAGGATCAGAGCCAACTGTGGGCACGGGAGTATGATCGCGACCTCGGACACCTTCTGCAATTACAGGAGCAAATCGCA
>Ga0335078_10011483_pt1 | contig 13138 bp, 14 predicted proteins | sample Lox_Sample_32_FD_206711 | JGI IMG/M metagenome (GOLD analysis project Ga0335078, IMG submission 206711) | Soil microbial communities from Loxahatchee National Wildlife Refuge, Florida, United States - Lox_Sample_3.2 | ecosystem: Environmental > Terrestrial > Soil > Wetlands | place: USA... | reverse complement strand
GGTCCCCATCACAAAAGCCCTAGGCATAGGGGCTAAAAGCCCAGGTCACCGGCGGGTGGGGCAGGCGCCAAAATAACATATTCTTTCTAGCTCAGCAGCCATGTGAAGCTCCCCGCCCACAGGGCGAGGCTTCCCGGATAGGAATCAAGCGTCATTTATTGCGCTCCTTGACCCCGCCCAAGGGCGGGGCTTCCGGAGCGCTCCCCTTGACCTCTGCTTTCTCGTCAGATCTTCACCGAAGCCATGGCTTCAGTTGATCGATGTACGTTTGCGGCAGCCCGCATTCCTCCGCTGCAGAGACGATCTTCTCCATGTAGCCCGGCCTGGCCTCGCCCGGGGTGCTGTCGGTCGCAACGTAGACGAGGGCCCTCACCTTCCTGCCGCTCGAAACGTTGACTCTCATGAAAGCCTTTCTGTATAGGCCCTGCACGACGCCCTCGTGCCGGTCGAGGGAGCGCTGGTCTTCTTCGCTTATCCTCCAGAGGAGCCCCCGCACCGTGGATGCCCGGTCCGGCACGACGGTGGCGACCCCTCGCGAGTTGATGATGAAGCGGTGGGAGGGCAGCTGAGCCGTGCTGACAGTGGCAGCGCGCTCGCACCGATTGCTCATCTGCACCAGGTCCATGTTCGACCCGTAGGCAAAGTATAGAATCGCGACTGCAGCATAGGCGGTGGTCCAGGCTTTTGCCATATGGGGCACCTCCGAAGGCTTCTCGCAGACCTCTCGACTCGTGCTGATGAGTAATGTACGTCCGGCAGCCATCGCTTTCAAGGCAAGGCCTCACGCATTTGGCCGCACGCGGGATTCTTTGCGCCACCCCCTTGTCTGCGCTCCCCTTTTTGTCTATGATTATGCTCGGTTGGTGCGGGCGGCAAAATAAATGCGCAGGTTCTCCATGATTGGGATGTTCGCAACGGCAGCGATGCTCGTGTTCTTCGCAGCAAGGGCGGCTCAAGGACAGCCCCCCAGGGCGGGCGCTTCCTTGCTCGAAGAGATCCGGCGCGTCGAGTTCACCTCCATCAGCTATGACGAGGAGGCAACCCCATACTACGGCTACATAAAGGGCTCCATCCCCATTCTCATCTCTGCGCCCCACGGCGCGAAGCACTTTCGGGCCTCCGACCGCACATGGAAGGCTGAGGACGCATATACCGCATCACTGGCCATCGTTCTCGGCCGCCTCACGGGAGCGCACGTCCTCTATGTAAAGAACAAAACGCAGGAAGACCCGAACAACGACACAGGCACGGCATACAAAGAGTTCCTGAAAGGAGTGGTGCGGGCGAACCACATCCGCTTCATCCTTGACCTGCACGGGTCGGCCGGCCAGAAGCCGAAGGTCGATGTGGGGATAATGGAGGCGTCCCCTTCCCAGTGCTCCTGCCCCACATTCAGGGACATCCTCGAAGACGCCTTCTCCGACCTCGAGCCCAAGGTCTTCAATCAGCGCTTCGCCGCCAGGGGCGCGGGCACAGTCACCTGTTTCGCGAGGAACGATCTGGGCATAGAGGCGGCCCAAGTCGAGATCAGCCGCAATTACAGGATCGTGGAAAGCAAATCGACGGGCTTTAAGGCGGACCCCAAGAACGTCCTCGATATGGTCGAGAGACTGCGGAAGGCGATACTCGCCATAAACCAAAAGATGAGTCGCCCTCCCCTCTAGCTCAAACCATCGGCTCCGGCGGCCCCATCTCCTCCCGCCTCGATGATACCTGCAGCATGCGGAACCCCCAATCGGAGCGGGAAAAGACAAAGAGTCCCGCGACGATGACGAAAAGGACCATCGCCGCGAGCCACTTGTTGTAGTGTGTGCCGTAGTAGATGCGTCCCTGCCCGACCTCGGGCATGGCCGTCGGGGCAACGGGGAGCCCGTAGTGGCGGGCGAGCCTTTTCACGTCATAAAACTGTAAGACCGGGATGCCCTCTTTGAGGAACCTGGCAATGAGGGAATCGCCCCTCACGATCTCGGGCAGGTCCGGGGCCAGAAGACCGGGCTTGAGCAGGACCTTGAAGGGCCTCGGGCCCGCCGCTGCACGGCCTCCGCCTACGTTGATGTATGCCTTGGGAGCGTCCTCCCGAAAATAAATGGCCATGCGCTCGTCGATATCTTCGTGCAGGGTTTTCGTCCTTATGAGGGTCAGGCCGTTCCTCTCGACCGCGTCGAGCGCTATCCGGCGGCTCTTTTCGGTCATCTCCCTCCCCCTGTCGAGCCTGCCGCCCAGGGATGCGGCAGTGGAACGAAAGGGGAAGAGGCCGCGGTCCTGCAAACAATGCTCCATGTCCACCCAGAGGAACTCAGGCTCGTTTGCGCCCCACTGCGAGCTGCTCACGGAAGATATGATCGTGGGCCTCAGGTGGAGGACCCTGATCGCCGCATAGACCGCGATGTTAAGGGCCGGGAAAGATCCCGAGAAGCTGACTGCCACAGGGTCGCCCTCCTTTACGTTCGTCTCCCGCAAAAGCTCGACGGCTACGGCCGCGAAGTTCGGATTGATCGCCGTCTGCTTGGCGTCGAGGTCACCTGCGTCCGTCGTTACCGGCGTCACGAAAGAGCCGATAAGGCCGGAGCCTGCCGGGTCCGTCTCTGAATCGATGGAAAGGCCCCTGCGCATCCTCTCGTCCTTGATGAGCTCCATGGCCTCGAGGGCGAGCCGCGACGCCTCGATCTTCTTCTGGTACGAGGGCCTCTTCTCCTCTACGCGAAAGCGCTCGACCGCCATGATGCCCGCCAGGGAGAAGAGCGCAATGAGGACAAAGGCGAACAGCGGGGTGCTCTGGGGCCTCCAGTAGATCTTCTTCATGGCACGAGCCTCGCTCCGACTATGAGGATGAGGATGAGGCGGACAACGACGGAGGCGGCGATAAGGGAGCAGAGCGATTCGATAACACCCCTCCGGTCGAGCCAGACCGCGATGAGGCCGGGGATGATGAATCCTACGACAGCATGCTCCCCCAGCTCCGTGTTCGCGTGGGCGTGGAGAAAGTAGCGGGCGAGCATACCCATGAGGTAGCCGGCCAGGATCATGAGAACAGTCCTCCGCCTGCCGTAGATGATGATGACCGATGCGAGGGCCCGTACAATGACAAACGCGGCGAGGCCGGCGGCGATGGTGACGGCGACCGTCAAAGGCTCGGCGAGGTGGAGGGCCAAATAGCCAGGGACCACGAGCCCCCCTCCCGCTATCCCCAGGAACTCGGAGAGAAGAAGGCTGACTCCCAGACCTATGCCGATGGAGACCGAGAGCAGGTCCATCAGGATACCTCCTTCCTCGGGGCCTGCCTCGGTGTGCTCCTGTTGACGAAAAAGCGCGCCAGGCTCAAACCGTGACCCTTCGTATTGCCCATGCCCACAACGACGGCAGATCTTCCCATCCGCTCCAGTATGATCTCGAAGATGTCCGATTCGCTTTCCCGCTCCACAACTTGCATCTTCGTGACGGGCATGCCCTCCGACATGGCTGACTTGAGGAAGAAGTAAGTGGCAGAGCCCATGAGCAGGTAGGAGTCGGCCGGACGCCAGTGAACGCATGCCCTGCCGAGCTGCTCCGAGCGCGTTGGCCGGTCAGCCCTGCAGTTGAAGATGGCAATCTTCTTCTCCACGTCTGGGAACTTATCGAGGGCCATGTTCCAGAGCTGCTCGGTCGACTCGGGATCGTTGGCCGCGAAAATATTGACAAAATGGATGTCCCGCCCGAAGAACCTGATGTGGGAGATCGTCATGACGCCGGGGTCTGGGGGCGCTTTCCACATACCCGAAAGCGCCAGGTTCCGCTCCACCCCCAGGTCCTCGCAAACTCTCAGGGCAAGGGCAACATTTTCCTTGTGCTCTACATACGGGAAGTGCTCCATCTCTTCGTCTGTCACGGCGGCGATCTCCCCGGGTCCCACGGCAAAAAGCGTTGTTCCGCGGTCAGCCGCGGCCGATCGTAAGAGATCAAGCTGCTCCTTTTCCGCAGTGAAGAGCTTTGCGCCTATCGGTGTCGTACCCGCCAAGGCCAAAGCCACATGGGATTCCGTCGGTCCCATGACGTCAAGATGGTCCGGCCGGACATTCGTGATGACCCCGTGGGTCGACTTCAGGAACCGGGACTCGCTGAGCCACTGTAGGTGGGGCTGAAGGGCCATGCATTCGACCACGATCGCCCGGGCGCCGTAATTCCTGGCCGTCGACACGATGCGCACCTGCTCGATCACGTTGGCCCCGGACGGCCTGAACACGGGGTACTCGGAGGCGTCGGGTAGGATCATCCGGGCAAGGGTTCCCGTCGTCTTCGCGCAGGTGGTGATTCCCCCCGCCCGCAACCCCCCTGCAATGAGGCGGGTAACGCTCGATTTGCCCCGCGTCCCGTTCACATGGATGCGGATGGGTATCGCCGAAAGATTATGCCGGTGAAGGAGGGTCTCCAGAATGCCCAGCCCCACGAGGAGTATAAAGACGAGGAGAGGCACGATGATAAGCACGTCCGTTCCTTCATTGTTCGATAGCTACCGGAGTATAAGACCTCATGAGGGCGGCCGCAACGGATCGGATTGCCCTCGGGCCCCTTCAACTAGAGGCGTTCTTTGACGAAGATTTCTATGGCCCTGTTAACTTCATCCGGTTTCTCGACCATTACCATGTGGCCCGAATCTCTCACGAGAACCAGTTTCGAATGGGCTATCTTTTCTTTGAGGAACCGGGAATACCTGGCCGGCGTCATGGCATCATCTTCGCCGCAAAGGATGAGGGTGGGTACCCCAATCGAACCGACGGAATTCATAATGTCGAACCGGTCGCAGGCGGCAAAATCCTTAACGGTCACCTCCTTTGCGCAGCCCATCATCATCCCGAAAACCTCTGCCCTGGTCGCCGCCGAAGTCGCGCGCGAGAAAGAGAGGCCGTTGATCTCTTCGATCGTGCGCTCCTTTTCTCTCACTATTCCATCGAGTATCGAGGGCAGTACCCTCAGCTTGGCGCCGGTCCCAATGAGAATGATCCCGCTGACGATGTCGGGGTGAGAAAGGGCCAGATACATGGCGATTGCACCGCCCAGAGAATGGCCCACAATGCAGTAAGGCGCCTGACCCTTCAGGCTATGGTATACCGCAGCCCCATATTCCTCCACGGAGCTGCATCCGTCACCCGTTGATCTTCCGTGACCGGGCAGGTCAACGAGCACCACCTGCATCGATGCGTGAAGGTACTCCTTCTGCCTGCGCCATATGGCCGAGGAGCAGCCCGAGCCGTGTATGAAAAGCATGGGTTGCCCTGCCCCGCATCGTTCAATGTGCATATCCACGCCCTCCTCCCGCACCCCGCCTTTCTATACTGACCCTCGGGGCATCGCCCTAGTATCCTTCCGGGACGGGTCATTATCAAGGGATATCCTGACCTTTGGGGAAGCCCCTATTTCCGTTCGCCCCCGCGGACGACCACTTTTCGGGATAGCCAAAAAAAATGTTGACAGTCACCTGTCAGTGACATATAATGTCACTTGCGGGTGACATAATACAGCGCGACGGGGAGCGACGTGATGAATAGAGACAGGGAGGCCACGAAACGGCGGCTGCTCGATGCCGTAGGCAAGGTGCTTGTGGAGCGAGGGTTCGAGGGCGTCGGGGTCAACGCGATTGCGAAGGAGGCCGGGGTCGATAAGGTCCTCATCTACCGGTATTTCAATGACCTCGACGGCCTTCTCCAGGCCTTCGCCCTCGATAAGGATTTCGTGAGCAATCTGCGGAAATTCTTTGGAGATCGCAAGGCACCGGCGACAAGGAAAGAGGCTGTGGCATTGGGCAAGGGCATGCTGGCCGGCCAATTTCGCCGGATCTGCGATGACCGGGAGCTCCAGGAGGTGCTTTTGTGGGAGCTCCTTGAAAGGAACAGGGTCACCGAAGCCGTTGCGGAAGCGAGGGAGACTCAAGGGATGGCGGTATTGAGGCAGATGGCCGATGCCATTGGCGATGACACAATCGATATTCCGGCAATCGCGAGCCTCCTGCTCGGCGGCATCTATTACCTGGCCCTGCGGTCCAGAACGGTCGAGGTTTACAGCGGCATCAACCTGAGGACCGAAGAAGGCAGGAATCGCATCGAATCCGCCGTCGCCTTTCTCCTCGATATGCTGGCCAGGGGCGGTGAGAGGGGAACAATGTGATCGATCGGCACGCAGCGGAAGCATTCCGCGAAAGCACGGCAGGAGCATTCCGCAAGAGGAGGGCGAGATGGAAACCAGACGGGAATTCCTACGCTTCGCGGCTGCCGGTCTGATTATGGCAGGAGCGCCCATCATGACCGGATGCAGCGGGGTGCGAAGGGACGATCTGTCACGACCCACCCAGTGGATGGAGCAGATCTTGGGGCTGGGAAAGAACGAAATGGAGATACTCTACCTCGCCTCCCTTGCGCCGAGCGGCCATAACCTGCAGCCCTGGTCAGTGAGGGTAGCGGACGACGGCCACTGGATCATCGGTTACAACAGGAGCTTTCAACTGCCCGCAGTCGATCCAGATAATCGCGAACTGCTCCTTTCCATTGGCGCGTTCATGGAGAACATGGTGACTGCCGCCCGTGCCTCGGGACTTGAGGCGCAGATCGAGGTAGTCGCCAGCCGACCGACCGAGGAAGAGATTGCCCTTGTTCGATTTCGCAAGACGAAGCCCGTTGCCTCTCCCCTCGACAGGATCAAGAGGCGAAGGACGATCAGGAACGGCTTCTCCACCGAGGAGATCAGGGCAGAAGACCTGCGCTACGTGACCCGCCACGACGAGGAAGCGTGCGTTCTCACCGCGGTCCCTTCTCCCCACGCCTTCTACTATCCGAACAACTCGAAGATGGGAAAGACGCTCCAGGAAGGAGTGATCGAGGCTAATCGCACCCAGGCTTTCCGGGATCCTGCCCAGGAAGAGCTGTCACGTTGGATCAGGTGGTCCCGCAAAGACGCGGGGGTCAACCGGAACGGGCTCACGCCCGAGAGTATGGAGATCAACGGCGTTGCCCGTTGGTACGTCAGCAACTTCTACGACGCCGCATCAGTGCTCAAGAAGGACTTCAGACAAAGGACCGTGGACACGGTGGCGAGACAGGTGCGGAGCTGCGGGGGATGGCTCGTCGTCACGAGCCTCGATTCCGAGGTTCCCACACTCCTCGCCTACGGGATGGCCTTTGAGCGCCTCTGCCTCAAGGTACGGGACAGGATGATCGGTCTTCATCCCATGACCCAGATGATCGAGGAGCAGGGGCCATCGAACGTGGCCGCGTCACTCGGCCTGACAGGCCAGGTTCAGTGGATTATGAGAATGGGGTATGTCCCTTCGTATCCGCCCCCGGTGAGCCTCAGAAGGCCCGTGGCGTGGTTTGTCACAAGCTAACCCGAGGGGCCCCGGTCACTCGCGAAAAGCACATCGGGTCACGGTCTTTCGAGATGTCGAGGCCGAGGGTCTGGACTACTGCGAGGCAGCCCCCGCACGCTGCCCTTAAGGAGCATCCCCGGCAGGCAGCCGGTCGTTGCCTGTATTGTGCCGCAGCTTGCGAGTCGTAGATCTCCGCCATTGACGCGTGAAGGATATTCCCTATGGGGGAGTGGAACTTCCTGCAGGCATGCACCTCTCCATCGGGGAGAAGGGTCACGAAATTGAAGGCGGCGCCGCATCCGAAGCCGGTGCAGCCCCCAAAGGGCGCTTCACCGTTCTCCGCGAGGACTAGGTTGAGGAGGTTGTCCTTGAGGCCCATAATCCGACATTCTTTCGAAGCAGCAAGGTACTCCCTGAGGAAAGATCTGTATCGGTCTCTGGGGGGCAGGTTCAGGTCAGCCCCCGCACCTGAGCGCGATAGCCTGTTGAAATGGAAAACGTCGGCCTTTCCCTGCAGGTGCTGCGCAAGGGAGATGACTTCATCCATATTTGCTTCCGTGAGGGTCAGCATGACCATGGAGTAGACCCCGAGGTCCCTCAATACATCAAGGAACGCCATGGTCCGCCTGAAATGACCCGACCCCCTCATGAAGTCGTTATGCGCTTCGAGTCCCTCGAGGCTCACCTGGAAGAAATCGGGCGACCCAATGTCAACGAGTTGCTCGACAAAGGCCCGCTCGGTGGGGTTACCCAAAATGGCGATTGCGAAACCATGGTCCACGGCTGCCCTGTAGAGGGCTGTGAAATGGGGATAGAGGAGCGGGTTCCCACCGGTGAAGGTTACGGCACCCCTCACGCGTTTCGTCCCGCAAAACAGGCTGAAATCGTCGAGGACCTCGAGGCACCTTTCCAGGGGGAGCTCGCGGCGCTCCGTCCGGTCGTAGCAGTGCCTGCACGAGAGATCGCACCTCCGGGTAAGGTGCCACTGCAACGTAAAGATGCCCGACCTCATGAAGGCCCCGGAGCCGTCCGCAATGAAATCGCTTCCCCTGGCGATCTTGGTGGAGGGACTGACGAGAAGGCCCCTCACGCAGGCCCTGTCTAGGGAAGCATGGACCGCGCGAAGGGGAAGGTCGCCTGCGGCCGCAATGGTCCTTGCGTCGATCCGCTCATCCACCATCTTGAGGACGAGAAGGTCTTCCGGCGTAGCTGCCGAGACGCGCACTTCTCCCGTATGGGCCATCCTCCAGACGAGCAGGTGCTCATCGCCTGCTTCCGGCGCCCTGCGACTCTGCGCGTCGCCCGTCACGAAGTCGGCCAGGTTCTTCCAATGGACGTTAACCAGGGAAAGGGTCGGGTTAAGGATCGGCTCATCTGTCTCTCCGTCCGGGACGTGCGCCTCTGAGCGCGCGGCATGGACCGCCCATTCCAGGGCGGCAAGATCGGCAAGAAAGGCAGGGAACCGTCCCAGGGCGCTGCTTTCAGCGAGACGAAGGGGTATGGCCTCGGGGTCCGATCCGCTCACCGGGCCGCGGCCGCATATTTCGGCCCACTTCGTGTCGCCGAGGATGGCGCGGCTTTTCGCGTATATCGCTTCAAGCTCCATGGGTAATCTAGGCAAGGGATGGCAGCTTGATGCTCTCGCTTGTGACGCTCTCTCGCTCTTGTAGTGCAGACCGCACTACTCTTTGTGACCGCTTCAGCTGCTCCCCGGAGACTGGGTGCCGCCAGCACCCTTCTGGCCGCCGCTTCAGCCGCTTCCCGAAGACTGGGCGCTGCCTGGATCCTTCTTTGCATTGCTGCACCCTGAGATCGAAAGGGCGGCCCCCGCGACAAGGCTGGCGATGCAGAGGCCGGAGAGAAACCTCTTCAATGTCTCTTTTTCCATTGGGGCTCCTTTGTACCGGTTTGGGATCTTTGCCAGTGCTGAATGACATGCCACCCCTTGCCTTCACATGGAAACTTAGTGGGCCGGAAGACGGCTGTCAAGGCCCTCATGGGCACCCGGGAGGCCGGTTTGAAAGGGCGGCGTCCCTGTAGTAAGATATCCGCGCCAACCCGGCGGTCGGGCCGGGACGTCGAAGAAAGCCGGAAGCTTCTTCGTGCGCTAAAGGGTGATCATGGCCAATTCAGGAGGTCGATTTTGATGAAGCACGTCGTCGTCGCAATTCTCTCCGTTGGATTCTTCTGCGCCACCTGTCTGGCAGGTGAAAAAGTGGAATTGAAGGATCAGAAGGCGAAAGAGAGCTATGCCTTGGGATACCAGTTCGGCGAGAGCCTGAAGAGCCAGGGTGTCGAAATCAACGTGGACGCATACGTGGCGGCACTCCGCGATTCCCTTGGGAACGCGAAGCCGGCCTTGAGCCGCGAAGAGATAGATAGCGCTATTTCCGACGTCAGGAAGAGGGTGGCTGCTGCCCGGCAGAAAGGGAGTGCGGCGACGGCCGATAAGAACCTCGCCGACGGCAAGGCATTCCTGGAAGAGAACCAGAAGAAAGAAGGCGTAAGAACCCTACCCAGCGGCCTCCAATACAAGGTCCTGGTGGAGGGCTCCGGAAAGAGCCCGAAGGCGACAGACCAGGTGACGGTCAACTATAGAGGGAGGCTGATCGACGGCACGGAATTCGACAGCTCCTACCAAAGGGGAACGCCGGCGACCTTCCCGGTCAACGGCGTCATTTCCGGATGGACGGAAGCGCTGCAGCTCATGAAGGAAGGGTCAAAATGGCAGCTCTTCATCCCGCCGAATCTCGGATACGGCGCCCGGGGTGTGGGCCGCATACCGACCAACAGCACGCTCATATTCGAAGTGGAGCTCCTCAAAGTCAAGTGAACAACCGGGGCGTCTGACCATGGAAATAGCGAGGGCTGCCCCATATGATCACGACGGGATTCTTGACCTCCAGTCGCGATGCCTCCTTGCCAATCTTTCTCCGGAGGAGAGCAAGGAGGGGTTTCTTTCAGCCGAGTTTTCCCTCGCTCAGATCGCCGCCATGGCCTCCGACCTAGGCGTGGTCGTGGCCCGGGAAGAGGGAAGGGTTGTGGGCTACATGTGCGCGTCCAGGATGGATTTCACGGACCCGCCGCCTATTGTCGACGCCATGCTTCGGAGCCTGGAAGGGAAGGCTCTTGAAGGCAGGGTTCTCACCGGGGCATCGACTTTTATCTATGGCCCTGTGTGCATCGATCGGGGCTTTCGCGCAAAGGGTCTGCTGCGCAGGATGTTCTCCGCCCTCAAGGCAAAGCTACGGGGCCGCTTCGAATTCGGCGTCGCCTTCGTCGCCGCGGACAACCTCCGCTCCTTGCGGGCTCATGTGGACGGCCTGGGCATGGCAGATAAGGGCCTGTTCCAGCACGGAGGTCACAAATACCACGCCTTGGCCTTCGCCCTCCGCTAAAGGCGCGGGCAGCCCTTTTCGCGGGTGAGACTGAGGAGCGTCTTACACCTTGAATTCCGATACGGAGGCGTTGAGTCTGCCTGCGACCCCTTCCAGCTCACCCATCTGATGGAGCATCTCTTTGGCCGCAGTATCGATTTCCTTGGCGGCGAGGGAGGATCCCTCGATGGCGCCCGCTATCTCTGCCGATGCCGTCGATTGCTGGTCCACTGCCGTCGCCATCTGGGCGATCTCTTCGGCTGCTTTCTGCACCCCCTCCACAATGCGGGTGAGCGACTCCTCGAGTATGTTTATGTGGCCGGTTGCCTGCGATATCTTTGAGGCCGCTTCCTCCATGGAGCCTGCGGTCTGCTGCGATTCTTGCTGGACCGTCCGTACCTTCTCCGAAACCTCCCCGGTGGCGGCCATGGTGCGCTCCGCGAGCTTCCTCACCTCGTCTGCTACGACTGCGAACCCCCTACCGTGCTCGCCAGCCCGGGCCGCCTCGATGGCGGCGTTCAGTGCGAGGAGGTTCGTCTGGTCGGCTATCTCGTCTATGACGGCTACTATGTTGCCGATCTCCTCCACCCTGCCGTTCAAGTGCTCCACCATGGAGGCGACATTCATGGTGGCCGACTGGAAGGCTCCGACGGCCTCGATGGCGCTGTCGGCCGCCTCCTTGCCCTCCAGGGCGGTCTTCATGGCGAGGGACGAATTGGCCGAAGCCGTCTGAGCGTTCGCGGCAATGCTCACTATGGTCTGGCTCATCTCCTCAGCGGAGGCCGTGATCTGCGAGGCCCGAACCGCCTGGGTCTGTGCCCCCTGAGCAGTTGTTTCAAGGGCTGACTTGACGACCTCCACGGCGGAAGAGACGCTCAGAGACGATTCAACTATGCCGCCGATGACGCTGCCGAGGGCGCCGGCCATCTTCCTTACGTCTCTTGCAAGCACGCCGACTTCGTCTACGGTCTCTTCGCGGGCGGCAAGGGCCGACAGGTCTCCTTCGGCCATACGCCTCACGTCATCGGCTATCCTCCGGAGCGACCCGGTGATCTTTCGAGCAATGAGCAGAGCGAGGGAGACTATTAGCGCGCCCACGACCACGAAAATCGATACCACCCTGTTTCTTACACTCGATACCTCCTCCTCGATGCTGCCTAGGTAGGCGCCTGTGCCGACGATCCAGCCCCACGGCTCGTACGCCTCCACGTAGGAGATTTTTGGGACGAGCCGTGACGCGCCGGGCTTCTGCCACACGTAGTCAATGGTCCCGCCCCCCTTCTCCTTGCAGACCTTGACGGATTCCACGAAGAGGTGTTTGCCGTTCGGGTCCGTATAATCAGCCAGATCCGTGCCAATGAGCTGCGGCTGGGTGGGGTGCATGATCATCTTTGGCTTCATGTCGTTGATCCAAAGGTACCCGTCCTTGCCGTACGTCATGTTTTTCACTGTCTCCGCCGCCCTCTTCTGGCCTTCTTCGAGTGTGAATTCTCCCGCCTTCACCCGTGCGTCATACGACGCCAGGACCGTCAGGGAGGCTTCCACCATGTCCTTCAGCCCCTCCTCCTTCACCCCCACAAGCCTGCTGCTCACCGTGGGCAGCACGAAGAGGATGAGGGCGAGAAAGATGAGAGCGAGGCTCAGGAAAAACATGCCGAGGATCTTCGACAGAATAGACCAGTCCCTGAATCTCTTGAAGCCTTTCATAGCTATCCCCCCCTGTATTTGGAGCTTCTCCGTCCGCGCCCCGTTTAGTTTTACTAAGAATATTTTCGTATACAGAACGATCTGCTTAAGAGAATTACTCTTATGATTTTAAGAAAAATACCTATTCTCCTTCCTTTTTCTCGAATAGGCGGCTCACTCCCATGGTCTGCGCTCATCCGGGGCAGCCGGCTCCGAGGGAGGATTCATGTCTCACTGAAGAAAAGTGCTCAGCGGCTCAACGCTACTTTCCCATGCGCTACTTTGACACCCTTCGCGAGAATGCGGAAAACTCTGCCTATGAAACGGAAGAATAGGATTGCGGCCAAGACTAGCGGAAGGGCGCACCCTCTTCTTGCTAACGAGTGGGGTTTCAATATCAGAGTTCGAAATTGGAAATCGAGCCTTGGAAAACTCGGGCCGGGTACGTGGCGTCGAGGGTCAAGGATCGTCCACTTTCGTCAACTTTTCGAGGGGGCCCTCAGGAAGGCTCTTTGCCTTAATACTCTATGGGAAGACAATCATAAGGCGGGAAAAACGCATGGGCTGGGAAGGGCGGGAGGGAGTGCCTCACCCTTCCTGCTCTCTTTAGCGAGGCGCGGAGCGTATCCGAGGCGAATAGCCGGCCCGGAGACGCCCCATCCCCTTACAGCCTGAACTGCCCCACCATCTCCTCGAGCCCCTTCGAGAGGCCTGCGAGCTGGGAGGAGGCGTTTGAGTTCTC
>Ga0335078_10011482_pt1 | contig 13139 bp, 11 predicted proteins | sample Lox_Sample_32_FD_206711 | JGI IMG/M metagenome (GOLD analysis project Ga0335078, IMG submission 206711) | Soil microbial communities from Loxahatchee National Wildlife Refuge, Florida, United States - Lox_Sample_3.2 | ecosystem: Environmental > Terrestrial > Soil > Wetlands | place: USA... | reverse complement strand
CGCGGTGGTGCTGATGGTCGCCGAGGCCTCTAAAGCCGCGCCCCCCTTCCGCCGATAGCCCCGGTGAATGAACTGGACCTGGATTTTCTCGGCGGCCTTCGCCGCCACGGCGTCTTCACCCGCGGCTGCTCACGCCCTACCATCCGCCGCCTTGCTTCAGCAGCGCGCCGCCATCGCCCAACAGCGGGCATCGGTTCGCAAGCAGGCCGAAAACGTCTCCCTGTGGATGCTTCCGTGGTCAGATGTTTCGCGGGCCGCCGATCCGCCGCTGTGCGACCCGATTGCCGACGATGTCGTTACCCCCATGATCGAGAGCGCGGCCAAGGCACAGAATGTGGAGCCGAAGCTGATTCGGGCCGTGGTGGAGCGCGAATCCGCCTTTCGCCCGTGCGCCATTTCCGAAAAAGGCGCCCAGGGGCTGATGCAGCTCATGCCGGAGACGGCGCAGGAGCTTCAGGTTCAGGATCCGTTCGATCCGCGCCAGAATATCCAGGCCGGCGCCAGATATCTGAAGCAGCTCCTGGATAAATACAAGGGAGATCTGCCTCATGCTCTGGCGGCTTACAACGCGGGGCCCAACCTGGTGGATCAGGCCGGCGGCATCCCCGATATTCCCGAAACCCGGGATTACGTGAGCGCCATCCTCGGGAAACTGGGCATCCAGCCGCCCGCGGATCAGCACTGAGATCCTCGCGTAACGACAGTAGATTCAGGGTGCTCCAAGGCGGCCCTGAACTGTTATCCTGGTCGCAAGCTGATTGCGATGAGCCGAAAGATCCTGATCGTCACCGGCGACGGGGGAGACGGGTACGAGGCGCTCTATGCCTACGACCGCTTTCTCGAAGCCCGTTGGGAACCGGTGGTGGCCGCGCCGTCCCGCCGCCGCTTGCACTTGGTGGTGCACGATGTCGAACCTGGGTGGGACACCTACACCGAACGCCCCGGACGTTCGATCGAAGCAGACGTTGTAATCACGGCGGTAGCCGCCAAGGAGTTCGCCGCCATGCTGATTCTCGGCGGCCGCGCCCCGGAATATCTGCGCAACGACCCCAGCCTGCTCTCGCTGGTACGGGAATTCGTGGCCCAGGGACGGTGTATTTTCGCCATCGGGCACGGCATTCAGATACTGACCGCGGCGGGGCTGATTCAAGGACGCACGGTCACCTGCCATCCGCACGTACGGATTGAAGTGGAGCGCGGCGGCGGCACTTACAGCCCCAAGCCCGCGGTTCGCGACGGCAAACTGGTCACTGCCCAAACTTCCGCGGCGCACCCGGAGTTCTATCGCGAAGTGTTCGCCTGCCTGGGATAGCGCCCGAAGGCCCTCTTGTTGTATGCGGACCTGGCGATGCGCCTATTCGCTGCCCGCGCGCCGTATCAGATTATCGTTTTCCAGGACCTCTCGCACCTTCTCGATCAGCCCGACCGGCGTGAACGGCTTTTGCAGGAAGGCCAGTTCCTTTTGCAGGCCGACCATGTTCGCAATGGCGCTGTCGGTGTACCCGGACATGTAGAGGACTTTGATGCCCGGCCGACGGCGGACCAGCCGCCCGGCCAGTTCCCGGCCGTTGATTTTCGGCATCACCACGTCGGTGATCAGCAGCTGAATGGTGCCTTGAAATTCATCCGACAGGCGGCACGCCTCCACCGGGCCGTTGGCGTCCAGCACGGTGTAGCCCGTGCGGTTCAGGGTCTCACGAACCAGGTTGCGAACCATGTCGTCGTCTTCCACCAGAAGAATGGTCTCGTGGCCGCGGGCGAGCACTTTACGCTGCGCTTCGGGATCGAGTGCCAGCGGCTGGTCGATCCGCGGCAGGAAAACCTTGACCGAAGTGCCGTGGCCCAATTCGCTGGATACCTGCAGGCTGCCGCCGCACTGCTTGACGATGCCGAAGACGGTAGAAAGCCCCAGGCCGGTGCCCTTGCCGACGCCCTTGGTGGTAAAGAACGGTTCGAAGAGGCGAGCGCTGGTGGCCTCATCCATGCCGGTTCCGTTGTCACTGACCGCCAGCATGATGTACGAGCCCGATTTCACCTCCATGTGCTTGTTGGTGTAGCTCTCATCCAACTCCGCGTTGCCGGTTTCCACAGTCAGCACTCCACCGTCCGGCATGGCGTCGCGGGCGTTCACCACCAGGTTCATGAGCACCTGCTCCACTTGTCCGGCGTCGGCATGGATGCGACCCACATCCGGCCGCAGCACCAACCGCAGGTCCACGTCTTCGCCGATCAGCCGCTGCAGCATGGCGGTCAAGCTGCTCACCAGCCGGTTGATATCCAATACCTTGGGCTGCAACACCTGGCGGCGGCTGTAGACCAGTAGCTGCTGAGTCAGCCCGGCGGCGCGCTCCGCCGCCTTGATGATCTGTTCCACCGAATAACGATTGGGGTCGTCAACCCGCAGGTTATTGAGGACGAGCTGGCTGTAGCCGGTGATGATCGTGAGTAGATTGTTGAAGTCGTGGGCCACGCCCCCGGCCAGCATACCGACCGCTTCCATTTTTTGCGCCTGCCGCAACTGGTCTTCCAACTGGCGGCGGCCGGTGACATCCAGGACCACAGCGAGCCTGGCGTCGCGGCCGCCCTGTTGAATAGGATGCATGGTGATCTCGACGTCCAGGATGCGTCCGGACTTGGTACGGTGGCGCCACAGGCCCGGCGTGGTGCGCGTAGAGTCGCTCATCTCGTTCACGAACCGGCGCAACTCTTCCTCGCTCTGAAGGCTCGCTGCAGAGAGCTCCCGAAATTCCTCCTCGGAGTAACCGTACAGGCGCGCTGCCGCCCGGTTGACCGCCAGAAAACGCTGGTCTTTCGAATCCATCACCCACATGGGCTGGGGGTTTTCTTCGAACAGTAATCGGAGTTTCTTGTCGTTTTCTCGCGGTATTGATTTGGCCGGCATCACAAGCGCACCTTTTTCGGGGGAGGATGGAAGTCGAGAGACCCAGGCTCACCCCACCGGCACCACCGCCCGCCTGGTCAATTTCTCCCTATCGCAGAAATAATAGCGGTAAGCTGCGGCGCACTCAATTGTGACTGTTGTGTTTCCGTGAATTATCACACATCGGTTTCGTATTCTAACGGGCAAATCGGAGGACATGCCGGGGCAAAGTGGCCATGATCGTACACTTGACCCGGACCGCAGCACCGTCGGTACGCATTTGCGGATTTCCTCCCCACGTGGGCTTGCCGGACGCCCCAAAGAGTTGCGGATCACAAAGTACTCTTGGTGAACGGACAAACGGGGCAGGTTATATCCCCCATCCGTGCCTCACTGGAAGGCCAGCGTCACGGTGTTGGACCTGGCGCCGTCGGTCACCACCGTGAATGTCACAGAACCGGCACCGCGGAGCGAGAAGGGCACGAGGAGGTTCACCTGATCCAGGCCGGCAACGCTGGGCTGGGCTCCCGCATATGCCAGCGGAACGTCGCCGGCAGTGCATGCGGCGCAGGCGAATGTGGCTGTGGCCGTGCTCTGATGGCGGATGCCGGTCCCGTAGAGCACCAGATAAACGCTGTCGGCGGGCTGGCCAAGATCGATGGGCGTGGTAGTGATATCCTCCGGCGCATCCTGCGTCCCGTCGGCATGCGCGCGGATCACCTGCCCCACCGGCAGACCCGCACCCGAGCCGTCCACGGTGAACAGTCCCGGAGCGACCGGCGTCACGGTAACCGCCGTGGCGAGTGTCGCGCCGGCGGCATTCGTCAGGGCCAGTACAGCCGGACCCGCCGCGGTAGCGGAAGGCATGACGATATTGGCCTGCGATGGCGAAACGAACAGCAGATTGGCCGCGCGCCGCACGCCCGCCGAATCGGTCACGCTGACGCTGGTACCCCCCAAAGAGGCGGCTGGGTTCGATACCCCCGACGCCGTGGCCACGGACAGGGCTGATCCGAACAGCGACACGATCTGGTCGGCCGCGAACCGGTCGGAGGCGAAGGATGCGGCATTTACGGCCGCCAGCGGGCTCAGTTCGGTGGAGGCGCTGGACGCGAAATTGGCATCGCCCGAGTAGGCGGCCACGATCGGATCGCTGGTTCGAGGTTGCGGCGTGGAGGCAACTCCGGCAGAAAGCGCAACCGTGGCGAAAACCGAGCTGGTCGATTTATCGACGAAGGTGACGGTCCCGGTGGGTGTGCCTGCGCCCGGAGCCACCGCAGCCGCCAGCGCGGTCAACATCAATCCTCCGGAGGCGACCAGCGTTGTGGTTTGTGCTTTATTCACGACCAAGGCCAGCGGCGTGGAGGCGGCTGCACCCGAGCCTGCGTCACCGGCCAGGATAGCCGAGATTGAGTGGTTGCCGGCCGTCAAATTGGTCAGCGTCAAAACCGCCGCGCCGGAAACCAGTGGCGCCGAACCGATGACGGCCGCACCATCCGAAAACTGCACCGTACCGGACGGTGCCGGCCCCGAGCCCACTGGCGACAGCTGTGCCGTGAATGTCAGGGCCTGGCCGTAGACCGCGCTCGCCAGGTTCGAGCTGATCGTCAGCGTGAGAATCGTCTTGCTCACCACCTCGACCAATGTGCCCGAGACGGCCGGGTAGATCGAGTCACCCGAGTAACTGGCCGTGACGGTATGCGAACCGGCGGCCAGCGCCGTGCTCCCGGCGGCGAAACTTGCCTGTCCGGAGATCAGGGCCGCACTGCCGAGCGGGGCGCCATCCACCGTGACCGTCACCCGGCCGCCCGGTGCGACAGTACCAGACGCGGGCGCTACCGTTACCGTGAAATTCACCGTCTGGCCTACGGCAGCGGGGTTATGGTCGCTCGAAATCGAAACGGTGGCGCCGGCCGCAACGCTGGCCGCCGCAGAGGCGCTGCCCGAAAAATCGGCATCGCCCTGGTAGACGGCCGAGATGCTGCCTGCCCAGGAGCCCGCGGCCAGGCTGGCAGTCGCGACTCCATTTTGCTCTACCAACGAGACAGTGCCCGCCGGCGCGCCACCCACGAAGAACTGGACCGTACCCGTCGGCAGGCCCGCACCCGGCGCCAGCACACTGACGGTTGCCGTGAACGGCATACCGAACGACGCACTGAGCGCCGTCGCCGTGCCCGCTTTTCCCACGGTCACGGTCATGGGACTGGCCGTCACACTGGCATAATTTCCGTCACCGCTGTAACTCGCCAGAAACGTGTGCTGGCCAACGGCTAAAACACCAGAGCGCAGGCTCAGCGAGGCGCGGCCATCGGTGCCGACTTTAGCCACCCCCGCCAGCGCCGCGCCATCGTAAAAGCTGACGGTCCCGCTCGGCGGAGCCACGCCGTTCGCTCCCAACAGCAGCGCCGAGACGGTCACTGGAACGCCGAACACCGGAGCCGCGGGCGCCGACGCGGTGTAGATTCCCGCGACCGCTCGAGCGGCGTTCAGTTGGAGAACGGCCGTCCCGGGGGCAGTATCGGCATCGCCGTTGTAGCGCGCGGTGATGACGAAGGCACCCAGTTGGGCGACGGTCGTGTTGCAGTAGACCACTCCCGACTGCGGAAGCATCCCCGTGCAGCCGGCGATACTCGTACTTCCGTTGATGAAGTCCACGGTGCCGGCAGGTGTGGCAACGCCAGGGCTTACCACGGTAACCGCGGCCTTCAGCGTCACGGGTTGATCAAGCTGGGGAGGAGTGGATGCCAGCGCCACGGCGACGGACGCTTTGGTGATGGCCAATGTGAGCGGGGGCGCAGTGGCGGGCTGGTAATTCGAATCGCCGCTGTAGACGCCCGTGATGCTGTGCGACCCCACGCGGAGCGGCGGCAGCGAGCCGGAAGGGACCGCCAGCGGAGCCGTGCCGTCCGGGCCGACCGCTACCGTGGCCAGCGTTGCGCCGCCATCCGAGAAAGTGACGGTTCCCGTAGGTGTAGGCGTGCCGATCAGCAGTCCCCGAAGTCCCACGCCGGCGCCGTAGGGCAGCGAGGTGGAATAGGCCGAGATAAAGAAGCCGCAGCCCACCGAGGTGCAGCCCGCCACTGCTTTCCCCACCGTCAATTGCATGCTGGCGGTGGCGGCCGTGATATTCGTTCCGCCGCTATAGTTGGCGTTGATGGTGTACGTGCCGATTTGCGCAAAAGCGGTGGTACATTGCGCCACACCGCTCTGGACCGCCACGCCCGTGCAGCCGGCGATCGGGTTGCTGCCGTTGCTGAAATCGACCGTTCCCGCCGGCGCGCCGGTTCCGGGGCCCAGCACTGTCACGGCTGCCTTGAGCGTAACCGGTTGTCCGGCCTGCGCGGGCGTGGCCGCCAGATCCATCTCGGTAACGGCCTTGCCGACCACAATGCTGAGTGCGGCCGCCGTGGCCGCCGGATAGGTGGCGTCGCCGCCGTACACCGCCACAATCTCATGATCTCCGACGTTCAAACCGTCCAGCTCCGCGGTCGCATGTCCGCCGGAATCGGCCACCGCCGTGGCCACCGTGGACCCACCGTCGGCGAACGTGACCGTACCGCCGGGAATGGGTCCGCCGGCCGCCGCGATCAGTACGGCGGTGACACCGACCGGCGTGCCGAACGGCGGCGTTGCGGAACTGGACGAGGCGGGCGTGGCGTAAATTCCCGCCAGCGGTTTGCCGGCGGCCGGTTTGACGGCAGCCGCGCTGGAAGCGGTATTGGCATCGCCGCTGTAGGCCACGTTGAAACTGGCCGATGCGGAAAACGTGGTGGTGCACTGCGCCATTCCGCCCGTCAGCGGCAGACCGGTGCAACCCGGGATCGCGGTATTTCCGTTTTGGAAATCCACCGTTCCCGTCGGCGTGGCGTTGCCCGGACTCACCACCGTGACGACGGCCGTCAGAGTGATGGGCGACCCCGCGAATGCCGCGGTGGAGGAGACAGTGACCATCGTGGGTACGGCCGACACCAGAACCGGCGAATCTACAGTGCTCGATTCGTAAATCGCGTCGCCGCTGTAAGTCGCTCTGAGATCGTGCGTCCCCAGGGTGAGGGCCGCCAGCGAACCGGATGGCATTACCAGCGAGACCCGCCCATCGCCGGCCAAAGGCAAGGTGGCAAGCGCGACGCTGTTGTCCGTGAATGTGACCGTGCCGGTAGGAGCCGCCAGTCCCGGCGCGCCCGCCACCTGCGCGTTCACGGTCACAGGCGCTCCCAGCACCGCGCTCCCGGAACCGCAACCTGCGTACATGCCGGGCAAGGCCTTGCCAGTGACCAGTTGGTAGCTGATGGTAGCCACCGCGGCGGTGTCGGTGTCGCCGCTGTAACTCACCGAGAAGGTGGTGGTTCCCGGCAAGGTGGTGGTGCACTGCGCTGTGCCGTTCACCAGCGGCAGGGCCGTACAAGCCGCGATGGCGGTGCTTCCCGCGCTAAAAGTGACCGTCCCGGAGGGCGTCGCGTCACCCGGGCTGATCACCGTCGGTGTGATGTACAGTGTGATGGGCTTGCCGGGTTGGAAGACGGTCCAGGACGGCGTCAACAGCACCGAAGCCGGAATCACGGAGATCACCAGCGTCTGCGTGGTAGACGCCTGGTAGTTGTTATCGCCGGTGTAGGACGCATGAATGTTGTGGGTTCCCACGCTGAAAGCCGCTACCAGCATGCCGGCGTGGCCCGCGGCATTGATGGGTTCGGTGGCAAGAGTTGCGGAACCATCGTAGAAGGTGACGGTACCCGTGGGCGCGGCTACGCCTGCCGCCGGCGGGAAGGTTGCCCCGAGGATGACGGCTTCACCATACGGCAGCGCGGTGCGGGCCGGCACCACGGGGTTGGAGGCGATATATGCGGCGGGCGCCACTTTGCCGACGGCGATTCCCAGCGAGCCGGTGCTTGAGCTGGTATAGGTGTCGCCGCTATATTGGGCCGTGATGGTGAAGGAGCCAAGCTGCGCAAAGCTGGTGTTGCAATACGCGATTGCCTCGGGCCCGGGGTTCAGCACGGTCTGGATCGGCACTCCGGTGCAACCGTCGATGGCCGCCGTGCCATTCAAAAAATCAATGGTCCCTCGGGGCCAGGACGGAGACGTGGGCGTAACCTGCGCGCCCAGCGTCACCGGCTGTGCGATTTGCGGCGATGCCGCGGGAAAAGCGGAGACCGTCAACGTGACTGCCGTGTTGGTGACCGCGAAGCCGCACGCGGGCCCGAGCACTGCCGCGAGCAGCAGCCAAAGGGCCGAAGGCCTTACCGTAACATTCCTCGCCACAACAGCGTGAGTTTTCAGTTAGTGTGGCGAGGCCGGTGGAATTCTCAAATTTCCTTCCGCCGGAGACCGGCCTGGCTTCCAAGCCCGGTCCCGAGGCTGCAGGACTATTACGCCCGGCGCCGGTGCCAGGCGAGGCCGATCAGGACCGCTCCCACCAGAGCGCAAGATGCCGGCTCCGGCGCGGGGCACGGGCCGCCATCGGTGAAGATCGGCCCTTCCAGCATCTGTGCCGGCGTGCCGCTGCCATCGCTCCAGTTCTTGTAGACGAATGCCCGGTTGGAAACCCTGGTGGCACTTACCAAGCCATCGTAGTAATTGGCCCAATACTGCCAGTCGTCGGTGTTGGAATCGGGCGCGGTCTGCACTCCGCCGGGAGTCGTGAGGTCCCAAAGCGCAACCTGAAGGCCTGCTGCCTGCACCGGCGTTTTTGCCCAGTCGGATGAGGGCAGGGCTGAGAGAATTCCTGTCTCCTGGGTTGGCACCAGCGCATTGTCCAGCAGCCACGCCACCTGCTCCAGGTTTCTGCCAGGCACGTCGGCCGGGGTCAGCACATCCGTGTCGTACGTCGCACCCAGATAGATGTCCGTATAGAGATCCACGCACATCGTGTCGCGGTTGAATTGTTGACCGTCTGTCGAAGTCAGGGTAAGGTTGATGACACCGGCGAAATAGACCCAGAGGTCGTTTCCATTCTGGTCGATCGTGATGCCATAGAGTCCGAGGTTGCTATTGACCCCGGTGGCGTCGATGGTGGGGATGGTGCTGGCCGAAGCCAGTCCTGCAAATGTGAAACCGACGGCAAAGATACGAACGAAATTCCCTAAGTTGGAAGGCATTTGACTCAACCCCGCACCTCCAGTGTCAGGCGCGAGACGAGTCTTTGAAAGTACTGCGCGTACGGGAATAAGTACCGTAAAATGAGAGGCTTAACACTTTCGTTAAGGCCGTACTGTAACGCCTTACGACGGCCTTACCAGGACGCATACACCTCACTTGTTACCGGTTTTTGGTCACTCGCCTTAGTGGGATGAGCGGTAAAGACCGCTTAGTGCAGTTGCTCGTCGAGCATCCGCTGGAGCAGTTCGTAATTCGGAACGCCGGGAGGCAGCGGGAAGCGCCTGCCTTTAGCCGTCAGATAGATCGCAGGCGTTTGCGTAATGCCGTCTTTGTTGGCGGCCTGGTCGAAGTCCCGCTGCACCTCGGCGACCACGCCGGGCTCCTTTTCAAGCGCCTGCACTCTCTTTTGCTCGCTCAAGGTCAATACGCTGGCCACGGTCTCCCAAACGTGCCCATTGACGGCCCAATTGGCCTGGTCCTTGAAAATGGCGTCCGACACCTGCTGGTACTTGCCGATCCGCGCTGCCGCGGTCGCCAGGTTAGCAGCCTCGCGGGCGTACGGGTGGTACTGCCCACTGAGTGGAAATTCGCGGCTCAGAATGCAGAGCTTACCGGCCACGACGTAGTCGTGCATGAGGCGCGGCACGATCTCTTCGTGCAGAACCCTGCAATGCGGGCAATCGAAACTGCTGAAGATTTCCATTACGATGGGCGCATTCGGCGAACCCAGAAGTTTGCCGCTATCCACTCCGGAAGGAAGGGCGGCCAGCAAGGGCAAGAGAAGGACCAGCGCGACGGCGATTCGTTTCATAGTTCGATTTTATTGTACCCGTTAAACAGCGGGGACGGACGCGGATCACCGCGCGGCGACGTGCTCGCTGTTCCGGCCCTTCGCCAGAATCAGGCTGAAGACCAACCGCTCCATGGGGGAGAGTTCTTTGGCACGACCGAAGTCGCGCCAATATTGGCGAACGTCGCGGGCGGACGATGCCAGCCGGCCGCAGGCGGGAGCCGTATGCACGGCCCCAATCGCCAGGCCCGCCGCCATGGCTGCGATCATGTACGTCCGCCGGGTCATTCTGCTGATAAGACGCGCGCCGTCCAGCAAAAGTTAGGGAAGTGCGATAAAATTACGTTAGGACTCGTTTGAGGGTTTCGCTCCAAAGAACATGCCCATTTACGAATACAAATGTCTGCAGTGTGGCAAGAGTTTCGAACTGCGGCGCAAGTTCTCCGATGCCCCTTTGACCGTGCACGAAGGTTGCGGAGGCCAATTGGAGAAGGTGCTCTCGGCACCCGCTCTTCAGTTCAAAGGCAGCGGTTGGTATGTAACAGACTACGGCCGCGGCAATAACTCTTCGCCGACCAACGGAAAGTCGGAATCCAAGTCGGAATCGAAGAAAGAAGCTACCGAGACGAAAACTGCGACAAAGACCGAGACCAAACCGGCGGTCACTGCAACCGACAAGTAACCATCGGGTCACGGGATTCGGCACACTAAAAAAGGGGCGAGTTGTGCCCGCCCCTGGAGTGGCTGTCCGTCCCGGGAAATTCGTTAAGCGCCGGTGGTTGACCCGCGGTATCTATGCCGTAGAGGCGGCGCATTCCTGAACTTTCAGATCTCTTCGCGATTCTCCCGCCCAGCGCTGCAGCAGGCTGTCCTGGCGAATTAGCGGCAGAGCGTGGGGAGCGCGCGCCTGGATGCGAAATTCGTACTTGTCCACCGTGCACGCGGCAGTATGGTTGGTGCTACGCAACAAGCGCCCGAAGATCACCAGCCGCATGCGTGTACTTTCGTCCAGCAGCACTGGCCAACTGATGGAAAGCTCAACAAATAAGTGCGGTTTCAACGCCCGTTCCGCGACGAACGATACCCCTCCACTGCTCATGTTGATCGTCTCCCCCGTGCCCTGCGCCACCACAACATCGTCATCCACCAGCTTGTAACGCAGCTCCCGGCAAATTGGAAACCGGCTTTTTCTTCGCCGGTCCTTTTGTTCCTTCTTCACGATTTCCATCGTTATGACTCCCATCGGGCGCCTCCGATCTGCTTCCGTGGGAGAGATTGCACCTCATGGACCGAAATCTAATCATTTGAAATCAATGAATTGTGAAACCGACGATGTCGATTGTCCACCACGTGTACAGTGAGTGGTGTGAATCAGGTTGACAGCGCCCAAATGCTACGCTGGGAGTTCAATCCATGAAGAAGATCCTCGCTCTATTTCTGTTCGCGGCCATGCTGGTTGCGGCGGCTCCCAAAAGGCCCAAGCTCGTTCTGGCCATCGTCATCGATCAATTTCGCTACGACTACCTGACCCGTTTCCGCAACGAGTACCACGGCGGCTTCGACCGGCTGCTCACGCAAGGGGCGGTCTTCACCAACGCCCATCTGGATCACTTCCCCACCGTCACCGCCATCGGGCACAGCACGTTTCTTACGGGCGCTACACCGGCCGTCAGCGGCGTGGCCGGCAACGACTGGTACGACCGCGAAGAGGCCAAATCGGTCACCAGTGTATCCGATCCTCAGACCAGGCTCTTGGGTGTGAGCGACAACCGCGCCGGCGCTTCACCGCGGCGGCTGCTGGTGGATACGGTCGGCGACGAGCTGAAGATCGCGAGCAACGGCAAAGCGCGCGTGATCGGCATCTCGCTCAAAGACCGGGCGGCTATTTTGCCTTCCGGCCATATGGCCGACAGCGCTTACTGGTTCGATACCACCGCCGGCAGTTTCGTCAGCAGCACCTATTATTTCGCCGACCTTCCGGCTTGGGTGAAGGATTTTGACCGCAGCCGCCCCGCCGACCGGTACCGCGGCGCCACCTGGCTGAACCGCACCATGACGCAGGACCTGGGCAAGCTTTACGCCGACGTAGATGCCAGCCCGTACGGCAACGAACTGGTGGAAAGCTTCGCGGAACGCGCCCTGGCAGCCGAACAACTCGGCCGCCACGATGCCACCGACCTGCTAGCCGTCAGCTTCTCCTCCAACGATTATGTCGGCCACCAGGTAGGGCCGGATTCGCCGGAGGTCCACGAGATGTGCGTCCGCACCGACCGGCTGCTGGCCAAACTGCTGGACGCCGTCGATCAGGCCTTGGGCGCGGACAATGTGCTGGTGGTGCTGACCGCCGATCACGGCGTGGCGCCGATGCCGGAAGTCAACGCCCAGCGCAGGATGCCGGGGGGGCGTGTGCCGGCCACCGACGTTTCAAAGGCCGTCGAAGCGGCGCTGGCGAAAAAGTATGGCGAGGGCAATTGGATCGTGAACCGGGCCGAGTCAGGCCTGTATCTCAATCTGGACCTGGTCGGAAAGAAGAGCCTGGACCGCGCGGAAGTGGACCGCACCGCGGCAGAAGCGGCGCTCACCGCGCCCCACGTTTTCCGCGTTTACACGCGCGAACAGCTCATGGATGGAGCCGTGTTACAGGACCCGATAGGCCGCCGCGTCATGAACGGCTACTACGTGCGCCGCAGCCCGGATATCGAAGTGCTGCTGGAGCCCTATTGGATCGTTTCGCGGAGCGGGGCCAGCCACGGGACTCCTTTCGATTACGACACGCACGTCCCGGTCATCTTCATGGGCGCCGGCATTCATGCCCGCCGCTACGACGGCAACATCGTTCTCAACGATATCGCGCCCACCCTGGCCACCATGCTCGATGTGGAGACGCCCAGCGGCTCAGTGGGGCGGGTGTTGACGGAAATGTTGCAATAAGACGTTTGCGGCTCTCCACTGGCCTTATAATCGTTGCATGGAATTACGTCCTTTACACGACCGCGTCCTGGTCAAACGCCTCGATGCAGGCGAACAGAAGCAAGGCGGCATCATCATTCCCGATTCGGCCAAGGAAAAACCCCAGCAGGCGGAGGTCCGGGCGGTCGGCAACGGCAAGCTGCTCGAGACCGGAAAGCGGGTGGAGCCCGAAGTCAAGGCGGGCGACCGCATCCTGTTCGGCAAGTATTCCGGGTCGGAGATCAAGATCGACGGCGAGGAACTCCTGATCCTGCGCGAAGACGAAATCCTCGGAGTCATCGAATAGGGTGTGTTAACCTAGAAAATCTACATACCCATTCAGGAGTTTGTTTCATGTCGTTTCGCTTCGGTATCAGGCCGTTGCTGGTCTGTTCGGCCCTAGTCTTGTCCGCACACCTG
>Ga0335078_10011480_pt1 | contig 13139 bp, 11 predicted proteins | sample Lox_Sample_32_FD_206711 | JGI IMG/M metagenome (GOLD analysis project Ga0335078, IMG submission 206711) | Soil microbial communities from Loxahatchee National Wildlife Refuge, Florida, United States - Lox_Sample_3.2 | ecosystem: Environmental > Terrestrial > Soil > Wetlands | place: USA... | reverse complement strand
GGGTGCTTGTCCGTTGACTACTCGGAGATTTCTTCCAGGTCGGCTAACGCGTCTTCGTGGTAGAGGATTTGGAAAGCCAATGCCGGATTCGCTTGTGAGCCTGTTCGGCGGAAACCAGACGGCCTTTCTCGGCGGCGCGGACTGCCAATTGGCCCGAGGCTTTTCCGAGCCAGAGTTGCCTTCGGCCGGCCGCGTCCGGCGAGCGCTCTTGCTATTCCACGAGCTCTGGGTCCTAAAAGCATGCCATCCGATTCAGACGCGTCGCTGCCCCAACTTGTATCGCGGAAAGATCCCGTTTATGACAAAGAGCGATGACGGCTCACAGTAGTCAATTTCAAGTTATTGTGAATCGGCTACGATCCTGAGCAGGTGGCCTTTGCCCCACTCACCGCATGGCGTACGAGCCCAGCACCTTCATGTAATTCGCACGTTCGAAGGCGGCCGGCTGCGGGACGGCGTTGCGGCTCATGCTGCCTTGCATCTGCTTGATCGAGTCGTACTCGTGCTCGCCCATCCACAGCAGCAGTTCGGTGAGCATCGTGTCCAGATACGTCGCGCCGCGCTTTAGCAGCGCCGACGTCATCATGGCGACCTTCGCCCCGGCCATCATCGCCTTGACCACATCGGTGGCGCTGTGGACGCCGCCGGTCAAGGCCAGGTCCGCTCTCACGGTCCCGTACAGCACCGCGATCCAGTGCAGACGTAGCAGCAGCTCGTGCGGCGTGCTCAAGATCAGGTTGGGCACCACTTCGAGCGATTCCAGGTCGTAATCGGGCTGGTAGAAACGATTGAACAGCACCAGCGCGTCGGCTCCCGCGGCATCGATCCTCTTGCCCATGTTGGCCATGGAGCTGAAATATGGTCCCAGCTTCACCGCCACCGGCAGGCGCACTTCGGCTTTGACAGCCTGGACCAGATCGACATACTGCCGCTCCACTTGCTCACCGGTCACGTCCGGGTCCACAGGCAGCCAATAGATGTTCAGCTCCAGCGCATCGGCGCCAGCCTGTTCCATTTGTTTCGCGTATTCGAGCCACCCGCCCTTGGAGGAGCCGTTCAGGCTGGCAATCACGGGAATCTTCACCGCGCGCTTGCATTTCCGGATATGCTCCAGGTACGCTTCCGAACCCTCCACGCGGCGCATCAATTCGGGGAAGTGGCTGATGGCTTCCGGCCCGCGCTCGGAGGCGTCGCTCAGGGCGCGGTCGAGTTCGTAACTGTCGGCGACGATCTGCTCCTCGAACAGCGACTGCAGCACGACCGCTGCGGCGCCCGAATCTTCCAGGCGGCGCACCGCGTTCACGTCCTCGCACATCGGCGACGACGAAGCCACTAACGGATTCTTGAGCTTCAGTCCGAGATATGTCGTAGACAGGTCGATGGTCTTGCTTAAGTCGATCATTTCTTTTCTCCCCCATTCACTCCCATGTGGGCCCAGTAGTCGTACAGCTTCCAGCGGCTCTCGACATCGTGCTCCGCTTCGGTCAGCAGCTCCTTGGCATGCTCCGGATGGCTCTTCACCAGCATGGTGTAGCGCGTCTCGTTGTAGAGGAAGTCCTTGAGCGCCACGCTGGGTGTACGCGAATCCAAGACGAAGGGGTTCTTACCCTGCGCCACCAGGTCCGGGTTATAGCGGAACAACGGCCAGTAGCCGGAATTCACTGCGCCCTTTTGCTGGTCGAGCCCATGCGCCATGTCGTAGCCATGCGCGATGCAATGGCTGTAGGCAATGATCAGCGACGGCCCGTGGAAGGCCTCGGCTTCCAGGAACGACTTGACGGTATGCATGTCGCTCGATCCCATGGCCACGTGGGCCACGTAGACGGTGCCATAGGCGATCGCCATGGCCGCCAAATCTTTCTTGCCGGCGGGCCGGCCCGCGGCGGCGAACTTAGCCACGGCACCACGCGGCGTAGCTTTGCTGGCCTGGCCGCCGGTATTGGAATAGACTTCCGTATCGAGCACCAGAAGGTTTACGTCGCGTCCCGTGGAAATCACGTGATCCAGCCCGCCGTAGCCGATGTCGTAAGCCCAGCCGTCGCCACCCACGATCCAGACGCTCTTCTTCACCAGCATGTCCGCCACACTGAGCAGGTCGCGCGCTTCGCGATTCGGCAGGCTGGCCAGGCGCAGCCGCAACATCTGGACCCGCTCGCGCTGCGCGAAGATGCCGGCTTCGGTGGTTTGGTCGGCTTCCAGGATGGCGCGCGTCAACTCGTCGCCGATCACGCCGCTCAATCGCATCACCAACTCGCGCGCGAAGTGGTTCTGCTGATCCACGGCCAGGCGCATGCCCAGCCCGAACTCGGCGTTGTCTTCAAACAGCGAATTGGACCACGTCGGACCGCGGCCCTCCTCGTTCACGCAATACGGCGTCGTCGGCAGATTGCCGCCGTAGATCGAGGAGCAGCCCGTGGCGTTGGCGATCAGCGCCCGGTCGCCGAAGAGCTGCGTCATCAGTTTCACGTAGGGCGTTTCGCCGCAGCCCGAGCACGCGCCGGAAAATTCGAACAGCGGCTGCAGCAACTGCACGTCCTTCACCTGGCTGAGCGAGAGCGTGCCGCGGTCGGCATCCGGAATCTTCAGGAAGAAATCCCAATTCGCGGCTTCGGGCTCGCGCAAAGGCGATTGCGCCGCCATGTTGATGGCGCGGTGCTTCACCTCGCTCTTACTCTTCACCGGGCAGCATTCCACGCACAGGGTGCAGCCGGTGCAATCTTCGGGCGCGACTTGCAGTGTGTACTTGCGGTCCTTCATGTCCTTCCAGCGCGCCGCGACCGCTTTGAAGGTCGAGGGCGCGCCGGCCAGGTGCTTCTCGTCGTAGACCTTTGCCCGAATCGCGGCGTGCGGGCACACCAGGACGCACTTGCCGCATTGGATGCACAGCTCTTCATCCCACACGGGGATTTCCAGCGCGATGTTGCGCTTCTCCCATTGCGCCGTGGCCGTGGGGAAGGTGCCGTCGATGGGCATGGCGCTGACCGGGAGGTCGTCGCCTTCGCCAGCGATGATCTTGGCCGTGACGCGCTGCACGAAACCGGGCGCCGCGGCGGGGACCGGCGGGCGAATATCGAACAGGGACGTGATCTTGCCCGGAACGACCACCTGGTGGAGATGGCTGAGGGCCGCGTCCACCGCCGCGAAATTCTTCCGCACCACGCTTTCGCCGCGCTTGCCGTAGGTCTTTTCGATGGTGTGCTTGATGGCGGCGATGGCTTCTTCCCGGGGCAGCACACCGCTGATGGCGAAGAAGCAGGTTTGCATGATGGTGTTGATACGCTGGCCCATGCCCGTCTGGCGCGCCACTTCGTAGCCATCGATTACGTAGAACTTCAACTTCTTGTCGATGATCTGCTGCTGCACCGCGCGGGGCAGATGGTCCCACACTTCGTCCGGACCGAAGGTGCTGTTGAGCAGAAAGGTGGCGCCCGGTTCGGCGGCCTTGAGCATGTCGATGCGCTCCAGGAACGAGAACTGGTGGCAGGCCACGAAATTGGCGCGCGTGATCAGGTAGCTGGAGTGCAGCGGCTTCGGCCCGAAGCGCAAGTGCGAGGTGGTGATGGCGCCGGATTTCTTGGAATCGTAGACGAAATAGCCTTGCGCGTAGTTTTCGGTCTCTTCGCCGATGATCTTGACGGAATTCTTGTTGGCGCCCACGGTGCCATCGGCGCCCAGGCCGTAGAACAGCGCGCGCACCGTGCCCGCGGCTTCGCTCGAAAATTCCGGATCGTAGTCGAGGCTGGTGTGCGTGACGTCGTCGCGGATGCCGATAGTGAAGTGGTTCTTGGGCGATTTCTTCTTCAGCTCGTCCAGGACGCCCTTGGCCATGGCCGGCGTGAATTCCTTGGACGAAAGGCCATACCGGCCGCCGATTACCTTGCGGGCGATGCCGAGTTCGGCAAGAGCCGTGACCACGTCGCAATAGAGCGGCTCGCCGATCGCGCCCGGTTCCTTGGTGCGGTCGAGGACCGCAATCGAGTGCGCGCTGGCGGGCAGCGCCCGTTCGAACGCCTCGATGGCAAACGGCCGGTAGAGGCGGACTTTCAGCAAGCCTACCTTCTCGCCTTGCGAGTGGAGCGCTTCCACGGCCTCCTGCGCCACTTCCGCGCCCGAGCCCATCATTACCAGGACGCGCTCGGCATCGGGCGTGCCCACGTAATCGAACAGGTGATATTGGCGGCCTACGATCTTTGCGAACTTGTCCATGGCGTTCTGCACGATGGTAGGGGTGGCGCGATAGAAGGGATTCACCGTTTCGCGGGCTTGGAAGTAGACATCGGGGTTCTGCGCCGTGCCGCGCAGCACCGGCCGATCGGGCGTCATGGCGCGGGCACGGTGCTGGCGCACCAGTTCGTCGTCGATCATGGCGGCCAGGTCTGCCCTGGTGAGCTGCTCCACTTTGGAGACCTCGTGCGAGGTGCGGAAGCCATCGAAGAAGTGGACGAACGGAATACGCGATTCCAGGCTGGCGGCCTGCGCGATCAGCGAGAAGTCCATCACTTCCTGCACGGAGTTCGAGGACAGCATGCCGAAGCCGGTGGCGCGGACCGACATCACATCGCTGTGATCGCCGAAGATCGAGAGCGCCTGCACGGCCAGCGACCGCGCGGCGATGTGGAACACCGTGGGCGTCAGTTCGCCCGCAACTTTATACATGTTGGGGATCATCAGCAGCAACCCCTGCGCTGAGGTGAAGGTGGTCGAAAGCGCCCCGGCCTGCAAGGCCCCGTGCAGCGCACCGGCCGCTCCACCCTCGCTCTGCATCTCGATTACCGTAGGCACGGCACCCCAGATGTTGGGCTGCAGCTCAGCGGACCATTGGTCCGACCACTCCCCCATCGGGGAGGACGGGGTAATGGGGTAGATCGCGATGACTTCGTTGGTCTTGTGCGCAACGTAGGCGGCCGCTTCGTTACCGTCGATAGTAACCTTGGGACGATTGTTGGTGGATGAACTGGACAACTTCCCTCTCCTTCTTTCTGAATGACTATTATAAGACCTGTTTGTCGTAAAAATCTACGGGGAAAGTGAAAAGCACCGGAGCGGACGGAAAAACGGGTCAGCGCACCACCATCCCGCCTTTGTGTAACTCCTTAGCTATCAAGAGCCGGGGTAGGACGGACCCAGTTCCGCAGCCGACGCCTGGTCGGCCTCTCGGTCGATGGACCGGATAGGGTGTCAGTCCGCTGAGAGTAGGGTAGAGATTTGCAATTGATAGCGTAACCTCCGCTCCTTCACGGTCGCGGCTCGGTAAAACTGTGTCCGTTCGCATTTCGAGTGGCCTTGCGTAGGCCACGAAAATCGAAGTAATATACAGGACGGTTTCTTTGCCTATGCCGATCTCGCGCGCTTTCCTCTTCGTCCTGGCCGCTGCCTTGGCGGCACCGTTGGCTTTCGCGCACCACTCGTTCGCGATGTTCGATATGGACAAGCGCGTGACGCTGGCGGGTACCGTCACCTCCTTCGAATGGACGAATCCTCACTCGTATATCGAGATCGACGTGCCGGACGACAAAGGGACCGTGAAGCATTGGAGCATCGAGATGGGCAGCCCCAGCATCCTGCAGCAAAGCGGTTGGAAGTTCAGCAGCCTCAAGAAGGGCGATAAAACCACTCTCATCATCAGCCCGTTGAAAAACGGCCAGGCGGGCGGGTTCCTGTACACCGCGACCTTGCCGGATGGACGCGTCCTCGGAAACGGCCCGGGGCGGCAACCCTGATCCACGGAGACCCCATGAAATCGAACTTGAGCCGCCGGCACGTGTTCGCCCTGGCGTTCCTGACGCTATTGCCAGCCGCAGCGCCGGCGCAGTCTGGAGATCATCCGGATCTGACGGGAGCGTGGGGCATTTACCGCGGCGGGCGCGGGGCCGATCCGAAACTGGCTGCGCCGCCGCCCACGCCGCTCGTCTTGAAACCGGAGTACGCCAAGCCGTATGAGGCCAAGCGCGCGGCCGATGCCGAAGCGCAGCGGCGCGGCGAACAACTGGCCAACGGCAGCGTGCGGTGCGTGCCGTATGGCGTGCCGACCATGATGTCGATCGCCATTTATCCGGTCGAGATCATTCAAACTCCCAAGCAGGTGACCATCATTGGCGAGGCGTTCAGCGAGGTGCGGCGCGTCTATCTTGATCGTCCGCAGAACAAGATCGAGGACGTCGCGCCAGGCTACTACGGGCGCTCAGTCGGCCACTGGGAAGGCGACACACTGGTGGTCGATACCATCGGCATCAAGACCACAGTCAATGGCTACCGGGGTATGCCGCACAGCGAGCAAATGCGGATCACCGAGCGGTTCCACCTGGTGGCGCCCGATGTTCTCCACGACCAGATCACCATCGAAGATCCCGTGGTGCTGGAAAAGCCCATGACGTACACGGTGGCCTACAAGCGCATGCCGAATTACGAGATGGTGGAGTTCGTCTGCGATAATAATCGCGAATACGTGGACGAAAACGGCGTCGTGCACATGAAACTGCGCGACCACTGACGCGCCACGATCGAGAGGAGCGATACGATGCAACGGCGATTTGGAATTTCCACGGCCCTCCTGGCGGGGGCCGGCCTGGTGGCGACGGCGCTCGCGCAAGCTGAAGAACCGGCGCAAGCGAGCGCGCTCGCACCGGCGAACATCGCCAAGCCCCGGCCCAAGCCGCCCTTCGACCTCACGGGAACGTGGATGCACGGCGGCGGCCCGAACAACGGGTTCCGCTTCTCACCGCCGCCCGGCTTCAAACTGACGCCCGCGGCGCAGATACACTACGACGCCGCGAAGAAAGCCGCCGCGGAAGGAAAGGCGTATCACGACGATATCGGCCAATGCTGGCCCGCCGGCCTGCCCCTGATCATGACGCGCGTGTGGCCCATCGCCATGGTTCAGGTTCCCACGGCCATTTATATGATCAGCGGTTTCATGAACAGCGTGCGCACGATTTATCTGGATGGCCGCAAGCACACCGACCCGGACCTGGTGGTGCGCAGTTTCAACGGCGAATCGATCGGGCACTGGGAGGGCGACACGCTGGTGGTCGACACCACCGGCTTCGTAGACGACCATCATTGGATCGATAACGGCATCCCGGGCACCGATGCGCTCCATATCGTCGAACGCATGCGGTTGATCAACAACGGCGCCAATCTCGAAATCGAGTACACCCTGAGCGACCCGAAGAGTTGGGAAGGCGAGTGGAAGTATACGAAGCGCTGGCATCGCGTGGACGATCAGGACATCACCGAAGCTTCGTGCCTGCCCGATCTGAACGCGCACATGCCGAGCACGCAATCGTCGAGTATCAACGTCCGGTAGTTATGGCAATCAGTGGGGTCAGGCCCACGGAGGGCCGAATAGGAGAGAAATTGTGAAGAACTGGAAGAAGCAATTATTCGCTCTGTTGGCGTTCCTGGCGCTTGCCAGTCTGGCCTACGCACACCACTCGATGGCGGGCTTCGACCGCAATAAGACGGTGAACCTGGTTGGGACGATCCGGCAATTCAAGTGGGCCAATCCGCATTCCTGGATCGAGATGGAAGTTCCCAACGACAAAGGGGGCACGGACATCTGGAACATCGAGATGACGTCTCCCGCAGTTCTGATTCGCGCGGGCTGGAAGTCGAACACGATCAAGCCGGGGGATAAAGTCACGGTGGCCTGCCATCCCTTGCAGACCGGCGAACCTGGCGGCATCTTTGTTTCCGTGACAACCGCCGGCGGGCAGACACTCACCGACCGGCCAGGTGCGGCGGCCGCGCCTGCGGCGGCGAAGCAGTAACGTTACGCGATCGAACGCACGACGCCGCCGTCGGCGCGCAGCGCGGTGCCGTTAATCGCGGACGCCAACGGGCTGCAGACGAAGGCCACGACCGAGCCGACTTCTTCGGTAGTTGCGAACCGCTTCAACAGCGAACTGGGCCGCACGCGTTCGAAGAAATCGTGCTCAATCGACGCTCGCTCGACTCCCGTGTCCTGCGCCATTTTGGCGACAAATTCTTCAGCCGCTTCCGATGCGGTCGGACCCGGCAATACAGAGTTGACGGTCACCCCCGTGCCGGCAGTCGTTTCCGCGAGACCGCGGGCGATGGCGAGTTGCGCCGTCTTGGTCATGCCGTAGTGAATCATCTCGGCCGGAATCTGCAGCGCCGATTCGCTCGAAATAAACACGATGCGACCCCAGTTCTGGCGCTTCATAGCGCCCATGTAGTGCCGGCTCAATCGCACACCGCTCAGCACGTTAACCTCGAAGAAACGGCGCCAGTCATCATCGGGGATCTGCTCGAACGGTTTCATTTCGAAGATGCCGAGATTGTTGACCAGGATGTCGACTTCGGGAAACCGGGCGATGGTGGCGCGGACGCCGGCTTCTGTCCCCAGATCGGCCGCGATGCCGTGGGATGCGCCACTCGCTTGCTTCGCGCGATTCACGCGCTCTTCGGTGCGTCCATTCACGATGGTGATGGCGCCCTCCTTAACGAGGGCCGCGGCGATCGCCAGCCCGATACCGGCCGTGGATCCGGTAACCAGCGCAGTCTTGCCTTCCAGTTGTAAGTTCATCCTAGTGGGGGTTCCTGATCATTTCGATGCCGGTCATCGGAATAGCGCGGCGCTGTGGGGCCAGGCCTTCCGGCAGGGCCGAAGCCCTGGCCCCCCAGCGCCGCCAGACACCTCACTACGTGGATGCCACTTTCGATGCCACGGCGGAGTGCATGGCGCGGAAATCGCGTTGATAAGGCCGGTATGTCGCGCCGAAAGCGACCACCATCAGGACAGCCACCGTTCCCAGCGTAATTGCCATCGACGGACCGATCATCATCTTGCTGTGAAACACGCTGTCGTTGAAGAAACCCACTCCCAGCGGCCCGAGAGTCTGGCCTCCCAGGTTGAGGAAGAACAGGAATAGCGCCGATACCTGCCCGCGCACCTGGTTCGGGAAGATCCGCTGCAGGGCGGCCACGCCGGTACCCATGGGCAGCGCCAAAAAGAAGATGCCCGGCACCATCAGGGCCAAGGTCCATGTGGCGCTCGGAAGGATCATGGCGACGGGCAACAACAGTACCGTGCCGATGCCGCTCACCACGCCCACTTTCAGGGGTCCTTCCAGGATGCCGCGGCGGTGCCAGCGATCGGCCAGCGCTCCTCCGGCGTACATGCCGAAACATCCGAAGCTCACCAGGATGAGCGCCAGCGCGCGGCCGGATTGCCCCGGCGTCCAACCGTGCACCCGTTGGAAAAAGGTCGGCGCCCACGCCAGCAAACCGTACGCGCAGGCCGATTGAAAGATCGCGCCGAGGGAAAGGCCGGCCACCGACTGCCACCGCGTGCGCACCTCGGCGAGCGTCTGGCCGAAACTGAGTTGCGTAGCCCCGCCATCCTTGGACCGCAACAAATCCTTGCGAAGCGGCTCGCGAATGGTATAGACAAGCAGTGCGAACAGCAAGCCTGGTATGCCCACCAGCAAAAACGTGACGCGCCAGGATGCCATGGCGCCCAGCAGCGGTACGTGAATCAAAGGCGTGTGCGCCAGAGCGTCGATGGCCATCCCGGTCAGGAAAAACGAAAGCGCGGAACCGAGAAAGACGCCCATGTAATAGACGCTGATGGCGACACCCAATTTCTCGGTGGGGAAGTAATCGGAAATCATGGAGTATGCCGCGGGAGAAAGTGTGGCCTCGCCGACTCCCACGCCCATGCGCCCCAGAAACAGCGTCCCGAAGCTGCGCGCCAGACTGCATGCCGAAGTGCAGAAACTCCAAACCACGATGCCGAGCGAGATCAGGTTGCGCCGGTTGCGCGTATCCACCATGCGTCCCAGCGGCAGCCCCATCAGCGTGTAGAACAGGGCGAAAGCCAAACCTTGCAGCAGCGCGACGCGCGTGTCGCTGATGTGCAGGTCTTGCTCAATGGGCCGCACGAGCAGGCTGAGAATCTGCCGGTCGACGAAGGAAAGCATGTAGATCGCGGTGAGGGCGATCACCACATACCAGGCGTATCCCAAGCCCGGCGCGGTCTCCTTCGGCGCTTCACTTCTTTTTTTGACCTCTGTTTGCGGCATATGGAAGCGGCCCCTCCCGCGTTGGACTAGCGTACGTACTCCGCCGCGGCATGTCAACCCGGCAGTGAACCGGCCGCCTCGGCGGATACTACTCTTTTTCGGACCAAAATCGACTTTAGCCGTATAAAAGGTTGCAAAAGTTACTCTTATACTGTTTCAGTGGGGGTGTTGACGTGTAACCCGAATCGCCAGGTGTGCATCGTAACATTCAACGGGCTCTGAAGTTTGCGAAGACATGAGTCCTTACCGCAACATTACAAATGAAATGGAGAATGCTGATATGAGATCCCTTCGCGGGTATCTTCCACTGCTGCCGCTGCTGTTGATGTGCGCCCCGTTCGCGGGCGCGCAAAGCTCTTTCGATTTGAACCTCGGTTTCGGAACTGCCCACGATTCATCCAATGGAGGCGGTCTGGACAACGCGTTGTCCCCGACGAATGCCTTCGGCATCTGTACGCCTAACACGGGTGACCCGTATTGCCAGACGAATCCCGACCTCAGCGGTTTCTTCCTTGGGTTCGGCGGAGATGTTTTACTGCAGAAGCACTACGGTTTCGGGGCGGAGGTAAGCTTTGACCCGGCGAGGAAGGATTACGGTCCCTTACAGTTCCGTGAAACGTTTTACGATTTCAATGGCATCTTCGCACCAGTCAACCAGAAGCGCGCGCAACTCAAGATTTACGGTGGAGTCGGCGGCGCGCGGACGGGCTTCACGTTTAACGAGAACTCGTGCGTGGGAACGGCCATCTGCTCGCAATCCAACGAGCCGGTAGGAAGTGCGAACCATTTTCAGGTGCACGTCGGTGTGGGTGTGGAGATATTCGTGACGGACCATGTCTTCATCCGCCCCGAGTTCGATTTTCATTATGTCCCCGGCTTCACCGACCAGTTCAACAGCACGGCAGTGCCCGCCGGCATGGTTTGGGTCGGCTATAGCTGGGGCGACCGGTAAGCGCGGAGCCGGTCAGTGAACTCCTGGCCGGCCTTCCGAGCACTTAGTACAGAACTCTCGAAAGGCCTTAAGGCCTAAAAAACCTCCTTGGTTTCAGTTATTTGCGGGGCATCAGGTTTCCCTGGAACTTTGTGCCAGGTACCGGTGTCTAACTTTTTGCATACGAGCCCGGATACCTGATAGGGTGAGATCAGGCTCAAAGTGAGGCTGGCAGTGGCCACCACGATCCTGGACTTGAATTCGGAAGGCGTTCCCGGCGAGGGTGACGATCAGCGGTTGATCGAGTCCCTCCGCAGCGGGTCGGAACGCGCCTATGAGGAATTGCTCGCGCGATTTCAACAGCCGGTGTACACGCTGGCGGTCCGACTGCTAGACAGCCCTTCTGAGGCTGCCGATGTAGTCCAGGAAGTCTTTCTGAAGGTTTTTCGGAATATCGATCATTTTCGGGGACAGAGCGCGCTCAAGACCTGGATCTACCGGATCACCGTGAACGAAGCACACAATGCGCGGCGATGGTTTTTCCGGCATCGGCGGCGCGAAGTGGAACTGGATGTCGAACCGCAGGAAACGCGCACCTGGAAAGAAATCATCGCGGATGGCGGCCGAACGCCATTCGACGTCGCGTTTGAGCACGAGCGCGCCGGTATGATCGAAGCGGCTCTCGAACGAATCAATCCCAGCTTTCGGGAGGCTGTGGTGCTTCGCGAGATCGGGGACTTGAGCTATGAAGAAATCGCCGATGTCCTGGGGATCTCTTTGGGAACGGTGAAGTCCAGAATCCTGCGCGGCCGGGAGGCCTTGCGGGAGGAGCTTGCGGGGGGTCTGGCGGCCAGCCGTCCCCTGCGCTTGGTGCCGAAGACGGCAGAGTGATGAACGTATGATTTGCGAAAGCATCGCCGAGCGGATTTCATCCCTGATCGACGGGATGGCTACGGGAGAGGAGCGCGAAGAAGTACTGTCGCACGTGAATGCCTGCCGGGCCTGCAGCGCGCGGCTGAAGGCCTTTGAAGGCCTGCGGGCGGGGTTGCGCAAACTGGATCGGCCGCGGATTCCGGCGGGCCTCGTCGTCCAACTGCGCGTGCTCGCATCTCATGAGCGGGTGCGGCAACTGGCGCGGGCGAGCTTCGCGGCCCGCGTCGAATATTGGAGGTGCCGGGTAACCCTGGGCTTCGACAATCTCATGCGTCCGGTGGCCCTACCCATCGCGGGCGGCCTGCTCTCCGCGCTGCTGCTGTTCAGCGCGCTCGTTCCCAACCTGATTTTTCGTCACGACCGCGGCCTGGAACGGCCCCTGGCGCTCAGTTCCGATCCGGATGGCCGCATTGTGGATTGGTCCGGTGTCTTGCCGCGGCTCGAATCGGTGAATGCCGTCACCGCTGGTGATGAAACAGTCGTAGAGCTGGTGATCGACGAACAAGGCCGGGTGGCGGATTATTCCGTGCGCCAGGGCCAACTGACACCCGCCATGCAGAACATCATCCTGTTCTCCAAATTCACGCCGGCAATGTTCTTCTACCAACCGGCGTGGGGCCGGAAGTTAGTCGTGTTTCCTCCCCGGCGTAGCGCGAGAGGCTGACCGCGCGTCCCAAGCTAGGCCAACATTTCCTGATTCGCGGCTCCGTCCTGGAGCGGATTGCGGCGGCTGCCTGCCCTGAGCGCGAAGCGCACGTGATCGAAATCGGACCGGGCCGCGGAGCGCTCACCGAGAAGCTCCTCAAGCGCGCCGAACGCGTAACGGCGGTGGAAGTGGACCCCTTCCTGGCACACCACTTGAGGCAGAGGTTTGCGCAAGAGACGCGCCTGGAAATCGTCGAGCAGGATATCCTGGAAACCGATTTTTCCCGCTGGGGGCGCGCGCCCATCGTGGGGAATCTACCGTACTACATTACGTCTCCGATCCTCTCGAAGGCCGCCCGGCGCGGGCCGGCGCGGGCCGTGTTCCTGATCCAGAAAGAGGTCGCGGAGCGGCTGGTGGCCAAGCCGGGCGAACGGGCGTACGGGTTTCTGACCGTAGCGATCGCTTTGTGGATGGATTCCCGGCTGCTCTTCGAGGTGAAGCCCGCGGCTTTTCATCCGCCGCCCAAGGTGGATTCGGCAGTGGTTTTGTTGGAGCCGCAGAAGCGGGAGTTGGGCGTCGGCGA
>Ga0335078_10011479_pt1 | contig 13139 bp, 13 predicted proteins | sample Lox_Sample_32_FD_206711 | JGI IMG/M metagenome (GOLD analysis project Ga0335078, IMG submission 206711) | Soil microbial communities from Loxahatchee National Wildlife Refuge, Florida, United States - Lox_Sample_3.2 | ecosystem: Environmental > Terrestrial > Soil > Wetlands | place: USA... | reverse complement strand
GTGAAGCGGCGGAGCTGCACATAGGTTTTTGCCAGTCCTTCTATGCGCAGGATGTACGAGTCGGTTGCTTTCATCGGGACACGTATTCCTCGGCACGCGAAAATGAAGGTTCATCCGCCATCGCGCCTGCACGAGCGCAGAGCATTGCGCGTGTATAAGGGTCCGAAGGCTTTCGAAACATCTGCTCGAATCCGCCCTCCTCGACGATGCGTCCGGCTCGCATTACGACGATTCGATCCGCCAGGCTCGCCTGAATTGCCGGCGTATGGCTGATCAGAAGAATCGAAATTCGAAGCTCCGCTCGGAGTCTCCTCATCAATTCGATAAATTGCGCCTGACTTCGCGCATCGAGCGCTGCCGTCGGCTCATCCGCTATCAGAAGCTCCGGCTTACAAATCAGCGCCTGCGCAAGGGCGACTCGCTGCAATTGTCCGCCGCTCAGTTGGTGCGGATACGCATCGAAAAGGCGATTCGTCGGCTCCAGTCCAAGGCGCTCGAGCCACCGCCCTGCCTCCGCGCGGCAGCTTTTCCAACCCCGCTTCGTATGCGAGTAAAGTACATCCGCGATTTGCGCGCCGGCGCGCCGGACGGGACAAAGCGCCGCGCTCGGTTCCTGTGAGATCATCGCGATCTTCGCTCCGCGGATTTTTCGAAAAGCTCGTTCGTCCAGCGCAAGCAGGTTTTGACCTCGAAACATCATTTCTCCGGTGGCGCCCGTCTGCTTCGCGTTGTGAAGGCCGAGGAGAGCAAGCGCGACGCTGGTTTTTCCGCACCCGGACTCGCCCATCAATCCCACCGCTTCTCCCGCGGCAATCGAAAAACTAATCCCGTCGACTGCCCGGTGTGGCGAGGCGCTTCCCGCCCGGTACACCACGCTCAAATTCGAAACTCTTAGTAGGTCTTCCATCTGTTCTCGGAAAATTGACGAGGAAAGCTTAGGCTAGCGCGAAAATCCGCTGCCGCGCGTAGTTCGCGCATTCGATGTGCTCTGAATGTCCTCAGGGGATGCTGTGATTTGGGGGGTGTTGTTACAGCCTTGGAAAAAAACTAGCTCTACTTCGCCTCGGCCCGCATCTCGCGGATGATCTGCACGCCGCTGCTGGTTCCCAACCGGTCGGCACCTGCCTCAATCATGGCCCTGGCATCCGCGGCGCTCCGAATTCCGCCCGATGCCTTCACGCCGATCCTCACCGTGCGTCGCATCAACGCGATGTCCTCCATCGTCGCGCCGCCCGCCAGAAATCCGGTCGAAGTCTTGACGAAATCTGCGCCGGCTTTCTCGCTGATCTCGCATGCGAGCACTTTTTCCTCGTTCGTCAGCAGCCCCATCTCCAGAATCACTTTCAATAGCGCGCCGGAGCCATGCACCGCTTCGGCGACCGCCCGGATATCAGATAACGCGAGTTCGCGATTTCCACTCTTTATCGCTCCCAGATTAATCACCATATCGATCTCGCTGGCTCCGAGCTTCAGCATTTCGTTTGCCTCAAATACTTTCACGCTCGTCAGCGTCGCACCGAACGGAAACCCAATCACCGCGCCGACTTTCACGTCGGATCCCCGCAATTCCGAAGCCGCAAGGGCCACGTGACCCGAATTGATCATCACCGCTCCAAAATTAAACTCTCGCGCCTCCCGGCAAAGCTGCTTGATCTGTTCCGGCGTCGCTTCAGGACGCAGAACCGTGTGGTCGATGATCCTCGCCACCTCTTGCCACGACTGCGAGAGGGCCCTGCGGTCGATGGCTGAGTTTCGGCTCGACATGGAGCGAGAATCTTACTACGCTACCTTCGCGTTTCCAGAGAAACTCACAAATGGCGAAAAATTCGAGCGCGGACAAATTGCGCACTCGCCTGGTTGAAGCTGCGCTTGGCACGATGAAAAACGCCTATGCACCTTACTCCGGGTTCAAGGTCGGCGCCGCGCTGCTTACTTCATCCGGGGCCATTTTTACCGGTTGCAATGTCGAGAACGCTTCCTATGGACTCACGAATTGCGCCGAACGCACCGCCATCTTTTCCGCTGCCGCCTTTCTTGGTCCAAAGATGAAAATCCGGGCCCTCGCCATCGTGAATAGCCGGTCCATTCCGTTTTCCCCCTGCGGCGCTTGCCGCCAGGTGATTTACGAATTTGGCCCGAAGGCCACCGTATTTTTTCCCGGCACCGATGGTTGGCAAGCCATGCCCATCGAGGAGTTGCTGCCGGAAGGATTTCGGCTGAAGTGAGTGCCCGGAGCGACACCGCCTCCCGTAGCGCCTTTCGAACCGTCGATTTAATCCGCGAGAAACGCGACGGCCGCGAACTCTCTGCAAAAGAAATCGCGCACCTCGTTTCCGGCTACACAACCGGCGAAATCCCCGATTACCAAATTTCCGCCTGGTTAATGGCCGCTCTCATTCGGGGTCTCACGCGTGCCGAAACCGCCGCTTTAACCGACTCGATGCTGCACTCCGGCGAAATCCTCGACCTCACCGAATTTTCCGCCCCAAAGGTCGATAAGCATTCCACGGGCGGCGTCGGCGACAAAACTTCGCTTGTCCTTGCTCCGCTCGTTGCAGCCGGGGGTCTCGTAGTTCCGATGATCAGCGGCCGCGGCCTCGGCCACACCGGCGGCACACTCGACAAGCTCGAGTCGATTCCCGGTTTTCGCGTCGATCTTTCGCGCGCCCGCTTCCTCGAAGTCTTGCGGGCCTGCGGCTGCGCGATGATCGGCCAAACCGCTGAGATCGCCCCCGCCGATCGCAGGTTCTACGCTCTGCGCGATGTGACCGGCACCATCGAAAGCCCATTCCTCATCTGCGCCTCGATCATGAGCAAAAAACTGGCCGAGGGCATCGACGCGCTGGTTCTCGACGTAAAAACCGGCTCCGGCGCCTTCATGAAAACGGAAGCGGACGCCGCGTTTCTCGCCGAGCTCATGGTCGAAACCGGCCAGCGCATGGGCAAGAAAACTGTCGCGCTCATCACCGACATGGATCAGCCCCTCGGCCTGAAAATTGGCAATGCGCTCGAAGTCGAAGAGTGTATCGAAGTGCTGCACGGCCGCGGCCCCAGCGACTTGCGCGAATTGTGCCTCGAACTTGCTGCCTGGATGTTTTTCCTCGGCGGCGGCGTCAAAACGATTTCTCAGGGAAAGGAACTCGCAGGTCAACTAATCAGCTCTGGCCAAGCTTTCGCAAAATTCCGCCAGATGGTCGCTCTTCAGGGCGGCGACGTCGCAGCTATGGATAATCCCGCGCTCCTGCCTCGCGCCAAACATACGGCTGACATACTCCCTCCCGCCGCGGGCTACCTCTCAGGAATCCAGTGCGAGGACATGGGAACTGCTTGCGTTGTTCTCGGTGGCGGACGCGAAAAAAAAGAAGACGCAGTCGATCCCGCTGTGGGAATCACGCTGCACAAGAAGGTCGGCGATCGAGTTTCGCTAGGCGAGCCGCTCTGCACGCTACATTACAACCATGATTCGCGCGCGGCCCATGCCAAGAAAATAATCGAGCGAGCCTACGGGATCTCAGGAACTCCACCCGCTCCGCGCCCGCTCGTCCATCGAATCATCGGCGCTTCCACTGCATCGTAAATTAGCTCGCCAGAACCGCCAGCGTTTCAGCTAGAACGAGCGCTCCGCGCGATATGTCCTCAATCGATGCGTACTCATCTGGCCGATGGCTGTATCCGTTGCGGCAGGGAATAAACAGCATCGCCACCGGCGCGATTCGCGAGAGAAAAAGCGAATCGTGGTACGCGCGGCTGATCATCAGCATGAACTTCTCGCCGTGCTTCTTGCATCCCGCAGTAAGCGCCTCGATAACCTCTTTCGCGCATTCTACCGGCGCATCCGCGTTCACCAATTCGATCTGGGTCGAAACGCCTCGCCGCGAGTCGACTTCCCGCGCCGCCGATTCCATCGCCTGCATCACGCCGTCGCGCTTCGCCAGATTCGTGTCCCGTACGTCAACGCTGATTCGCACCCGGCTCGGTATGCTATTCACTGCTCCGGGAAACACGTCGCACATCCCGACCGTCGCCACCGTGTCCGCCGACCCGCTCGTGCGCGCCGCCTTTTCGATCGCCAAGATCAGCTCGGCTGCCGCGCACAGCGCATCGTGCCGGTCCGGCATTACCACTCCGCCTGCGTGCCCTCCTGCTCCCTCGATCGTGACCCTCGCGCTGGCCGGCGCCGCAATTTTCGTCACAATGCCCAGCGGTATTCTCTCGCGCTCCAAAATCGGCCCTTGTTCGATATGCAGTTCGACGAATGCCTTGTAATACCCCTTCGCCAACTTCACGCCGTCAAGCTCGCCGGTGAGCCCGGCTGCGCGCCGCACTTCGTCGACCGACTCGCCACTATTGTCTGTGAATTTGCGCGCAGCCTCTGGCGAAAGCGTCCCCGCCAGGAGCCTGCTCCCGATGCAACCGATTCCAAACCGCGTCGGTTCTTCCGACGTAAGCAAAAGCAACTCGATCGAATTGTTCGGGCGGAATCCGCCGCGCCTCAGCGCGCGAATCGCTTCAAGCCCGCCGAGCACGCCCACCACGCCGTCATACTTACCCGCATTTGGAATTGCATCGATGTGCGATCCGGTCCCCACCACTGGCGCATCGCGATCCGCGCCCTGCCAGCGCGCAAACGTGTTCCCGATCGCGTCCCTCCGCACCGCAAGCCCCGCCCCCTCGCATCGTTCGATGAGCCACGCGCGGGCGCGCATGTCCGCAGGAGTGAAAACGATTCGGGTCACAACGGGAGGCTCCGCTTCCGAAATCAAGGCCAGGTCTTCGATTTCAGCGATCAACCGCGCAGAATCAATCTCGATCTTCATGCTATTAACTCTCACTCACGCCCGCGCGATTGTCATTCCAGGAGCGCGCAACTTGATTTTCGCGCCTTGCTCTTGGGTCGCTCGAAAATCCAGTGTTTTGGCAAGTTCCGAGGAATCTCGGCGCCGGAATCGGCGGTAACCTCAGATTCCTCACGCCGAACGCGACGCAAGCGGATGGCGGTTCCAATCCTTATAAATGAGGTATTTCGCGGGCGCTTTCCCAATCGCGCCGAACCACTGCGGGCACCACGGCCCCATCCAGATGAAATCTCCCGCCGTCACGGGATACCAGGAATCGCCCAACCGGTAAATTCCGCCGCCCTCCAGCATCAACAATCCGTGCTCCATCACGTGCATTTCCACCATGCTCAACGCAGCGCCCGGCTGATACACCATCGTGTTCACAGCGAAGTCGAACGCGGGCGTGTCCGGCAGCAAGCATTTCACCTGCAAATCCTTGTCGCCGCCCAGAGCATTCGACACAACCTCATCCTCCGACGACACGATCAGTCCTGGCGCTTTCACGGATTCAACCGCCTGATAAGTTTTCTCGATCACGGCCGCCCGTCCCGCACTGCTGGCCAGAACTTTATGGCTCAATCCTTCCGGTGCGAACAAGTATCCCCGTGGGCCCACCTCACTCCTCTTTCCCTTCGTCTCGATTCTGAGCTTCCCTTCCAGCACATAAACGAATCGCTGCGCCTCGGTTTCTCCCAATTCGCCGCCGGCCTCAAATTCCGCCGTGTACTGCGTAAACGCGGCGCCGATTGCTGGCCCCGCGTGTACGATCGCCGTGCAGCGCTTCATTCCCGGCACGGGCGTGCGCACGAAAGTATCGGGAGTCAGCAACAAATGATCGGCCCGCCTTGCGCTGCGCGTCTCGCCGAGGTTATGCACGCTTCACTCTCCTTTGGCCAGCGGATGAAATCGCGATCATCTCCAGCAAGTGCCTTCCTGTTTCGACTGCTGCAGCAACATCTTCGAGCTGCACACTTTCTTCCGGGTTGTGACTGATTCCACGAGGCGTTCGCAAGAAAATCATCGCTGACGGAACTTTCTCTGCCAGAATCATCGCGTCGTGGCCCGCTCCGCTAACCATCCGGTGCGGTTTCCAGCCGCTTTTTCGTATCGCTTCCTCAATTTGTTCCACCAGTGCGCCATCCATCGGCACCGAACCCTGGCTCAGCATCGCGCGCTGATTCACCGAAAGGCCCCGGCGCGACGCAATTTCTTCTGCCGCGCGAATGAGCGTTTCCACAGCGCCCGCCCGAACCTGATCATCCCGATGCCGCACGTCGAGCGTGAGCCGCACCTCTCCAGCAATCACGTTCGTGACGTTCGGTTTCGGTTCAACCGTTCCGACCGTCGCCACCAGGCCCGGAACGCTCCGCCCTTCCCGCTCTACAGCCGAAATCCACTCCGCCGCACCGGCCACCGCGTCGCGCCGCAAATGCATCGGCGTCGTCCCCGCATGATTCATCCTGCCGGAAAAGAAAAATTCCAGTTTGCTCTGGCCGACAACCGCATCGACCGCACCCAGCGGTAAGCCAACTTCTTCCAGCACCGGCCCTTGCTCGATGTGAAACTCAATATAGCCGAGCGTCTCGCCCTGCAGGCGTGCATTGCGAATCTCGGCCGGCTTCAGGCCAAAATCCTCAATCGCCGCGCGCACGCTAATTCCGTCCGCGTCCTCGAGCCGCAGCAGCTCCTCGTCAAGCCGGCCCACAAGCGCCCGGCTGCCAATGAACGGCGTGCCGAAGCGCACTCCCTCCTCTTCCGAAAACCCGATGATCTCGATCGCGAACGGAAGCCGCTGGCCCTTCAGCGCCTCAATCAGCGCCACTCCCAAGACCACGCCGATCGTTCCATCGAACCCGCCCGCATCCGGCACGGTATCCAAATGCGATCCGATCAACAGCCGCGGAGCATCGCCCTCGGCTCCGGAATACACCGCCCGCAAATTTCCCGCGGCATCGATCTTCACTTCCACTCCCAACGGCTCCAGCCACTCCGCAATTTCTTGGTGGCAATCGTGCATCGGCGGCGAGAGAAACGTCCGGCTCGTCGCATCCGGGCGCTCGCTGAATCCCGCCAGCTTGCGGCAGCGATCGATCACCGTCTTCGCGCGAGCCCGATTTTCATCTGACAGTGGCACAGCCTACTCCCTCCGCACCCGCGCTTCGATATAACCGTGCGGCTCGTCCGTCGGCACGAAAATTTCGTTGGGATTGTCCTGCCCGAAACGCGAAAGATCCACGAGCAGGCAGTGAATATTCGGCATTGTCAGTTCAATATCCTTCATTTCAGGCACGTTCTTCAGCGCAGCTTCGCCCATCGCATACAGCGTATGCTGCACGGATTTGCTCTCGTGCGCGGCAAAAATGTCGATCAGAATCTCGCGAATCCTGCACCGCAGCCCCGCGAAATCAGCGCCCGCCGATTGATAACGCCAGTTCGCGCGGAGCGCCGTCCCGAATAGACGGTCCGAGGTCGGCGGCAGCGTCGTCAGTGAATCCTGAATGTAACCCTCGAACCCCGAACCCGCCGTTTTCATGATAATCAGATCATCGATTCCGGAAACGACGCTGACTTCGCCCCGTTGCGCGCGCTGCACCTTTGCCGTCTGGCGCTCCCCGCTCGCCTGCACGAACGTGGTCGGATGCGGCTTGCCTCGCGCCTTTGCATGCTTCCAATCCTTCTCCGATAGGCTGACCTCCGCAGCCGAAACCTGCGGGTTCCGGCTCAACAAAAAATCGACCAACTCCTTCCCGAAATCCTCCATACACCAGGCCTGCGATTTGCGCGCGAGCGAGTAGACCGTATTCTTCATCGTGTCCGTCGGCAGTATTTTGCTGTTGTCTCCGCTGGTGAAGCAGCTTACGAAGTCGCCCTCCAGCAGCACTTCCACCGTCCACTCGCGCACCTCGTGCCCTTGCGGCTCGCGCTTCACGCGCATCAGTCGAACGTGCGATTTTCCGTACCGATTTTCTCCCAGCGCGATCATTCGCTCAGCTTCCCCGGTATGTCGTATAACCGTAAGGACTCAGCAGCAGCGGAATATGAAAATGCTTTTCACCATCGCGCACCACAAACGTGACCTGCACAAGCGGAAACAATGCCTGCACATTCTGCGCCGCGTGATACGCCCCTGTCTCGAACTCCACTCGATATGCTCCTGCCGCGAGTGTCTCTCCGTCGCTCAACAACTGGTCGCATCGTCCGTTCGCATCCGTTCGCCCCGAGCCTATCAACCGCCACTCTCCGGCTCGTTCCTGGCGCTCCAGTTTTACCGCCATATCTCGCGCCGGCACGCCGCGCGCCGTATCGAGCACATGCGTCGAGATTCGCATCACTGCGCCAGCCATTTCTTCAAACGAATCTCCGTGATTTGCCGCTGTTGCTCCGCTGCTTCCCGCAATTCCGTCTGCGCGTCGTTCCGCAGCCGTCTGCGCAAAATCTCCAGAATTTCAGCGCCGCTCTTCCCCGTCGCGCAAATGATGAAGATTCGCCCGAATCGCCGCTCGTACTCGCGATTCGCTTCCGCCAGCTCTGCTTTGACCGCATCCGTTTCCAATCCGACCCGCTTCTGCTCTTCCTCCGACCACACCGCCGATCGCGCATGACTCGGCTGCTCAGCGCGCTGCTCTCCGATTCTCGGGTGACTGTGAAATGCTTCGCCCCAATCTCGCTCGTCGAGCCCACGCCAAATTTCGCTCGCTGCTTTGAGTATCTCCGCTTCTATTGCAAACGGCCGCCGCTCAACCATACCCTGCGCCCACGCCCGCGATCCGCAACATGCCAAAATTTCCTCTTCCGCCTCCGCCGCAGACAAAAGGTTCCAGCGCTCGAGTGCGCCGGTCTGCCCCAACGAAGCTACGAGCTTTTCAACAAATTCGCCCACAACATTTCCAACCACCGCCGCTCGATACCTCGCCGTCGAGCGTATATCGTCGATCGGTCGCGTCTCAGCCACGGCGGTTTTCCTGGCGAGCGCCATGGCCGCCGCATCGAGTTTTGTCCCCCCCAGCAGCCGTTCCGTCTCCCTCAGCCGAATCGGAACCGGCGCCACGCTTCCCAGCGCGATTCGCACGTCCACAACTTCGCCGCGCTCCACCCGCGCAATCGCTGCAATGCACACCTTCGAAATCGCCTGCGCGTTTCGCGCGCCCACTTTTCGCGCGTGCGACGCATATCCAGAATACTTTCGCGGCAGACAAATCGCGCGAATCAGTTCGTTTGGCTCAAGCTGCATCCGCTTATAGCCCGCGTGGAAATCGACGTACCGCATCCGCCTCTCGCCTCGCGCCGAAATCAAAATCAATTCCGCTTCATATGCGAGCAGCGCCGGCAACGAGTCGGCCGCGGGCGACGCGTTCACAATATTTCCGCCCAGCGTTCCCCGATTCTGATTCGCAATTCCGCCCGTCCAGCTCGCCGCTTGCGCCAACAAAGGAAATTCGCGACCCGCAACCTCATGCCTCCGAATATCGGTGTACGTCGCACCAGCCCCGATCCGCAACTCGTCCGGCAAAATCTCGATTCGCCGCAGTTCCGGCAAATTCCAAATGCTCAGCAGTTTTCTCGAACCCAGAGTTCCCGCCGCGAACTGCACCATCACATCCGTGCCGCCCGCGATCGGCAGCCACTTCCCAGGTTCCTGTGCTATCAGGCCCAGAGCTTCTTGCAGACTGCCCGGCGTGATCAGCTCATATTCGGCAGGGTCCGCCTTCATCGCGCCGTTGCGCGCCGCGCCGCCTCCGCCACGCCCTCGAGAATCTGCATATAGCCGGTGCACCTACAAATGTTTCCGGCAAGCCCTTCGCGAATTTCGTCCATCGTCGGCGCAGGATTGCGCTCCAGAAGCTGAACCGCCGCCAGGATCATCCCCGGCGTGCAAATCCCGCACTGCGCGCCGCCGGATTGAAGAAAAACCTCGCGCAACGAATTAAAGCGCGCATCCCCCGCTACACCTTCAATCGTCACAACCCTTGCGCCTTGCGCCTGGCCCGCCGGAATCAGACAGCTATCCACCAGCGCTCCGTCCATCAGCACCGAACACGCGCCGCACTCGCCTTCGCCGCATCCCTCTTTTGTTCCGGTCAATCCCAGATCGCGCCGCAGCACGTCGAGCAATCGCTCCATCGGATGCGCACGCAATGTCCGCTGCTCGCCATTCACCGTCAGCGCAATCTCGCGTTTTGCGCTCATCGCACTCCCGCATGAAAATGCAGTTCGCTCGCTCGCGCCCCCGCCGCTTCGACGCCATCGAAAATATCTTCCGGCATCAATGGCACGTGATCGAAGGGAACTCCCAGCGCGTCCTCGATCGCATTCACCACAGCCGGCGCAGGCCCATCCATGGGCAACTCGCCGATTCCCTTGGCGCCAAACGCCCCGTGTTTATTGCCCAATTCCTCGAAGTACACCCGAATCGGCGGCATGTCCGCCGACGTCGGCACGATGTAATTTGTCATCTGGCTGTTCGCCATTCGGCCGTTGCGCCATTCTACTTTTTCATACAACGCGAATCCAATTCCCTGCGCCACTCCGCCCAGAATTTGCCCGCGCGCCAGCACCGGGTTCATTACCCGCCCAATTTCCTGCAGCGCCACGAAATCATTCACCTTCGCGCTGTATGTTGTCATGTCGACCGCAACTTCCGCCACATAGACTGCCCAAGCGTACGACGCGTACGCCTCGCCGCGATATTTCTCGTCGTCCCAGAAAATTCCCGCCGGCGATTCGTATTTCGCAAACGACCGCAGCTCCCCGCGCTCCGCCACATACTTCGCGCACGCCGCGCGAAATTCTTCCGCCGCGCCCCCCTCGCGCAAATATCCTCCAGCAGCCAGCGTCTGCTTCAATCCCAGCGCCGCCGACGCCACAAGGTTCCCCACCACCATTGCCGTCCGCGACGCCACGGTCGGCCCGCTGTTCGGCACTTCCATCGTGTCCGGCTGTGCGATCGTCACCTCTTCGTACGGCAGACCCATCGCCTCTGCCGCAATCTGGCACAGAACCGTGTTCGTTCCCTGCCCAAATTCCGTGCTCGACACCAAAATTTTCACCCTTCCGTCCGCGCATCCCTCCACTCCAACCACAGACGCGAGATATCGTTCGCCCGATCCCGTGAATCCTGCGCCGTGCAGAAACGCCGCGATTCCCATGCCGTTCCTCTGCCCGCCGGTTTTGTTCTCATTCGCGAAGCGTTTCTTCTTCGCATCGTAATCCGCCAGTTCCAGCGCGCGGTCGAGCATTTTAACGAGCTCAATCGGCTCGCGAATCTCTTGCTCCGTGATGGTCGTCTGCCCCTGCGTCAGAAAATTCCTCCGCCGTATTTCCGCGGGCGACAATCCAAGTGTCTTCGCGATCTTGTCCATGTGCCGCTCGGTTGCAAACAACGCCTGGGGAGCTCCAAACCCGCGAAACGCTCCGTGCGGCGGCGCATTCGTCGCTACAACTTTCGACCGCACTCGCACGCTCGGCCAGTGGTACGGCCCGCCACTATGAATCGTCGCCCGCGAAAGCACCACCGGCGAAAGCGTCACGTACGCCCCGCCGTCCATCACCATCTCGATTTCGCCGCCGAGAATTTGTCCGTCCTTGCTCACCGCCGTGCGAAGGCGCGTGCGCGACGGATGCCGCTTCGTCGTCGCCGCCATATCTTCCGCGCGGTCGTAGATCATCTTTACGGGCCGGCCGGCCTTCATCGCCAGCAGCGCAGCGTGCCCCGCAATCATCGACGGATATTCTTCCTTTCCCCCGAATGCTCCTCCCGTTTCGGTTTGCACCACGCGCACTTTGTCTTCCCGCAATCCGAGCAGTGCGATCATCGCCTTGTGCACGTAGTACGGGCACTGCAACGAACCCCAGAGCGTGATTCCCTTCTCCACGTCGAATGCCGCAATCACGCCTTGCGGCTCGATGTAGAGCTGTTCCTGCGCGCCCGTAAAATATTCGCCTTCGACGATGTAGTCGGCCTTCGCCCAGACGCTGTCCACATCGCCCTTCTCAATCCGGTAGGACTTGAAGACGTTGTCTTTGCCCCAGATGATTTGATCGCCGCGCTCGCTCTCTTCCATCGTGAAAATCGCCGGCAGCTCTTCATACTCGATCTCGACCGCCGCAACCGCCTTCGCCAGCGCGTGCCGCTCAGGATGCGCAAGCAGCAGAATCGGCTCTTCGGGATGATTCACGACGACATCGGCAAGGCACGGCTGATCGTTTTCAAGCAGCGCGATGCAATTTTTCCCCGGGATATCCTTCGCGGACACAACCACGTACTCGCTCCACGCGATTCCCGGCCCAAAATCTATTTTCTTGATTTTTCCGCGCGGAATCCGGCTGCGCACCGTCGTGCCGTACAACATGTTCGGAAAACTGAGATCGTCGATGTAGCGCGCGCGCCCGCTAACCTTGTCGCGCCCTTCCTTGCGCGGCGCCGGCGCGCCTACAATGTGCTCACCCTGCCCGCCCGCCATGCCCTATTTTGAACGAATTCCCTCGGCGTTTGCACCTTATCCGTTTTCCGTATGTGGCTCACCCGGTCCTCAGGGGCAGGCTTTTCGCAATCATATCGATATCGCGGTTGCGACTGCTAGTCGTTCAAAACACGTCGTCGCCCTTTGCGGGTTCAATTCGGTTTTCGGCGCCGCTTCCGAGCCGCGGAGCGGCGATTGTAATTAGCCCGGCACGCAGTGCCGGGGGCGCGTAAAACGGGTACGGTAAGTCCCGTAGGGACGATTGGTTCAAATTTGTCATCCGGCTTGCCCTAAACCTACTCGCCTACCCTGCTAACTCTCTCCCGTTGGCCCCGCCGGAAAATGTTCCATCTCCAAACACGCGCTCGCCTCGCACATACGTCGCCCTCACCATTCCGCGCAATCGCTCACCCAAATACGCCGACGCCGCATGCCGCTGATGCAGCCGCTCAGCCGTCAGCACAAATTCCACTTCCGGCTCGAAAACGACGAAGTCCGCATCGTAGCCCGCCGCAATTCGCCCCTTGCGCGAGTCGCATTTTGCCAGCCGGGCCGGGCCCTCGGCCACCCATCGCGCGATGTCCGTCAAAGCGAATCCGCGATTCTGCGCTTCCGTCCACATCACCGGCAACGCCACCGACAAGCTCGTAATCCCTCCCCATGCCGTCTTGAAATTTCCCTCTTCCAGCCGCTTCATCGACGTTGGGCACGGCGAATGGTCCGTGGCAACGAGATCGATCACTCCCTCGCGCAGCCCCCGCCACAATTTCTCGCGATTCTCCGCGCCGCGAATCGGCGGTGCGCATTTGCACAACGTCGCGCCGTCGGCAATCTCCTCGGC
>Ga0335078_10011478_pt1 | contig 13139 bp, 8 predicted proteins | sample Lox_Sample_32_FD_206711 | JGI IMG/M metagenome (GOLD analysis project Ga0335078, IMG submission 206711) | Soil microbial communities from Loxahatchee National Wildlife Refuge, Florida, United States - Lox_Sample_3.2 | ecosystem: Environmental > Terrestrial > Soil > Wetlands | place: USA: Florida... | reverse complement strand
GATTTTTTGAACACTGAAGCCGAAACAAAGTTGCGCGAGGACCTTATTGCCGCCGGTGCCGCGTGCAGCCTTTGGACTAACAGTGAAGACTTGCTTCAGGCTACCCGCGAGACATTCCTCAACCTGGCCCCTCCGCACGGTCCGGTGGATTTCTCGATGCGGCTTTGGGTGGATGACAAGGAGCAATCGCAGCCACCTTGGCCCGCTCCGTACGTTCGAGGATTGAGCCACTTGGTGTTCGCCAGTTTCGATGAAGGAAGCACACTGCTTGCCGACCTCCGAAGACGGCACGTCATCGGAAGGTTGTCGCGGGGCATGGCCGCCGATCACTCCTATTGCATGGCCGTTCTCTTCCCAATGCTCCTCACGATCGTGAGCGCTTCGGTGGGTATCGCTGAACTGCACTGCGCCTGCGTTGCGAAAGGCGATAGAGCACTCCTCCTGGCCGGTCCCTCAGGTTCGGGCAAATCGACTCTGTCGTTGGCTCTGTCACAGCAGGGTTTTGGATTCATCTCAGACGATCGATCCTTCTGCTCCCTCGGCCCACATGCGGTGCAGGTATGGGGTTTGCCGACCCGCCTTAAGTTGCGTCCTGAAGCGGCTTCCTGGTTCCCGGAATTGCGCGCGATGAGAGTTTCGACTTCAGCAAAGGGAACACCTGAACTCTGGATTGAACCTGAGCGTTTAAAGGGAATAAAACGAGTCCAGCAATCGCGGCCCACGTGGCTGATCTTCCTCGAGCAGCGGGATTCCACAGAATTCAAATTAAGTCGTGTGTCGTCCGAGGAGGCGCTAAGAAGACTTGAACCGGACCTGACCGCGGAACTGCCGGATGCGACGGCTCGCCGCACAGAAACCTTGCAGCGAATCGTTCAACTTCCCTGCTGGCTCTTGCGGTATGGCGGAGACCCGCAACTCGTCGCCCAACGTATCTCCGGACATATTGCTCCGTCGTGAGTTGCGCTCGATCGAAAGCTCCCCAGGGAGGCGCACCGGTCGAAGCGAAGCCCTATGAAGAGCATGCATCAAGCAGTTCCTGAAGACGGAACCTCGAATCTGCGAATGGCGTACGACACCAAATCGCGAGCCGCCAGAACTTGTTCCGACCCGCTGCGCCGCTTCTTGCCCACCCCATACGCCGCTCCGCTCTTTGTCATGGGGCGTACGATACATTTGGAAACGAACAGTTCGACGCTGCTGAATCACTTGGTCGAACTGTTTCGACCATTTCCTGCTGTCAAGGGTGGATCAGACTTCGTGTGGAGGATAGTCGTAGAAGCGGGCGCGCACTGCAGCCCACCCTGGCCCCGGCGAACCACATTCTCGGACGCTGGAATCCGTTTCGCTCAATTCGGACAACGAAATCTCATCGCCGTCGACATCGAAGCCCGAACAGCCGTGGCAATCGTCGCCGAGGGGCTCTTCGATGACCTGCCAGGATTCACAAGCCCTTTCATCGATACGCTGTTCTATATGACATGTGGCGCACTAGGACTGGTTCCGCTTGCCGTAGCGTGTGTTTGCTTGGGGCAGGAGGGTTTACTGATTCTTGGGCCGCCAAATCAGGGCAAGACAACAGCCAGCTACCTGGCGGCCAAAGACGGAGTAACCTTTGTAGCCGACCAATGTGTATTCCTGGAGGTCGTCAATGGTGAACTGCGAGGTTGGGGTGACTTCGTTCCAATTGCATTTCGCCCCGATGCACTTCAACATTTGCCCGAACTGAAGGCCCGCACAGGGCTCTTTTCCTACTGCGACTTCGATTTTTACTACATGGCAAAGGACATTCCTGATTCGGGGACAGCTGGTTTCGTCACGCCAACATGCTGCATCTTCCTCGAAAGAGGAGTCTCTCCCGTTCCCCGGCTAACCCCTCTATGCGAACGGGAGTTCTCCGAACTCCTACCCGAGCACATCGCATTCAAAGAGGAGTCTCGTTTTGCCGAGCAGCAAAGCCAAGTCTTAGCGAAGATGGCACACTTGCCCGCCTATCATCTGGCGTACGGAGAGGACCCCGCCACAGCCGCGCCCTTCTTCCGTAACTTGTTGACTCGTCACGGCAAGCGCCTGTCTGTTCAGTCGGATGGATGTTAAGGGCCCGCATATGCCCGCGTTTATCACTGCGTCGACCGAGACCAAAACACCGATTGTTCGGTCTTCCTTACTGACCGCCTGGGCTGAGAGACTACTCCTAGTTTTCCTGGCAGCTTTGTTCGCCGTCCGAGCAGTCGCTCCCGCATGGACCCACCTGGACGCAGACTTCGCGAACTACTATCTGGCAGCGCGCCTGTATCGTCAGGGGTATCCCGTCGAACGAGCCTATGACTGGACTTGGTTTCAACGTCAGAAGGATCAGTCAGGGATCGAACGCCCGCTAGTGGGGTTTACAACTTCGCCGCTGACTTCTTTCCTGCCCGTCCTGCCTTTGTGTTCACTCCCTCCGTTAGCAGCGAGCCGCTGGTGGCTCGCGACAAACCTCGGCCTTGCGTTGGTAATTGCGGCGATCCTGAAGAGCATGACAGATCTGCCTTGGCGACGAATTGGCGTGCTGATGCTCCTTGCGATTGCTCCGCTCCACAGTGACTTCTCCTTGGGGCAGATCTTTCTTGTTACGCTGTTTTTTTTGTCTCTGGCGGCGTGGCTGTATTTCGGTAAACGAGAGTTTCTCTCGGGAGTCGCCGTGGCGGTGGCCTCGGCAACGAGTATCTACGCTGCGTTCTTTTTGTTGTTTTTTCTCATCAAGAGGCAATGGCGGGCCGCCGCTGGTCTCGTGCTTGGATTGGCGGGCATCTTGCTGGGTTCCATTCAATTATTTGGTATCGCGGCTTGCCGTATTTACTTGCGGGAAATTCTTCCGTGGACTTTGCGGGGAGAAGTGATCGATCCGTACGCCACCGAATGGAATTCTTTGAATGCTCTGCTCCGCCGCCTCTTTGTTTTCGAGCCCGAGTTGAATCCATGGCCGGCGGCCCACTTACCTCATCTGTATGCGGCCTTGTACCCACTCATCGTTTCGTTCATTCTTGTGACGTTTCTCTGGGCGCTGTCGCGCTGGGAAACGGATGCGTCTCGCAGAAAGTTGGAATGGAGCATCAGCTGCTTTCTTCTGCTTCTCCTCTGCCCCGCCCCGATGCCCGGCCTTTTCGTCATTCTGATCATGAGCGCTGTCTTTGTAACGGACCACCTGATTGCCCGCGGAAATCTGCGGTTGGCGGGAGCTATGGTCTTCGTCTATACGCTTGCGTGTTTGCCCTACGGGCGCTTTTACCACTCAATTCCGAAAGGATGGACCAGTCTTCTAGCCTTCCCGAGACTGTTCTGGTTGCTGGTTCTTGCCGGTATGTTTCTATGGATTCTTTTGTCCGGCGCGGAAGGCATCATTTGGAGATCCCGCTCCTTCGCTGGTGCCGCGCTGGCATTCGTAGCCATAAGCGCTACTAGTGTGGCGTTTGAAGAGACTCACCTCGCGGGACAGTCTGATAACTATCGCCCCCGCTTAACATCGACGATCGGCTCCGCAATTGGGATAAATCCAGTCGCGACGCGGGACAGCGTCCTGTATGAAGGCTCTGTTCCCCGATTCGGCTCGACACCAGATGCCTATTGCGTCTATCGACTTCACGCTGGCTCCATCACAACGTTTGGCGGCGGTGGCGATTGGTTTCATCCTGCTGCAACGGCCGATGGCAATGAGGCCTGGGCAGAAGTTGCATCTGCGGGTCAATCCCGCATCGTGGGCTTCGACTCGTCGGAAGCCAGCCCTGACGTCACTACCACCGTGGCCACAGATGCGGAAGGGCCAGTCGTCTCAGCGGGCGGGCAGTGGCTTGCCTACATCCGCGAGGTTCGAGGTCGGGGCAGTCTGTGGATTCACTATCTAAGGGGTGAGGAAGACAATCGGATATCCCCTTCTGACAGGCAGCTTGCCGGACCTGAGCATGACGTACGCGAAGCCACATTCTCTCCTGAAGGCAATGTCCTCTTCAGTTCGTCGCAAAAGGATGGATCTCGACTGTATTCGGTCGATCCGCAAACCGGACGCATTTCGGAGTTCGCTTCAGCCCACTGCTCGGCTCGATACCCTGCCTTCTCTCCGAACGGCGAATCACTCGCATTCAGTTGCGATCGCGGAGGATACTGGCAACTGGTCACCATGAAACGCCAGAACGGAGAACAACGACAACTCACTGGAGGCGATTGCAACTCGATCACGCCCGCGTGGACACCGGATTCCAGGTCTCTGATCTACGCGACGGATTGTGGCCGTGGTGTGGGAAATACTGCACTGGCCAAGATCGATGTTGAGCCTTGAGTTCGGTCATATGCACGAAGTACTCGACAACCCGCTGGAACGTCATAACCAGGACACTCCAGGTGCGGCGCATTCTGGACTTTCAGCCGATCCGAAATGGATCGCGCCAACCGTTGCTTTGGTGTCAGCAATATTCATCTATCTCCAGACATTTGTCCTTCCGGCCACTCCGAGATTGGCTACTGGAGACCAGGGCATCTATCTTCACGATGCGACGCGGATGCTCAACGGAGAGATGATCTATCGCGATTACGATCACTTCACGCTTCCGGGAACCGACGTGCTCTACGTGGCTTTATTTCAAGGGTTTGGGGTGCGCGCATGGATCCCGCAACTCATACTTGTCATCCTCGGATTAGCCCTGGTGTGGCTCGTCCTCTCCATTTCAAAGAAACTGATGCATGGCAGAGCGGCCTATCTCCCTGCACTGCTGTTCGTGACCCTTCCGTTTTCGAGCTATCTCGACGCAACCCATCACTGGTACAGCCTGGTCGCGATTCTAGGCGCCCTCGCAGCGATGCTCGAAGAACGAACCTGCGCGCGTTTGGCATGCGCGGGCACTCTCCTCGGTGTCGCAACGTTCTTCACTCAATCGATGGCTCTGGTCACCGTTGGCTTTGCACTGTTCCTTCGGTGGGAGGGCATTCAGAGCAAGAGGACGTGGAAGACCGTTCTCCACCAAGAGGTTTCCTTGCTAGCCGGCTTTCTGGGCACCATCTCGGCTTGCCTCGTCTATTTCGTGTGGAAGGTGGGGTTCACAAGGATCGTCTACTACACCGTCATCTTCGTGGCGAAGTACTACCCCGCGGATTGGTTCAACAACTGGCGCGTTTATCTGGCCGGGCGTCCACAACTTCACGACTGGAACACGTGGCTTGATATTCCTGCATTCGGCTTGATTCACCTGATCGTTCCGTTCTTCTACATTCTGTTCCCGATTATCGTCAGGCGAGGCGAGACGCTTCCGCGGGAGTTGCGCAGCCGCCTGATGCTGGTCTACGTCACCGGCGTTGTTCTCTTTCTGACAGTCGCTTCGGCTCCTGCGTACACCCGTTTGTATGTCGTCTCAGCACCCGCACTCATACTGATCGTGTGGTACCTCGACTCTTCGTCTGATACGTCACGGCCCCGTACGTCACGCCTTCCGCTGCGGCTCGCGTGGACCCTGGTGATTCTCATGATGGCAGCCCGGCCGCTAGCCACACAGTTTCGATGGAGACAGATCCTCGATCTGCCGACCGGGCGCACGGCATTCTTCGATCGCTTGCCCTACGAAAAATGCAAATGGCTGGCACTGCGAACTCAACCATCCGACTATTTCTTTGGAGATCACCTGATCGCTTTTGCACTTGGGCTGCGAAATGCCGGTCCGGTGCCATTCCTCCGCCCCACGGAGTACACAAGGCCCGAGGAAGTGGCTGCGGTCATGCAAGGACTCGAAAATCACCAGGTGAGGTTTGTCAGTTGGTACATTGGGCTTGAACATGAAAGGTACAACCGCGTGCATCCAGAGGGCGATCACCTCGCACCCATGCGGCTATACCTCAAGGAGCACTACCACGTGGCTCAGACATTCTCCAATGGCGATCAGATATGGGAGAGGAATCCGTAATTACGTGCAGGACGGCGCCGTTTCGGGTTGCAACCGCTTGGCGTCCACGCTCGGCTTGGGTAGCTTCACAATATTCTTGAGCTGCCGGTTAATCCACAACTCTACGGGAAAACTGTAGAAGTCGTGATTCAACCGCACGCGTGCCGGATACGCCGTCAGATGTTGGACCGCCTTGGCAAATCGGCCATGCCCCGCGGTCGCAATCGGCTCGCGATCAAACGCGATTCGCAGATAGTCGCGCATGGTCTGCACTTTCTGGTGATCCTTGCCTTTGAGCCATGGCAGAACGGTATAGCGCGGGAAGTAGTCTGCCCATCCTTCAAGAGTGGTCGGAACTTCGATGCCCAACTGCGCCGCCTTGTGAAAAATCGGCGATCCCGGGTAGGGCGTAAAGATGTTTGTCCAGAACTCCGCTCCCGGAAACCTCTGGCAAATGTCCATCATGAAGTTGACGGTCTCTCTGCGCTCTTTTGAGCCTTCTCCGGGAAATCCGAAAATAATGTTGAACGACGGAATCACTCCCGCTTGAAGGCAACGCTCGGTCGACTGATAGATATCCTCGAGGACCTGGAAATCCTTGTCCATCAACTTCATTACCGTTGGAGAAGCTGTTTCGATTCCCTGGCAAATCTGATGAAGCCCGGAACGCCGGAGCAATGTCAGTTCGTCGATGGTGAGACGTGCGGTCAGGTTCGTGGTGGCTTGAATGCTCCATTTGAACGTCCCGCCAGCGCGAACCAGGCCTTCGGCAATCTTCAGCGACCGGTCGAGATCGACGAGAAAGTTATCGTCGGCCATCCACAATAGTTCGAGGCGATAGCGGCGCGTGAGCTCGATCGTTTCTTCCACGACCTGCTCGACCGGCAGGCAGTTCCACTTGCGGCCATACACCCCGGCATTCGTGCAGTAAGCGCAGTTGAACGGACACGCCAGGCTCGACACATACATCGCCCAACGCCGCCCGCAAAGCTTTTCGTAGGAATCGAAATCTGCAAGCTGGTAGGCCTTGGAGGGCATCAGTTCGAGCCGTTTCAGTGGCCGCTCGGGAGTGAAATGGAGCTTGCCGTCAACCTTGAATCCGATTCCAAGAACGTCGGCCAGAGAGGCATCCTCCCGCAATCGGTCCGCGACGGCGAGCATGCTCTCTTCGCCTTGGGCTCGAACAATGATGTCAACGTAAGGCGCTTCCAGCGTCTGTGTGGGTAGTAACGACGGATGCCAGCCGCCCAGAACGATAGGGAAGGTCGGATCCCATTTCTTGATCGCCTTCGCGATTTCCACAGTCTCCCGGATCATGGGCCCGGTCACCAGCGAGATGCCCAGGCACAAGGCATCTTTCACCTCTTCCATGATTCGCTTCTTGTAGTCCGGAGTGATCGACGCGTCGATGATGCTGATCTCGTACCCCGCTTCCAAAAGAGGGGTCGCGATAGCAAGAATACCGAGCGGTGCGGTGGCCTCAATACTGGAAAACGACGCTACGAAGAATATGATTTTTTTCGACGATTTCACTGGTGTGCCTTTCGTCGCTTTGCTGTTTCAGTCAACACTTCGGCCCTCGGAGTTGTGAGACTCAGAACCTACCAACGGGCATCGGCGGTTTTGTCTCGGAATTGTCAAAACTCTGCAAAATCCGGTGAGCCGACAAGAAGCGGTGCGTGCGATCGATATCTTAGGTTTCTTGTGACCAAATCATGACAACCCACTAGCCCTCTCACGATTTCCACTCCGATGTGCAGCAACGGTAGACTTCGCGATCTCACGGCGAGTGAGCCAGCGCCAACGAGGGAGCTCGCACAGATATCGGGCTCCGGCCAGCACAAAGAAAAGGCTCCGACGAAACACGAGTTGGCGCCCCCACCATGCCTCATTGACGAATAACCGTGGATCGTTTCTCAGCGAAACAAGGGCTCTCGAGGCTCGCGACGGCGATGACTCGGCTTTTGGAGCCGCGACTTTATAGTGTTGCTGAAGGAACAGAACCAGCTTCGAGCTCGGAAACAGCGTCACCTGGTAAGCTGGCAGTTCGCAGAACACCCAACTGCGGGCGTAATTCTTGAGCCATACGCGAGCCGCCGGGCAAACCATTGGCGCCCACTCTTGAATCAGCTCAGGGATGGGTACCGCGAAAACCTGAGCAACCAGTTTCACCACTATCACCGCAAACTCTCGCAGCATCGGGTTGTGCAAGGCTCGCTGCTCAATTCGGCCCCACAATTCTGCGTCCGACGCTCGCCGGCTTAGGAAATAACCAATCTCAAACAGGCACGACATTCGAATCCATTGCGTGAAGATGTGCCGGCACGCGTGTAGGACCTGTAGCAGAAACGCGTCTTCGTCCGTTTGCCCCGGGAACACAAGTCCATTCCAGCGTCGGGTCACTGCTTGATCCGCCGAGAACACTCTGTTCGCCGCCCCGAAGCCGTGCATCTCTCCGTCCCAGACATCGGTATGCAGTTCCACGGCATGTGAAGATTCGGGGGAATACTGCCGATCCCCGCGGGCAGGTTTCGCTCCGGCGGAGACAAAGATCGACTCCTTGCTCGAAAGAGATTTCTGCGACGTATATCCAGCCTCGATCAAGACATCTCGAGCCACCGGCAACGAATGCTCGTCCACCAGGTAATCCAAATCACTTTGGTGCCGAAGCGGCGCATGCGGACAAAATTGCGGAACCAGGGAAAAACCCTTCACTACCTGGTACCGCACGCCCGCGTCATCGAACTTCTTGTTGATCGCGCAAAAGCTACGCGCCATCCCGTCAATGCGAAGTTGGTTGGATGCCAAGTTACGCTCCAACCTCGACGACACCGACGGCGGGATCTTATCAACAGCGTTTTCATCTTTAAGTCTTTGCCAGAAGTAAAACGCCAACCCTGAGTCATCTAGCCATCGCTGGACTCGGTCCCAGTTGCGGTGACTGAATTTCGAAATGGCCTGTAGGCTCTCAAATTGATCTTCCGAAAAACCCAGGAAAGCAACAACGTCTTCGGCGGGTTTTCGCTTCACAGCTGCTCCCCAGTCAAATCGGTGCAAGCGCTAACGAATCTCATGCCGAGCATCCCGTACATCATTGAGCTTGCCCAATCTTTCGAAAATGGCCTACGAAGATCGCAGGGGGTAGGCACGCCGAATCGAAGAGATGCGACTTCCCGCTCTGTGTAAAGAACACTCGTTCTGGCTCACCGAGCCATAGCGGCAACTGGCTCTTGCACTCGAATCCAGCTAAAGAAAATGCTTCGACAATCTGCAAAGGGGAACGGCCTTGCATTTCAATCTGAATGGAGGCTTCGACATCCCGAAAGCCGACGCGCCAGCCCAGCGCGTGAGCGTCAGAGTGCAGATCGCTGATGAAAACATCTGCACCGATTTGCGCGACACGGTTCAGTTCGCACAAAACGCGATGAAGGTCTGCCACATGCCCCAAGGCGAATGAGCACACGATGAGGTCAAACGACTCAGCGCAAAATGGAAGATTCTCGCAGGTACCGAGCACAAGGCGCCCCGCCAGCAAATTCTTCTGCCCCGCAACCCGGAGCATCGCGCTCGAGTAGTCAATTCCAATTCCCGCCCATGAACCCCGGTTTGCAACTCGTTCAAGCCAGCGGCCCGTGCCACACGCCAAATCGAGCACGCGCCTGGACTTCAACTCTGAAAGCAGCGGGAGCAGATAGCGTTCTTCGCGCGCAAGGAGTGGATTGGGGGTAAGGTCGTAAGTTGCGGCCCAACGTTGATAGCCTTCCGAAGCGGATACCTCTCGAACGAGGAGATCAGGCTCCTCTACTCGAATGTGCCCTCGTTCGTCCTCGACCTGAGGCGCCCGGCTCACAAACTCTCCGCCTTCGGCTTCCGCAGTTCGATAAGCTGTTGCATCCAACGCAGCTCCCAGGGAGCGCCGTAGACGCCGAGCTGATACCGCCAACTGCTCAATGCTTTCAATGTGAGCCGCCCCCAACTCGGCAGCCGTATGTCTTGCACGGTCGGCCAGCGCGACGACACCACCAACTCAAAGTTGTCGATCAATCGTTTTGTGGTCGGGCGCAGCCACGGCGTCTGCGGATCTTTCTGGGTCGCAAATCGCTGCCAGCGCTGTGTCGCCCACTCGTCGGGCGTCGTCGGGAATTGAACCTTATCTTCGACCCCGCCATACATACGGGCGCGCTGCGGCACCGGTGTGTAATGCTCGACAATAATCTCGGCATCGGGGTTCAGTTTCTTTAGTTGCCGTATGAAGCCGATGCATTCCCTCGTGTCCCCTTCCGGATCCTTCGGGTCGCCGAAGATAATGGAAAACTCCGGAATAATCCCGAACCTGCGAATCCGTGAGGCCAGCGCCACCGTATCCTCGGCGCGAAGATCTTTGTTCATCGCCTTGAGCCGCTCGTTCGATCCCGACTCAGCTCCAAAAAAAATCATTGCGCAGCCGGCGCGCCGCAGTGCCTCGAAGGTTTCGTCGGTATATCGCATCATGATGTCGGCACGCCCCTCGCACCACCACCGCAAGCTTAGTGGAGCAAGACGATCCGCCAGTTCCCGCGTGTGGTCCTCGCGCAAGAAGAAATTGTTGTCGTAGAACTGCACCGCATCGACTCCATACTTCTCCACCAGATGACGCAGCATGCCTTCGGTGCGTGCCGGCGATTCCATCTTTTCGCGGCTACCCGAGAAGTTGACAACTCCGCAGAAGTTGCAGCGATATGGGCATCCCAGACTGGCCTGATGAACCGCAGTCCGCTTTCCCAGAAAAGTAGGGAGGAGGTATCGTTCTGTCGGCAAGCGGTGATATGGGTACCACGGAAAATCGTCGAGGCTTCGCATCGGACGTTCCGGGTTATGGACAAACCTTCCGTCCGGAGTCTTGTACGAAAGGCTGGGAATGTCTTTCAAATCGCGATGCCCGCGGACGGCTTCAAGCAAATCGAGAAACGTCTGCTCGCCCTGCCCCCGAACTGCGTAGTCCACATAGTCCGCGTTCAGCGCCGCCGCCGTGTAGTTGGTCGCGAAATATCCACCCCACACGATCGGCAGCTTTGGAAACTTCGCTCGGATCTCGCGGCAACTCGCGACCGCGCCGACGGTCTGTGGCCCCGGCATCACGGTCACTGCGAGAAGTTCTACAGAGTGCTCCTTGATAATTCCGAGGAGGCTATCGGTGGGATTCGGATCAATGTTGCCGTCGACGATCGCGTAGTCTTCCCTGCCTTCGATCACCGCCGCAATCGCAAGAATCGACAGCGGAAATCGGCGGTTTCGCGGCTTGGTGGCTTTCGGATTGTAGAAGAGAATCATCGTCGGCATTCGGACTCGGCGAAATGCCGCACGAATCCCAAAAGCATGAAGGCTACGAGCTGATACGGCAAGAAGCTATCAATCGCAGTGCGCGTGTTTGTCTCATTTTTGTCAAAATTGTGCAATTTTGAACGGCTCATTCACAAGGAACTGAGACCTCCTTACAACAACCTGAAACGGCTTGGTTCGCCGCGTCCAAAGTGACACACATTTGACATTCCGATGACAAACCGACGTTCGCTCCCACCCTATCGTGCAGTAGCCACAATCCAGGCGAGCGATTTTGTCAGGGAGAAACAAAGTCGTATTGTTTTACCCCCCCTATGACGGGCCACCGTTAGGCGCACCGCTCTGCCTGTTGTGCCTCGCATCTCCTTTATTGCAAGCGGGATTCGAGGTAAAGCTCATTGACAACCTGATCTACCCGGACTACGAGAAGGCAATCCTGCGCGAGACAGAAGACGCTCTCCTGCTGGGTATCTCCGCGTTCACCGGGCCGCATATCGGCGCCGCCGTTCGCGTCTCAAAAGCGGTCAAAAAAGTGAACCCGGCTTTGCCGATTGTGTTTGGAGGTTGGCACGCAAGCTTGGCGACGCGGCAGACTCTTCGTGAGCCTTACGTCGATGCCATCGTGAGGGGCCAGGGCGAGTTGACGCTGCTTGAACTGTCCCAAAGAATCGCCGACGGAAAAGACTGGCATGGGGTTCGCGGTCTGTCCTTCAAGGATGCAGATGGCCAGCACGTCCACGAGCCCGAAAGACCCGTGGCCGATATCAATACCTTGCCGACCCCTGCGTACCACTTGTCTGATCCCGGAATCTACGCGACGGTCTCTGGCGTACGGCAACTGGCGTACACCAGCAGCGTCGGCTGTCCATACCAGTGCAACTATTGCACTGACCAGGTCTTCTACAAACGCCGCTTCAACGCGTACCGCGCGGAGCGAGTTGTCAACGAATTAGCCGAGTTGGTACCGCGCTACGGAATCGAGCACGTCCCATTCTTTGACTCCAATCTTCTGGTCGACCGGAAGCGGGCTGTCGAAATCGCCAAGGGAATTATTGCTAGCGGAGTTAAGTTTCGCTGGGACTTCCAGACCTCGACCGACTTCCTGGCGCTGATGAGCGAAGAAGAGATCCGCCTGCTCGCGGAGAGTGGCGTGTATCACATCGGCTTCGGGACCGAATCGGCCTCGCAGGAAGTATTGGCACTCATGAACAAACGGTTCCAGCATGTCGACCAGATGATTGAGACCGCGCGCAAAACGAGCCTTGCTGGAATCACGATCGTGTTCAACATCATTCTGGGCTACCCGGGAGAAACGGAAGCGCAACGTCAACAGACTTTCCGGTTTATGACTGACATTGCCCGGGAGTATTCGCATGTCAGTTTTTCTCCGAACATCTTCACTCCCTATCCGGGCATTCCGATCTGGCCGCAACTCAAAGAAATGGGAGTCCGAGAGCCACAGTCTCTCGAAGAATGGGAAGCAATCGGGCTTGGAGCGAACGTGCTCCCCTGGCTGCAAGGTGACGATCTGCGGCGACTGCGGCGAAGTCTCGATTACTTCCTCCTCAACGACCAGATTCGGAAGGTCACGAAGAAGATTCCATGGGCACGCAAGGGTATTCGGAGGATTCTCGGGGCGCCCGTGCGGTGGCGAATCGGCAAGAACCGCTATTCGTTTCCATGGGAGCTTTGGGTCTCGCGCGCTGTCGAGAGGGTCGTGACTCGCCGCTCGCTGCTGACCGGTCTACCATTGGCCGAACACTAGCGAGAAGCGTGCTGATGAAGAAAACGAGTAAGGGTCTAGGGCACTCGATATGGCAGACGTACTGCTGACGCATTCATACCATCTCTATTACGATCGCAAACAAACGCGGAAGATGCAGCCCTATCCACCGCTTGGCACGCTCTATGCCGCGG
>Ga0335078_10011476_pt1 | contig 13139 bp, 10 predicted proteins | sample Lox_Sample_32_FD_206711 | JGI IMG/M metagenome (GOLD analysis project Ga0335078, IMG submission 206711) | Soil microbial communities from Loxahatchee National Wildlife Refuge, Florida, United States - Lox_Sample_3.2 | ecosystem: Environmental > Terrestrial > Soil > Wetlands | place: USA... | reverse complement strand
CACAACGGCGTATACAGCCGCCGCATACTTACTGGATACGTTCAAGTTCGGCAAACACTGGGATCTGACCGGGGGGCTGCGCTGGGACCGCTTCGATACCAATTACTCGCAGACGGTGGAGCCGGCATCGGCGTTCAATCGCGTGGATGAGATGCCGAGCTGGCGCGCGGCGATCGTTTATAAGCCAACGGCGCTCGGCAGCGTTTACGTGGACGCGGGCACATCTTTTAATCCGTCCGCCGAGTCGCTGTCGCTGAGCGCGAGCACGGTGAGCCTGCCGCCCGAAAAAAATCGAACGTATGAAGCAGGGACAAAATGGGATTTTTCTCGCCGGCTGTCCCTGCGAGCGGCAGTGTTCCAGACAACGAAGCTGAACGCTCGCGAGCCGGATCCGAACAATTCGCTGCTGAATGTGCTGGCTGGGACGCAGCGCGTGAATGGCGCGCAGGCGGAAGTGCGCGCGCGGTTAATGAGCCGCTGGGACATGCTGGCAAGTTATGCGAATCTCGACGGCCGCGTGGTGAATTCGCAGTACTATCCGGCTTCGATCGGCGCGCAGCTCGCCAACGTGCCGCGCAACACGTTCAATTTCTGGAGCACAGAGCGCGCGCCGTGGCGATGGGAGATTGGGGAAGGCGGGGTTTACGTTTCCAGCCGCACCGCCAGTTCGACCGTGCCATTGGATCCGATAACGGGCCTGGTAAAGGAAGTCCCGTCCTACTGGGTGTTCAACGCCATGGCAAAGCATCGGCTGACCGAGCATGTCGATCTGCAAGTCAACGTGAACAACGTCGCGAATCGCTATTACTACGACGGTCTACATCCAGCACACATCATCCTCGGGCCAGGAAGGTCTGCGTTAGTTGGGCTGAAGTTCAAATTCTGAGGCGCGCGATGTTACTTCAGATCCCCGATGTGTTGACGGCCGATCAGGTGTTGGGGGCGCGGCAGATTCTGGATGCGTCCGAGTGGGTGGACGGACGCGCGACTGCTGGGCATCAATCGGCGAGGGCGAAAGACAACATGCAGCTCGCCGAAGGATCGCAGGCGGCGCGCGAGTTAGGCAGTATGGTGGTGGGCGCTCTAGAGCAGAACTCGCTTTTCATTTCGGCCGCACTTCCGGCGCGCGTGTTTCCACCGTTATTCAATCGCTATCAGGGCGGGCAGGCGTTTGGCACGCATGTGGACAACGCGATCCGCCAGGTGACAGGAACGCCGCATCGAATCCGGACGGATCTTTCGGCGACACTTTTTTTCTCGAATCCCGATGAGTACGACGGCGGCGAATTGGTGGTGGAAGATACCTACGGTACGCACGGCGTGAAACTCCCGGCGGGGCACATGATCCTGTATCCAGCCACTAGCCTGCATCACGTGCGTCCGGTATCGCGGGGCGCGCGCATCGCGTCGTTCTTCTGGATACAGAGCATGATTCGCGACGATGGCCAGCGGACGCTGCTATTTGACTTGGACGTCGCGATCCAACGGCTGGCGTCGGAGCGGCCGGATCATGCATCGGCGGTGCAGCTCACGGGCGTGTATCACAATTTGCTGCGCCGCTGGGCGGATGTGTAGCTACGCGCGTTCCTGGTAGGTGCCTTCCGCCGTACTGACCCGGATCTTTTCGCCTTCGTTGATGAACGGCGGGACTTGCACCACCAGTCCGGTTTCCAGCTTTGCCGCCTTGGTCACGTTCGAGACGCTCGCGCCCTTTAGCCCGGGCTCCGTTTCGGTCACGGTCAGATCCACGGTCGGCGGAAGTTCCACGCTGATGGCCTTGCCTTCGTAAAACTCGACGTTCACCTTGAGCTGGGCGATCAAGTAATCCACAGCGTCGCCGAGAATATCCTTCGTCAGATGCATCTGCTCAAAATTCTCGGTGTTCATGAAATAGTAGTATTCGCCGTCGTCGTACAAATACTCCATTTCGATCTCTTCGAGCGCGGCCCGCTCCACTCGATCTTCCGACGAAAAGCGGTGCTCGATCATAGTGCCGCTCGAAAGCTTGCGCATCTTGGCCTGAACGAAGCCCCGCAGGTTACCCGGGGTGCGATGCTCCATCTTGAAGACGGAGTACAGTTCGTTATTGAACTTGATCACCATGCCGGGGCGTAGCTGTGTAGCAGAAATCATTTGTAATTTTGGCCTTCCGTAAGCTCCGATAAGGCGAGGAGCCACAGTGGAGTAAACCCCCATTCTAGCAAGGCCGGGATGGACTAGTTCGCTCACCAGCGCTGGCCGGCGGAGATCCTGTATCATACCGTGAGAGGCGTGCAGTAAATGACAATTGGGAAAGTGCTTTTGGCCGCGGGGGCCCTGATCGCAACCGCGACAACGCCGCTGGCTGCTCAGACCGGTAGTTATCGTCCTCCGCGAATTGGCGGGAAACCGGATCTGAACGGAATCTGGCAGACGATGAACGAGGCGAACTTCGACCTCGAAGGACATGTGGCCCGGCCCGCAATGGCGCTGCGGCAAGGTCCTTATGGTCCCGTTCCGGCCGCGCCGGTGGTTGCTTTGGGAGCGGTTGGAGCCGTGCCGCCGAGTCTCGGTGTGGTAGAAGGCGGCGAAATCCCCTATAAACCGGAAGCTCTCATCAAGAAAAAAGAGAATCAAAAGAATTGGCTCACGCTCGATCCGGAGATCAAGTGCTATCTGCCGGGCGTCCCGCGCGCGACCTATATTCCGCAGCCATTCCGCATTTTTCAAAACGCCACACAGTTTTTTATCACGTATCAATTTGCCGGTGCTGTTCGCAATATCTACATGAAAGATCCCGGGCCGCCGCCGGTGGATTCCTGGATGGGCCAGTCGGTGGGGCATTGGGACGGCGACACGCTGGTGGTGGACGTCAGCGGGTTCAACGATTCCACATGGTTCGATCGCGCGGGGAACTATCATAGCGACGCGCTGCACGTGGTGGAGCGCTACACGCGCACTAGTCCCGACGTGATTGCTTACGAAGCGACTATCACGGATTCGAATGTCTTCACGCGGCCCTGGAAAATCAGCATGCCGCTGTACCGCCGCCAAGAAAAGAACGAACAGCTGCTGGATTTCAAGTGCGTCGAGTTTGTCGAAGAACTGCTGTACGGTCCTTATCGCAAGAAGCCGCTGGGGCCGTGATCGTAAGGAGAGAACGATATGCGGAAATTATTCGTGGCGTTCACGGGGACCGCGGCAATGGCTGCGCTCCTGATGTCAACTACTGTTCCGGCTGCGGCTCAGACGGAAAAAGCTGAGGCCAAGAAGTACAGTCCGCCGCGCATGCCGGATGGTCATCCCGATCTTCAAGGGACGTACGATCTCGCGACCATCACGCCGGTAGAACGGGCAAAAGGCTCTCCGCTGGTTCTCACCAAGGAAGCCGCGCTGAAATTGGAAACGCAGCGCGCGGCACAACGAGAGAGAGCGGATGCTCCCAGCGACGCGAATCGTGCCGCACCGCCCAAGGGCGGAGACGGATCGGTAGGCGCTGCGGGCAACGTGGGCGGGTACAACTCAGGTTGGCTCGATCCCGGTTCGACATTCACGGTGGTCAACGGAGAGAAGCGCGCATCGCTGATCATCGACCCCACCGACGGCCGCGTTCCTCCAATGACAGATGCGGCACGCAAACGAATGATGAGCGGATTCGCGCGGCAAACATCGGATGCGGGTGAGCGCGCCGATCCAGGCCTAGAAACCGCACCCGGCGCGTATGACGATCCTGAACGCCGGCCTTTGGGCGAACGCTGCCTGCTTGGCTTCGGCTCGACGTCCGGACCGCCCGCGCTACCCGACTATTTCTACAATAATCTTCACCAAATCGTGCAGACTCCCGATGCGATCATGATCCTCACCGAAATGGTGCACGACGCGCGAACTGTCCGCATGAACGGACAGCACCTGCCCAAGCAGTTCCGCTTGTGGCTGGGGGATTCGATCGGCCACTGGGATGGCGACACGCTGGTGGTGGATACCACGAATTTCACCGATAAGACACGCTTCCGTGGATCTTCGGAAGACCTGCATGTCGTAGAGCGCTTCACTCGGACCAGCGCCGAGACGCTGCTGTATCAATTTACGGTGGACGATCCAAACACCTGGACCAAGCCTTGGACTGGCGAGTACACCTGGCCGGCGACCAATGCGCATATCTACGAGTACGCATGCCACGAGGCCAACTACGCGCTGAAGGATATTTTGAAGGGCGCGAGATTGCGCGAGAAAGAACAAGCCGAGAAGGGTGCGACGAAGGAATAGGAGCTTTATAGATGAACGCGAAACTGTACACATTCATTCTGGGCGTCGCGGCCCTGTTCACGGCTTCGATGCCGGCCGCCGCGCATCATGCTTTTGGCGCGGAATTCGATGCCAATCGACCGATTTTGCTGAAAGGCAAAATCGTCAAGGTAGAGTGGGTGAATCCGCATACCTGGATTCACGTGGAGATCACGAAGGAAGACGGGAGTAAAGAAGTCTGGATGGTGGAGGGCGGAAGCCCGAACTCTCTGCTACGCCGCGGGGCCACCAAGAACAGCTTCCCGGTGGGGACCGAGATCGTGGTCGACGGCTATCAAGCGCGCGATCATTCGGAATTGCGGGCGAATGCACGAAATGTGACCTTCACGGACGGCCGTAAGCTTTTCCTCGGATCGACCGGCACCGGCGCTCCTCCGCCAGAATCGTTCCCGGATAAAGAAGTGAAGCCGCCTACGAAGTAAATCCTGCCGGACAAGTTCCAAGCTGCTGGGCCGGCTCTTTGCCGGCCCACATGACACCCAAAACACTATTTCGACGATGTTGCCCGGGTGTAGCGCACATTGAGCTCGTTGACGACTTGTTGAACGTTGGGGACATTGGCGGCCACCTGTTCGGCTTCGGACCGCGTTGCGCGCGAGTCTACCGTGCCAGTCAGTTTCACGACGCCGTTCTTAACCGAAAACTTAACTTGCTTGTTTATTCGATTCTGAACCAATGCTGCGTCCAGATTCTTTTTGATGGCGGCGTCCAGGTCGGAGTTGACCGTCTTGGCGGTGCTTTGATCGTTAGGCGGCAGGACGGCGATCTCGTCGGCTACCACCTGACCGCCGGCATTCGCTTTGGCGATCGATTCGGCTTGGGCTTTCTCAGAGTCGTTGGCAACGTTGCCCGTCAGATCCACAACGCCTTTTTCACGATCCTGGCTCACGCTCACGTTTTTTAGCCCCGCCTGGTTCAGAGCATTTCGCACGTTTCCCGTAACATCGGCAGCCTTTGGCGCCGTCGAGCACGCGCCTAAAGTCAAAAGCGCGGCGGCGCCGCACGAAATCACTACGTTTCGAAACATCGTTTTTTGTACCCCCGATTCGGCGGGAAGCAACGTGAATACCAGAGTTAGTTAGCTCAACGTTACTTTATGGAATCGCTGCGCCCCGGCGACAAATATGGCTTACCGGTCTACATGCCGCAGGACTCGACTGGCATTTTCTACCTACCGTATGTACCCGTAGAGAGCGAGCAGCGCAACGATGACAAGGATGGCGATCACTCCGAAAACAACGCGCGCCGGAGCGGAGAAGTTAGATCGATCTGGCTTGGCCACGCCAGTTCACGTGCAACCGAACATCCATCAACGCGGCGTTCAGCGGTTCGCGCGAACCAGCGCTGTCACGGCGTAGGCGGTGGCGGCGTCGCTCATGAACTTGCCGGCATCGGTAGAAAGGTCGCGATTCTTGTTCAGTGAATACGCGAGCCACCGCCCGTCGGCCGCCTCTTGATTCTTGGCCAGCCAATCCAGAGCGCTTTTTAACTCCGGACGCTTCGGCGAAATTCCAGCTTCCTCGAAAACGAGGGCAACCAAGCCGGTTGCATATCCATCGCTCTTGGTTTCGAGCGGCGTCTTGTCCGCTCGCGCCCAGGGGGAGACGAAATCGGTAGTGCTGAAGCCGCCATCTGCTTGCTGTTTGGCGATCGCTTCGGCGAGGATGGCCTTCCGTTCCGACTCGGAAAGCAAACCGGGTAGCTTGATGGAAGCCCACACCAGCATGACGCGCTCAAACAGCTTCTGCGAAGCGAAGTTCTTTTTCAAGTACTCCTGCAGGGCTTGGACGTTTTCCTGAACGCCGGGGTCCGAGCGATAACTGGCCGGTGTAGCGCCAGCGACTAATGCGCCCAGAGTCGCGCCGTAAAACTGAGAGTCCCCCTCCCATGGCGCATTGTGAAATTGCAGCCAATTCCAAGCGCCCTTGGCATCGCCGGATTTCAATTGATCGGCCCACATGTGATCGAGCGCGGACCGCAGATCGGGATTCATCTCGCCGCGAGACGGATTGTAGCTGGCAAGCACCAGCGCGTTCAACACCGCCTCAGTGCCTCGCGACTCGGCGGACTTGCCTGGCCCTCTGCTGTCGGGGTAATACGGCGCGACTTGATCCCACAAGCGAACGCGCGTGGTGACATTTGAAATCAGCTTTGTTTCGGTTTCCGATGGAGCTTTCGCACTGCCGGACAGGCGCGACATGGCTTGAGGCGCCACGGTATGGCATGAAACGCAGAAAGTGCCGTGATCCCGCGCGGCGTTCGGCCATTGGCTCCACCAGGTCAGACGCGCATCCAGATACACTGCGGCAGCGTGGGGGTTCCAGGCCGCCGCGGAACTCGATTTCGATGAGGTCGTATCGGCCGAAAAAAGCAGCGGGGAGAGCCCAACCACAGCCATGCTCACAGCCAGAATGCGCGCTTTCATGTAACCTCCGTTCTCTACAGGTTACTGGATAACAGGATTGAGCGCTCGGAACCGGTACACGGCGCGTGCGATGGCTGGGCCAAAAAATGCTTGGGTCCCCGCTGTGATCATCGACGAACGAGGCCGTAACGTCGAACACTCTGAGAGCCCGGTTCCGGAACTGACCGAGGATCAGCAACGCGAGGCCGAGGATCGCACTTCGGTGACGGCACTGGTGGTCCACGAGGCGATCCGAAGAGACGGCGAAGAGGAATTGCGCCGGTCGAGTTCCGCTCTCGCATGGTCGGGGCTCGCCGCCGGACTATCGATGGGTTTCTCTTTCTTGGGCCAGGCACTGCTTCGCGCCTACACCCCGGCCGGGCCTTGGCAGCCTTTGGTCACGAATCTCGGGTATCCATTAGGCTTCCTGATCACGATCATCGGCCGGCAGCAACTCTTCACAGAAAACACGCTGACCGTAATCATTCCGCTGCTCGCTCGAAGGAATCTGCGGACGGTTTTTTCCGTGCTCCGTCTGTGGAGCGTGGTTCTAATTGCCAATCTGGCCGGAGCGCATGCCTTCGCGTTGGTAGTCGCTAAGACTGCCGTCGTTCACACGGAGGTTCGTGAAGCGATGCGGCAGATCGCACTCCAGGCGGCCGAGGTAACATTTGGCTCGGCGGTCTTGCGCGGGATATTCGCCGGTTGGCTGATCGCGATGGTGGTTTGGATGCTGGCCGCGGTGGATTCCGGCCGGATTCCGGTGATCGTCATACTGACATACTTCGTAGGCCTTGCCGGTTTGACGCACATCGTCGCCGGATCAGTGGAGGTTCTGTACCTGGCGATGACCGGCTTGCGATCGTGGTGGTGGTGTGTTTCGAGTTACATGGTCCCGACCGCGTTGGGAAATATTTTAGGAGGAGTGGCGCTCGTCTCGGCGCTCAATCATGCCCAAGTGATAGCCGGGTCGGAAAAGCAAAAGGCATCCAAGCTCACGTCATAGCAGCGCCGGAGCAAAGTTGCGGCCTCGCATTTGCAGAGGCAGATTCTCCCTGCAGTTCGTTGAAAATTACTAAACAAAACCTTAAACGAATTGCGTTTGTTTGTGACATTTCGGTCACGTATACTCCTGCTAGTTCACTTGCAGCCGGGTCGGCATTGTCGCCGCGCGGTTGATGGAAAAGGGGGCCTCATGAGGTTCAGCCGAGTTGCTGTTCTCCTCTTATGCGTCTGCGGCGCGATTTCCGCGCAGGAGTTCCGCAGCACATTGAGCGGAGTGGTCACCGATCCGACCGGAGCGCCGGTCCCGAATGCGACGGTGGTGGTGACGGAAGCGAACACTGGGACCAAATCGCAAACCGTTACCGATTCCAGCGGTCAGTACACCATTCCGTTCCTGCTACCGGGGACATATCAGCTCACGGCGCAAGCGGAGGGATTCAAGCGCTACGTGCGCCAAGGCTTGGCGGTGGCTGCGGGCGAGCACCCGGTGGTGGATATTGCGCTCGAGCTCGGCGCGGTATCGCAATCCATCGACGTCACCGAAGCGGCGCCGCTTATCAACACGGACAATGCATCGTTGGGACAGGCAGTAACGACGAAGCAGGTTGAGGATTTTCCACTCAACGGCCGCACACCGATGATGCTGGCGCAGTTATCGATTGGCGTAATCGACACGGCTCAACCCACGTTGGTCCATCCTTTCGATAATGCCGGCGCGGCCAACTGGAGCATTGGCGGATTGCCCTCACAGACCGCGGAATTGTTGATGGATGGGTCGCCCGACGCAACCTGGGACGGCCGCCTTGCGTACAGTCCGCCGCAAGACGCCGTTCAGGAAGTGTTCGTGAAGGCATTCGATAACGACGCGGCGTATGGGCACACGGCCGCAGGAACGGCGAACCAGGTGCTGAAGACGGGCACGAATTCGTTTCACGGATCGATGTGGGAGTTTACACAGGCGTCCGCTTTGGATGCCGTGAATTTTTTCACCAATCGCAGCGGGTCCGTGGTGCCTGTAACGCACTACAACCAATATGGATTGACTGCGGGCGGTCCGGTTTGGATTCCGAAGGTTTATAACGGCAAAAACAAGCTGTTCTGGTTCTTCGCATGGGAGAATCTCGCCGACGCGCAGCCCAACAACAGTACTCTGGGCAGTTCGACATCGAATTTCACCACGGTTCCGACGGACGCGGAACGCAACGGGAACTTCTCGGGACTGAATTATACGCTGTACAACCCGTTCACGGCGGTCTTGAACGGAACCACGGTGACGCGCCAGCCTTTTCCCGGAAACATGATCCCGATGAGCCTGATCAACCCTATCGCGCAGGCATACTTGAAGTTTTATCCAGAGCCCAACACCGCACCGCAGGGGGCCAACGGGTTTGAAAACTACGTGAGCAACTTTCTCTCTACCGACACGTACGACAATGAACTCGGCCGCATGGACTACAACATGACCGATCGGAGTCATGTCTTCTTCGACATCCGCCACAACGATCGGGTGCAAGCCAAGAACAACTACTTCAACAATGTTTCCACAGGCACAGACTTGGCGCGCGAGAACTGGGGTGCGAGCGTGGACGAAGTGTATACGCTGAATGCCACCACGGTGATCAATGCTCGCCTCAACTTCACGCGCATGAACGAAGTCCACTATGAGCCGAGCGAGGGATTCGATCCGACGTCGCTCGGGTTTCCCAGCTACATCGCCAGCACGTCGCGATATCTGGTGATGCCGTACATCCAGTTCGGCAGTTGCGGTAGCCAGACCAGCTTTCAGTGTCTGGGCGATAACAGCGCGTCACGCGATCCATCGCAGTCCTTTCAGTTCTTCGGCGATGTCGTCAAGGTCAAGGGAAATCACATCTTCAAGTTCGGCCTGGATGCCCGGCAATACCGGCTGAACACGTACATCACAGGCAATTCCGCCGGCACGTACACATTCGGAAACGGATGGGACCGGCAGGCCAGCAACAGCAGCTCGACCACGTTGGTCGGACAGGACCTGGCTTCGTTCCTGTTGGGCCTCCCAACGGCGGGGCAGTTCGATCTGAACTCATTCGGATCGTTTTCGTCATACTATTACGCTGGTTTCGCGCAAGACGACTGGCGCGTGACGCGAACGCTGACCATTAATTTGGGGCTGCGCTTCGATCACGACACGCCCTATTCGGAAAAATTCGGGCGCACTGTGGACGGGTTCACGAACTCCGAGCCAAGCCCCATCGCGTCCGCTGCGATGGCAGCGTATGCCAAGAATCCGATCGGCCAAATCCCAGCCAGTGCGTTCGATGTGAATGGGGGCTTGACGTTCCCCGGAACAAACAACGGCGCGGTGTACGATAGTGCCTCCCACATCTTCAGTCCGCGCGCGGGTTTCGCATGGAGCCCGTCGATGTTCAAAAATAAAACGGTGATTCGAGGCGGATTCGGCATCTTCACCGCGCCCGTTACGATCGCCAATCTGGCGACCACCGGTGCGTATTCCAGCAACCCGCTGATCAATCAGGAAGGTTTCAGCCAGACCACCTCGATGGTGATACCGAGCAACTTCCTGGCGCCTTCGGCGACGCTCTCAAGTCCGTTCCCTACCGGGATCATGCAACCCGTAGGATCTTCGCAGGGACTGGGAACATTCCTCGGACAGACGATTTCGTTCCTGAATCCAGACATGAAAGATCCCTACTCACTGCGCTGGAATCTTGGAATCCAGCAGGAGCTGCGAAAAGATCTGCTGTTGGAGGTCGACTATATCGGCAACCACGCGGTGCATCTGCCGGTAGCTGCCACGCAGCTTAACGTAATTCCAAGACAGTTCCTGAGCACGCTGCCGACGCGCGACCAGAGCGTGATTAATTCGCTCACCGCTACGACGCCGAATCCTTTCTCGGGGCTGATTCCGGGAACGAGCTTGAATACTTCGACCACAACCGTAGAACAGTTGCTCGCGGCGTACCCGCAGTTTCCGGTCGGTTCAGGAAGCGGTAGCACGGGCGTGATTGAGCAGAACCTGAGCAACGGCAGTTCGTACTTTGAGAGTCTGAATGCGCGTATCGAGAAACGATTGTCCTACGGCCTTTCGCTGATCGGCGTATATACATATTCCCGGCTGATCGAGGAAGACACGTGGCTGAACGATACCGACACGAAGCTCGAGAAGCGCGTGTCCCCGTTCGATCATCCGCAGCACTTCGTAGTGGCTTCGAGCTACCAGTTGCCGATCGGCAAGGGCAGAGCCGTCGATCTGAACTCACGCTGGACGAATGCGTTGCTCGGCGGATGGATTCTAAACGGCATTTACACCTACCAGACTGGCGCGCCGCTGGTTTGGACCAACGGCAGCACGACAACGATCGGCGATTACCTTTACTTCGGCGGCAACATCGGGCTCAATCCGCGGCAGGTAAATGGAGACGCATTCAACATCGCGGATTTCGACACCAAGTCCGCCGATCAGCTGCAATTCCACATCCGCACGTTCTCGACGACTTTCCCCAATCTTCGCGCGGATGGGATCAACAACCTGGATGCTTCGCTGCTCAAGAGTTTCACGTTCACCGAGCATTCGTACTTCCAGATTCGTTTCGAGACATTCAACATCTTGAATCACCCGACGTTTTCTGCCCCCAACACGACAGAGACCAGCACTAGTTTTGGGTTGATCACTGCGCAGGCAAACCTGCCACGGCAGATCCAGTTGGGTGCCCGGCTGGTTTGGTAGAGGACAGCTAGCGTGGATTCCAATCGCCGAAGAACTGTTTCAGCGTGAGCATGAATGACTCGAGTTGGTGTGAGTGCGGGTCGCGCTCGGCTGGATGCGCGCCCGGTCCTGACGAGCGGTACTCCGCGTAGTCGACCGTTTCGAGGTAGTTTGTTTCCCCAGGGTGCCATTCGCGCCAACCGGCCGCGGCGATGTGGTCTCCCATTTCCGTATTCGCGAATGTGACAGTGGCCCATGGGCGCCAGGGACGGCCGAGCCATACGTCGTGGACGCCAGGCGCAGCGGTGAGCCGGCAGTGATCGAAGACGAAGGCGCTGTCCTCGCTCCGGTAGTGTTTGCCTTGCGCGGTGATGTATCCGCCCCTATGCGCGGTGCTGTGGATCTCGCAGTTTTCAAACCACGCCTTGCCGTCGCCGAAAATAAAATCGACGTTGCCCTCGATGTAACAGTTCTCGAAATACTGGCGCGTGGCGATGCAGTGCTCGCCGTTACCGGGGCTGCATCCTTTGCTGCCGACGTACAGCGTGTCCTGATTGCCGAGTAGCCGGACGTTGTGGAATTGAGCGCGGTCGGCCGTGACCGACAGAGCGAGCGCCTGCGAGCCTTGCGAGAGTTGCGGATGCGTGGCGTTGAAATCGTTCGCGAACGTGAGATTTTCGGCCACGAAGTCGTCAGCGCGAATGTTCACGGTCGCCGAATTGAACGTCCCGTTAGAATCGCCCGCGCTGTTGTTAAACACAATGACGGCCTTCGCGGAATCGTCCGATGCCCCGTGCAGGTGGAGATTCCGTTTCGAGATCGTTAGCACCTCGCGATATATGCCGGGTGCGATGGAAATGACGGCGCCTTGTTCCTGCGCCGCGTCGATAGCTTGCTGAACGGAGGAATATTCGCCGGTTCCATCCGCGGCGACATAAATCGTATGATCCTCCGCCGGTACAGCAAGCTTCGCCGATGGCCCGTCGATCGCTGGAAAGGCTGGGAATTGGCAGGCGGTCGCGTGGCCCCCGATTGCATGACCGCGATCGACCGCGACGTCTTCGCCGCCCGGATGAAAATCGCCCGCACGAGGACCCACACTGAGTTCGGCGTGAGCCGCAACAATTTTTCCAGGAATGAAAACGTTGTCGAACGCCGCCTGGACTTTGTGTTCCTGGTCTAGTCCAAGGATGGAAGAAGTGCCCGGCGTGACGCTGGTAACGTCGCGCAGCGTAACGTCCCGGTAATCCGGAAGCTTGCTGCCGGAGAGATTCGTATAGTGCATGCTCAGCACGATCGGATTCTTCACGTCGCGCATGCAGACGTCTTCGTAGATCACATCGTGGACCAGCCCGCCGCGGCTGCGATCCGACTTGATGCGGATGCCGTTGTCCGCGCCGTCGATGGTGAGGTTGTGAACGCGGATGGCGCTGGCTCCGCCGTTGGTCTCGCTGCCGATCGACATCCCGTGACCGGTGTAGAAATGATTGTCTTCGATGGTGATGTGCGATGCCGGTCCGTTGCTTCCGGCCTTGATTGCGACGTCGTCGTCGCCGGTGGAGATCCAGCTGTGCGCGATGGTGACATTCGATGATGACGACGGATCGATACCGTCGGTATTGCGGGCGGTTTTCGGCGTGAGGATCTTCACGCCCCAAGCGGTAAAGTCGTTGGAACGATCGACGCTCACGTGGAAGTTCGGCGAGTTGCGCAGCGTGATTCGATAGAGCGTAAAGTCAT
>Ga0335078_10011475_pt1 | contig 13140 bp, 12 predicted proteins | sample Lox_Sample_32_FD_206711 | JGI IMG/M metagenome (GOLD analysis project Ga0335078, IMG submission 206711) | Soil microbial communities from Loxahatchee National Wildlife Refuge, Florida, United States - Lox_Sample_3.2 | ecosystem: Environmental > Terrestrial > Soil > Wetlands | place: USA... | reverse complement strand
GCGATATGACGTACAGGACGTCGCAAGTCATCTCGAGCCGGGAGCGCCGGCCCCCGGCCCGCCTTCTGGACTCCTCCGATGTGCTATTCTCCGGGTTCAGCCAGCTCATCGAGGCTGACCCCCACGGCCTATGAAGTCGACGTCAGCCGTATCATAGCACGGTATTACCATAAGATCGGGGCCCACGGGGACGTCCCCTGGGGATCCAACCCCTGCCCGGGCCGAGAACGTTACTGATGCCTCGGTCATGAACCCGGCCCCGCTTGTTAGATTATTTATAGAGGATAGCTGCAACTCGCTGCTAATAAACTCATTTGATTACTCAGGAGGCCGAGAAGCGCTCTGAGGCCTCGGCCAGCTCGGCTTCGTCGAGCAGCTCTTCAAAGTTGTGCGAGTCGCTCGAGATCGTGAAGGCGAGGCGGATCTCCCTCTCCAGTGCTCCCTCGAGGACGCTCGCGCCCGGCCCGAACATCTGCCTGATCGAGTGCATGAACGCCTTGGGCTTCTCCGGGATTTCCTCCCGCTTCAGCCCGAACTTGCTCTCTATGTACCAGTAGATGGGGTGCCTGGCATCGTCTCCCAGCGAACCCAGGCCTCTGTCGACGCACTTCAGGACCTTCTTCTCGAACGAAACGGTCCTCTGCTGCTGGAGGAGGCTCATGGTGCTGGTGTCAAGGAGCCTGCGCTCGCGGGACGTGTGCTCCAGGTTCATCCCAGGAACGACCCCCTGCACCGGAAGGCGCTCTTTGCCGGCTTGGTGGACGGAGGATTGGGCTCTGGTGTCATGCCGGTGTACACCAGTATTCGCATAATGACAGTAGATATACCTTATGCCAAATCTAATGATTTGGAATTATCGCTCCAGGACCATTTAAGCAATCCCGCTTCAAAGAATTCTTTATTTAAGCAAAATTATTGTCAAATGAGTCCGCCGAGCCTCCGGCCCGGTCCACCGAGGGCCGATGCCCAGGGCATCAGGCTGGTCTCGAAGTCCCTCTGGTAGCCTTTCGCCTCGGCGCTCTCATCCTTCGAGCTGGACAGGGTATGGAGGCATCGTGGACCTCGGCATACGGAATTGGGAAGGGCTCCAGCCCGAGGTGCATCTCCTACCCTTCGAAATCTACCTCGGCTTGGCTCCCAAGAGGGTCTGCCGGGCAGCGCCTCTCCGCCCATCTCGAGCCGCTCCGGCCCGGACCGTTGCGCGCGGCAGTCTCACTTGTGGGCGGCCCCGAAGTCGGCTGGGATGCTGATGTTCTGCGACGTGAGCTCCACGTGGATCGCCTTGGCGACGGGCCCGTCGTCGAGCAGCCTCGCGGCGGTCTTCCTCCTCCAGTTGATGAGGTAGGACGACCCGCACTCGCACTTCATGAGCGAGTCGCTTGAGGTCGGGTGGCTCGGATGGTCGGACGCGGTCGACGACGGCGTCGCGTTCGCGCTCGAGTCCTTGCCGGGGACGCCCTTGTGCGTCTGGTAGTCGAGGACCATCCTCTCCAGCGTCGCGACGCTCACGCCCGTGGCTACCACCGCCTTGAGGAACTTCATCTGGTCCTCCGCCTCCTCTATCTTCGCGATGACCAGCAGATGCTTCGTCGTGAGGGACTCGCCCGCGGAGGAATCGAAGAGCTTCTTCGCCTCGTCCTTCACCGGCGCGGCCAGGTTCCTGAACTGCAGCACCCGGGATATCCACGACTGGCCGATGAGGTGGCCGTAGGCGTTCTCGAGCTCCCGCGTCGAGAGCGTCCCGGTCCCTCCGTCCCACTCGGAGAAGAGGAGGTCGAAGAGCTTGATCGGGTTGGCGTTCCCGTGCACGAGGTTGAGCGCGAGGCACATCCTCTTGGCCTGCTGGTCGTCCAGCTCTGCCACTATGCAGGGGATGCCCTTCCATCCCAGCTTCCTCGCGACACTGACCCGGTGCTCGCCGTCCACCACCTGGTAGTAGTCGTGAGCGGCCTTCAGCGGCCTGACCATCACGGGCGTCATGTTCTGGACTCCCTCGTTCTCCAGGCTCTTCTCGAGCGATTGCATCTCCTCGTCCGTCATCGTGTTGCAGTTCCACGGGTTGAACTGCAGCGCTTCTGGCTTCAGCAGCCGGATCTGTCTGGGCTCTCCCATGGCGATCACCGTGACCTCCTGAGTGACATCCTGAACGAGCGGGCCTCGACCCTGAACGCGTTGTCGATCTGGTCGACCTGGCGTTTCGACGAGCGGGTGTGAAGCACCTGCTGGACCTTCGCGTCCAGGTCCATCACCCTCTCGGAGGACAGCCGGGTGAACGCGCAGAGCTGCTCGAGACCTATCTTGTACCCGAGGTCCAGGTCGGCGCGGTATATGCAGTAGGTGGCGACCAGCCAGGGGTTCTTCCCCAGGGCGACGGACTTGATCGAGAGCAGGTGGTCGCCGGCCTTCCTGAAGACGGCCCTCAGGTAGACCTCGTCTCCGACCTTCCGGGAGAGCCTGTTGACCAGGAGCTTGATGTAGTCCTGGGCAGAGGCGTTCTTGTACTCCATCGAGGTCGCCCTGGCTATCTTGTTGAACTCCTTGAACGTCTTGTAGGGCGAGGTGTTGTCGTAGGACTCGAACGCCTTCAGGATCTCCTCCAGGGTGCGGTGGGTACCCGTGGCCCGCGAGGCCTGGACGACGCAGTAGATGCAGATGGACTGGAGCGACTCCCGCCTGAGGGCCGATCCGTTGAGGAGCTTCCGTCCGAGCCTTGCGGCGATTATCTTCGCCCCGGACGAGAGCCCCAGCGGGCGGCTCACCATCTCGATCATCTCGTCGAGCTTCGCGGCGCGCACCGACCTGTAGGATTCGTACCGCGGCCTGAAGTGGGTGATGCCGGAGGGGACGTCCGTCCCGAGGCTGAAGTAAGACCTTGTGTCGTTGGACCATGCGCTCCTCGTGCCCTCCCTCTCGGGTTCGTTCGGGCGCGAGGCTCCGCACGTGGTGCAGACGAGCTCTTCGTGGTCCACGATCACGTTCCCGGTGCATCCCTTGTAGACGTGGACGAACTCGTCGAGCCCTGTTCGTTTTTCTATCATCGCATCTCAGCGATCAACTAAAAGCCCCAAACGCAGGCCTAAAAGCGGTTGTGAAGCCGCAACACTGTGCGTGAAACTAGACCGGGAACATCTAGTACGGCTCCATTTGCGCGCGCCGTTAGGATTCCGAGATTTAGATGGAGGAGGCTGCTTCGGGTTGAAAAAGGGAAGAAAGGGAGAACCGTGTTCTCCCATTTCGACTTACGCCGCATTGGGGCCTGCAGTCAGGTCCATCTCAGCAGAGATGGAGCCTGGGACGGTTCCCGTCACAGTGAGTACCGCACCCACCACTGGCTTGAGTTCGAGGCTGAATGTCTGGTATGGTCCGATGGTGTCGGCGATGTTGGCTCCGCTGAAGTGCACGGTGACCAGGTCGGTCTGTCCTGGTAGGAGGAGCGAGCCGTTGTGCATGCCTGTCAGCTGGGTGATGGTGATGTCGGCACTGGAGTTGGAGAAGGCGTTGGCGATCTGCATGTCGTCGCTGATGTAGGTGATCACCAGTTTGCTGGAGTTCATGTCGACTGGAGTCGCGCCTGCCGTCAACTGGATGGTGAAGCTGCACGTATCGAGTGCAGTGTTCCCTGAGTTGCCGGTCGCGAGCACGTCACCTGCGAGTTGGATGGATGAGGATGCTTGGTTGTAGCCTTGGTTGACGACCTGGCCCGCCTTCTGACTGGTCTGGAATCCCAGATTCAGTATGGTGAAGGCGAACACGGACGCCACGATGATGAAGGCTATGAGGATGATTGCGGTCTCTAGGCCTGTCATTGCGGGTCTTCGATGCCTTGTTTTCATGAGTTGCATCTTGGAAATAGGAATAGTCAATTGTTTAAAAGAGCCCAAAGCATCCCGCTCGACGAGCTCGGTGGCGGTCGCCGGGGGCAACGTGGCCATCAGGTGAGAGACCAAGCACCTGGAGGAACGGAGGGCCGTCTTCATGGATCTCACCTTGAGAGATGGAACCTCCGATTCGTTGAAAGGAGGTGAGATCTCTCCATCCCTGGACCGTAGCTGGTGATGCCCGGGGCATCATCGGGACGGATCGGGGCCGTCTCGTTCTCCCGGACGCTCGCCGGCGATTTCTCGTCTTAAGTATCTAGGCGAGATGATTCTTGTTGAGTATCTATTACATTGATGCATGACGAGCTGGGATCAGGCGACGGTCGGCGAGACGACAAGGCCGAGGACCCCAGCGGCGAGAAGCTGTCGGAGGAGGCGATGGACGACATCTTCATGGAGGTAAGACGGCTGATAGCGGACATCGACAACCCGTTCACGCTGCTGGGCAAGCTCGTCTCGGTCATAGGAAGGGACAAGGTGATTGACGAGCTGGGAGGAGAGAACGAGGAGGAGAAGGACAAGGGGAACATGAACGCTCAGGGGGGGCTCGCGGCCCTACCGGGAGCCGAAGCCGCCCTCCTCGACGCCCTCGCTCTGCAGCAGCTCCAGCGGGGGATGGGAGGAGGAGGACAGGAATCCGAGAGCAGGCCTCCTCCCGGCGACAGAGGCGGACCTTCGAGGTCCCAGACGCAGGAGCCTCCCCGGTCGAGGGCCAGAGATGACGATGAGCCGGAGAGCGCGCCTCAGGCTGGGTCTAGTTCTTCCGGTCAGAAGCAGGCGCAGGGCCCCCCGGAGCCGAGGTCGTCGGGTGGGTCGACGTCGATCTCTCCCGCCCCACCGAGGCAGCCCATGGGCTCGGGGCTCGGTCCCGCCCCGGGCTTCCCCATCGTGCTCATGGATCGCGGCGCGTCCCAGGCACCCAAGGGAAGCGAGCCGTCCGTCGGTCAGCCGACGATGGACTTTATGAAGAGGATGAACTCGCTCGAGCTCGCGAACCTCCTCGCCGGCATCTTCGGGAAGGAGAGGACGATCGACATCCTGGGCTCGTACGTGAACCGTAACTGGATCAGCGACGAGGTCGCCAAGATGCTCGTCGACTGCGTGACGCTCATCGAGAAGGGCGAGTTCGACGTCCCCCACAGGAAGGGGGAGGAGCTCTTGGTCGAGGACCACCAAGTGGCGCTATTCCTGCTCGACGAGTTCGAGAAGTCCCTGTTCAACATCTCGCTCTCGCTCCGGTTCAGAGAGATGATGGCCGCGATGAAGGCGTCGTTCTACCTGCACCTGCCGGACGCGGCGCTGGACGTCGTGGACGAGGAGAAGATGCCGTGATGATGACGCTGTCGCTGCCCTCCATGAGGCCTCCCCCGTTCATCCGCTCGAGCAACGCGATCACGGAGGGGTTCTTCGTGGTCGCCGCCGTCATCGCCGTCTCGCTGGTGGCCTCGAGCGTCATACCCGGGGTGGCGCTCATCTCGAACGCGTTCGCCGGCCAGGCGGCGCAGGACAAGAACAAGGTGGATCTGCAGATGACGGTGATCTTCGCCTATGGGGTGCCCGGCTCGACGACGGTCGACGTCTATGTCAAGAACACGGGTCTCACCAGCCTCTCGACGCCCAGCATCGAAGAGTCGGTGGTGTTCTTCGGCTCGACCGGCGCCTTGCACATGCTGAAGTATGGAGGGAACGACAACGGCAGCGGTGCTGGCGGCCCACCGTACTGGAGCTTCCTGCTCGTGGACGACGGCAGCGGGACCAACTCCACCAGCACGGGCGTGCTGAACCCGGGACAGACGATGGAGGTGCTGATCGCGACGGCGGTTCCGCTGTCTTCGGGGAACTACTACTTCCAGATCACGACCTACGTGGGGACCTCCTTTGACTACACCTTCTCGATCTGAGGGCGCCGACGGCAGCAGGGGGAGGAGGGTGGTCCGCTAGTGGCCGCCCTGGGGACGGTAGTAGCCGCGGGGCTCGTGGCCATCCTGCTGTTGCAGACCTTCTCGGTCTACATGAACACGTCGCTCCAGGTCTCCGCGCTGCAGATGGGGACCGCTAACGACCAGGCGTCGATAGCCTCGGCCGATATCAACACTCGAGCGCAGGTAGACTCGGTCGGGATAGTGAACCAGACCCACGTCGCCCTCTCGGTCGAGAACACGGGCACCGTCCCCATACAGGCGACCAGCCTCCAGCAGGTCGATGTCATCTTGATCTACACGACGGCCTCGAACGGTACCGACCGGGCGCTGTGGATGCCCTACAGCACCACGCCCTCCTCGCCCGGCTGGGCGGTGGTCTCGGCGACGACCGCGGACGGCGGTCCCAAGGTGCTCAACCCGATGAACTGTCCGTATCCCACCTACGGCGTGTGGGACCCGTCCGATGTCCTGCACATAGTCGTCACGCTCAGCCCGGCCGACGCGATCAACGCGACGGACACCCTGGCCGTCCTGCTCGCGACGCCCGCGGGGACCACGTCGCTCGGGGAGACCTAGGAGACGATCGAGTTGCCCGAGTCACAGCCAGAGAGCGGCGGTGCGAGCATCACCTCCAGGGTCTCGCTGATTAACTTCGGCAACCCGGCCCTGGACCGCGGGATAGGCGGGGTGCCGCTCCCCTCGCTCATGCTCGTCGAGGGCCCGAACGACTCTGGGAAGAGCGTGCTCTGCCAGCAGCTCGCCTTCGGGGCGACCGAGATGGGCCTGAGCGTGAGGTACATCACGACCGAGAACACCTTCTCGACGCTCGTCAAGCAGATGGACGAGCTGTCCTACAACGTCACCAAGAACGTCATCTCCGGCAGGTTCAGCGTGACGACGCTGCACACGCAGGGCCTCCCCTGGAACGCAGCCCTGGCCTCGCTCTATCTCGAGACGATGTCGCGCTTCATCCTCGAGGACAAGAGCACGCTGATAGTCATCGACTCGCTCACCTCGGTCGCGGCCCAGGCGACGCCGGACTCGGTCCTCGGGTTCTTCGCAGGGCTCAGGGACTCGCTGGACCAGACCAACAGGTGCATCGTCGTTACGCTCCACCCCTACGCCCTGGTCTCTGATCTCCTGGTCCGCATCCGCTCGATGTGCGACGGCCACCTCGTCCTCTCGATCAGGGAGTCGAGGGGGAAGCTGCTCAAGTCCCTCGAGATCTCGAAGCTCAGGGGTGCGAAGATGAAGTCCCTGGGGACGCTCACGTTCGACGTCGAACCGGACATCGGGATCAAGGTCTCGCCGCTGACCTCGATGAAGGGATGATACCAAGGGTGGAGAAGAGAAGAACGTGAGCGCCCCGCAAACCAAGCAGGTCCAGACCGCCGCCACCCCCCCTCCATCGTCGCCGTCGCTATCGCCAGCGCAGCAGGCAGCGATGAAGGAGAGCGCCTCGCAGGCCGCCATGGCGGCGGCGGAGGCGGAGTTCAAGAAGGTGCTGGACAGGAACGCTCACCTCCAGCACTACATCGACGGCCTGAAGTCGAAGAGCTTCCCCACGCCGCGGTACAAGGAGAAGCTCTCGAAGGCGCTCCTGGACGAGGGGAAGCCGAACATACTCTACCCCGTCACCGAGCCGATCTTCGTCCACCTCTACAGAGACGACGACAAGGGCCGGGTGATCTACAGCCCGATCGAGCCGATCATCCCGCTGAAGAGCGTCACGCTGATGAAGGCCGCGGAGGAGGCCATCGCCTTCAGGATCACCAAGGAGTTCACCTTCGCGACCCAGGACGAGCACATCGCCAAGCTGAAGGAGATACTACAGAAGTGCGCGGTCGTCGACTCGAAGTTCACGGAGCTGGGTTCGTACGAGTACGACGACAGGAAGAGGGTCCTGGCGATGAACGCGGAGACCCTGAAGGGGCTCGAGTACACCATGGTGAAGGAGAAGGTGGGATACGGCGTCATCGACCCGCTGATACGCGACCCGTACCTGGAGGACATCAGCTGCGACGGCAAGGGGTTCCTCTTCGTGGAGCACAAGATCTTCTCGTCGTGCGACACCACGCTCGTCTTCGACTCGGCCGAGAACCTCGACGAGTACGCGATGCGGCTCTCGGAGCGCATAGGGCGGCCCGCCAACTTCAGGCGCCCGATAATCGACGGGACGCTCCCTGACGGCTCGAGGATCAACATCGTCTACGGGGAGGACCTCTCGCTAAAGGGGACGAACTTCACCATCAGGAAGTTCACCGCCATCCCCATCAGCATCACCCAGATCTGCGCCGGGAACACGATGGACTACATGGAGGCGGCCTACCTCTGGCTCCTCCTCGAGCACAACATGAACATGTGGATATGCGGCGAGACCGCCTCGGGCAAGACGACCACCGTGAAGGCGGTCCTGACCTTCGTGAAGCCCACCGCCAAGATAGTCACCATCGAGGACACCCCCGAGCTCCAGGTCCCGCACGACAACTGGATCAGGGAGATGACGAGGCAGGGAGAGGACGCGTCGAGCTCCATCGACATATTCGAGCTGCTGAAGGCGGCGCTCAGGCAGAGGCCGAACTACATCGTGGTCGGGGAGATCAGGGGCAAGGAGGGGCTGATCGCCTTCCAGGCGATGCAGACGGGCCACGGCGTCATGGCGACCTTCCACGCCTCGTCGGTTATGAAGCTCGTCCAGAGGCTCACCGGATACCCCATCGAGGTCCCCAAGACGTACGTGGACCTGCTCAACAGCGTCGTCTTCCAGAACCTCGTGCGCGTCCCCAAGACGGGCAAGAACGAGAGGCGCGTGACGAGCATCAACGAAATCATCGGCTTCGACCCCACCGAGCAGGCCTACAACTTCATCGAGCTCTTCGCCTGGGACCCCATCACCGACACCCACGAGTTCCGGGGGATGGGGTCGAGCTACGTCCTCGAGGAGAAGATCGCGCCCCTGCGGGGCATCCAGAGGAAGAGGATCAAGGACATCTATCTGGAGGTCGAGAACAGGGCCGAGATCCTGAGGCTCATGGCCCAGAAGAAGGTCTTCGACTACTACGACGTCTGGGGCTACATGAACAAGATCAACAGCATGGGGACCGAGGCCATGCTGAAGAAACTGAGGCAGTGATATGGAGATGGCCTCGATCCGCGCTGAGCTGCCTCCGGGCACCCGGGTGGGCCTCACATGACGCAGCAGGCCCCGGTCGAACAGCAGAAGGCCGCCCCGCGACGGGCGGAGGAGGAGCAGCAGGAGGCTCCACAGAAGGGGAAGGAAAAGGAGGAGGATGACGAGTTCGCCATCAAGCCGATCCGGCTCAGCAGGAGTCCCGAACTGGAGTTCAACGCGTTCATGCTCCTGCTCAACTGCGTCAAGGACGTGGACCTCACCGCCTCGGACTTTGTGAGGGGGATCTCGCAGATGAGCCAGCGGGGCTACGTCTACCTGGTCTACCAGAGGATGCGGACGCTGGTGCTGCAGTGGAACTACAAGGTGGAGGACGCGACGACCATCATGGCGAAGGGGCTCGCCAAGTCCGAGTTCAAGCAGTTCCTGGAGAAGCTAGCCCAGGCCATATCCGCCGGGGTGAGGCTCAGGGAGTTCAACCGGGTCCAGGCTACCAGGTACATGATCCAGTTCGAGGCGAACTACAACCGGATCATCGACAGGCTCAGGATGGTCTCCGAGATGTTCTCCGCCCTCGTCTCGTCCATCTCGTTCATGGCCGTCTCGATGCTGATCTCCAGCATGACGGTCGGGCTGGGCAACCCTACCACGGTGCTCATCACGACTGGGGCGTCCGTGGCGGCGATCGTCTGCACGATGGTCATCCTGATCCGGACGTTCACGCCGCGGGAGCGCGTGCTGCTCAAGAGCGAGTACATGCCTTTCAACCTCCACAGGTTCCACGTGCTCAACAGGCCCCTGCTGATAGTCTGCGGCTGCATGGGGTTCGGACTTCCGGCCATCCTCCTCCACACGCCCCTGAGCGGGAACCTGGCGCTCGCCATAGGCCTCCCGATGGCCGCGGCCGGCGTCCCGCTCCTGCTGATCGGAAGGGCCGCGAAGAAGAGGGTGGCCAAGGTAACCCGCAGCGAGGAGCAGTACTCGGCCTTCATCAAGAACTTCGGCGAGGCCTACGCGGTCACGGCCTCGGCGAAGGAGTCGATCAAGATACTCACGCACGGAGACTACGGCGCCCTGGACGAGAGCATCTACAACATGCTGGCCAGGCTCGAGGGAGGGATGACCTCGGACACGGCCTGGAAGTGCTTCTCCGAGGAGTGCGGGAGCTACCTCATCCAGTACCACACGGAGGCGCTCCGGGACTCGCTAGCCCTCGGCGCGAGCGCGTCGCGCTCGTCGGAGGAGATCTTCTCGTCGTTCAACGCCGCCCAGAGCCGCAGGGCGAAGAGGGAACAGGTCAGCGGGTTCCTCAAGGCCATGATCATACCGCTCCAGCTCGCCTTCGCCGCGGTACTCATGTTCGTCCAGGCGATCGTGGTCATATTCAGCCTGATAGCTCAGCAGGCGGCCCAGTACATCGTCCTCCTGAGGCCGATCGACCCAGTCCTAGTATCCTACTACTCCCTAGCGATCATAGTCTCGTGCGTCGCCGGATCCTCGATCGGCATCTCCATAGTCGAGGGGCAGTCCGAGTTCGACTTCCCGTACAACCTCGGCCTTCTCCTGGTGGCCACTGGGGCCATCGTCGCCCTCACGTCGCTCGGGGCGGACGCCCTGCTTGCCCAGTTCTCCAACCTGCACCTCGGAGGCACGACGCTATGATGATGACCGCCCAGCGCACGGGGAAACGGGTGATGCCCCGGGCAAAGTACGCTTTTCAAGGCTTGTTTGGTCCCCGGTTGGGGCGCGACATGACACTGGTGGAGGAGGAGGTCTAGATGCGTCTTCCGCATCTGCCGCATCGTCTACCGATCAGCCTCGACCTCATCGCGACGGTGGGCGCGGTCGCGGCGATGGGGCTGGCGGTGCTGATCATCGGGTCGGCGGCCCCGGGGGTCAACCACTACCTCCTCCCCGTAATCTTCGCCGTGATGGTCGTCCCGGTCATAATCTATGTAAGGTCCGGGAGGATAGGCCAGGTGGCCACCGGCGAGAAGTTGGCTGTGCCCCGGGTCGAGGCGCCTCCGATGTCGGTCGCGGCCCCCGAGCCGGCGCCCCGGGCCACTCCTCCCACTCCCGTCGTGGCCGCCGCGCCCATAGTTCCTCCTGCGCCGGCACCTGTAGCGCTAGCCGCGCCACCTGCCCCGGTCCCGGTGCCGATAGACAGGACGGAAGCCGAAGAGATAGTCGAGCTGAAGGAATCGCTCTCGAAGATCGAGACCCAGTTGCGTTCAATCCAGGCGGTCCAGCTCTCCATGCTCGAGAACATCACCCACTCGATGAGCGTCCCCACTCCTCCCGCTGCTACCGCTCCCGCGCCGCAGGCGCAGCCGCCAGCCACCCCCAAGAAGAGGGAGGAGGAGCCGTTGGCGCCCATCGGGCTGCCGCTGCCCCCCGAATCAAAGCCGAGAGGTGTCATCAGGGTGAAGGACCTGGAGACGAAGCAGGGCGACGAAAGAGGAGCGCAGGGCGAGCAAGAGACGGCGGCCGAGAAGATGACCGAAGAGACCGCGAGCATCACGCCCAAGAAGGCGTCCCGCAGCCTGAAGACCGAGCAGGCGGAGGAACCGGTGGAAGATGAGGAGGGCGGCGTCAAAGCCAAACGGGTCGGGAAGGGAGCGGCTGGGGTGGGCAAGCCCGCGGCCTCCGAGAAGGAAGCCAAGACCGAGCCGCTCACGCGCATGGAGGAGCTGAACCTCCTGAGAGAAGAACTGGTCAAGCTGAGGATGAAGCTAGACGTCGAACCCAGGCCGAAGTAACCGGCGAGCCGGTCCGATATCTCCGCGCGTTACCTGTTTCGGCTCTTTTGCTGGTACCTTCTTCGTCGCCCTGCCCGCCGGCTCACCACCTGCAAACGACAGCGCTTACATCCGGTTTCATTCCGTCCTTCCCTCCTCCTTCCTGACCGAAGAGGAAGTCAGGCGGGGAAGGGGTCGTTGACCTGGAAGTAGAGAAAGACGGTCTCGCCCCATTCGTCGGCGGCGGCGACTGTATACGACCCGGGAGCCAGGGGCGTCGATTGTCCGGAGCCGGGCTGAGAGGAGGTGGTGCCGGTCCCGTTCACCAGGTCTATGGTCGCGACCATCTGCGTAGGCCCCGAGCCGGGCAGGATCGTCGCAAGGTCGCTATCGGGCTGGAAGAGGTACCCGGAGACGTACCTCATGAACATCGGGCAAACGGTCGCGGGGAAGACCTGCACCTGAGTGCCCTGTGACACGTTCTCGGCGGTATAGTGACCCTTGTAGAGGGCGATGCCGAAGGGTTGGGCGTTCGTGTTCGGGCAGGAGCTGAGCGCGGCCTGTACCTTCCAGTCGCCCGACTCGGTCACGTTGTTCATGCGGTCCAAGGTGTTGAACTCGCTGATGGTCGCCTGTATGGTCCCACCCGCGTAGACCTGGTTCGCATCGATCGAGAGACGCAGTTGGAGGCCGTTCGAGTTGGGGGTCGAGGCGCCGCTCGCGGTCCCGGAGGGACAGGTGGTCTGGAACTCGGTGATTGTGACGCTAGTCTTCCCGGAGGGGACGAGGAGCGTCGCGCAGGTCACGGAGAGCGGCCTGAGGTCCGCAGTGAAGCTATAGCTCTGGCCCGAGTACCTGACGACGAACGAATAGCCCGCGTCGTTCCCGCTGGGCAGCGAGTACCATTCCGTGTCGTTGGTCGTGAACGCAAGAGAGGTCTGACCGGTCGCGGGCGACGACCCCAAGGCGTTCCCGCAGTATGCGGGCTGGTTCGTGGCGGTGACCTGCGCACCGGGGACGGGGGCCTGATCCGAGTCGGAGGCTATCCTGAGGAATAACGGTCCCGGCTGGCCCGTGATGACGCACCAGCTCGACGTCTCAGATTGCTGGGTGAAGGTCGTCGTGGTCGAGGGAGACGCACCGGAAGAAGAGGAGGATGAGGTCGTCGTGGTGGATGCGGGAAGCACGGTGACGTGCAGAACGGCCGCCTGGCCCCATTCGTCGGCTACCGCAACGGTGTACACTCCCGGCGAGAATGCGGTGTAAGTCGGCGGGGGTGATTGGCCTTCGCCCAGGATGGGAGCGTTCACCCGTTGCGACAGAGCGAGAAGGTCCCAGTAGCCGGCAGCCGTGAAGTTGAGCGCCGTGTGGAAGGGGCCCAGCGTCTCGTTCGAGCTTGTCCCCGCGTTGTAGAGTCCCGTGATGTTCGCCCAATCGCTGCTGGGCTGGAAGATGACGTGGTCGATGATCAC
>Ga0335078_10011474_pt1 | contig 13140 bp, 9 predicted proteins | sample Lox_Sample_32_FD_206711 | JGI IMG/M metagenome (GOLD analysis project Ga0335078, IMG submission 206711) | Soil microbial communities from Loxahatchee National Wildlife Refuge, Florida, United States - Lox_Sample_3.2 | ecosystem: Environmental > Terrestrial > Soil > Wetlands | place: USA: Florida... | reverse complement strand
GCGATATTGCGCTCGGCGATCTTGAGGAACTCCGCGTCGGAGAGATGCTGGTACTGGTTGTGCCGAGCCGAGCCGAGATCGGGCGCGTCGATCTGCAGGATGCACCCCGCCTTGTGGATCGCCTCGTATTCCACTTGCAGCGCGTCGGCGAGCGCCTCGACGTAGTTGTCCTCGTTGTTGTAGTAGCGGTCGGGCACAAATTTGGTCAGCACGCCGGGCGAGGCGGCGTTCATGAACGCCTCGACCGGCTTCTCGCTCGCCACCGCGGTCGCGAGGTTCTTCAAGTCTGTTTCGAGCGGCCCGCGGTTCTCGTAGCTCACCGGGCCGGTGCAATACGGTACGGCGGCGGCGGCAAACCACGAGGTGCCGCCGCGTGCGGCGCGCAGCCGCTCCTGGAAATCGGGATGCTCGGCGATATCGCGATGCGCCGCGGTTTGCGGGGGCGCGGCAATATCCACGCCTTGAGCCGCGCCGATGCCGGCGAGCCGGTGGCGGACATAGAAGGTGTAAGAGATCTTGCTCTGCTCGCCGTCGCAGACGCTGTTGATCCCCGCCGCCACCTGCTGCCTGACGATATCGCGCACCGCCGCCGTCAGCCGGGTCGCGAAGGCCGCCTCATCAACCGGCTCGCCAACCTCGCGCGCCATGGTCTGGGCCAGCAGGTCGGGCGGGCGCGGCAGGCTGCCGACATGGGTCGTCAGGATGCGGTCAGTGCTGATCTTCATGGCGGCTCTCCCCTTTACTTTCGGGCAATGTACGCTAAAGCCGCGCCATCACCCGAGAGGATACCGACATGCCAACCGCGCTCCCCGCCCTCAACCTCATCGCGACGCCGGGACGGCGGCGCGCGACGTTCGACGTGGCGCTTGAGATCGAGCGGCGCGGCTTTCCGCAGATCCAGATATCCAGCTCGTTCAGCAACATGTCGCAATGCGTTGCTCTCGCCTTGACCACCGAGCGCGTCACCTTCGCCACCGCGATCGCCCCGATCTACGCCGCCACGGTCGACGATTTCGCCAATACCGCCGCCTATATCCACGAGGTGTCGGGCGGGCGTTTCCAGTTCGGCATCGGCATCGCCCACGGGCCAGCCTATGTCCGCATGGGGGTGACGCCGGGGAAGCCGCTCGGCGATATTCGCGACTTCGTGACCCGGTTCAAGGCGCATGCGGGCAGCGGCGCCCTGCCGCCGGTCATTCTCGCGACCTTGCGCAAGCGAATGATCGCGCTTGCCGGCGAGATCGCCGAGGGCATGGTGTTCGCCAATGGCAGCCTGTCGCACATCGCGAGTTCGTTGGCGGCGCTGCCGGAGGAGAAACGCCGTGACCCGCGTTTCGTAATCGGCAACCGGCTGCGCACCTGCATCGCCGACGACATCGGGGAGGCCCGCGCCGTGCTGCGCAAGACGATGGCCGGCTATGCCCTCCTGCCCAACTACCGCAACTACTGGAAGGAGGCCGGCTACGTTGAGGAGATGAGCGCGATCGAGGCCGCGCTTGCCGCCGGCCGCGACGACGAGATGCCCAAATACCTAACTGACCGCTGGCTCGACGACTGCACGCTCTCCGGTCCACCGGCGAAAATTCGCGACCAGCTCGATGCGTGGCGCGCCGCCGGCATCAATATGCCCTGCCTGGTCCCTCTCTCGGCCGACGGCGAGCCGATGACCGCGCTGCGGGCGGTATTCAGCGCGTTCGCTTGAGCTCAGCGCGCCCCGGCGGCGAGACCGTGCACATCCGACATCAGGCGACGCGACCGCAGTGGCTTCAGCACGAACAGCGCCAGCGCGACGACGATGAAGTTCATGATGGCGGTCAGCACGAACACCATGTGCCAACTGCCGCTCGCCGCCTTGATCATGTTGGCAAGCGGCACGAGGAACGCCGAAAGACCCTTTGCCGTGTAAAGGAAACTGAGGTTTGCCGTGGCGAATTTCGGCCCGAAACTGTCGGTGCAGGTCGATGGAAAGAGGCTGAAAATCTCGCCCCAGGTAAGAAAAATGAGCCCGGCAAAGACGACGAATGCCCATGGCGACGTACCCATCGAACCGAGCAGCCAATAGGCTACCCCGCCAAGCGCGAAGGCGATCGCCATGGTATTCTCGCGCCCGATATTATCGGAAATCCAGCCGAAGAGCGGCCGTGCCCCGCCATTGGCGACGTTATCGACAAGCAGGGCCAGGGTTAGCGTCGACACCCCGCCAAAGACGAGCGCATCGGCGACATTGAAGTCCTTGGCGATCAGCGCGACCTGCGCGGTCGCCATCAACCCGCTCGCCGAGACCATCACGAACATCACGTAGAGGACCCAGAAGACTGGGGTCGCCATCATCTCGCGGGGCGAATAGCTCTGGCTCGTCTGGACGACCCGCGGCGCGATGGCGACCGGGGTCTCGCCCGGATAAGGTGCACGCATGACCCAGGCAAGGACAAAGACAACCGTGCCCTGGATCAAGCCGAACCAGAAAAACGCGGCGGCATAGCCATAGGCGCCGATCACCTCGCGGATCGGCACGACGGTGAGCGCCGCTCCGGCGCCGAATCCGGCGGCGGTCAGGCCGACGGCGAGGCCCCGCCGGTCGGGAAACCACTTGACTGCATTGCCGACGCAAGTCGCATAGACCGCCCCGGCGCCGATCCCGGTAAGGGCCGCGCCGAAATAGAGCATGCCGAGCGAGGCGGCCGAGGAATTGACCACCCAGCCGAGGGCGACGAGGCAACCGCCAAAGGCGACCATCAGGCGCGGCCCGTTTTTTGCGCCGATCCAATCGACGATCCAGCCTTCGATCGGCGTCAGCCACGTCTCAAGCGCGACGAATAGGCTGAACGCCACCTGGATTCCCGCGACACTCCAGCCGGTAGAGGCGTTCATCGGCTTGACGAACAGCGTCCAGCCATATTGGAGATTGGCGATCATCACCATGCAGATGACGCCGAAAACGAGCTGCGACCAACGACTCGCCGGCGCCAGGGCGACCGGCCCTGCCGCGGATGACTGGCTCTGCATCGTTCCCTCCGCCGTACTTTTTTGCTAACGCCCTATCGCACGGGCGTTCCACGCCCCGCGAGTGTTCCTTGGCGCATTTTTTTGGACAAAATGCTTTCCAATTCGCAGGTTAATACCTCCATTGGTAAGCTGGGCGTAAGTCGCAACTCCGTAGCATTGATGAACGCGCTAGTTCGTTCATCTATCTTCAAATTGCCGATCGGCGAGGCGGTGCGTCGGTAGCGCCCTACTCCGCCGCCGCGACCTCTCGGCGGCGGCCCAGGCGCTTTAGCGCCCGGTCGATCCACAGCCGCGTCAGCTTTTCCTGCGCGCCGTTCTGCGACAGGCGGCGGCGCAGGGTCGGGAAATCAACCCGGTCCATGTCCTGGTCCTGGTTGAAGCAGGAGAAGACGATGGTCTCGGTGCCGGTGACCGGATCGCGCTGGCGCTGCAGGCACTGCGCGCAAATCTCCTTCATCATGCATTGCATCGGCGAGTTGATCGACGCGATCGCCCGGTGCCCGGGACGGAAAAAGGCGGCGAGCTTGGCGTGGCGCGCCTGCGCCACCGCGTTCATCATCATGTCGGAACCGATGGCGATCACCCGGTCGACCTGGGCCAACGGGATTTCGATCGGTCCCAGCCGGCCGGCGCCATAGGCCTCGATCGCCTCGACGATATTGCCGACAAAGGCGCGATCCTGCTTGCGGCCCGGCTCGAAGCCGGGCGCCTCGTCGCAACACCACACGATGGTGTCTGCCGCGGCCTCGATGTCGGCGACCTTGTAGCGGTCGGCCAGCGTCTTGTAGCCGGCGAAGTAAAGCACGCGGGAGCCTTGCGCCCTGAGGGCCGCGCCGATCGAGAACAGGACGGCGTTGCCGAGCCCGCCGCCGACCAACAGCACCGTCTCGCCGGCTGGGGTCTCGGTCGGCGTGCCGGTCGGCCCCATCAGAATCACCGGCTCACCGGGCTGCAATAGCGCGCAGAGGTCGGACGAGCCGCCCATTTCGAGCACGATCGTCGACAGCAGGCCCTGTTCGCGGTCGATGGAAGCGCCGGTCAGCGCCAAGCCTTCCATGGCGAGCGTGGTGCCTTCGTTCTTGGCGGCGTAGGTCTCGTAGTTCTGCAGCCGGTAGAACTGTCCGGGCTGAAAGGCACGTGCCGCCATTGGGGCGCGCACCACGATCTCGACAATCTTCGGCGTGAGGCGGATGACCTCGTGGACGCGAGCGCGCAGTTCGTCGTCGAGCCGCGCCCTCAGCGCCGCCGGCGACGGCTCCGAGATCGGGCGCCGCGCCAACATCCGGCTGACCACCGGGTAGCCGCGCGTCGCGCCGCCCATCGCCTTGACGACATTCCCGGCGAAGCTCGGGTGCAGATCGCCGAAGAAACTGACCGCGCGGCCATCGGGCATCAGACTCATCAGCACATGTGTTTCCACCGGCTTGGCAACCCGCTCGGGCGTGACTTTGTTGCCGCCTTCGTCGAAGGCCTGGAAATAGCGGCCGTCGAGCGCGACATGCGCCGGGTCTTCGCGCGCCAGCACCGTGTTGGGCTGGGTTCCAGCGGCGACGAGGATGGTGTGTGCCGACAGCACAACCTCCCCTTCCGGTTCGGCGCGGAACAGGCGAAGCGCCACTGCCTGTTCGTCCTGGTCGACCTCGACGGCGACCGGCGTCAGGCCTTCGGCGAAGCGGATGCCCTCCTCCATCGCCTTCGCCACCTCCTCGTGGTTGAGGGTGTAGCTCGGCGCATCGATCAGGCGGCGGCGATAGGCGATGGTGACCCCGCCCCAGCCATCGATCAGCCTCGCCAAGCGCGGCGCCCTGCCCTCGCGTTTGGCGGCCTCGCGCTCGGCGCGGAGCGCCTTGGCATGGGCAATGAACTCGTCGGCGACCGCGCTTTCGGCCGCGCTCCAACCGGCGCGCACCACTTCAGCGCCGCGCTCAGACGCGAGGGTCTCGTAGCGCGACAAGAACTTCTCGACTTGCAGCGGGTAGTAGGCCAGCGCCTCGGTCGCGGTGTCGATCGCGGTGAGCCCGCCGCCGATTACCACCACCGGCAGCCGCACGGTGAGGTTGGCGATGCTCTCGGTCTTGGCCGCGCCGGTCAGCTGCAGCGCCATCAGGAAGTCGGACGCCTGGCGTACCCCTAGCGCGAGCCCGTTCGCCATCGGGATCACAGTCGGCCGCCCGGCCCCGGCGCACATCGCGATGTGGTCGAAGCCCATGGCGAAAGCGTTGTCGATGGTCACGGTGCCGCCGAAGCGCACCCCGCCATACATCGAGAACTGGCGGCGGCGTTCGAGCAGCAGCCGCACGATCTTGAGGAAATTCTTGTCCCAACGAACGGTGATGCCGTATTCGGCGACCCCGCCGAACCCGGCCATGGTGCGCTCACCCAAATTCTCGTTGAGGCTGGCGACGTCGCGGATCGGCGCGAACGGGACGCGCTCGCCGGTCGCCAGCACGCCCGACACCTCGGGCGCCAGCGGCTCGATCTTCAGGCCGTCGATCGCGGCGACGAAATGGCCGTCGTTCATCAAGTGATGCGCCAGCGTGAACCCGGCCGGCCCCAGCCCCACCACCAGCACCTTGTAGCCGGACTCCGGCTTCGGCAGCGGCCGGCGCAAATTGAGCGGGTTCCACCGCGTCAGCAGGCTATAGATCTCGAAGCCCCACGGCAGCGCCAGTACGTCCTTCAGCGTACGGGTCTCGATCTGCGGGATGTCGACCGGGTCCTGGCGCTGGTAGATGCAGGCCTTCATGCAATCATTGCAGATGCGATGGCCGGTCGCGGCGCAGATCGGATTGTCGACCGCGACAATGGCGAGCGCACCAAGGCTGTAGCCGCGCGACTTCACCAGGTTGAGCTCGGAAATCTTCTCGTCGAGCGGGCAGCCGGCGAGGGTGACGCCGAACACCGTCTTGCGAAAACCGCCCTCCTTTTCCTTGAGCCCGGTCGAGCAGCTGTCCTTGCCCTGGTTGTGGCACCAAATGCAGTAGTTCGCCTGGTCGAGCGCGCCGGCAAGGTCGGTGCCGGGGTCGGTTAAGGCAAACCCGTCGCGCGCGCGCCAATCGTGCTCGGGCAGGCGCATCATCGTGACGCCGTCGCGCTCCACGGTCTCGACCGGCACCAGATGGTTCATGTCGAGTCGGTGCGGCACTTTGAAGAGAAAGCCGCGGTGATGCTTGTCCTTCCCGGCGAGCGAGAGAGCCGCCCAGGCGGCGTATTCGATCGCGGCGTTTATCTCGGCCGGATGCGCCGCCTCATCGTCGAGCCATTCGGCGGCCGTCTCAGCGAAACTCTGTTCCCAGGCGAGGGTGCCGGCCCTCGTATCGGCAAAATCGGCGGCGAGATGCGGTGCGAGGGCGCGGCGCAACGCGTCGCCGTCGAGTAGCGCCGCCTGCTCCTCTTTGATGTCCTTGACCGCGCGGCGCTGGACAAACAGCCGCTTAACCGAATAAAGCGGCGCCAGCGCGTCGTGGCGGATCTGCAGCTCGCGGATTTCCGCCTCGATGCCGAACAGGCCACCGAGGAAATCCTCGACGTGCGGGGCGAGGTCGACGAGGAGATCGGACTCGACCTTGCGCTCAAGCGCTTCTGGGTCCGCGCGCGCGGACATTAGCCGTTCGTGCAGCGTCGGGTCGCCGGCCTCCAAATGCGCGACAAACGCGCGATCGAGCCTGACCAGCCCGCCGCGGTCGTAAAGGTCGGCAAAATCGAGCCCGTATCGAAGGGCGAGGTCGGTCATTGGGGCTTGTTACGCGAAGAAGGGGTTTCAAACCATCGGCAAATCGACGCGACAGCGCGAGGCGCTGGCATGGGTGACAGATGGTCACTCTTCCGTTCCAAAACAACGTGGTAAATCCCGCTGAAACCATATCCCGTAAGACCTTAGCAACTCCTGGTAGCGATAATGACGATACGACGCAGCCCTCGGATTCCCCCACCGGGCGCGGTCGTCAGGACGAATCTCATGCGGTTCCTGTGTCTCGCCATCGTAGTGATCGCCAGCATCGGCTTGTTGACGACCGTATACGCGGCGGTTCCCGCGTCGGTCCCCGGCCCGCGCGACGCGGACTACCGGCCGATCATCGCAGAAGGCTGTGGCTATGGCTGGCACTGGGTCAGCGGCCACGCGATCTTCAGCGGCAATTGGGTCACTGGTCACTGCCAGATCGACAACTAGACCTCATCCCCATCCTGCTTTCTACGTAAACCGGTCCGCATATGCGGTCCGGCTTACTGCCGCGTTTTTAAGCATTGCTTAAGAAACAAGCGAAATGATATTTTGTTAATCGACGTGATTATTATTTCATCAGAAAATTATCTTCTTTGAGAAGCCATTTTTCTCTGTCTATTGTTGCCTTCAATCCATCACTGAAAGGGAGGCGCGCCATCACGCGATCGCGCGCCGCGGCCCTGTTCTGACCGGTGTGCGGCGATCGCCGCCACTAGGGAGCAGGACATGGCCGACACCACCTTCGACACCGCGATCGAACGCGATCTGCAAAAACGCTACCGCCAGCCGAACGGCGTCGAGCATTTCGGCATCGAGGCGGTCCCCGAGAGCCGCAAGACAGTCAAGTGGTACGACCTCTTCAGCATCATCCTCAATTTCCTGGTCAACCCCGCGACGATCCTCAGGGGCGGGCTCGGCGTAGCGGCGGGGCTTTCCTTCCAGGGCTCGCTGCTGGCCGAGTGCTGCGGCATTATCATTGCCGCCGGCTTCTACGTGATCATGGCGACCGTCGGGGTCGACTATGGCATCCCCGGCCAGGTCGCGACGCGCGCGGTCTACGGGCTGCGCGGGTCGAAGCTGGTGCCGTCGTTTCTGCGCTCGATCGCGTCCTGCTACTGGTTCGCGTTTCAGACGGTGATCGGCGCGACCGCGATCATCGCGGTGCTGGAAAAGCTGACCGGCACGCATTACTCGCTGATCATGGTCAGCGTGTTGTTCGGCATCGTGCAGGCCTTGGTCGCGGTCGTCGGCTACGATTCGCTGAAGGCGCTGTCGCGCGTCGCCCTGCCCGTGAAGCTGGTGATCTTCGTCTATCTGTTCATCGCGCTCGCCAATAATTCGGACCCGAATTTCGCCCCGAGCGCGGTATTCGCGTTCCCCGGCAAGAGCGGATGGAACTGGGTCATCTTCGTCGCCTGGCTCAATGCCTCGGCGGCGGGCTGGCTGACGATGATCACCGATGCCGCCGATTTCTGCCGCTATTCGCGCAGCCGCGCCGATATGTGGATCGGGACGCTGTCGGCGGCGGCGATGGGCACGTTCATTTCGGGCGCGCTCGGCGCCTACGCCGCCGCGGCGGTGCTCGGCAAGAGCGGCAATCCGTTCGTCATCATCGCTGGCGTGAGCACCTCCTACCTGACCCTGGCGCTGATCCTCGTCTTCATCGCCTTCGACAATTGGACGATCAACGTCCTCAATCTCTACACAGGCGGGCTGTCGATCTCGAACATCTTCGAGCGGCTTGGGCGGTTCTGGACGACGCTGCTCGCCAGCCTGGTCGGCATCGCGCTGTCGGCGATCCCGGATGTGCTGAACTCCTATCTCAGCTACGCGACACTGCTCGGCAACGTGTTCTCGCCAATCGCCGGGGTGCTGGTGTTCGACTACCTAATCCTGAAGCGCACCCAGCTGGACGTCCCGGCGCTCTTCAGCATGGATGGCCGCTATCGCTATTGGGGCGGCTTCAACCTGATCGCGATCGGTTGGACGGCGGCGGGTTTCCTCTTCTATATGTTTGCCGTGCCGGCGCCGTGGATCCCCACCGTCTGCACGATCGCCTTCACCGGAATCGGCTACACGCTGACAGTAATGGCTCTCAGCGGCCGCTCGCGCTGCCTGCAGCTCGCGAGCGAACCCGCCGACCCGATCGCGGTGCCGATGGCGGCGGACTAGCTCGACGATAAACCGGGCCGACCGCGCCGGGTCGGCCCGGAAGCGCCTCGGCGCCGCTCCCCGGCCGCCTTGACACGTGCCTGCGTGCCCCGGCTAATCCCGCCCTTTCGCATAGAGGGGGAAGTACGCCTAGTGCCAAAGTTAGTTCAGCTTATTACCGCTTCGGTCGCGCTGGCCGCGATCGCCGCGCCAGCCTCGGCGCAAATCCCGCCGGCGCATTACGTCTGTTACTACATGACAACCCCGCTGCCGCTGATGAATTTTACGATCACCGGCCCAGGCCAGTACACCGATGCGGGCGGCAACCGGGGGACCTTCCGGCGCGAACGGCGCCGGCCAATTCATCTTCTCCGGCGGCAATTTCGACGGGCAGACGGCGGTCTTCCGGCCGGGCAACCTGCCAACCGTCGCCTTCGTGGGTACCGGCGGGCGCGAGACCGAAACCTGCCAGCCGGGGCAGGATTAGTCAGGCGACGCCCTCAGCGCCGTCCCCCGCGCCGTCGGCCGCTTCCAACACCGCGTTCAGCAGCACCGCGCACCCGGCGGTGAGGTCTTCGGGTTTGGCGTCCTCGACCTCGTTGTGGCTGATGCCGTCGACACAGGGCACAAAGATCATCGCCGTCGGCGCGACGCGAGCCATGTAAACCGCGTCGTGGCCAGCGCCGCTGATGATGTCCTGATGCGGCAGTTCTTGGGCCTCGGCCGCCGCGCGCACCGCGCCGACCAGCCGCGTATCGAACGGGGTCGGCGGGAAGTACCAGAACTCCTTGACCTCGGCCTCGACGTTCTGTGACGCCGCAGCCTCGGCGCAAGCCGCGCGCAGGTCGCGGTCCATCGCGGTCAGCGTGTCGTTGTCGGGATGGCGGAAATCGACCGTGAAGAACACCCGGCCGGGGATGGTGTTGCGCGAGTTGGGGCTGACCTGGACAAAGCCGACGGTGGCGCAGGCGTAGGGCGCGTGCGCGTGGCCGATGCGGTTGACCGCGTCGATCATCCGCGCTGCGCCGACCAGCGCGTCGCGCCGCCGCGGCATCGGGGTCGGGCCAGCATGCGCCTCCTGGCCGGTAACGGTGATCTCGTACCAGCGCTGCCCCTGGGCGCCGGTGACGACGCCGATCGGCAGCCCAGCGGCTTCAAGGATCGGACCCTGCTCGATATGCGCCTCGAAATAGGCGGCGACCGGGTGCTCCCCGACGGGAGCCGGGCCAGCGAAGCCGATGCGCCGGAGCTCGGCGCCGAGGGTCAGGCCCGGCGCGTTGTTGTCTGGCGTCGCCAGCGCGCTCTCCAGCTCGAACACGCCCGTGAAGGCGCCCGAGCCGACCATTGCCGGCGAGAAGCGCGAGCCTTCCTCGTTGGTCCAGGCGACGATCTCGACCGGCGCCTCGGTCTCGTAGCCGAGATCGTTGAGCGTGCGCACGACCTCGAGACCGGCCATCACACCATAGGCGCCGTCGAACCTACCGCCGGTCGGCTGGGTGTCGAGATGGCTGCCGGTGACGATCGGTGGCAGCGCCGGGTTGCGGCCCGGACGGCGGGCGAAGATGTTGCCGATGCGGTCGACGGTGACGGCACAGCCGGCCTCCTCGCACCAGCGGATGAACAGCCGCCGCGCCTCGGCATCGAGATCGCTGGCGGCGAGCCGGCACACCCCGCCCTTCGCCGTCGCACCGATTTGCGCCAGCTCCATCAGGCTTGCCCACAGCCGCTCGCCGTTGACCGTCAGATTGCGCATGCTCGCCCTCTCTCCACCGCGACAACTCCAGCTTAACGCGCCGCCTCGATCGCGGCTAATATCGCCTCAGGAATCGACACGCGGAGCCGACGATGCAGGCCTGGTACCATTGCGAGAACACCTACCCGTTCGTGCCGCAGAACATTCTCGACGCGGCGGACTCCGTGCGCGCCAGCCTGCCGAACCGGTATTGCGACCCGAAGCTTGCCGCGCAGCTCTTTCAGGAATGCCTCGACGAACACCTCTATTGCGACGAGCTCGGTATCAACATCGTCTCAATCGAGCACCATTCCGGGATCAACAGCCTTTACGGCGCCTCGCCGATGATCCTCGGCATCGCCGCGCGGCAGACCAAGAACGTCCGCATCCTCTCGCTCGGCACCCTGATCTCGGTGCGCACCGACCCGGTCCGCATCGCCGAGGAATACGCCACCGCCGACGTCATCTCCCGCGGGCGGCTGGAGATCGGCTTCGTCAAGTCGGGCGATAGCGAGATGCCGTCCGGCAACGCCAACCCGGTCGGCTTTGTCGACCGGTTCTGGGAGGCGATCGACGTCATCAAGCTGGCGCTGACATCGCATGACGGGCCGGTCAGCTGGGAGGGGAAGCACTACACCCATCGCCATATCAACATTTGGCCTGGGCCATACCAGAAGCCGCACCCGCAATTCTGGGCGGCGACCGGCGACCCGGCGACCTCGGCCGAGATCGGCCGGCGCGGCTATATCAACGCCCTGGTGCTGCGCGGCCCGGAAGCCAGCAAGCGCGCTTTCGACTCCTATAAAAACGCGCGGCGCGAAGCAAGGCTGCCGGAGGCCGGCACCGACAAGTTCGCCTACGCCGTGCTATGCGGCATCGGCGACACCGACGAGGAAGGCATGGCGGTCGGCGCCAAGACGCTGTGGTTCCTCAACACCAGCCTCAAGCAGGCACCGCAAATGTCGAAATTCCTGCCGGGCCGCAACCCACCCGAGCTAGCGCCCAACATCTGGCGGACGACCGGAGCGCGCGGCCGCCCAGCCGATGGGCTGATCGGCATCACCGCTGAAACGGCGATCCAGCGCGGCATCCTGGTCGCTGGCAACCCGGACACGGTCTACAAGCAGGTCATGGACATCTACGACAAGGTCGATGGGTTCGCGCACCTGATCTTTGTCGGCCGCTCCGGTTTCCTCACCCACGAGGAGGCCAAAAAGACCATCCGCCTGATGTCCAAGGAGGTGCTGCCGCGCCTGCCCGCCGCCACGATCACCCCCGCCGGCGTGCCGCAAGCCGCCGAATAGGAGACCCCAATGAACGACGCCACCCCCTGGGTCGACCCCGAACTCGTCGCCGCCGGCAAGCTGCTGCAGGAAAGGGGGCTGATCGTCCCCGACCGTACCGTCGCGCCATTAGCCGAAGTGCGTGCGGCGCAGGACCGGGTCGGCGCTTTCCTCGGCGCGGACTCGGTACCGCTGCAGCACGAGGAGGACATGATGCTGCCGGGTCCGCACGGCGACGTGCCGTGCCGGCTCTATTATCCGGAGGGCGTCGACAACCCGGCCTGCCTCGTCTACGCGCATGGCGGCGGTTTCATGCAGGGCAGCCTCGACAGCTGGGATCGTTTCCTGCGCGAGCTGGTGCGCCAGAGCGGGGTAGCGGTGCTGTCGGTCGATTACCGGCTGTCTCCCGAGGTCAAATTCCCGGTCGCGTTCGACGAGATGGTGGCGATGATCCGCCTCGCCGCCAGTAGGGCCGCGGAGTGGGGCATCGACTCGCGCCGGCTCGCGGTCGGCGGCGACTCGGCGGGCGCCAATCTCGCGCTTGCCGCCGCCCTCGCCTTGCGCGACGCCGGGCAGAAGCTCTTGAGCTTCCAGCTGCTGATCTATGGAGTCTACTCGGCCGATGTCGAAAGTCCGTCTTGGCAGCGTTTCGGGCAAGGCGCCGGGCTGTCGCAGACGCAGATGCGCTGGATATTCGAAACCTATCTCGAAAGCCCGGAACAGCAAAACGACTGGCGGGTCGCGCCGATCCTCGCCGACCTCAAGGGATTGCCGCCGGCGCATTTGATCGTCGGCAGTCTTGACCCGCTTCAAGACGACAGCAACAAGCTGCTGGCCAAGCTCAAGCAAGCCGCCGTGCCGGCCGATCTGACCGTCTATCAGGGCATCAACCACGGCTTCATCCGCTACGGGCGGCTGATCCGCACGGCTCGCACTGCGGTGAGCGATTGCGCGGCAGCGCTCAAGAAGGCGCTGAACTAGGACGGCACTCCTCGCGACCGCTCGACCGCCGCCGATTAACGGATCGCGGCCGCGACTGCGGCGCCCAGCTCCTTAGTGCCGGCGTTCCCGCCAAGATCGGGGGTGCGGGTGCCGCCGTCGGCGAGAACTTCGGCGATCGCCCGCTCGACCGCCTGCGCCGCCGCGTTCTCGCCGAAATGGTCGAGCATCATCGCGCCAGACCAGATTTGCCCGATCGGATTGGCGACGCCGCGCCCGGCGATGTCCGGCGCCGAACCATGCAC
>Ga0335078_10011473_pt1 | contig 13140 bp, 12 predicted proteins | sample Lox_Sample_32_FD_206711 | JGI IMG/M metagenome (GOLD analysis project Ga0335078, IMG submission 206711) | Soil microbial communities from Loxahatchee National Wildlife Refuge, Florida, United States - Lox_Sample_3.2 | ecosystem: Environmental > Terrestrial > Soil > Wetlands | place: USA... | reverse complement strand
TAAATACAACGTTGGGTTTCTTGCCGCTCGTGTCTTGCGCTTCCAGTCTCGACAGGGACAATCCAAGAAGGGTGCCCGCGGCCGCAAGAGCAAGGGTCATCTTCTCCATCCAATTCGTCATAACGTTATCTCCCTCTCTATGCCGGGTTCGGCACTGTCGTCGTCATGTTGAACTGGTGACCGAGCATCACTGGGTCGAGGCTATTGATCGCGCCGATGACTACAATCTGTGTATGCGGCGTCCGCCCTCCCCACTCGTCCTCTAACGAGATGTCCACGCGCCTGCCGACCACCTGCAGCACCGCTCGGCGCTGTGGCGCGTCGGTGGTATAAACCACGCCCTTGGCACGGTAAACAGTCCCCGGCAACTTACGCACCGTCTCCCGCAAGGCTTCCAGTGATAGCGGCTTGTCCGTTTCGTAGCTCCAAGTGCTGAAAACCCTCGAGTGGTCATGCTGATGGTGGTGGTCATGACAAGTGGAGTCGGTGCAACCACGCTCAACCGCGAGTGGGCTAACGCTGGTGCGAGCGGGATCAAATCTTCCGACACCTAACAGAATCTCGTAGGGCACCTCGCAGTAATTGGTCTCGACGATCCGAAGACGATTGAAATGGTCGTCGAGCCAAGCCCTGACCATTTCGACTTGCGCGGGACCGGCAAGGCCCACCTTGTTCAGGATTAGCATGTCCGCAAAACCGACTTGGCGGAGCTTGAGGTCCATCAGAGGGGGATACTCGGGGTGCGCGAAAACCTGGTCGGCGTCCACTACGCAAATGACGCTGTCCAGCCTGATCCGGTCCCGCAGATTGGCATCGGTGAAGGTTGCGAAAATCCCGGCGGGATCAGCGACGCCACTGGCTTCCAGCAGAATGTATTCGATGGCATCTGGGCGAGCGAGCAGCGTGGCGACCGACTCGATCAGGTCGTCGCGAATCTGGCAGCAGATACAACCGTTGGCCAAACTGATCATGTTGTTGTCCACCCCGACGACAAGTTCGGCGTCGATATTGATTGAGCCGAAGTCGTTGACGAGAACTGCCACACGCAGACCGTGATTCCCATTGAGGATGCGATTCATCAGCGTCGTCTTTCCTGCCCCGAGAAAACCGGTCAGGATCGTTAGCGGAACGGTTTTGCCGTTGTCGTCCATGATTTCCATGGTCTAGGGTTCCTCTCAAGAAGATCGTCCGCGGAGCGCCGCGACGCATGCGGCGGGACACCTGAGTGCACCGCTATTTCTTGAATTGACTCAGATCAATTCCCATCACCTTCGCCATCTCGAGGAGATCGACCAGTTGCGGGTTGGGCAACTTGGTGAGCGGCTCGCGATAAACGTCGGGCGGATAGTACTTATGTGGATCAATTTCAAGGTCGCGCGTCCTTTGCTCCTGCTGTTGCTCTCGCGGCAACCTCGGCTGCGGTACGACACCCTGCCCCGTAGCGAGTGGCAGCGGATCGCCGAACAGCAGCGTGGGAGGTGGCAGGGGCTGGCCCGCGAACGCTGGCAAAACAGCATCCCGTTGCCAGATCGCGTCCTTGGTTACGTTGACGGTCACGACGTCCGGCGCGCCATACAGGAAAAGCCCCTTCCAATGGGTGCGAATGTCGGCGGATTGTTCGTTGAGCGTGTCATCGTCGAAAGCAAGGTGCGTGGCCATACCTACCCGAGGGTTGACCTGGTTAATGAGGTAGCCCGTGGCGTAACCCAAGGTATGGTGGATGTCCACGGTGTAGTTGAAAAGGAATTCCGGCAGCCCATACTTGAGCATGTTGAGACGCGCCAGATCGGGTTGGAGTTCGGTGACAAAGACATCGACGCCCTTGGCATACTTGGCCGTCAGGTCGTCAGGCCGCCCATCGCCCGTCCACACGAACGAAAGGCCGTTCCAGTCGAGACGGTATGCCGAGGCGCCGTCTTTGACGTGCGAGCGCCGCCAATGGCGGACCGTAACGCCGTTTTTGTCGTAGCAAATGCCGTTCTCGTCCTTCCAGTCGAATTCGTTGACTTCGATTTCATAGCCGTCCCCAATGGGGCAGGCGTCGAAGGCGTCCAGGTGCCACTTGAGCATCTGCTTCATTCCGGCGACCATGCCCTTGGTTCCGAGGTCCGGCGTGCGGCCGGAAGGTCCGGTCACCCGCAGCGGTTGTTTCCATCGCCCTGACCATGCGGAGAATGGGAGGAGATAGGACAGGTCGTGGTAATGGTCGACGTGCAGGTGAGTAATGAAGATGTCGTTAATACTTGGCATCGGAACACCCATCGCGAGGATGTTCTTGACGCAGCCGGGGCCGAAGTCGAAGAAGAAGCGGTCACCATTGCCCAGTTCGACCATGATGCACGTGCCGGCCTGGTCGCGCCGCGGCGGGAATGGGCAACTGCCGACGAACGAGATCCGCATCTCGTCCTTCCCTAACTGCTCACTGCCCGGGAAGTAGTTCATCCGGCTCCGGACTGACGGCGTTGGCTTGTAGTATGGCGGGAACTGTAGGCCGGTGCTCGGGCCCCCGCCGTAGGGATTCTTGGGTTGGTTCGCGCCTGGCAGTGCCTGCGCCTGCGCTGCAGTCGGGCCAGCCGGAGAAAGACCGGCCGCTGCCAAAACTGCGCCTGCGCCCCTGAGCACGTTGCGTCGGCTTAGATCATGTTGTGGAGTAACCTTTGTGATCTCCTCGTCTGCCATCGATGTTCTCCTCTTAAACTATCTGGGTGTGGATTTCGCACCGCCCTTTGTCTTCTCGTGAACGCTGCGGGTGGAGCAGCCCGAACAAAGCCAATGACGGCCAGACGGAACCGTGTTCTCAGAGTCTCGCTAGTGTTTTGGTGAATCACGCTTGAGCTTCTCCAGGCACTCAATCAATCGTTGATAGGCCGAAGCATTTTGCACAACGATCTCTGCCTTCCCATTAACCGTGAGCAACTCTGGACGGCCTGTCCGTCTGAGTCTCCTCAGATGGGCTTTTGTATTCCGGTTAAAGTCCGTAAGCGATCGAATCTCGTCAGCTCTGATCACGGCTGTGTATCCCATTGACCCGACCACCGTCTTTTTAGCTGCGAATCAACTGCGAATTACATTTGCTCGAAGCCTATGCAGTATCTTCCAGGTTGGCTATTCAGTTTCGGCAAAATTAGGAACATTCTTGCCTAACTCACCTGTCGACCAATGGGCCGTCCCCCTATGAGCCTGCATGGTTTCGGGGGAGCCACACGAGGTGTAACAACTGGGAGTTTGTTCCTGGCGCGCCCTAAGAGCACAGGTCGATGAGACTCTTTTGGACGGCTCTCGCGAATGCGAACGCTTTGGGAAATGCCTAACCACGAACCGTGACCCAACCGGATTTGGCTGCCGAATATCTCCACATCGAACTACCCACTGGTACATCTGCCAGTTTCTAATTAAGACTCACCGTTGTTAACTACTAGACCTGAGTAAGCATTCCGCTGTGTAAGTATTCGCACCTTCCCGGCGCATTTCAACAAAGGGGTGCTGTCAGGTTTCTTTTCTGGGATCCGTAAACTTAGAGGGACAAGCAGATGGCGGTTTGCGCGTTAGCAGGCTGATGTTGGTATTGCCAGGACGTCTTCGAACATAATGACGCGATCACGTTCGAATGATATCTGCCAGGCCGCCTGTTAGGCGATCATGGAAGACATGAATGCCGACACAAACCTTTACTTCGTTTGAGGCTTTCTTCGACACGATCCGGCATACTGTTGATTTGCGAGCGATGCTTCTGGGCCCCGAACAAGGACATTGGCTGCTTACCCACTCGATTCTCAAGAACGTGAGCGTTCAATGGGGCCAGGCAACGGGTAAAGCGGTTGTAGAAGGAACCTCAATGCTGGGAGGGCCCACGATTTTTCTCCAGACCGGTGGAGTTCCCGCATTTTCGGGCAACGGGCGTCGGTTTGACGACTGTTCTCTGATGGTCGTTGGGCCGGGCAAAGAATTCTGCTTAGCTGCGGACGCCTCGTCGAGACGTTGGTGTTCTGTTCATATCGCGGGTGGGGATCTTGTCAGCGCCAATGGAGACGGGACAAGCGCTGATGGTTCAACGCATGGTGTACTTACGCTGCCATCCTATCAAATTGGGCGATTTCGATCAGTCATTGAGCAGCTTGATGAGAGCGTCCAGCAAGCGCCAGCCGCCTTCGAATCAGCCGCCGCGCAAGGGGCGGCACATCAGAAACTGGTCCGAGAGATTCGCAATGTACTCGCCAGACCGCATCAAGTCGGACGCAGGGTTGGTCGGCATACTGTCCCACGAGGACCAATCATTCGCACATCTATGGACTTTTTCGACCAGCATGATGGTGAGTACATTTCGGTAGAACAACTCGCCAATTCCGCTGGCGTTTCCGAGCGAACTCTTCGTGAGGCGTTTCAGCAGTACTTCGGAATGCCGCCGGTGCAATATCTAAATCTGAGAATACTCAACCAGGTTAGGCGCGCACTCAAAACCGCTAACCCGTTAGTGGCGTCGGTGACGGAGGTTGCCACTCGGTTCGGCATTTGGCAGTTCGGTCGTTTTGCTCGTGATTATCGTTTCCTATTCCGCGAACTCCCCTCTGAAACTCTGCGCAACCTGCAATGAGCACGGTACGCGCTTTGAAGAGTCGCCGCGTCAGGTACTCGGCGCGAGTTCGATAGAGCGGTTTGAAGGAGTCCGCTTTTGGTTGTAACGGACAACACTAAGAAGCGACTTAAGTGGTAGGAGAGTGAGTTCTTGGATGTGCGCACGCAATTATCTAATTTTGCCGAAGATGAATAGCCAACTTGGAAGGTACTTGCATAGGCTTCGTGTGCAGAAGTTAATTCGCAGGTGATTCGCAGCTAAATCACCGTAATCGGATCAATGGTGACAAACATCCAAGATCAGACCGGAGGGCATCGGATCGCATAGCAATGTCAACCGTGATACATTGCGCGCCTCCTCGATTGAAGGGTCTTGTCTCTGAATAAATCGTGGAAGACGTTTCAGCTATTTGTCCTCTTACTATACTTGCGGTGCCGGCATGAGATCTGAGGTGAGAAATGAGTATTAATCCAGAAATCGCCAGACTAGCAGAAACGCGGACCGCCCATGCCCCCTGGAGAAAGTGGGGCCCCTACCTCAGCGAGCGCCAGTGGGGCACAGTTCGAGAAGACTACAGCCAGGATGGGAACGCCTGGGATTATTTCAGCCATGACCAGGCTCGCTCGCGCGCGTATCACTGGGGTGAGGATGGCCTTGCCGGGATCAGTGATGAAAAGCAGTTGCTGTGCTTCAGCGTAGGTCTCTGGAATGGCAATGATGCAATACTAAAGGAACGCCTCTTCGGGCTAACGAACAGCGAAAGCAATCACGGGGAGGATGTCAAAGAGTATTACTTCTATCTGGACAGCACACCAACCCATTCGTACATGAAGTACTTGTACAAGTACCCACAGGCCGCTTTCCCCTACGAGAATTTGGTTACGACCAGCAAAAGGCGCAACCGGGGTGAGATGGAATACGAGTTACTGGATACGGGAATCTTCAACAGCGACAGGTACTTCGACGTCTTCGTCGAGTATGCCAAACAGTCACCGGAGGACATTCTAATCCAGATCAGTGTCTGTAATCGTGGGCCTGACCCCGCAACGGTCCATGTGTTGCCAACCCTCTGGTTCCGCAACACGTGGACATGGTGGCCCAGCACAGCTAAACCGTCCTTGAAGAAGATCACGAACAAGAATGGCTGTCCTGTGGTCGCAGCGTCACACAACCAGTTGGGTGAGCGCTATCTGTACTGCGAGGGCGATGCCTCGCTGCTTTTCACAGAGAATGAAACCAATAACGAGCGCATCTTCGGAACACCCAATGCCACTCCACACGTAAAAGACGGGATTAACAACTATGTGGTTCAGGGTAAGCCGGAAGCTGTCAACCCTGAGCACGTTGGAACAAAGGCTGCCGCCCACTATTTGGCGGAGATTGACGCGGGCCAAACGGTTGTGATCCGCCTGAGGCTTAGCGACTTGGCACCTGCCGCGCTAGGCGATCCCTTCAAGAACTTTGCTGAAACTGTACTTGTTCGTCACCGCGAAGCAGATGAGTTTTATCGAACCATCACTCCTGAACGTGTCAGCGACGACGAGGCCCAGGTCATGAGACAGGCGCTCGCCGGGATGCTGTGGAGTAAACAATACTTCGGGTTCGATGTCGACAAATGGCTCCAGGAACATGGCGTGGATCCTACCCGACCGGGAGGAGCACAAACGCGGAACGTCGAGTGGTCCCACATGGTGAATAAACACATCATTTCGATGCCTGACAAGTGGGAGTATCCGTGGTATGCCGCGTGGGATCTGGCTTTTCACGCAATCGCGCTGTCTACGGTCGATGTGGATTTCGCAAAAGAACAACTCGATCTGATGTTGCAGGAGTTCTTCCTTCATCCGACCGGTCAGATCCCGGCCTACGAGTGGAACTTCAGCGACGTGAATCCGCCCGTCCACGCCTGGGCAACGATCTTTCTGTATCGGACCGAGCAAGCTCTAAAGGGCAAGGGCGATCTGGAGTTCCTGGAGCGGTCTTTTTCTAAGCTGGTGCTGAACTTCAGTTGGTGGGTGAACCGTAAAGACCGTTTTGGCAAGAACCTCTTCGAAGGAGGCTTTCTAGGACTGGATAACATCGGGGTTTTCGACCGCAGCGCACAACTACCCACCGGAGGCCACCTCGAGCAAGCGGACGGCACCGCATGGGTATCGCTGTTCTGCCAAAATATGCTCGAGATCAGCGTCGAGTTGGCAGCCCATAATTCCCACTATGAAGACATGGCGATGAAGTTTGCGAACCATTTCCTTTGGATCGCCCGCGCAATGAATCAGGTGGGGTCCGATGGCATGTGGGACGAAGAAGATGGGTTCTACTACGACGTTCTGCGCCTTCCGGACGGCGGCGCAACGCGGCTCAAGGTCCGCTCCATGGTAGGCTTGTTGCCCCTCTGTGCCACCACTGTGATTGAACCCTGGCAGCGGGAGCGCGTGCCCCGTGTGATGGAACTCATGAGGGAACGGTTGCAACGCATGCCCGAACTGCGACAGAGCATCCATCCGACTGGGTCTGGACATCTTGGGTATGGCGAGCGGGGCATCGCGGCGCTAGTGAATCCAGAACGGTTACGTCGAATCCTGTCGCGCATGCTGGATGAGAAGGAATTCCTGAGCCCTTACGGTATTCGCGCACTCTCCAAGTACCATGACGAGCATCCGTACGTCTTTAATGTGTGCGGCCAGGACTATCGTGTAAATTATCTCCCGGCTGAATCAGACACAGGCATGTTCGGTGGAAACTCAAATTGGCGCGGCCCGATTTGGATGCCGGTGAATGCACTGCTAATCCGAGCCCTGCTGTCCTTCTATCTTTATTACGGCGACAGCTTCAAAATCGAGTGCCCGACTGGCTCCGGCAACTTGATGAACCTGTTTGAAGTGGCCCGCGAACTTTCTAATCGGTTGACGCGAATCTTCCTCCGGGACAAATCTGGCTGGCGGCCGGTGTACGGAGCTACAGAGAAATTCCAGACCGATCCTCAGTGGAAGGATTACATCCTGTTCTACGAGTACTTCCACGGAGATAACGGCGCGGGCTTGGGGGCAAGTCATCAGACCGGCTGGACGGGTCTCGTCGCTAAACTGATCGAAGTCTTCGGGAGGCTCGACGGAGTTCAGATGCTCGATGCCGGCAAGACAGGCGCATTTGCCAAACGAGAACCTGTATCCGATAAGCGGGTTGCTTGATTGAAGTTCGAGAACTGACACCCGGGGAAACAGTCAGGTAACGCTTTGCCGAAGTGCGAATGGCAGATCATCGTGACTCGATAGGATGGATCAGGCGGGAGTCGTGGGAGATTGCTGCGCGCCGCAGTCTCGGCATAGCTCTAGCTATTTTCATAACTGTGATTGCAGCTGACGTTTCGCAACCCCGGCTTCGGAGATCACTCCACCAAATTCGGATACCGCTTTTAGCCGCTGATCCCTCACGAGCGACAGTCAGCAAGATTGCCACGGAGTTCGGTTTTTGGCACTTCGGCCGCATGGTCAAAGATTGTCTTCCTCTTCGGTAAACTGCCCTCCCAGCTCTCGGCCACCTGCATTGAGTGGCTGGAACGGCCATTGCTGCAAAACAAGGATTCAATAGAAGAGGAGAAAGTTTTACGCGGTAGGTTGGCGGAACGCACAAATCTCTTCAATTTTGCCGAAACTGGATAGACACTCACCAAACCTCCCTATATTGTCGCAAGCAATTCGCTTGTAATTAACGGCTAAAACACAGGTGATCGATTGGTGGAGAACGCTGCCATCATCAGGCCCCAAGATATTGGATCGCTTACAGATTTTCAGCCGAATGCGTCTGCCGACCTCAAACGACTGAAGCGGACTGGCCGCCCGGATTTACTGACATTGAATGGGAGAGCAGGTAGTCATACAAAGTGCCTCAGCGCATCAACAATTGATTGAGTCGCTGGAAAGGCTCAAACGCGATTTGCTGAGCCGTTCCTAGCGTCTATAACGCACACTGAACACAAAATATAGGAGGAGGATTTATGACCAGCAGAAGAATTGGTATTTCGGTGAGTCTCTTAGCATTGTGCCTCTTGAGCTTGGGGTCGGCCCTTGCCGCCGACAAGGTAAAAGGCAAAGGAGTGATCACCCTACGGTCCGGAGACACCCTGACCGTAGAAACTGACGAGGGAACTACAACGGTCACAGTCACCGCGGATACGAAAGTTCAACACCCGATAGGGCTGGGTGCTCGGAAAAAGCAAGTGGGTCAAGAGGTACTGATACCGGGACTCAAACTGAAGTTCGAGGGAACGGGTGATCAAAATCAGGTTACGGCGGAGACGATAACCTTCGATCAAGATGATCTGAGCCTAGCCAAAGTGATCCAGGCCGGTTTGAATCCCACCGCTCAGCAACAAGCCAAGAACATGGAGGTCTACCAGGCGAATAAGGAGGCCACCGATGCAGAAATTGCGGCCAACCAGGCGGCCACTGAAGCAGCCATCGCGGCGGCTAAGCAAGATATCGCAGCCAACCAGGCGAGCATTGACGAAGTTGCGCAATCCACCCAGAAACGATTTTCGGAGTTGGGCGACTTTGTCGTGAAGGGCGAACATACAGTGTACTTTGCCACCGGGGATTACAGCATTTCGGGGGCAGACAAAAATGCACTGGCGGATTTGGCAAAGAACGCCCTCGCCTACCAAAAGGGATTCGTAATCCAAGTGGCTGGGTTTGCCGACTCGGTGGGTACCGCTTCCAGCAATCAAGTGCTGAGCAAGGAACGCGCTCAGGCGGTGGTCGCTTATCTTCTTCAGGAGTGTAACGTTCCAGTTGGACGCATTGTCGCCCCTGGTGCACTGGGAGAGACCAACCCCGCAGCATCCAACGAGACTCGTTCCGGGCGGAGCGAAAATCGCAGGACCGAGGTGAAACTGTTGGTGAACAAGGGTATCGTTGGCTCCGGCGCCGGAGGAAACTAGCGGCCCGTTCTTTTTTGATGGTTTCAGTTCACGGTGTGAGGACCGGTTCCAGAAAGGGAATTTCATATATCAGGCTGGAGTGGTACTCAATTTGTGACGGGGACGAAGGGGGAACTATTTGCAGTTCCCTCCAATTCTTGCTCATCGCAACCGACCCATCCGACGGGTGACGGAAAACAACAACTGCGAATGACTAGTGATCAGGAACACAACCATGATCAGACCCGAGGACATTGGATCACTTACAAAGTGTCAGGGGAGCGCGCAGGGCCACCTGAAGCGACTGAATCGGCCTGGCCGACCTGAATTACTAACCTTGGCTAGGAGAGCTGAGCCGAATTCGTTCCGCCGACCTGTCGTGTTTGCATTGTCCTGGTGTGCTCTTGCTCTGCTGGTTGCTTGCCATACGAAAGTTGCGCCAACACCAAATACGGAGCAGTCAAATCAGCAGGCGGCTCCGGGGCCTTCCAACTCGTCACCAGACGAAACGCCGTCGCCCTCGAGGGCTATTGTGTTGCCGCGGAGTTACGCGCGTGACACTGGCGATTTCGATCACATGGTGAAGAGACGGAATATCCGCGCTCTACTCATTATGAATCCCATCGGCTTTTTCTACGACAAAGGCCTGCCACGGGGCGTGATGTACGAGGCTCTGGAAGAGTTCCAAAAGTTCGTCAATACCAAACTGAAAACGCGTACGTTGGCGGTGAAAGTTACATTGGTTCCTATGCGCATCGATCAGGTTGAGTCGGCCCTCACAGAGGGCGTGGGGGACCTCGTCGCCTTCGGAGTTGTCATCACTCCAGAACGTGAACAGCGAGTTGCCTTCTCGTTACCCATCGCGACCGACGTAACACAAATCATCGTAACGGGATCAAGCTTCGGCCCGGTCTCCACCCTAGCGGATCTTGGCGGAAAAACGGTGTACGCCAATCCCCTGACGGCTTATTACCAAAACCTTAAGAAGGCGAACGAGGAACTCCAAAAGGCCGGAAAGACGCCGATTGTTGTCAAGGCAGCAGACCCTAACCTGACAAACGATGATCTCGTTCAGATGGTGAACGCCGGCCTGATTCCCGCGACAGTCACGTCGAAGCAGCGAGCTGATCTTTGGTCGAAAGTGCTCGATCACATCCAACCACGTCCTGAATTGGTGGTCGCCAGTGGTGTCCAACTGGCGTGGGCGATGCGCAAGAGCAACCCGCAATTGAAGCGCGTGGTCGACGACTTTATTGGGTCGCATTCCGTCGGGACATCCTTCGGCAACACGCTGCTTCGTCGCTACCTACAAAACACACAGTGGGTCAAGAACTCAACCTCCGGCGAAGAGCTGAAGAAATTCCAAATCAATCTCGCGACCTTCCAGAAGTACGCCGGAGAATATGGCTTCGATTATCTGATGATCGCGGCCCAAGGCTACCAGGAATCTCTGCTGGACCAGAGCAAGAAGAACTCAAGCGGCGCGGTGGGCATCATGCAGGTGATCCCCAAATACGCAGCAGCTTCGCCCATCAGCATTTCTGACGTCGCAACGACGGATGGCAATATTCACGCGGGCGTGAAGATGTTGCGCAACATCGAAGACACGTATTTCAATGATCCGAAGATCGATGCGTTGAACAAGACCTTGTTCGTCTTTGCCAGTTACAACGCCGGGCCGAACCGCATCGCGAGGCTGCGCAAAAAGACGGCTGATCAGGGCCTTGATCCGAACGTCTGGTTCAACAACGTGGAACTGGTTGCGGCCAAAGACATTGGGCAGGAAACCGTCACCTATGTTGCGAATATCTACAAGTATTACGTCGCTTACAAGCTGGCTCTTGAACAGTTACAGGTCACTCGGAAGGCGAAGGAACTGCCGGCGAATTAGAACGATACGAAAGCCGCCCTCGCATTCAAATCTAGTTACAAGAAAGTGTACGAGATAGGAGACGATGGCGGAATTCGACTTTTTCAGACTCTCAGCTGGCTGCTTCCCTTTGACAGGCAAAACGGCGTGAGAAGAACGGAACGCTTGCCGGACGCTTGTTGGGACCACTTGCTGAAAAACATCATCTGAAAAGGGTACTGTCTGTTTTGGCGCAATTTGGCGCTTGACGGGTCCAACTGCGAATGCGAAGTTGGGCATCTCACGTAGGTGCAAGTCTTCGAAGAACCACAAGTTCCATCATCGCGAGCAACCGTTCTCATTGCCGAGGACATTGCCGCGTGGCGTGTCCGAGTGCGCGAAATACTGTGCAGCCGGCCTGAGTGTCAGATCGTGGGCGAGGCCAGTGACGGCATCGAAACAGTCCAGCGAGTTGCTGAACTGAAACCCGATCTTGTACTCCTTGACATTGGAATGCCTGTCCTGAACGGACTCCAAGCTGCCCCACAAATCCAGTGGGCCCCACCACACTCTAAGATTGTGTTTGTAACTCAGGAAAGTGATGCCGACATAAGGAGAGCAGCCATCGACGCTGGTGCACTCGGATACGTATTGAAATCAAATGCTGCGAGCGAACTCGTGCCGACAATAACCGCCGTACTGCACAACGGTCACACTCTCCGGCAAGCGGATGCGCTTCTTGAGTCCTGAGCTGTTACTTCCTTAAGTGTCGCTAGCGGCTCCTCCGGAATGGCAAATTCCGCAATTCCGCATTGCAAACAGACGAGGACTCTCGGGAAGACGAAAACGATGGGTTTCTTAAGACCATCAAGTCCGGGAAAATGGAGGGCAACTTCGCCATTAAGTTGCTGTACGACAAGGCTTGCACCGCAACTTCTGCACTTCATGACTACCTCACAATTGGTGTTTCAATACCGCATACACGAATCCAAACTTGACCGCAGTGATTGCGATCATCTCTGTTTATTGAAGAGGGAAATCCCCGATTTCAGACCGAGGTCAAGCATCTTGCTTCACCGCACCGCAGTCATGTGCATCGAAATTTGCACGGATTCTCATCAAGAGTTCGCCAACATGCTCTCCGGGTCTTGGCGCGTCACTGAACTCCATTCCGCACAGACTACAACTAGCAACAATCAGGGCACTTGAGATATCGAGATTTTCGAAGTGAAGATAGCGTTCGGCGGTGAGCATAAAACCTTCTCAGGCTTTATCTGCCTTGTATGCAGGTCGTATGCCACGGTGCAAAGACTTTTTCAAAGCTGCCAAGTGCAGACTTGCGTGAAATCACGCTAGAATCCGAGACGGAGGCGCGAACACACCCAATAGTTTTACTAGGCACCATTGCTCAATCCACCTCAATTCGGCTGGGCAAGGTGATTGTGAGGTGAATCCTATCACACGCTTAAGCTATTGAATCGAAATAAGTAAGTATCCTCTCACAATTTTTTTGAGATGGATTTTAGGTCAATCAGATTTTGGCCTGCCGGTTCTGTCGGAGGGTAAGTCATGCCTTCCGACAGTGCGTTGATTCCCATTAGCGTAAGTCAGTGGCTCCGACCCGGAACACACGAAGAGTAACTGCGAGCCCAAAAAATGACGAACAAGAGAGTTCGTACTCAGTGACCACTAAAGAGCGAAAATCTCATTCACCTTTTCTCGCACCTTCTCACTGCGCGATGGCTTCAGATAACGCATCGTCGATTCCATATCGCTGTGGCCCAGCCACTGCTGCACGGTTCG
>Ga0335078_10011472_pt1 | contig 13142 bp, 11 predicted proteins | sample Lox_Sample_32_FD_206711 | JGI IMG/M metagenome (GOLD analysis project Ga0335078, IMG submission 206711) | Soil microbial communities from Loxahatchee National Wildlife Refuge, Florida, United States - Lox_Sample_3.2 | ecosystem: Environmental > Terrestrial > Soil > Wetlands | place: USA... | reverse complement strand
GGCCGGATCGCCCGGGGATCACCCGAGCTGCTCGCGGCGCTGTCCAGCCAGCGGCTGCCGGACGACCAGAAGCGCCGGCTGCTCGACGAGCTGCTCGGCGGCAAGGTGGCGCCGGCTTCGCTGCGGCTGATCGCCGAGGCGGCGGTCCACCCGCGGGGGCGTAGTCTGGAGGCGAACCTGGCGGACTACGCGAGGCTCGTCGCGGCGTGGCGGCAGCGCCTGATCGCCGTCGTGCGGGTCGCGATCACGCTCAGCGACCGCCAGCGGGAGCGGCTCAGGTCGGCACTGTCGGCCATCTACGGGCGTGGCATTCAGCTGAATGTCATCTCCGATCCCCAGGTGGTGGGTGGGATGTCCATCCAGATCGGGGATGAGTTCATCGACGGGACGCTGAGCAGCCGCCTCGTCGCGCTCAGGCGGCGCCTGGCGGCATGAGAACGGGACAAGACGTGCAGACGATCGCTGCTGCCGGGCAACCCCGGAAGCACGGCCGTGCAGAAGGCACCATGACGAAAGAGACTGGACCATGGCGGAGCTGACAATCCGGCCCGACGAGATCCGCGACGCTCTGGCGAGCTTCGTCCAGGCGTATGAGCCGGAGGAAGCCTCCCGGCAGGAGGTCGGCACGGTCACCGACTGCGGCGACGGCATCGCGCACGTCGAGGGGCTGCCGTCGGCGATGGCGAACGAGCTGCTGGAGTTCCCGGGCGGAATCCGCGGCCTCGCGCTCAACCTCGATGTGCGCGACATCGGCGTGGTCATCCTCGGCGACTTCAGCAAGGTCGAGGAGGGCCAGCAGGTGCGGCGCACCGGCGAGGTGCTGTCGGTGCCGGTCGGTGACGGCTTCCTGGGCCGGGTGGTGGACCCGCTCGGTGTCCCGCTGGACGGCAAGGGCGACATCGAGGGCACCGAGCTGCGCGCCCTGGAACTGCAGGCCCCCTCGGTGGTGCAGCGCAGCAAGGTGAACCAGCCGCTGCAGACCGGGATCAAGGCCATCGACGCCATGACCCCGATCGGCCGCGGGCAGCGGGAGCTGATCATCGGCGACCGGCAGACCGGCAAGTCGGCGATCGCCATCGACACGATCATCAACCAGCGGGCGAACTGGGAGTCCGGCGACCCGCAGCGCCAGGTCAAGTGCATCTACGTCGCGGTGGGGCAGAAGGGCTCCACCACGGCGCAGGTCCGCCAGGCGCTCGAGGACGCGGGCGCGATGGAGTACACGGTCATCGTCGCCGCCGCCGCCTCCGACCCGGCCGGGTACAAGTACGTGGCGCCCTACACCGGGTCGGCCATCGGCCAGCACTGGATGTACCAGGGCCAGCACGTGCTGATCGTGTTCGACGACCTGTCCAAGCAGGCCGAGGCGTACCGGGCCATCTCGCTGCTGCTGCGCCGGCCGCCGGGCCGCGAGGCCTATCCGGGCGACGTGTTCTACCTGCACTCGCGCCTGCTGGAGCGGTGCGCCAAGCTGTCCAAGGAGATGGGCGGCGGGTCGCTGACCGGGCTGCCGGTCATCGAGACCAAGGCCAACGACATCTCCGCCTACATCCCGACCAACGTCATCTCCATCACCGACGGGCAGATCTTCCTGGAGACCGACCTGTTCAACGCCGGCGTGCGGCCCGCCATCAACGTCGGCCGGTCGGTGTCCCGGGTGGGCGGCGACGCGCAGATCAAGGCGATGAAGAAGGTCGCGGGCGGTCTCAAGCTGGCCCTGTCCCAGTACCGGGACCTGGAGGCGTTCGCCTCCTTCGCCTCCGACCTGGACGCCGCCTCGCGGGCCCAGCTCGACCGCGGCGCGCGCCTGGTGGAACTGCTCAAGCAGCCGCAGTACGCCCCGTCACCGGTGGAACGCCAGGTGGTCTCGGTGTGGGCGGGCACCAACGGCTTCCTCGACGACGTGCCGATCGAGGACATCAGCCGGTTCGAGGAGGAGTTCCTCGACACGCTGGGCCGCAAGCACGCCGGCATCTACTCCTCGATCAGCGAGACCGGGGAGCTGACCGAGGACACCGCCACGGCGCTCAAGGACGCCATCGAGGACTTCCGCCGCGGCTTCGAGACCACCGGCGGCGGGCTGCTGGTGTCCGATGAGCCGGCCGAGCCGCTCGGCAAGGACGACGTGAACGCGGACAAGGTGACGAAGTACGTCCCGCCGCCCGCGGAGTAGGGCGGGGAAGGGCAGAGCGTGGGAGCACAGCTTCGGGCGGTACGGCAGCGGATCTCGGGAATCCAGTCCATTGCCAAGATCACCCGCGCCCAGGAACTGATCGCGGCGTCGCGGATCATCAGGGCGCAGCAGCGGGTGCGGTCCGCCGCCCCGTACGCCAATGAGCTTCGCCGCGCGGTGGAGGCGGTGGTCAGCCGCTCGGCCAACATCGACCACCCGCTGGTCCGCGAGCCGGCCACCACCGAGCGCGCGGCCGTGCTGATCCTCACCAGCGACCGGGGGTTCTGCGGCGGCTTCAACTCCAACGTGCTGCGGGAAGCGCAGCGGCTGCGGGTGATGCTGGGCCGGGACGGCACGGCGGTGGACACCTTCGTGACCGGCACCAAGGGCATCGTCTGGCACCGCTTCCGGGATCTGGAGGTCGCGGGCCAGTGGAGCGGCTTCTCCGACAACCCGGCCGCCGCTGACGCGGGGGACGTGACGTCCGCGCTGCTGGAGGCGTTCGGCAGGCCGGCCGCCGACGGCGGGGTGGACCAGATCCACCTCGTCCACACCGAGTTCATCTCCATGCTGACGCAGCGTCCGGTGATCCACCGGATCCTCCCGCTCGAGGTGGAGGAGGTGGAGGGCGACCCGCCCACGGGGCCGGTTCCGCTGTATGAGTTCGAGCCGTCGCCGCAGGCCGTCCTGGATGCCCTGCTTCCCTGGTACGTGGAGAACCGGATCTACCACGCGCTGCTGGAGAGTGCCGCCGCCGAGATCGCCGCGCGCCGGCGCGCGATGAAGTCGGCCACCGACAACGCCAACGATCTGCTCGAGCAGTTCACCCTCGAAGCCAACAAGGCCCGCCAGGCCGAGATCACCCAGGAAATCAGCGAGATCGTCGGGGGCGCCAACGCGCTGGCCGAGTCGATCGCAGACAGCGAGTGAGGGTCACGATGACCGCAACCGTAGAGAACACCGCCGACGGCCACCGCGCCGTCCCCGACGGGCAGGTCGCGCGCGTGATCGGCCCGGTGGTGGACGTGGAGTTCGGCACCGAGCAGATGCCCGACATCTACAACGCTTTGCACGTGGACGTGACGCTCGGCGAGAACACCAGGACGCTGACCCTGGAGGTCGAGCAGCATCTCCCGGACAACGTGGTGCGGGCGATCTCCATGCAGCCCACCGACGGGCTGGTCCGTGGCGCCGTGGTCAGCGACACCGGCGGCCCGCTGGAGGTGCCGGTCGGCGACGTGACCAAGGGGCACGTCTTCAACGTGCTCGGCGAGACGCTGGACGTGGCCACCGCGTCGCTGGAGGTATCCGAGCGCTGGCCGATCCACCGCGATCCCCCGCCGTTCGACCAGCTGGAGCCCAGGACCGAGATCCTGGAGGCCGGGGTCGGCGAGCGCACCCGCGAGGGCAACGACCTGTTCATCGAGATGACCGAGTCCAACGTCATCAAGGACACCGCCCTGGTGTTCGGCCAGATGGACGAGCCGCCCGGCACCCGGCTGCGGGTCGGCCTGGCGGCGCTGACCATGGCCGAGTACTTCCGTGACGTGCAGGGCCAGGACGTGCTGCTGTTCATCGACAACATCTTCCGCTTCACCCAGGCGGGCTCGGAGGTGTCCACCTTGCTGGGCCGGATGCCCTCGGCCGTCGGGTACCAGCCCACGCTCGCCGACGAGATGGGCCAGCTGCAGGAGCGGATCACCTCCACCCGGGGCCACTCGATCACCTCCATGCAGGCGATCTACGTCCCGGCCGACGACATCACCGACCCCGCCCCGCACACCACGTTCGCCCACCTGGACGCGACGACGGTGCTGTCCCGGGCGATCACCGAGAAGGGCATCTTCCCGGCGGTCGACCCGCTCGACTCCACCTCCCGCATCCTGGACGCCAACTACGTGGGCCAGGAGCACTACGACGTGGCCCGGGAGGTGCAGCGGATCCTGCAGCGGTACAAGGAACTGCAGGACATCATCGCGCTCCTCGGCATCGACGAGCTGTCCGAAGAGGACCAGGTCACGGTGAAGCGGGCGCGGCGGATCGAGCGGTTCCTGTCCCACCCCATGTTCGTCGCGGAGCAGTTCACCGGCCAGCCGGGCGTGTTCGTGCCGCTCGGTGAGACGATCTCCTCGTTCAAGGCCCTCACCGAGGGCAAGTACGACGCCATCCCGGAGCAGGCGTTCTTCATGTGCGGCGGGATCGAGGACGTCGAGCGCAAGGCGCAGGAGCTGGAGCGGCAGTGAGCATAATGCCCCGGCCGGAAGGGCGGCCGGCGACGTGAGCGTCCGGGTAGAGGTGGTGGCGCCGGACGGTGAGATCTGGTCCGGCACGGCCAGGATGGTGATCGCCAAGACGCTGGACGGCGACATCGGCATCCTCACCGGCCATCCCTCGGTGCTGGGGCTCCTGGCCGACGCCAGCCTGGTCAGGATCCTCGACGTCGAGGACGGCGCGGCGGATGACCGCGCAGAGGTCCGCGCGGCGGTGAGCAGCGGCTTCCTGGCGGTCAACGACGACCGGGTGTCGATCCTGGTGCGCGACGCGGAACTCGGTTCCCAGGTGGCGGTCCCCGCCGCACGGGCCCGGCTGGAGAGCGCGCTCGCCGACGCCGGGCCGTTGCCGCCCGGCGAGCAGGAACCCCTCGAGGTGAGGTACTCCCGCGCCGTGCTGCGGGCCGCTGGCGACCAGTCCTGACGGGCGCAGGCGACCGGGCCGGGGATGAGCGCAGCGATTGCCCTCGACGCGGCCTGGATCTTCGCCGCCTTCCTGGTCATCGTGGTGCTGTGCGCGGCTGGCCTGGCGCTGCGCCGGATGCTGCTGGACCGTGGCGGCGGGACGGTCGAGTGCGGGCTGCGCCGGCCGGGCGGCACCTGGCGGCTGGGCGTCGCCGCCTACGGCGCGGACGAGCTGCGCTGGTACGACGCGGTCGGGGTGCTGCTCACCCCCGAGGAGGTGCTGGCCCGGCGGGACCTGTCGGTCTCGACCCGGCGGGAGGCCTACCCGGCCGAGGCGGCACTGCTCGGGCAGGGGATGGTCGTGGTGTCCTGCAGTGCCGGGGCGGTGCCCGAGACCGTGGAACTGGCCATGGGGGAGGCCGCGCTGACCGGCTTCCTGGCCTGGCTGGAGTCCGCCCCGCCCGGCTCCTACCGCTGAGCCGGCGCCGGCCCGGTGGGCAGCCGTGATCCGTTCGGATCCTGGCCCCCGGGAGGGCCAGCATCCGAACGGATCATGAAACCTGGCGCTCGGCGCCGGGCTGCCAGGGGCTGGTGGGCAGGGTGGCTAGCGCTCGCCGCCGGGCTTCCAGAGGACGTCGCCACGGTCGTCGTTGGCGTGCCGGGCCAGGATGAACAGCAGGTCGGAGAGCCGGTTCAGGTAGCGGGCGGTGGCCGGGTTGACCGTGTCCGGGTGGGCGGCGAGGGCGGCCCACGCGCTGCGCTCGGCCCGGCGCGTCACGGTCCTGGCCGTGTGCAGCAGCGCCGCGCCGGGAGTGCCACCGGGCAGGACGAAGCTGCGCAGCGTGGCCAGGCCCTCGTTGTACTTGTCGCACGCCTGTTCCAGGTCGCCGACGTAGCCCTCGCTGACCCGCAGCGGCGGGTACTTCGGGTTGGGCGTGATCGGGTTGCACAGGTCCGCCCCGACATCGAACAGCTCGTTCTGAACCCGGGTGAGCAGCGCCGCCACGTCCGGGCCGAGCTGCCCGAGCGCGAGCGCGGTGCCGATCGCGCAGTTGGCCTCATCCACGTCCGCGTAGGCCACCAGCCGCGGGTCGTCCTTGCTGACCCGGCTGCCGTCGCCGAGCGCGGTGGTGCCGCTGTCCCCGGTGCGGGTGTAGATCCGGGACAGCACGACAGGCGTGTCGCGGGAGGCCTCACGGTCTGCTGGCATGGACTCACCGTAGCGGGCACGCCCCGATTCCGGGCACAGCGGGCGCCGTATTGCCTGAATCCGCTCGGCCACGGGCAAGGCGATCAATAGCCTGACCTGGGGGTATTCCCATATCCATCACGATGTGACATCGTAGAAATGCGAAGAGTCACAACTGACTCAGCGTAGGGGACCAGACCCTGCCAGCCATCTGCCCGGCGGATCTCGGGGGCCCGCTGGAGTTCGCGGGGGCGGCAGGACGGAGGGGCGGGGCCCCGGCCGCGACGGCCGGGGCCCCGCCCGTGCCCGGCCAGGCGCGGCGCGCTGCGGTGACGGTATGGCACGAACGCCGTCCGCGGGTTATCGTTGCGCTGCTCCTGCCAGATCAGTCACGGCCCGGCCGGGCGGGCCCGGCGAGCCGCCGGGCGCGCGGGTTAGGGTTGTCCCTTACACACGCGTTCTGTGGTCATGAGGTGGCTGTGTACGACTATGTCATCGTCGGTGCCGGTAGCGCCGGTTGCGTCCTGGCCCTGCGCCTTACCGAGAACCCCGCCACGCGCGTGCTGCTGCTGGAGGCGGGCGCCCCCGACGACGCGGAGGAGATCCATATCCCGGCGGCGCTGAACCTGCTGTTCCAGAGCACCTACGACTGGGACTTCCGCACCGTCCCCCAGGAGCGGGCCGGCGGCCGGGTCATCTACTGGCCCCGCGGGCGCATGCTCGGCGGGTCGTCGTCGATGAACGCCATGATCTACATCCGCGGCAACAGGCACGACTACGACACTTGGCGCGACGAGTACGGGTGCAGCGGCTGGGGCTACGCCGACCTGGTGCCCTATTTCCGCCGGGCCGAGAGCAACTCACGCGGCGCCGACGCCTACCACGGCGGGACGGGGCCGCTGTCCGTCTCGGACCTGGCCTTCCAGTCCGCGCTGACCAAGACCTGGGTCGCCGCGGCCAAGGAGAGCGGCCTGGCCGCCAACGATGACTTCAACGGCGCGCAGCAGGACGGGTGCGGCTTCTACCAGGTCACCCAGAAGGACGGCAGGCGCTGCTCCGCCGCGGACGCCTTCCTGCGCCCCGCCCTGACGCGGCCGAACCTGGAGGTGAAGACCGACGCGCGGGCCACCAAGGTGGTCGTCGAGGGCGGGCGGGCCGCCGGGGTGCGGTACCTGGCCCGTGGGGCCGAGGAGACCGCCTACGCCCAGGGCGAGGTCATCCTCTGCGGCGGCGCCATCGGCAGCCCGCACCTGCTCATGCTGTCCGGCATCGGCCCGGCTGACCACCTCCGCGAGGCCGGCATCGGCGTGGTCATGGACAGCCCTGGCGTGGGCGCGAACCTGTCCGATCACCCGACCGTGCCCGCCCTGTGGCGCACCCCGGGCGTGCCCGCCCTGTGGGAGAAGGCGGGCCCGAAGAACCTGATCCGCTGGCGGGTCCGCCACTCCGGCCCGTTCACCTCGAACGTCGCGGAGTCCGGCGGGTTCAGCCGGACCCGGCCGTCCCTGCCCGCCCCGGACCTGCAGTGGCACGCCCTGCCGACCCCGTTCCTGGACGAGGGCCTGGCCGACCCGCACATCCGGGCGTTCACGCTGCTCATCACGCTGGTCGACGTCGGCAGCCGCGGCCGGGTCTGGCTGCGCAGCGCCGACCCGCGGCACAAGCCCGCCATCGACCCGGCGTACCTGTCCGACAGCACCGACATCGCGCCGCTGGTGGAGGGGGTCCGGATGGCGCGCGAGTTCGCCGTGACCGCCCCGCTCGCCAAGGTCTGCACCGAGGAACTCGCGCCGGGCCCGGGCGTGCACACCGACGCGGAGGTGCGCGACTTCATCCGGCGCAGCCTCAGCACGCTGTACCACCCGGTCGGGACCTGCGCCATGGGCGGCGACTCACGGCTCGCCGTCGCCAAGGTCACCAGCGTGGTGGACCCGGAGCTGCGGGTGCGCGGGGTCGAGGGGCTGCGCGTCGTGGACGCCTCGGTCATGCCGGCCGTGCCCCGGGGCAATACCAACGCCCCCACCATCGCCATCGCCGAGCGCGCCGCCGACCTGATCATCGGCCGGGCGCCACTGGAACCGGCCGACCCGGCGCTGGAGGCCGAGCCGATGCCGGCCGAGATGGCCTGACGCAATCCAGGCTCAACGCCCGCTCAACTCGCCGGTGACACGCTCGGCTCAGTGCTGGATGGCGCCGGGGGACGGGCCAGCGCAAGGGGGAGCTGAGGGGCGGGGGGCCCGAAGGGGAGCGGGCCCCCTCAGTTGTGCGCCGCCTCAGCGGTATCGCTTGCCGTGCAGCAGCGTGGTGAGCGACAGCAGCCGGTTCATGTCCTTGTCGCTGCGCGCCAGCGAGGTCAGGTTCACCGGCGGCTTCATCCGCTGCCTGGTGATCGCCTTCGCCCGGGTGAACTCACGCAGCCCGTCCGCACCGTGGATGCGGCCGAAACCGGAGTCGCCGACCCCGCCGAACGGGAGCGCCGGCACGGTCGCGAACGCGATCACCGAGTTGATCGCCGTCATGCCCGCGCGCAGCGCGCGGGCGGCGGCCATGGCCTTCTTCGCGTTCCCGGCGAACACCGCGGAGCCGAGCGCGAACCGGTTCTTGTTCGCCAGCTCGACGCCCTCCTCCAGGCTGGCGACCCTGGTCACGGTGATGGTCGGCCCGAACGTCTCCTCCTGTACCGCCATGCTCTGCTCCGGCACGTCGGCCAGGATCACCGGGTCGACGTAGGGCCGGCGGATGCTCTGCATCCCGCCGAGGACCGCCCGCCCGCCCCGGGCCAGGGCGTCCGCAATGTGGTCCTCCACCACCTCGAGCTGCCCCGGCATGGTCATCGGCCCGTAGGCGGCCTCGCGGTCGTCGCCGGCCCGGGCGTCGGCCATCCGCTCGGTGAGCTTCTCCACGAACGTGTGGTACACCTCGTCCACCACGTACACGCGTTCCACCCCGACGCAGGTCTGCCCGGCGTTGGACACCGCGCCCCACGCGGCGGCGTCGGCGGCCGCGTCGAGGTCCGCGTCGGCGCCGATCAGGAGCGCGTCCTTACCGCCGCACTCGGCGATCATGGGCGTCAGGTTCTGCGCGCACGCGGCCATCACCTTGCGCGCGGTGGCGCTCGACCCGGTGAACGCGATCTTGTTGACGCCGCTCAGCGCCAGCGCCTCCCCGGTGCTGCCCGCCCCGGTGATCAGCTGCAGCACCGGCTGCTCGGGCACGATCTCGGCGAACGAGCTGACCAGCCAGCCGCCGACGGCGGGGGTGAACTCGCTCGGCTTGAACACCACGGCGTTGCCCGCCGCGAGCGCGTAGGCGATCGAGCCCATGGGGGTGAACACCGGGTAGTTCCACGGGCCGATCACGCCGATCACGCCGAGCGGCACGTACTCCAGGTACGCGGCCTGGTTCAGCGCGGTGAGCCCGCTGCGCACCCGGTGGGCGGCCAGCACCCGGCGTGCGTTGCGGGCCGCCCAGTCGAGGTGCACGATCGCCAGGACGATCTCCAGCTTCGCGTCATCGAGCGGCTTGCCGGTCTCGGTGTGCACGAGTTCCGCGAGGCGCCCGATGTATCGGGTCAGGTGCGATTTCCAGGCCAGCAGCCGGGTCTGGCGTTCCTTCCAGTCCAGGCCGGCCCACCAGGCCGCGGCGGTGGCCGCCCGCTCGACCGCCGCGTTCACCTCGGCCTGGCCGAACACCGGGAAGGTGGCGATCACCTCGGAGTTCGCCGGGTTCACCGAGTCGAAGGTCTCCGGTGCGCTGGTCTGTCCTGCCTGCAGCGTGTCCATCGGTCCTCACCATTGCCCGGGCCGCCATGCGCCGCCTGTTACGCGCTAGTAAATCATCGCCGGCCGCCCCCCTGAATCCCGGCGGGAGCCGCGGATTCAAGGGGGCAGCAGGCCGGTCACTGTGATCCGGACCGCTTCGGCAGGGCCTTGAGCCCGTCATAGGTGACCCCGGAACTGGTCCACGGTGGCGGTGACCTCGGCCGCGGTGTCGGCGTTGGCGAAGAACTCCTCCGGCGGCGAGCCGAGGAACGCGAAACTGCCGCCGGTGACCGGGGTGGCCTGGTTCGGCTGGTACTGCGTCATCGAGAGGACGCCGCTCGGCCCCTGCGGCCCGGTCGCTCCGGTGGCTCCGGTGGCTCCCTTGGCCCCGGCCGGTCCCTGGGGGCCGGCCGTGCCGGTGGCGCCCTTCGGCCCGGTGGGCCCGGCCGGTCCCTGTGGCCCGGTGGCGCCCTTGGGCCCGGCTGGTCCCTGGGCGCCCACGGTTACCTTGCTGTAGTTGGCAGCGCAGTTGCCGCTGGCGTTCTCCAGCGCCAGCTTCCCGGTGGAGTCGGCGCAGGCCTGGTAACCGCTGCTGCTGGACGCCTCGGCCCAGCCCACGTCGGTGATCGTCGCGATGGGCGCACCCGCCGCGACCACGGCGAGCGCCCGCGGCAGGGGCATGCGAGATAGCCCGAACATGTCATCTCCTCCTCGTTCGACTGCCCACGGCGGCCCCGCTGGTGACGACCGGGGTTCTCCCCCGCGTTCGTCAAGTGAGCAGGTCAGCCGGGGTGTCTGATGCGCTGAACACTAGGAACCGGCGCTGGGTGCGGTCGCCCTGCCTGCGGGTGAACCCTGCTCCTGGCGGTCACTCCTGAGGACTGCGCCGCCACCAACCGTGATGGTGCCGGGGTTGACCGGCCCAGTGCTTCCCGCCCTGGACCGGAACTGACGCCGCACCGGCCAGTCAGGTGCGCTGCCTGAGGTCAGCCGGGCGGCAGCCGCGCCCGGCGGGTACCGGATGGCGTGGCAGCGCAGCGAACGTGAACCATGCGGGCCGCCGTGCGGGAATCTGGTTGACTGGGCCGCGATGCAACCCGATCACAGGCCGCCACCTGGACGGCCGTATGTGCTGCTGAGCTGCGCGATATCGGTCGACGGCTACCTGGACGCGCCCGGGCCGGAGCGGCTGGTCCTGTCCGGGGACGCCGACCTCGACCGGGTGGATTCCGAGCGCGCCCAGTCGGACGCGATCCTGGTCGGGGCCGGCACGATCCGCCGGGACGACCCCCGGCTGCTGATCCGCGCCCCGGAGCGCCGCGCCGCCAGGGCCGCGGCCGGGCTCGCCGAGCATCCGGCCGGGGTGACCCTCACCGCCAGCGGCGATCTCGACCCGGGCGCCCGGTTCTTCACCCTCGCCGCGGGCGCGGACCGGCTGGTCTACTGCCCCGCCCCGCTCGTGCCGGGCCTGCGGGCCAGGCTGGCCGGGCGGGCCCGGGTGATCGCCATTCCGCCGCCGGGGCTGCCGGCCGTCCTGGCCGACCTGTACCGCCGCGGCATGCGCCGCCTGCTGGTGGAGGGCGGGGCGCGGCTGAGCCGTGAGTTCCTGGCGGCGGGGCTGGTGGACGAGCTGGAACTGGCGGTCGCGCCGTTCTTCGTCGGTGCCGCGACGGCGCCACGGTTCGCCGGGCCCGCGCTGTATCCGCATGGGCCCCGGCGCCCGATGCGCCTGGCGGATGTACGCCGGCTGGACGAGATCGTTCTGCTGCGATACCTGCTGGAGGCGAACGAGCAGGACGCGAACGGCGGGGACGCGGCGCAGCGAGTGGGCGCCGCCCCGGACGGGCCGGCGCCGGGGCCGCCGGGCGCGGGTGCCGAGGCGACCGCGGCGGACCGGGCGTGGCTGGCGCGGGCGGTCGAGGAGTCACGGCGCTGCCCGCCGTCGCGGACGGCGTTCTGCGTGGGCGCGATCATCGTGGCGGCCGACGGCACGCTGCTGGCCGCCGGCTACTCGCGCGAGGCGAGCCCGCACGACCACGCGGAGGAGACGGCCCTGGCCAAGCTGGACCTGGCGGACCCCCGGCTGGCCGGGGCCACCCTCTACAGCTCACTGGAACCGTGCCGGTCCCGCGCCTCCCGGCCCCGGCCGTGCGCGGAACTGGTGCTCGCGGCGGGCCTGCGCCGGGTGGTGATCGCGTGGCTGGAGCCGCCGGTGTTCGCGCCGGGGGGAGGGGCCGCGCTGCTGCGCGAGGCGGGGATCACTGTGGTGGAGGTGCCCGGCCTGGCCGCGCGGGCCCGGGCCGTCAACGCCGCCGTGCTCGGCGGGTAGCGGTGCCGCACGGGGCCATAGCCCGGGCGGACGCGTAGTTCACGGGCCTCATCCGACGGCCGGGCCTGCCATATGGCTGGGGTAGGCCCGGCCGCCGCGGGTAGCGTGCGGAGCATGTCGTGGTCGAAATACGGAGAGTTCCTGGCCTTCGCCGCGGTGCTCATCGTGATCCCCGGGCCTGATTTTGCCGTGGTCACCAAGAACACCCTGGCCGGAGGGCGTCGGCGGGGGAGATGGACGGCGGTGGGCGTCTCCAGCTCCAACCTGGTTCAGGGCACGGCCGCCGCGTTCGGCCTCAGCGCGCTCATCGTCCGGGTACAGCCGGTGTTCGAGGCGATCAAGTGGGCCGGTGTCGCATACCTGGCCTACCTGGGGGTCCAGGCACTCCGGTCGGCGCGCCGGGGCGCCTGCCCCCCGCTGGCTGGCGACGAGGGCGCCGGCCCGGCACGGAACGCAGCCGGATGGCGGCAGGGCTTCATCTCCAACATCACCAACCCGAAGGTGCTGGTTTTCTACCTGGCCGTGCTGCCGCAGTTCCTCAGCCCGGGCGCGGATCTGGGCTGGCTGCTCGTGCTGGCCTGGAGCCATGCGGTCCTCGGCCTGGCCTACCTGCTCGTGCTCATCACCGGACTGCACAGCGCGCGGCGCCTGCTGACGCGCCGCCAGGTCCGCCGCGTCCTGGACGCCACCACCGGCGCCGTGCTGCTGGGTTTCGGTGCCAGGCTCGCCACCGAGCACGTGTAGCGGCCGGCCGGTTGCCCGGTCGAACGGGCACGGTGGCCGCCCGGCCATGGCGCTGAGTCAGCTGCTCAGAGCTTGCCGCGGTTTCGCGAGCCCAGGATGATCTGGGTCACCAGATAGCTGCTCAGGCCCAGCTTGCGGGCTATCTCGCCGGGCCGCATCCCCTGCTCGTTGTAGAGGAGGGCGAGCCTGCGCTGCTTGTCGCTCCACGGCGGGCGGTGCGCCGTGCGCGCCGCCGGCCCGGATGGCCTGGCGGACCGGCGGCGCGGGCGCG
>Ga0335078_10011470_pt1 | contig 13143 bp, 8 predicted proteins | sample Lox_Sample_32_FD_206711 | JGI IMG/M metagenome (GOLD analysis project Ga0335078, IMG submission 206711) | Soil microbial communities from Loxahatchee National Wildlife Refuge, Florida, United States - Lox_Sample_3.2 | ecosystem: Environmental > Terrestrial > Soil > Wetlands | place: USA: Florida... | reverse complement strand
GCTTCGACCTCGACGCCGCGGCCAACCAACCCCTGCGCGCCGCACCGGCTCCTTTGACGATTGTGCAACCCCGCCCCGGGTTCCATATCGAAGACGGCGAGGTGCGGTGGCAAAAATGGCATTTCCGCTACACGCTGCATCCGCGCGAGGGCTTGGTGCTCTACACGGTCGGCTATGAAGACGGCGGCCGGGTGCGGCCGATTCTGTATCGCGGGTCGCTCTCTGAAATGGTAGTGCCGTACGGCGATCCCTCGGGCGCCTGGTTTTTCCGCAATAGCTTCGATGCCGGTGAACTCGGCTTGGGAGTCAACGCGAGCACGCTGCGGCCGGGCATCGATTGCCCCACCAATTGTTTCGTCTACGACGCCGTCATAGCAGATGGCGGCGGGGTCCCCCGGACACTTCCGGGCGCCGTGGCGCTATACGAGCGGGATGCTGGCATCGCTTGGAAACACGGCGACGACGCGCGCCGCGCTCGCGACCTGGTCCTTTCTTACAGCTCCGAAGTGGGCAACTACGACTACGGGTTCGACTGGATCTTCCACCAGGATGGCGCGCTCGAAATGCGCGTGGCGCTCACTGGCATTATGGCGGTGAAGGGTGTTGCGGATGGCGCGCACGACGCCTACAGCCATATGGTGGCGCGCAATATTGCCGCTCCGCACCACCAGCACTTTTTCACCTTCCGGCTCGACATGGACGTGGACGGCGCGGCCAACCGCGTGGTGGAACTGAACAGCGCTCCGGAGCCAAAGGGCCCCAAGAATCCCTACGGCGGTGCATTCACCATGACCCAGACGCCGTTGCGTACGGAGCGGGACGCCGAACGCAATTTGAACCTGGCCACCAGCCGGCGATGGATCATCGAGAACCCCAACACGAAAAACGCGCTCGGCCAACCCACCGGCTATGCGCTCTTACCGGGGGAAAACGCCGAGCCCTTCGCAGCCGCGGATTCCTGGGTCCGCAAGCGCGCCGGATTCCTCAATGCGCATGTCTGGGTGACGCCCTACCGGCCCGAGGAGATGTACGCGGGCGGCGACTATCCCAACCAGAGTCACGGCGGCGACGGCCTCGCCAAGTGGGCTTCCGCCAATCGCTCGATTGATAATCAGGACGTAGTGCTGTGGTACACGATGGGAGTCACGCACAATCCGCGCCCCGAGGATTGGCCGGTGATGCCCGTGCACGCGGCCGGTTTTCGCCTGGAGCCGTGGGGATTTTTTGCGAAGAATCCCGCGCTGGACCTGCCGTAAGCGTAGCGACGCAGCACGTGGAGATCAATGAATTTCTTCGGAGTGGCTCTCCGGCAATTGATAAGCGTTGCCGTCGAATCGGCACAGGCCGGTTGAAATCGTAACCGCGCTCTTCACGGACATGTCGTCTGCGAGGGCGCCATCCGGTGCCGCTTCGTAGCCATCAGCTCTGGGCCGAAAAATCCAAAAACGGACTCCATGTGCGCCCCTGAGTTTTCCGCTGCCAATCACCACCAAATGCCTTTCCTCTGGGCCAGCCAGTGTGAACTTCAGATGTAAGGGACCACGATGCTGGCAATTTGTCCCGGGAAACTCGCTCCTCTAATAGCCCCTGAACTTCAGAATCTTTCGCTAGAATGGCCGCAACTGCCACCGGAATCCGGGCCGGTCTCCGTACTTTCGTATCTTCAGCACTAAAATTCAATTGCTCCTTTTGCAAGGACCGCGACGAGTGTCTTTCCGTCGCGGCAAGTATCCAGACTCCCGCAACCGCCACACCGATCCCTCAGCAGGGTCTCATGCCGGCCACGAGGCGTCTCCCAGACCCTCTTCCACCAAGCGTTGCTCTTTCTTGCAGTCTAGGTTGCGGCCGGTTTTCGACCGCACCGTGAAGTTTTTCTTGCGACAAATCCGGCGTTCGATCTGCTGTTCCAATCAACGAAGCGTCGACGCCGGATACGCGTCGCCGTCAAACCGGCAGTGCTCTACGGAAACGGCGACCCGAGTCGCCGAAATCAGTTCTATGTCACGGTAGCCCTTCGTCCGGCTAACGTCGACTACAAGGTCGTGTGCGGGAGTGCCATCCAGAATCACGTCATAACCGTCGTCTCTAGGCCGGAAAATCCAGAACATGACTGCGTTCGTGCCCCGGATTTGGCCGACTCCCATCACGATCAGGTCCCTTTCCTCTGGGCCGGCCAAGTGAAATTCAGACGCTTGAAACCACTTTTCTGGCAGTTGCTCCAGGTCGCTTCGGAGGAGGAGAAACATCCCCCCGACATAGAGATCCTTGGCCAGCAGGGCGGCGACCGCCGGTGGAAGCCGAACGGGCCGCTTTACTTTCGCGTCTTCCGCGCTGAAATGCCTCTGCTCGCTCTCCGGGCGCAGCGGCTGATTTTCCTGCGCAGCCAGCATCGAGACTCCGGCGAATCCGACAGCCGCCAAACTGATTCGCCTTCTAATCGCGCCCATCGGATCACCATTCTACCAACCGAAGAATTCCGAGAAGACCCGGCCGGCGGCACAAAGGGTGGCTTGGCCTCGGTACGGCAGTGATTTCCCATCCCCGGAAACCCGCCGGCAGCGGGGAACGGGTACAATCGGCTTTGTGTACCGCCTGCTTTGCTTTCTCTTGATTTCCATGTCTGCGGTTGCCGCCGAAATCACGATCGACCATGTCTCCGTCGCCGGGCGTGACGTCAAGGCGATGCAAGCGAAGCTGGAAGCCATGGGAATTCCCTCCGAGTACGGCGGGCCGCACAAGAACCATGCCACCGAAATGGCGATGACCAGTTTTCCGGACGGTTCGTATCTGGAGTTAATCGCCATACAGCCCCACGCCGACCCGGCGGCAGTGGACGCGCATGTGTGGTCGAAGAAATTGAAGGAAGACGGCGGACCGTGCGCGTGGGCAGCGCGTTCTCAAGACATGGCAGCGGAATTGAGGCGGCTCGAAGCTGCGGGAGTCAAAGTCTCGGCGCCCGATCGGGCGGGGCGCGAGCGGCCGGACGGAACGCGGCTGGATTGGGAGACGGCGCAGGTCGGCACCGAACCGAATGGCACCTTTTTCCCGTTTCTGATTCACGATTTCACGCCCCGCGCGGCCCGCGCTTTCCCTACCGGAAAGCCGCTCGTCAAGAATCTAAGTGGCGTCTTGCGCGTGGTGATCGCGGTGCGCAATCTGGATGAGGCCACCCAGCGCTACCGCGCCGCCTACCACCTCACCGAGCCCATTCGGCAGGTGGACGAAAGTTTCGGCGCGCATCTGGCGTTAGTGGGCAATACTCCCGTGGTTCTGGCGGCGCCGCTCAATGCCCAATCCTGGCTGAACGAGCGCATCGACCGGTTCGGAGAGGGCCCTTGCGCTTTCGTGCTGGGCGCGAAACCGTCCGCGCACTACCGCACCGCGTCGAAGACTCGCTGGTTCGGTTCGGATATTTCCTGGTTCGATGCCAATGCGCTGGGGTGGCGCTTGGGATTACAGAGCGTTCCATAGAAAGTTCAACTCGCATGAAAAAACTTGCTGTCTGCCTGCTGTTAATTTTCGAAATGTGCGCGGCCAGAGGCGCCGACTTCACTATTCCCGTAGAGTCGTACAAACTCGCCAACGGCTTGCGCGTGATTCTCTCCAAAGACAACGCGGTTCCCGTGGTTTCCGTGTACATGATCTACGACGTGGGCTCCCGTGCTGAAGAAAAAGGGCACACGGGTTTCGCGCACCTGTTCGAACACATGATGTTCGAAGGCTCGAAGAACGTGGCCAAAGGAATGCACTTCGCCACCGTGGAGTCGAACGGCGGGACCATGAACGGTTCTACGCACCCCGATTTCACGGACTATTTCGAGATTCTTCCCTCCAACAAGCTGGCCACCGCTCTCTGGCTGGAGTCGGATCGCATGCGCAGCCTGGCCATCAACGAGGAGAACCTCAAGAACCAAAAGGAGGCCGTCAAACAGGAGCGCCGGCTGAGTTTCGACAATCAGCCTTACGCCACGGCTATTGTCGATGTCTGGCCAACGCTGATGTACCGCAACTGGCAGAGCTCCCACTCGCTGATCGGCTCGTTCGAAGACCTCAATTCATCGAGCGTAGAGGATGTTTCCAAATTCTTTAAGACCTACTATGCGCCTAACAATGCCGCCCTGGTGCTGGTGGGCGATTTCCAAATCCCGGACGCCAAAAAACTGGTCGAGACCTATTTCGGCGATATCCCCTCGCAGCCGCAGCCCAAGCGGCCCGACCTCTCGGAACCTGCCGACTTCCAGGCGCGCACGGACCATTACAAAGACCCCCTGGCGCGCGTGCCGGGATTAGTGCTCGGGTACCCTGGGCCGAAACGCCGCTCGCCGGATTATTACGCGCTGAACATGATTGACGCAATTTTGACTGGGGGCGATAGCGCGCGCTTCCGTCTCGACCTGGTGAAAGGCAAGAAATCCGTGATTCAGTACGAAGCGAATCTGGGCTGGCCATTTGCCAGCGCGTTGGATTATCGCGATCCTGAACCGTACGCCATCTTTATCTTGTACAACCCCATGTTCACGGCTAGCCAGATGATCGACCAGGTACAGGATGAAATTGCGAAACTCCAAAATGAGCCGATCGATTCCAAGGAGCTCGAGCGTGTGAAGACAACCATGCGAGCCGCGCGAATCAAAGATCTCCAAAGTTCCATCAGCCGGGCGCGCGCCCTGGCGCAGTACGCGCTGGCCGATGGCATGCCGGAACTCATCAACACGGAGCTCGATGCCATGCTGGCCGTGACACCCGCGCAAATCCAGGCGGCGGCGAAGAATTATCTCACACCGGAACGACGGGCCGTGCTGGAGATTACACCTGCTCCGCCTGGCGGCTCGGGCGGGCCGCAGAAGGAGGACCAGTGATGATGCGCAGATGCTTGCTGGTTCTTGCGATTGCAGTGCTGCAGTTGGCCGCGCAAACCGTGGATCGCACCAAGCCGCCGCAGACGCCGCCGATTCCTTCCTACAAGTTGCCGCCGGTCTTCGAGACCAAACTCCCGAATGGCCTGGGGATCGTGCTGGTGGAGGACGCCCGTTTTCCGCTGGTGACGGTCCGCCTGAATTTCCGGGCGGGAACCAAGTTCGATCCGCCCGACCGGCCGGGACTCGCGGAAGCGGTGGCCACGCTGCTCAACGAAGGCACCAAAACGCGGACGTCGCGGCAGATCTCCGAAGAAACGGACGCCATGGGAGGGTCGTTGAACGCCGGCACGGGCCCCGATTCGCTTACGATCTCGGGCAGTGCCGTATCCGAAAGCCTCTCGCGACTGCTCACGCTGCTGGCGGATGTGACCCTGAACGCTACTTTTCCGCAAGAAGAGGTGGAGCTCTACAAGCAGAATCTCGTGCAGAAACTGCGCGCCGCGCGGGCCCAGCCGGATTTTCTGGCCGCGGAAAGACTGTCGCAGGCCATTTACGGATCCGGCCCGTATGCACACATCGCGCCGACTGTAGAGTCGGCCGGCAAGCTGGATCCAAAGGTGCTCGCAGGGTTCCGCGACACGTACTTGGTGCCCAATAATGCCACGTTGCTGGTGATGGGGAAATTACCGGCCCGCGCCGACCTGATCAAAACGGTGACCCAGCTATTTGGTTCTTGGCCACAACGGCAGCTTCCGCCGGCACCGGACATGACGGTGCCGGCCCCGCGCCGCCAGATCGTGCTGGTGGATCGGCCGGGATCGGTACAGGCTGATATTCACGTCGGACGCGCCGCCCCCACGCGCCTCAGCTCCGAATACTTTCCCCTGATGGTCGGGAATAGCGTGCTGGGCAACGGCGCGAATTCGCGCATGTTTCGCGTGATCCGCGAAAAAGAGGGCTTCGCCTATGACGCGCATTCGGAATACAGCACCAAGCGCGATGCCGCCGACCTGGCAGCCGTTACCGAAGTGCGCAACGAGGTGATCGAGCCGGCCCTGCGAGCCGTGTTCACCGAGCTTGAGAACATGGCCGATGCTCCGGTTCCGGCTGACGAGCTCGCCAACACCAAGAATTTCCTCTCGGGCATCTATCTGCTCCGGCTCGAAACACAGGACGGTTTGGCCAACCAGTTAAACACCATCCAGACGCTGGGCTTGCCGAATAATTACCTGGAAACGTACACGACGCGCGTTCGCTCGGTAGAGCCGGACCAGATCCAGGCTGTCGCCAAAAAGTACATCGCACCGGATCAGGATGCCGTGATCATCGTGGGAGACGCGTCGAAGATCGGGGACGCGGTAAAGAAGTTCGGCGAAGTGACGGTGGTCAAGGCGGAGTGAGCGCCGCGATCGGATCGCGTAGGACACTGCTAGTGCTTGCCGCCGGGCGCGGCGCTTAACGGTTCCCCACACGGTTCCCCTTGGTTAGTACCGCTCCGCAGCAAACTCCGCGCTTCCTGCCGTATAATCGATTAGGGTACTTCCCCGCCAGAGGGATTCTATTCGGTGTCGACATTAGAGGTCTCCCCGCTTGCGCCCTCTAAGAGCGCAAACGGCCAGCCAAAAACCAACGATTTCAGCCTTCAAATAGCGACGGTGAACGGATCGGGCAGCCAGACTGCCAACAACGTTCTCATGCGCACGATTTTTCAAATGGGCATTCCGGTGTCGGGGAAGAATATGTTTCCTTCGAACATCGCCGGGCTGCCCACCTGGTTCACCATTCGCGCCAGCCATCAAGGCTATGTCGGGCGCCGCAAGGAAGTCGATTTCCTGGTGGCCATGAATCCCGAGACGGCGCGCGAGGATGTGCTGAACCTCGAACCGGGCGCTGCCGTGGTCTACGACGAGCCGCTCCAACTACGCACGCTGCGCGACGACCTGCACTTCTACCCGGTGCCGTTCGACAAGCTGGTGGCGCCGGTTTGCCCCGAAGCCAAATTGCGCAAACTGGTGCGCAACATGATCTACGACGGCGTGGTGGCGTGGCTGCTCTCGCTCGAGATGCCGGAGCTGCGCAAGGCGCTAGTCAAGCAGTTCGGCAAGCGCAAAGCCAAAGCCGCCGATTTGAACTGGGGAGCCGCGCAGGCCGGATACGATTGGGCCGCGCAGACGCTCACTAAGACCGATCCCTATCGCGCCGAGCGGATGAACGGGACCGCCGGCAAAGTGATCGTCGATGGCAACGCCGCCTGCGCCTTGGGAGCGATGTTCGCCGGCGTGACGGTCGTCACGTGGTATCCCATCACGCCCTCTTCGTCGCTGGTCGAGTCGCTGATCGGCTATGCCAAGCGCTACCGGCACGATCCCGAAACCGGCAAGGCCACTTACGCGATCGTACAGGCCGAGGATGAGCTGGCATCGATCGGCATGGCGCTCAGCGCCGGCTGGGCGGGAGCGCGCGCCATGACGGCCACGGCCGGTCCCGGCATTTCGCTGATGTCGGAGTTCATCGGTTTGGGCTATTACGCGGAGTTGCCGGCGGTGATCTTCGATATCGAGCGCGTCGGCCCCTCGACGGGCTTGCCCACGCGCACGGCGCAAGGCGACATTCTCAAGAACGCCATCCTTTCGCACGGCGACACGCACCATCCCATGTTCTTTCCCTCTTCGCCGGAAGAATGTTTTTCCATGAGCATCGAGGCGTTCGAATTCGCCGAGCAGTTTCAGACCCCGGTATTCGTGATGAGCGACCTCGATCTGGGCATGAACCTGTGGATGGCCGATCCGTTCCCGTATCCCACCAAGCCGATACGGCGCGGCAAGGTGCTCAGCGCGGAGGATCTCGACAAGCTTGGCAGCTTTGCTCGCTATAAGGACGTGGATGGCGATGGTGTTGGCTACCGCACCTTGCCCGGGACGAAGCACACTGCCGCCGCTTACTTCACGCGCGGCAGCGGCCACAACGAGAAGGCGCAGTACACCGAGCGGGAAGACGATTACATCCACAACATGGAGCGGCTGGCGCACAAGTTCGAGACCATGCGGAAGCACGTACCCGCACCGGTTGTAAGGATCAACGAGCGCGCCAAAATCGGCTTCGTTGCCGTGGGCACTTCCGACTATGCCGTCCGCGAAAGCTGCGACCAGCTTCGCGACGAATACGATATCGAAGCCAGTTACCTGCGGCTGCTGGCCTATCCGTTCACGGCAGAGCTTACCGATTTTATCCGGCGGCACGACCGTATTTATGTGGTGGACCAAAACCGCGATGCCCAACTGCTGGCAGTGATGCGCTTGGAGTTTGAACCGGAACTGATCGCGAAATTGCGCAGCGTGCGCTATTTCGGCGGCCTGCCGCTGGATGCGCGTACGGTCACCGATGAAGTGGTCAAACAGGAGAGGAAATGAGCACGACGATTACGCCCGCGTCGAAGAAGGTCAACCGGATCGGGCTGGACGTACTGAACTACAAGGGGAGCAAGACCACGCTTTGCGCGGGCTGCGGTCACAACGCGATCTCCGAGCGCATTGTGGAATGTTTCTACGAGCTGGGCATCGAGCCATGGAGCGTCGCCAAGTTCTCGGGCATCGGCTGCTCGTCGAAGTCGCCGGCGTATTTTCTGGGACAGTCCCACGGGTTTAACAGCGTTCACGGGCGCATGCCCGCGGTGGCCACGGGCGCGATGCTCGCCAATCGCAGCTTGTTGGGCTTGGGCGTCACGGGCGACGGCGACACGGCTTCCATCGGAATCGGTCAGTTCATGCACATGGTGCGGCGCAACGTGCCGCTGATTTACGTCATCGAGGATAACGGCGTATATGGGTTGACCAAGGGCCAGTTCTCGGCGACTGCCGATGTCGGGTCGACTCTGAAGACCGGCACACCCAATCAACTGCCTCCGTTCGACTGCTGCGCCCTGGCGCTCAAGTGGGGCGCTACCTTCGTGGCCCGCTCCTTCAGCGGCGACAAGAAACAGTTGCAGAGCCTGCTGAAGGCGGCGATCGCGCACAACGGTCTGTCCGTGATCGACGTGGTCTCGCCGTGCGTCACCTTCAATGACCATGACGGTTCTACCAAAAGCTATGCGTACGTCAAGGATCACGAAGAAGCGCTCCACGAGCTCGATTTTGTGCCGTTCTTCGAGGACATCTCGGTCGAGATCCAGGAGGGCGAGGTGCGGGATGTTGCGTTACACGACGGTTCGCACCTGAGGATCCGCAAACTGGATCGCGACTTTGATCCCACCAACCGCCTGGCCGCGCTGTCCGCGCTCGAAGAGGCGGAGGCGAAGGGCGAGGTCCTGACCGGTGTGCTGTACGTGAACACCAATAAGCCGAGCTTCATAGAACTACTAAACCTGGTGGACCAACCGTTGGCGAATCTTCCGGAAAACGTAGTCCGTCCGTCTCAAGCGGCCCTCGACGAAATTATGGAGGAACTCCGATAAGCGAGTCCTCCATTTCTTAGGCGTGTACGCAGCGCTTTTGGGTTGATTTGGGTATAACCAAATGTTAATATCTACACGGTCTGTCATCCTCCGAGACAGATTGCAGTAGACTTCCAAGCCCTGCGCTCCTTAGCACAGGGCTTTTTTTATGTCGCTAATCCCGGCGGCAAGTGCGCGTCATAGTCGTCAGAGGGAGAAAAGCCAGGTCCCTCTAACGGACTGATAGGATGGAAGCGCAAGTGGCATCGCCCATGGAAGCGGCCCCCTCACCTGTGGCGGACCTGGAGCGGATCTTTCGCGAAAACCACGCTGCCGTGTTTCGCGCCGCCTACCGCATCACAGGAAACGCCAGCGACGCCGAGGACGTGCTGCAAAGCGTCTTCTTGCGCATGATGAAACGCGATGCGGCGGCTGATCCGGTGGACAATATGTCGAGTTTTTTGCACAAGGCCGCGGTGAATGCGGCGCTCGATCTGGTTCGAGCCCGCCACCACGTGCGGCAGGTGCCGCTCGATGAACTGGAACCGGTGTTGGCCGAGTCGGCGCACCAGCGGCCTGATCGCCTGCAAACCTCGGGCGAAATCCGCGAATGGCTGCGAGGCGCCCTGGCCCGTCTCAATCCGCGGATCGCGCAGATGTTCATTCTGCGGTTTTTCGAGGGGAAGGACAATCCCGAGATCGCGCGCCTGTTGAACACGACGCCGGGCACCGTCGCGGTAACCCTATCGCGCACGCGGGACCGTCTGGAGAAAGAATATCGATCGTATGTGGGAGGCGTGGCGTGAACTCTGACAATCCACAATTCGACCTCGCCCTGGAACAAGCTACGTCGGAGATTCGCGGTGAAGAGGTCCCCGACGCGGTGGTGGAAGCCGCCGCGGAGAGGGTTTGGGCGCGAATCTCCCAAGGGGCCGCCGAGCCGCCGGAACGGATTCGCACCTGTGCCGATTTCCAGGCGCTTCTCCCAGACTTTCGCGCCGGGCGTTTGCCGGAAGCGCGCGCCCTGTTGGTCCAGGATCATCTGCACGAATGTGTGACTTGCCGCAACGTGGCGCAGGGCAAGGTGGTGCCGATATTGCGGACTCGCCCTCGGTCGAATCACGCGGTGCGCTGGGCCCTGGCCGCGGGAGTCATGGCCGCGGGCGGCCTGGTGATTTGGCTTTCCATCAATCCCTTCGGCGGCGGCCCCGGACGCGCCATCGTCCAATCCGTGAACGGAACGCTCTTTGAAGTGTCGCCGGCCGGCCTGCGCGTAATGGCGGCGGGGGAGGTGCTGCAGGACGCCGTCGAAATCCGCACCGCGCGCGACTCCGATGCCACCGTAAAACTGGCGGACGGCTCACTGGTGGAGCTGCGGGAACGCGCCGATCTTTCGGCCGACCGCTCGGGCGCCGATCTTACGGTCCACCTGGATCACGGCAGCATCATCGTGCAGGCAGCCAAGCGGCGGTCCGGCCACCTGTACGTCGCCACGGCCGATTGCCGCGTCGCCGTGACCGGTACGGTTTTCAGCGTCAGCAGCGGCATTCCGGGCTCGCGCGTCTCGGTGGTGGAAGGCGAAGTCCACCTGATGCACGACAACCAGGAGCAGGTCCTGCATCCCGGCGAGCAAGCCTCCACCGGCGATCGTCTCGAAGCCGTGACGGTGCGGCAGGATCTCGCATGGAGCCGCAACGCGGGTCTGCAGCGCCAGTTGGCGGTGTTGCGCAGCAACCTCGATCGGCTGCCGATGCCGCAGGTGCGCTACTCCAGCCGCCTGGCAGGGTCGCTGCCCGCCTCCACCGTCTTCTTCGCGAGCATTCCCAACCTGGCGCAATATCTGGCCGCGGCTGAGGGCGTGTTTCGCCGGCAGGCCGCCGATAGCCCGGAACTTCGCGCTTGGCTCTCCGGTCCGGGTTCCGGCACGCAGGCGGTGCTCGACAAGTTGCGGGCGGCCAATGAATATCTAGGCGACGAGATCGTCATCTTTGGCACGCCGGAGACGGCGGGGCCGGTGTTCCTTGCAGAAACCAAGCGCGAGGGTTTCCCGGAATTTCTGAAGAAGTCTGGCGTGCCCCTGGCAGTAGAAACGCGCTCGGGGCTGGTGCTGTTCGGCCCGCGCAAGGAAGCGCTCGCTGTCGCGCTCGATTCCGGCTTCCAGAAGACTCCGTTTTATGCCCACATCGCCGAGGCCTATTCGCAAGGCGCCGGCATCCTGCTCTCGGCCGACCTGTCGCATCTGGGATCGCAGGGAGGTCCGGAAGGCATTCGCTACCTGATCGCCGAACAAAAAGAGATCGACCACCACATGCAAACGCGCGCTGCCGTCACATTTGACGGGCCGCGGACCGGAGTAGCCGCCTGGCTCGCGCCGCCGTCGCCCATGGGGGCGCTGGATTATGTGTCGGGCGATGCCAGCTTTGTCGCCGCGTTTGCGGTAACCAGCCCGGCCGCCATTCTCGACCACCAGCCGGAAGTCACCGTGCCGCAGCCCGAGTTCGGCCTTCTCAAGGAAGCCGCATCGACGCTGGGTGGCGAGTTCGCTCTGGCTCTCGATGGTCCGGCCTTCCCGGTGCCATCGTGGAAACTAGTGGCGGAGGTTTACGACCCCGCCCGGTTCCAAGCCGCGCTCGGCAAGTTCGTGGCCGAGTATAGCCGCGAAGCTGTGGCCCGTGGCGGAAAGCCGCCCGTGACTGGCCAGGAGACGATCGACGGCCGCACCTATTACACGCTTGCCGGCGCGGATACCGGCCCGCTGACCGAAGCGCATTACACGTTCGCCAGCGGTTACCTGATCGCAGCGCCCACTCGCGCGCTGCTCGCTCGTGCGCTCGAAATCAAAGCCAACGGAACCGGTATTGTCCACTCTCCTGTGTTCGCGGGCATGCTTCCGCGCGACCCACACACGGACTTTTCGGCCGTGGTGTTCCAGAACCTGGGCACAACGCTCGCGCCGCTGGCAGGCTTGCTACCTCAGCAGGCCGCCCAGAGCATTGGAAATCTAAAGCCGTCTCTGATCGCCGCCTACGCCGATTCCGGCAGCATCGCCCTGGCCAGCACCGGGGATTTGCTGGGGATGAAACTCAACACGTTCCTGAGCGGCAGCCTCTCCGGCATGGCGGGCAATGCGATGCCTTTCCCGCACTTCGGGGGAACAAACCGGGAGAAAGTTCCGTCTCGGTGAATGATGGACCCAGTCATTGAACTGGACGGACTCGAAGTCTGCTTCGGCGGCCGGCCGATTCTCAAGAAGCTCAAAGCTTCTTTGACGGGCCGCTCGATCGGCCTCCTGGGTCCCAACGGCGCCGGAAAATCCACGCTGCTCAACACGCTGCTGGGTTTTCACAAACCCACGGCAGGAACCGCTCGTGTCTTCGGCCACGACATCCGCACCGATGCCCGCCGCGTGCGCGGGCTCATCGGCTATATGCCGGAGAACGATTCCTTCATTGCCCCGATGAGCGGCGTGCGCTTTGTGCGGCTCATGGCGGAATTGTCGGGTTTGCCCAAAGAGCAGGCGCTCGAACGCGCGCATGAGGCTTTTTTCTACGTCGGGCTAGGCGAGGTCCGCTACCGCGCGTTGGGAACGTACTCGCTCGGCATGAAGCAATCGGCCAAGCTGGCGCAGGCCATCGCGCACGGGCCGCGCCTGCTGTTTCTCGACGAGCCGACCAATGGCCTCGACCCGCCGGCGCGCGCCCGCATGATCCAACTCATCCAGGAAATTCGCGACCGCGGCGACCTATCGTTGATCCTCTCCTCGCATCTGCTGCGCGACGTGGAGGAGTGCTGCGACCAGGTGCTCATCTTGAAAGAGGGCAACATCGCGGCCTATTGCAACCTGGAAGAAGAGCG
>Ga0335078_10011467_pt1 | contig 13144 bp, 14 predicted proteins | sample Lox_Sample_32_FD_206711 | JGI IMG/M metagenome (GOLD analysis project Ga0335078, IMG submission 206711) | Soil microbial communities from Loxahatchee National Wildlife Refuge, Florida, United States - Lox_Sample_3.2 | ecosystem: Environmental > Terrestrial > Soil > Wetlands | place: USA... | reverse complement strand
GAGACCCGCGGGGCGCAGCAGTAGCCCAAGGGGCGATCTCTCGTGGCAGACAACGAGGCGCTAGCGCAGGCTGTCCAACTGGCGAACGCGGCGGTGGCGAGGGTCTCTCCTCAGGCCGCTTGGAGGGAAAGGGCGAACGCAGAACTCGAGAAGGTGGTCCGCCTCTTCTCCTCGAAGGAGCTGCCTGACCTGTGCGCGAAGGCCCTCATCTCGGCACCTGAGAAACCATCCTCGAAGTGGTCGTTCGGCAACCAACTCCTCATGCTCCTGGCCGGAACTTCCGACGCGAGGGGCTTCCGGCAGTGGACCGAGGTAGGCAGATGGGTCGCCCGGGACAAGAAGGCGATATGGATCCTCGGGCCGGTGAGGAAGAAGGTGAAGCAGGAGCCTCCGGAGGAAGACGGCGAAGACGTCAAGGACGTCCTCATCGGCTTCAAGACTATCCCCGTATTCAGGTACGAGGACACCTGCGGCCAGGAGCTCCCGGTTTACGAGCCGAGGAGCCCTCCTCCCCTCCTGGACGTCGCGGAGAGGTTCGGCATGAAGGTCCAGTACGCGCGACTGGCCCCCGGCATGTATGGAGCCACCGACCACACAAGCAAGACCATCGTCCTTGCCTCTGAAGACTGGGACGTCTTCTTCCACGAGCTCGGGCACGCGGTCCACCGCACCTTCGAGCCCAAGAGCGGCCACGGTCAGGAGTCGGAGGCCGAGACCATAGCGCAGCTCGTGGCGGCCACCCTCGCCAGGGTCTACGGCAGGCCCGCGGACGGCTTCAGCTGGAGCTACATCTCCATGTACGCCCAGTCAAACAGCCCGCAGATGGTCGGGAGGCTCTGCATGCGGGTCCTCGACAGGACGAAGAGGGTACTCGACCTCATCTACCCGGCGCCGGCCGCGTAGAACCTCAGGCCCGAATTGGCAGCGCCTCGCGAAGACGAGGCCTGCCTCCCTCCACTTTCGTTGCGGATATTATTCACTCCTCTCTCAAATTATTTTTTGGACCGTTTCGCAGGCGCTCCCCTCCCCTGACTCCATCTGCCATGCCGGCCACCTGACGCAGGGAAGCCAAACAAGGACGCGTCCGGACGGCTCTGGCAAGTTGATTGGACATCAGGCCCTCGCGTCCGGCGCTCTTGCAAAGAGTCGGGTGGCTTCAGCGCGCGTTGCATCGCGGGTGACGGTCTCCGTCGGCTTGGGCATGAAGTACGGGAGCACGACCATCGCGATTCCCGAAACGAGGAGAATTACGCCAGACCACAGCGAGATCTCGTAGGGCCCATAGATCGCCCAGAGTTCGGACGACGAACATCCGTTGGCTGGACAATTCACCACCGTGGTGTTTAGACCATAGACGCCGCAGACAATCAGGAACGCACCTGCAGCAATTAGCCACGTGCCGATCCTTCGCAAACTCTCTGGGTTCAATCGGGAGATTGTGGGGACTCTTGCTATTCAAAGCTCCGTTCTTTCGGCAGCCGCCTCACCCGACCCGCAGACGCCCAGTTCAGACAGCCCACGATGCGACAAAGCTCGCGTCCTTCCTGTCAAGGCCCTGGACATGATTAAATGACCAGTCGCCCATAATCGGAATCAGATGAATCGTGGGGGAGTCATCGGGGCAATCCTCTTGGGGCTCTTTGCATTTCTCTTCCTTGTCCCTGTGGTCCATGTCGCACCGAGAGGAACCTTCCGCTGTCCGGCCGACGGGTGCGCTTTCCCAGATTATGCTTCGGTCACCTACCGGGCTTTCAAAATAGGCCGCGTGTGGGTGGAGCACTTCACCCTCATCCCGATGAAGCACTACTACTATACCGTGATTCTCTGAGCTGGTCGTTCTCATCCCTCCTTCCGCGCAGACCGCGATGCAGCCAGTCGGACAAAAGTTCTAATCGAGCGCCCTATCACAAAAGGCAAGCAACCATGAGCAGCCAACCTCCAGGCGCATCCACCAGAGTTGCGGTGGCTATACTTGTGGCAGCATTGATCGTTGCCGCCGCGATTCTCGCCGCCTCGTATGGGGATATCGCCGTCACGAAGACCACGACCGTTACCACAAGCGTAACAGTGTCGACTACCGGCACGGCCGCGACGAGTGCCACCAGCACGATTGCCAGTAGCTCACAGATCGCGTCAACTAGCTCCAGTCTCAACTACACCTATGACAGCGACATCAACTCGTCGAACATCTGTCAGTATTCCAACGCGACTGCCACGAGCATCGTATCCAACATCGAAAATTATCCGACGTTCAAATTCTTGGAAGGGAACCACACATACGCTCTCGATGGCTATGGCTGTCAAACTGCGCCCAATCGCTTTCCAGAGGTCACGTTTCTTTACTATGATACTGCGCATCCTGTACATTACCAGTGCCAAAACGTCACCATGACGACATACCCAGAATATCAGATAGGGGTCGACCTACAAGTGACAGCGACGGGATACGATTTGACGCAATCAACTTTCACTCTCGATGCCCTTCCAAGCTACGGAGGTTGTCCCGCCTTTGGCTAAAGGGACAAACGTCAACCCCGGTAGCGTTGTCGAACTGATGAGATCCGTCCATCCATCTGATGTACAAGAAGAGCACAGGGATGCCTTGCGGTTCATCCGCGCTTATGACAGGAACTGGCAAAACTGATGAAGGATCCCAAGGTGAAGGCAATACTCGGGGAGTCCGGAGAGCGCAAAATCATCATACACAGGCAGCACAGCATGATGCAGCTCTTTAGCTTCCGGCTTACACCTGACGAGCGGTACGAGAGCGCTCGCGAGCCGACCCTGCATTTCCACGACAGGAAGGGCGACCTACCCGTGGGTCCCGAGATACCAGACGGTTGCGAGTACTGCCTGGCAAAGATTGGCGAGTTTCGGGGAGCTCTAGTCTTTCGCTACTGATTGAGATTTGAACGCTAATCACAAAAGGTTTATCTAGTTAGGCTATCCGCATAAGCGTTCGAATATGAGAACGCGTATCCCGCTCTCGGTTTCGATACTTGCGCTCCTTGCGGAAAGCGCCAGCCCCCTCTCACTGGCTGATCTCTATTCTGCCTTGGGTGGAGTGAGCAAGTCCGCAATCCTAAGGTGGCTGCAGTCCCTGGTCGAGGAGGATGTGATAGTCAGGATTAAGGACACCAACATGTACGCCCTCATCGACAAGGCGGGATACAGCGCATCCAGCGACATCGTTAACCTCTTCTCTCTCAAGGCGATGGCAAGCGCCAGCTCAAGGGGGCTCACTGCCACACTGTACAGCGACAAGATGGAGGAGAAGGTGCCGGCGGACGCATTCCAGAAGGCGACGGTCGAGTTCGTGGACAAGGTTGTGAACGCAATTTACCCCCAAATCAAGTCCGTCGAGGCAGCCGCAAAGACGGCTGAGGTGGAAAAGCTTGTCGGAACGAAGTTCAGCATTGTCGTCAACTTCAATGGAACCCAATTCGTGAGCACGGAGGATGAGGGCCTCAAGGACCTGACAAAGGTCGCCGTGAATCTGCTCTCAAGGTACGGGCCCATGAGCGTCGAGGAAATGGCCAAGGAACTCAAGCTGAGCTCCGTCGAGGCGTACCAGGCGGTCTATCCTCTACTTGTGGCGGGCCTTGCTGATCGGGAGGGAGACGGAAGAATCAAACTGCTGATTAAGGTGGTCGATGAGAAATGATGAGCATCAAGCCCTTTGTGCTAGCTACGCTCCCTGCATATCTTCTGGTTGCCGGAATGCTTGGCATCGCAGTGGGCGTGTATGAGCTGTCTCTAGCGATCTTCGGCCCATTCCCCGAAGGAAATCCCGGCCCCGGAGGGCTCGTTTTCTTCACCCTCTTTTCGCTTGGAGTCGTGGCGGAATGCCTGATCTTTTCAAGGCTCAACAGGAGATACAGACTTCACGATACCAGGGTCGAGCTTCCCCGGAACTGGAGATCCGTCATACTCGACACAATCTCATGGTCGAGCAAGCATCCCTCATCCGAGCCTTTGTTCGTCATCGGAATGGTCGGAGTCCTTTGCGCCATCTCAGAAGCTGTCATCTATGGCCTGACGGCTTTGCATACGCCTGCGCCAATCCTTTGGATTCTGGGACTTGCTGGGCTCTTCGTGGTCTTTTTCTTGGGTATGACCTGCCAGGTACTCATCAACAGCACGATTCACCCAGTCGGTGGAGTGTCGGCGGAGGAATTCGCGGAGATCTACGAAAAAGCGCTGCCCAAGCTCAGGCACAGCGATATCGAGCTCCTAAAGAAGCGCGTGACCTTCGTGCCCTCGCCCAAGGCATTTAGGATTGGGATGTACTTATTCGGGGTGGCGCTCCTAGCCCTTCCGATCGCCATGGCAGAATCCTACATGCACCAGATGTACCTTGCCTTGCCGATAAGTTACATTGGAGGGGCCGCTGCAGTAATCGGGATCGCGCTGATGGGCTTCCCGATATCAGGCAAGAAGGTCTCCGAGCTGTCGAGGAGATTGCAGGGGACGACCGAGGAGAATGGCGCAGATTAGGTTCCATTCACGATAGAATTGCGCTTGTTATTGATGCCCTGTGCCTTTCCTGTCAGCGCATGAACATCCGTTTCTTGATAAGGCCCTCATAAAAGAGAGGATTTTCCTGGGGGTACCTCCAAGACTGAGCGTTCAATCCGGACTGGCAGACAGCATGGATGAAGTGAGGAGATACTCACCGTCTGCCTCTGGGAGCCAATTTGTGGAACGATTAACGGCTTACCCGGGCATGCCACGTTTTGCACTCTTCACCAGTTTCTCGACAAACTCCAGTCTGGTTACGCGCAGGTACATGATGATTGATGCGGCAAGTGCGACATCAGCGCTTATCGCCAAGCCAGCCGACACCCACCACCCCAGAGGGTGAAACAGAGAGATCAACAATGGAACCATTGATCCAAGGCCCAAGACCATTATGCCTTTGCCCATCGAAGTCGTCACGAGCGAAGCGAGGAAGATAGCCAACACGGGTGACTTGACCCCTGATGTAATTCTCCTTTTTCCCGTCAGGAACAGGGCCACATCACCTGGTATGGTATGGACTATCTCTCCAGTCCTCTCAATAGCGGCGAGCTGGAATAGCGTCATAAGTGCTATCCAGGTAACTCCACCATAGACTATGATTGTCACTGGAGTCCAGACCAAAAGCGGGTTGGTCACAATCGTAATCGCTACAAAATATGCTACCGTAGCGAGGAATCCTGAAGGTGCGCTACTAATCAAACTGAAGCTGGTCTTGTAGTCTAGGGTCGACCTAAAGTCTCGTATCGATCTGCGAATGAAGACCCAAGCGAGTCCCAATCCGATAAAGACGAAAATGTCAGAGAATACGCCAAGAGCTGATCTGATACCTGCGGCCTGTGGGAGGAGCAACAAGACCAGCGTGACAGCTGTGAAGTTTCCAACGAAGAATGCGCCCCAGCCCCGCATCCTATCTATAGCAGTTCTCTCGCTGTATCCTGTGCCGTTTCTGTATGAGACCCAAATAGGGAACAGGTAGCCCGCAAACAGAAAGGTGGATGCCACATCAAAGCCAGTGACGGTCGGCGCGAAGGCCCAAATTAGGGAGAAGGCACTGAGAGGAATCGGCAGCATCTGAGCGAAGACCGCGTCAATGCCTGGAATACTTCCTCTGTTCATCATGTTCTTCATTATTCCGATATGCCTAAAATATTTAAGGGTATGTTTCGATTTTCAACGATAGCTTAGGGGCTTACCGCAAGACGCCGCAAACCAAGGCAGTTGTTGGACTCGTTGTGGCGGTAGCAATTCTTGCTGTTTGCCACGACTGGGGGCATAGAGTTCTTGGAATATCTGATTTAGGAGATGATATCAGACTGCCTTTTCCCTTTCAAGAAATGGATAGAAGGAGACGACTGGCTGCCTGTTTATGTCATTTATCCCGACGGTCCATAAACCCCAGTACCATTTTGTCTCCTGAAATCGAGGCTGGCCCACTCCTAAATTCTTAAATGACAAACCCCCGACCAAGATTCCAATGTACTGTTCGCCTTGGAAGGCCGCTGGGATATTCATCCTGGGCTGCGCAGAGGAGGGGGTAAAGGGCTATTCCAAAGATCTCGCCAAGCAGCCTGAACCAAAGCTCCAGCTCCAGATTCTTGCAGGCCTGGGACAGGTCGGAGCCAAGTGGGCAAGCCACTACATCCAGAGCAACCTATGCGAATCCGAACCGCCTTCAAGCAGGTACACCGCAGTGAGAACCGGCCCGCGATATACCGCCGTCTCTAAGAAACGGTGTACGGCCCTTGACAGGGCAGCGACTAGATCAGCCTCAGAGTCAGGCTTCTCCCCAGTCAATTAGCCAAGCCCGAAAAAGGAGGGAGAGAGGCGGGCTTAAGCTACCCGACCTCTGCTGTGTCTGTATATTATTTCCAAAAATGCCATAACCAATCTCATCGCCTCCATTGAGAAGTATTCAAAGGAGGGCGACATAGTTCTTGACCCATTCTGCGGCAGCGCGTCACGATTGGCGAGGCGCTCAAGGCAGAGCGAAGCGCAATCGGAATTGGCCTTGACCCGATGGCGTGCTTCATACATGGTTGCCCATTATGAATTTCAAATACTTGCATGATAAATATTGTCAGGTCGGCTCGTGACGTGTGGCTGCCGTCGGCCTGATGCAAGGCAAATGCGACGTTTCTAAGAACGGATTCCCCAACGAGTCCATTCACTCCTCACTTTGCTACGATCAGGATTTTGGATTCTTCTAAGTCATAGGGCCTCAAGGCAACATATGGACTTCCTTCACTTCAAGCCAGATAGTGGGCGTCAGCACGTTCCAGACAGGCCGGATATCCAAGTCATTTTGGCTGACCGTTCGATTCAAGTTGCCAAACGGCGACGAATACGAGTTGAAGTACAGGACGTCAACCGTCGGAGCGAACGAGGACGCAGTCAAATGGCTCGACTACGCCTCCAGGAAGGATAGAGCCACTGACGAGATAATTCTCCTCATGAAGACGAGAGAGAAAGTTCCTTTCGGGGAGGTCTGTACAGTGCTGGCCAGGCGAGGACTGCCCGCGAGCGAGGCTGAAGCGAGAAAGGTGCTCGAGTACGGAATATCCGGCAAGAAATAGATGGCGTGCTTGACGGTTCGCAGTTCGTGAGCAGGTCCGCGCTGCAGAGGGAACAAGTGCGGTATGAGATCGTTTCGAACTTCGATTTCAGTAACTCTGGGGCGATCTCTTTCAAATGTCGAAGCTGCGGCAAGTCTCTCCCCTTAGACAAGAAGCAAGAGTCGGTGAAGTGTGAGTACTGTGGGACGCCCTACGCGCTGCCGAAGTAATTGCTCGACATGATCTAACTAAGCGCTTTGGTTGCTGAGATGCCTTAACGTAGATTGACCGGGAAAGGACAAGCGGGGTTCGTTCGCCATTCCCTATGTAATCACCCTTCCTATTGCTACCTGGCGCCGAAGTGGGGGCACCAAGAGCGGTCGCGAGGTGTGGGAAACCACAAAAGCGGGAGTGGGACAGCGCAAGAGAATTGGCGAGTAAGCGTGACCAAGAAGTAGCGAGTGTCATGCGACCAATCGCAGGATTAGCTAGTTTCCTTCTCGCGACCTATGTCGTGGCGGAGCTTCTATCGCTAGCCGGAGAAGCCACAGGGAATGTCACGGGGGGAAGCCTCCCTCTTGTAACTATCGGCAAGACGGTGATTTCGGCCAATGTTCTGGGGCTAATCTCGCTGGTTACCGGGGTCGGGCTTTGCACTCTGGCGCTCTTCGGGAGGAGGAAAGTGAAGGCCATCCGGGGATGGATAATCCTGTTAGCATTGCTCGTCACCTTCTTGGTGATACACTCGGCCGCCAGGGTATCCGGCGGGGAGATGACAATGCCTTCGACGTTTCAGCTAGGGGGCATGGCAATAGCCTTCTTCGGATTCTGGCTTGGATTTGGAGGCAATCAAGGAGAGACTGAAATGCAATCGTACATCATCTTCGCCGCGCTGACAATCCTCTACTGGATGATGGACCTCTCAGCGATGCCAATTGTCATTGGTTCAGGTGCCCCCTCCACGGTCTTCGCAGGCGGCGGGATTTTTGACAGCGACTTCGTCTGGCCGTTTAGCGCCACACTTGCGTACAACGTCGCGATAAGAGTCGTAAGGCGCAGTGTTTGGGCCTAAGACTCCTCAAGCTCGGCATGAAGGAATCAGCTCTCATCTCGCGAAGCAGGGCAGGACGTGTGACTTGAGAAGGAAAGACGGCGACAACCACTCGACGCCAGCCTACCCTAACGATTCCGTACCAAATTTCCCTTAAGAATGACGACAGGTGACTGCAAGGGGGCGTGGGCCTCCAGGTCAAGGCGAAGCAGCAAATTGAGAATCTCCTGGTCAAGACAGTCGAAGAGAAACTTGTGAACTACAGCCCCGAAACAGAGGCAATGCCATTCCACTATCGGCTACTGGGCCGGGACAGATACGTCATGTTCTCGTTCGTCCAATCCATGAACACGACCTTCGGAGCCTCCCTGTGGGAGCAAATCGCAGTCACTCTCGCAAAATCTGCGGGGTACGAGGCGTCTCAGCATTACAAACTGATGGGAGAAATCGACAGTAAGACCGATGCTTCGATAGAGCTTCTACACCGCGCCCTGCGAGCGGGCACTGCGACGGTCAGCAGGGCGAAGGAAATCGAGCTAATTGCTGGGTCAATCCTTCCTGGAGCCTCGAACAAAGACCCAGACATGACAGTCGACCTCTTCGTCAAGATTGGGAAGCAGGAGAACTACTTTGATATCACATCGGCCAAGCCAAACATGAAGGAATTTGCCGCCCTCAAGCTGAAGCTTCTCAGGTGGACCGGCCTTCGACTGAGCCAAGACAAGAAGGCGGACGTCTGGAGTAGACTAGCGATTCCCTACAACCCATACCATCCAAAGCCCTACGAGAGATGGACGCTGAAGGGCCTATACGACCTCAACGCCGGGGAAATACTCATCGCCGAGAAGTTTTGGAATTTTGTGGCCGGCGCCGACGTATTCCAGGACTTGCTTGATACCTTTGAAAGAGCAGGAAAGATCCTCAGGCCAAAGCTAGACGCAAAATTCAAGGAATTCTCGAACACGAACGGACGGATTCAGATGGGCCTAACGTAGAAGATACTCTCGGAATAGGGCCGCTTGTCTCTCTCGGTCCGATCTTCCACAGGCCTGTGGAAGGTGTTAACCAATTCCAGGCCGGATTTCTCTAGGATCTCGGGGTACAGCTCCAGTTTGTCGTTCGCAACGATGAACCACTTGGAGCTATCTGGAATGAACTTGCCCATGTTGCTCAGGACCCCGCTGATTCCTTCGACGTAGGCCCTCTGCGCCTTGACGCCCTTGCCCTTGGATTTGGGCCCAACCTCTGACTCGTCTCTGCGCTTAATCCCAAACAAGTCGTAGGCATACCTATGCTGCTCGTGATAGTCTATCTGACCGACGTACGGAGGTGAGGTAAAGATTCCAGCAACCTCATGCTTTGTAAGCCAGCCCTTGGGGAGGGACTCATTAATATCAATCAATCTCGAGTCTCCTTCTATCACAAACGAGTCGACAGGCTTTCTGAGCTTGGCGAAGTTCTCTATCCTTGCGACCGTATCCACACTGTAATACTTGAGACGCGGGATGATTGTCGTGACTGGTTTGCAAATCTTGTTGTGCTTATGGCAATAGTACGGCCCCCTGACCGGCTTGGTGGGGTGGGCGAGCTCGAAGTGAGTCGTTAGCCTGCATGAGCGGATAGTCCTGCTGAGGATGACCTTGAGAAGGTCCTGGTAGTGATAGTTGCCGATGAGGCTCTTGTAGTAGAACATCTCGGCTAGGCTTTGGTCTGCGAACCAGGTTTTGAGGTAGTCGGTGGCATCAATCTCGACGGTCTCGACGGTGAAAAGGGCTGCCTGCTCCTCATCGAAGGTTCTTCGACTGAATCCAACCGTCTTCTGCATGCAATCGAGAACCTCGCGTTCGAGGAGGGGAAGGTCGTACCGAGCCAGCTTCGCGCGCGCAATCATGGTGTTGAACTCTGAGATGTCGATGCCTATCGCATTGATGCCCATCTCAGCGGCCTGGACGAGAGTGGTCCCTGAGCCACAAAACGGATCGATGACAGTCTGTCCTGGCTCAAAGTACTTGGCTAGGAAGTATTCGACAAGTTGAGGGATGAACTTCCCCAGATATGGATGAAGCCTGTGCACGTGCTTTGTCCTGTCCCTTTCGGCGACATCCAGGAATCCAAGGGAGACGTCTGTAATCGAGAGCTGAGACATTCTTTTCTGGATTCGCTCGTTCCAGCGCTGGAAGTAGTCAAGAAGCTCGGTTCGCGAGACTCTCATTTCTCCGTTGAGAGACTTCTTAGCGAGCTCGCCGTGACGATTGTACCTTTTCAGTCGGCCGTACTGGATGAGGTAAGTGATGTTGCTTGGAGTCTTGCCGACGAGCTCTGCCGCTTCTTTTATCGTCAACAGGTCGTCTTCGTTCACGCGCCAGGTCTGAGCCTCCTGCTGCCCTTCACCCGGCGCCGGCGGGCTCTTCATCGAATAATCCGCGAGCGAATCGGGCATATTTAAGCCGGAATTTCAGAGCGGATTTTAATTTAGGCGCCAATGCCTGACAGGCACCCCACCAGCTACTTCTTGGAACTGAGCCACCAATCGAGATAGCCGGTTTGCTCGCGCAGCTTATTCAGGGCATGCTCTTCAGGAGGCCTCATCTCGAGGCTTTTCCTGGGCGACGAAGTACTGTAGGAAGGGCACGAAGCTACTCAACCACGTCATCGCCGATGTCCACAAACTCGGCGAGCAGTTTTGGAATACCCTCCAGAAGGGTTTAGTATTGGTAAAAACGCAAGTTTTTAGGATTCAGTAAACATGTTTGCCAACACGAAGGCACATGCTCAGGGAACGCTCCTGGAGCGCACTAAGGAGGAGAGAGTGACTTGCAATCAGTACTAACAGACAAAGACGGCAAGCAAGTTCGTAGTCTGACGGCAAGAGCGTCGCAGGTCAAAGACCCGAAAGTAGCGCGGGAAGCAGCCTTCAAGGCCTGGAGAACGATGCGCGACCAGAAGAGGACCAAAATCGCTGCGGGAACCATTTCTCTTCTCGAGTTCAAAGGCACGTCTGTGATGCTACCTCCAGGAGTCGCTTCGGGAACCTATGTCTTGCACCCGCCACTGATCAAGGCCTCGAAGCTCACCTACGTCGACAAGGGAGGCGTGGGCAAGGAGCTCTCTGACGGCTGGGTCGTGAATTTCGCCATAGGCTGCATAATGGGGTGCAAGTTCTGCTACGTCGACTCGATCCACAAGAAGTTCGGATTCAGGAGGGCGGGCAACATCGTCTACAACGACTGGGGCAACTACTTCTCCGTCCCCGAGAACCTCGACGAAGTAATCGAGGAGACCGACTGGGCCAAGTGGAAGGGCTTAGAGGTGATGATGTCGAGCACCCACGACGCATACCTGGCCCAGTTGAACAAGTCGGCGAGGTCCATCCTCGAGCACGCTCTACCCGCCGGCGTGAAGTTCTGCATCCAGACAAGGTCTCCCCTCGTGGAGAAAGACTTCGACCTGATCGCCGAGTATCGGGACCAGGTGAGGCTGCAGGTGTCGATAGCAACCTACGACGACACGCTGTCCCGTCTCGTCGAGACCCGAGTAGTGCCCCCGAGGAGAAGGATGGAGACTCTGAGGAAGGCCAAGGAACGGGGGTTGAGAACGGGCGTAATTCTTGCGCCGATATTTCCGGCGGTCAGGGTGAGGCCTGACGTGAGGGCGGACTTGGAGGCCATGATTGACGACCTTGCCCCGATAAAGCCCGACCACATCTACGGGGAGTCGGTCCACATCAGGGGCATCAACCTCGCGTACGTCGAGAACGCCCTGGGCGAGAAGGTGGAGTTGCGGGGCTTCGACTGGACTGCCGAGAAGATGTTCCACGACATCCTGACGGCTCACGGCCTCAAGGGCCGCTGGTGGGTCGAGCACTAGGAACTAGAGGAGCGGTTTCTGCCGCCCTTTCACGACATCCATCACTGCTCTGATGCCGTCACCGTCGAACCGTTCGAGGTTTGTCTTCAAGGCCTTGAACCCGGCTGCCCATGGCGATCCGGTCCAGCTCTCACGAGTGTACCCGAGAAGATGGTAGACCATCTTGTTTCCAGTCTCGCAGATGCCGATTGTCTCCCCCAGGGGTCTTCCTAGGACATCCTTGACCCCTTTCTCATAGATTGCTTCGACTTTTTCCCCCGCGTTAATCCTAGTTAGAATCTCGTCCGCGTTAGCGCCAAAGAAGTCCTGGAAGATAGGGACGTCACCCACCATCCCTCCTTTAATACGTCCAGCCACCCTATTGGCGCCAGTGGTCACGTTGAGCATGAAGTCGATGCTCTTGAAGGCCTTGGTCAACGCCTCTGCTGTGGTCCACTTTGCTTCCATCCCCTGGGGGTCGATGAAAGCAAGGACGATGGGCTTCTTGTATTTCTCTTTGAGAAATTTGATAATCCCAGCGGTCATAGAATTTGAGTCGCCGTTGAAGACAACGAACTTGTCATTTGGCAAGTATGTCGACAGCCGCTCACTGAGCGCGTTGGAGCGCCGCTTGTCGATTTCAACGAAGACGGAAAAGTCGAATGGAAAGGCTGTACTCGTTGCCGCAACGGGGGATCCGGCGACATAATCGTCGGTCCCCTCAATCCTAACAAGCCCAGGCCCAGCGAAGAGGTCAAGGTATACTGCCGCGTCGTAACCCCTGGCCTTGGCGCTCTCACCCGTCGCAATCTTCGCGAACATGCCAGCGTAGTAATAGACCCCGATTATCTTCAAGACAGTGTGCGGGCCATACGAGATTGTCTCTCTCCCGTCGCCAGCGAAAGGCTTAGCGAGTTCATTCAGGGCGGACACGTATTTCTTCAGCCACTCCTCCGGAGTCTGCTTGGCTGGCAACGGGCATGATGCGCCAAACGGCGCAATTTAAGCTCCCCAACTTGCGAAATAGACAACTGTGAATTCGGTCGAGGTGCATTCGAGAGCTTCCCCGACTAACCACTTGAAATTCGGAGAAGCATTGTGCCAAAGGGATAAGCTTCAATCTTGCAGCTTGGACTTTACCCCTACGAGGTCGTCTACCAGACACGTCCGGGTC
>Ga0335078_10011463_pt1 | contig 13148 bp, 12 predicted proteins | sample Lox_Sample_32_FD_206711 | JGI IMG/M metagenome (GOLD analysis project Ga0335078, IMG submission 206711) | Soil microbial communities from Loxahatchee National Wildlife Refuge, Florida, United States - Lox_Sample_3.2 | ecosystem: Environmental > Terrestrial > Soil > Wetlands | place: USA... | reverse complement strand
GACGCCGTATAAGACCTTCTTGCGATACGCCGGAGGCGTCGCCCAAGGGTCGGAGGTTCTCTTTGGCGGCATTGCCGTCGGAAGGGTAACGGCCGTTCGCGCCTGGGACCAGGATCCCACGCGGATCGAAATCTCGCTCGAGGTGAAAGAAGGTACACCCTTGAATGAGAAATCCGTGGCGCGGCTAGGCTCGGTCAGTCTGATGAGCAGCCCAGCAATCTCGATCACCACCGGTGCGCAGGATGCTCGACGGCTAAGGCCGGGGCAAGCGATCGTTTCACAGGAATCCGTGAGCATTGATGAGATGACACGTAAGCTCTCCGGAATTACCGACAACGCGGCGGAACTAATTACTCAGGTGCAAGGGGAATTGAAAGAAATCAGCGGGCAGGCCCGCACACTCCTGGCGAACTTAAACGAAGCCACGGGGCCAACAAATCGGAGACAGATCACCGAGATCCTACAAGAAGTTAATTCTTTGGTAGCTCAGCAGTCCCCTAAGCTCGACCGGATAACAGACCAGGTGCTACTGGTAAGCCGGGACGCGGATTCCGTTGTAAAGAAGATCGGTCCGCTTGTAGACCACACTGATGCGACGGTCGCCAACGTGAATTCAACGATCGATCAACTGCGTGATCCCATCCGACAAGACCTCGCACAATTGCAATCCACAATGGAGCAAGCGAAGAGCTTAATGGCCAGCGTTCAGACCGTAGTGCGAGGGAACGATGACAACCTCCACGAAACCATAGAGGATCTCCGCGTGGCAACGGAGAACCTCGATCAACTGACCGACCAAGTGAAGCAGCGTCCATGGAGCCTGGTAAGAATCCGCCAGCCGAAGGATCGCAAAGTGCCTCAATAAACTACCGCTCGCAAACCGCCGCTCACCGATGCGGCCGGTTGCAGCGCATCAACATGTTTATGTACTGAAGGAAGCCTGGATCGTGAGCAAATTCTGCCGCGACCCCCCCCCATTCTCGTTGGAAGAGCGGACCGTGTAAAGTATTCCTGATCTCACGCTCCCAAAGCCTCCACATACTGCTTGAAATGTATCCACCCTTCTGAAGGTAATACACGTCGGCTATGAACTGCAGAGTGTACAACGTGCAGTCGGTCAATTCCTGGCTGGAAGGTGGTAGTGGTTGAGAGGGATTACGGTTCGCAAGCCATGCTTCAGTGGGAAAGAGGCGTAGCAGCTCTTGGAAGCGGCCCGAGAATTCGATAAACATTTGGGCGTTCAGCTGGCGGCGCTGGTTTATCAGGGCCACACAAATGCCCACAGATCCAATTACGAGAGTTCCCACCTGTCCGAGTTGCACGAAAATGTCAGCTGGTATTCTCACCGCTTACGCTCCATCGATAGGTGGCATTTCAGAGGAAGATTGTTTCTATATATAGGAGCGGTTACACGGCGTTCCTGTTGGGAACGGCAGATTCGCGCTAACCCGGCGGTGAGTGTAGGCCCCAACAAATCCGTTAGGGAGGCATTTTTTTCTAGGTCTAGGTGTCCAACTCGGCGGGGAGAAGATCGATATCGTGATCCTGTCTCTGGACAAGGGACATCGCTTGAAGTTGCTTTCTGATCGGTTCACGATCGGGTCGGACGCCTCGGATGCCTGGCCGCGCAGCAATTCGTCCTGGATCACAGCAATTCTATCGGTAGACTGGCCTTCTCCGGGCCTGGTGCACTCGACGGGCGCGTACGAGTCGCGCAATCTGATAAACGCACCCCCGCAGAAATCGTAAACGAGGCCTTCGAACCGGCAAGCACGCCTTGCGAGCAGTTAAGTCACGACCCAGCAACGAGACTACGTTCAAACGACCCGTTGTGTTGCGGATGACCTACAACCTGCGGCGAGCGAATCGTTTTCGCTGCGGCGCCCCAACTAGCCGATCCCATCCGTCTTTGCCATGGCTTATCCGTTTGCCTGTTTTCGGGAAGCGAGGATCCCGTGGGCCAACGGCTCGAAGGTGTATCTGCCCTGATACAGCACCGTGACGAAGCCCGCGCGAATCTTCTTCGGTGAATCTCGGACGTTCTGCATCGTTGAACTTCGATATCAGGGTGGGATCGGTCCACGGCGCTGCGAGTGCGCACACGAAGCGTGAGCGGACGGATTTTCACTGTCGTCGGTTTCCGAACGGTCCTCTCACTCTAATGGACAGCAAGTCGAGCTTCGGCCTCGATCTTGAGCTTCAAACAAATCTCATCAGGCTGATCTCGTCATTTTATGAGAGCGAGTCTGGACGAAGGAGCGCAACAAAATGACCTCTTCTTTGCGAATGCTTAACCTTTGTTTGGGCTTCGCCATTTCGTGCGCTGCACAGAGTGTCCACCCAGTTGGAAATATCTTTAAGCCGCAGGCCACGCCAGCCGAGTCGGTTTACCATCTTTCGCTTTTGGTGATGGCCGTATGCGCCGCGATCTTTCTCGTAGTCGCTGGGTTGCTTACCTTCACCATAGTGCGCTTCCGCCGCCGCCGGGAGGACGATGGCCACGAACCCGCGCAGGTTTATGGAAGCAACCGCATCGAGGTTGCCTGGACCGTGATTCCGGTTCTGATCGTTCTCGTGCTCACGATGGCGACGGCGCGGGTGGTGATCGCCATTCAGAACAAACGTGCGCCGACGGGCGCCCTGCAAGTGACGGTGATTGGACACCAGTGGTGGTGGGAGATCCGATATGAGGGCCTCCGCATAGTTACGGCCAACGAATTACACGTGCCGGTAAGCACCGCATCCAAACCAGCCCTAACTTTCCTCAAACTCGAGTCAGCCGATGTGGCACACAGCTTTTGGGTGCCGCAACTTTCCGGCAAGACCGACTTGATTCCGAACCGGACCAATACCATGTGGATTGATCCCCGACAAGAAGGCACGTTTCTGGGTAACTGCGCGGAGTACTGCGGAATGCAGCACGCGAACATGTTACTCAGGGTAGTCGTGCAGTCGCCGGAGGATTTTGAGAAGTGGACGGCTGCTCAGAGGCTGGACGCCACTTCCGATTCGCATGTTGAAGCGGCTCGCGCCATGTTCCTGTCTTTGTCCTGCGTGAACTGTCACACGGTAAGCGGGACATCCGCTTCAGGCACCTTCGGTCCGGATCTCTCCCATTTGATGAGCAGAGCGAATCTGGGGTCGGGGGTAATTCCTAACACGTCGGAGAATCTTCGTGCCTGGGTCAAGGACCCGCAGGAGATCAAGCCAGGCAACTTGATGCCGAATATGCAACTCAATGCCCGAGAGCTGGATGAGGTGGTGGCCTACCTCTCCTCGTTGAAATAGGAAGCACAATGGCGACCACGACCTATATTGCCGATACCTTAGGAAAAACGGAGGCACTACCAGTGCCTTCGAAGCTGCATGAGTGGATCGTAACCGTCGATCACAAGCGGCTGGGGATGATGTACATCGCGACTTCGCTGTTCTTCTTCGCGGTGGCCGGAGTCCTGGCCGCACTCATGCGGGCACAACTGGCGTTCCCGAATGGTAAAGTTTTGCCGCCCGATGTCTTCAACCGGCTTTTTACGGTGCATGGAACTACCATGGTGTTCCTCGTTGGTATGCCGTTTTTCGCTGGGCTGGCGAATTACCTTGTTCCGCTCATGATCGGAACTCGGGATATGGCTTTCCCGCGGTTGAATGCATTCGGATACTGGATGTTCCTTTTCGGTGGCTTATTACTCTACTTTAGTTACATCGCCGCTGAGGGGCTTGCCGGGCACGGTACCGCACCCGATGTTGGTTGGTTCGCCTACGCTCCGCTGACTGAGCGGGCATTCTCACGAGGCACGAGTACCGACTACTGGATTCTCAGCATCATCGTCAGCGGTATAGGTACTACGGCCAGTGCCATAAACGTGATCGTGACGATCATCAGCATGCGCTGCAAGGGCATGACGTTCGCTCGCATGCCACTGTTCGTTTGGTTGATGCTAGTCATCTCGGCAATGGTTATTATGGCCCTCCCGCCTTTGACGGCAGCGCAGGCTATGTTGTTGCTGGACCGGTATCTCGGAGCGCACTTCTTCGACACGCAGGCAGGCGGATCGGCCATCCTGTGGCAGCATTTCTTCTGGCTATTCGGGCACCCGGAAGTCTACATCCTGGTGCTGCCAGGGTTCGCCTGTGTTTCGGAAATCATCCCCGTGTTCTCACGGAAACCGATCTTTGGACGGGCGGCGATGATAGGCGCCACGGTGGCGATCGGATTTGTGTCGGTGAGCGTATGGGCACATCACATGTTTGCCGTCGGAATGTCGCCTATGTCCAACGTCTTCTTTGCCGCGTCAACCATGCTTGTCGGTATACCAACAGGAATCAAGATCTTCAATTGGCTGGCGACCATGTACGGCGGCAAGCTCCGCTTTGATACGCCGATGCTGTTTTGCGTCGGGTTCCTGTTCCAGTTCCTGATTGCCGGTCTGACCGGAATCATGCTGGCTGCGGCCCCGTTCAACTGGCAACTAACCGACTCTTATTTTGTAGTTGCGCACTTTCATTACACGCTTATCGGCGGCATGCTGTTCGCGTTATTCGGCGGGTTGTATTACTGGTTTCCCAAAGCGACTGGGAAGATGCTTAGCGAATCACTCGGCAAGTGGCATTTCTGGCTGCTGGTTATCGGATTCCACATGACTTTCGATCCTCTACATTTCGCGGGTCTTCTTGGAATGCCGCGCCGAATCTACACATACGCCGCGGGGCGGGGCTGGGAAGGTCTGAACCTGGTTGCATCGATTGGCGTGATCTTCCAGGCCGCTGGAGTGGCGTGCCTTATATGGAACATCGTCCGGTCGCTTCGGAAAGGGGCACCTGCTGGCAATGACCCGTGGGATGCCTGGACGCTCGAGTGGGCCACGACGTCGCCGCCTGCGGAATATAACTTCGTGACCTTGCCCGAGGTACGCAGCAGCCGGCCCCTGTGGGATCTGAAGCACCCCGAAGATCCGGATTATAGGTACGAGTGAGGAGAAATGACCCCAACGATTGCTATTGAACAAACCGAATGGACGCTGCCGGACCGGGGACGAGCGGGAGTTGTCTGCCTGATCGCGACTGAGTTCGCGCTCTTCACGATCTTCTTGGTGGCCTACGTGTTCTACATCGGAAAGAGTCTCACCGGCCCTACACCCAGCCAAGTGCTAGAACTGCCCATTTGGCCCACAGTCTGCCTGCTTTCCAGCAGTATCACGGTCGGAATTGCGGAACGCGCCTTAAAAGGCAACCGGATGCAGAGGTTCATGGTATGGACCGCGGTAACCATACTGCTGGGTGCCGAATTCCTGCGGCAGACCGCGCTGGAGTGGCACCACCTGATTAAGGCTTGCCATTTGACGATAACGACCAACCTGTTTGGCACAACGTTTTACTCTCTGGTTGGCCTGCATGCCAGTCATGTGATCCTCGGTTTGACGTTGCTATTGCTCACGTTAGGTCTTGGCCAGCGCGGCAGCATGTACGGGCAGACTAGGCGATTCGAGCTTTTGGCCTGGTATTGGCACTTTGTAGATGCCGTCTGGGTCGCGGTGTTCACCGTTGTTTATGTAGTCGGACGTTAAGAGGCTCTGACCCATGCTGAACAAAACAACAGATTCGATCCTAGTTCCGGCTCCCACGGCATGGCCATTCTTCGCCGCATTCGGAATCACGCTATTGTTCACCGGACTGGTTACGCATGTGGCGGTGAGCGCAGTCGGAGCAGCGATCTTACTCCGGGCTGCCGCCGGCTGGTGGCTTGATGTCTTGCCTGAGCAAAGAGAAGAGGCCGTACCTTTGAGTCTGGCCGATCAGAGCTCCGCTCCGGTACCTAAGAGTTCCTCAGCAGTGGACCACCTGACGGTTGGCGCCGGCGGCCACCGCGTCCGGATACCAGTAGAAGTGCATCCCTATTGGACGGGTCTGTACGGTGGACTTGCGGGCGCCGTCGCTATGGCAGTTGTTGCCATGCTTTTTGGTCTTATCGCACAGCGAAGCATCTGGTACCCCATCAACCTGTTAGCCGCAGGTGTTCTACCTTCGCTGGCCGATGCGCCGATTGAGCAACTCCGGCAATTCAGCGAAGCCGGTTTGATAGCGGGATCCATTATCCATTTGGTGATCTCGCTCTTCGTGGGACTGCTCTATGCGGTTTCACTTCCCATGTTTCCGCGTGGTGCAACTTGGCGTAGCGGGCTGGTTACACCGGTGTTGTGGTCGGGCCTAGTGGCCGCGACGCTCAACTTGATTAATCCCACGCTTAACCAGCGTATCGACTGGAGCTGGTTTGTCGGTTCCCAAGTCGCTTTCGGCCTGGCCGCCGGGTGGGTAATCGCACGGACGGCAAAGATCGAGACCATGCAGAGCTGGCCACTGCTCGAAAGGGCGGGAATCGAAGTACAAGGAAATGAAGCCGACAAGACCGGCTCTGAGGAGAAACCGGAGTTATGAAGTGCCGTGCAATCTGGTTACCAGCAGGCTTTGCGGTCGTTATGCTCGGCTGTGGCGATCGAGCGGAGCAGTTTATCTTGCCGGATCAGGTCACAGACTTCTCCGCTATTTACGGGAGCAATTGCGCTGGGTGCCACGGCCGGGACGGCCACTGGGGCGCCGCGCAACCCCTGAACGATCCACTTTACCTGGCTTTGATGGGCAAGGACAGGCTGCGTGATGTAATCGCAAAAGGGGTGCCGCGGACCGCGATGCCGGCTTTCGCTCAAAGTGCTGGCGGCACGCTAACCGAACAGCAAATCAACATACTTGCCGATCAGATCGAAACGCGTTGGTCGCGACCGCAAGAGTTCGCTGGAGTTGCTCTGCCACCATATAGCGCGGACCTGGGCGACCCAAAACGGGGCGGGGCAGTTTTCCGCTCCTATTGCTCGCGATGCCACGGCGAAGGCGGCACGGGCGCGAAGGGAGGATCAGTTGTCGATCCGGCTCTCCTCGCATTGGTCAGCGATCAGTCGCTCCGGACAACAGTGATCGCTGGCCGCGCCGACCAAGGCATTCCGAACTGGCGAAGTTATTCTCCCGGACACGCGATGACGGCACAGGAAGTCTCCGACGTTGTCGCCTGGATGTCCACGCATCGCGCACTTCCCACCATAGCCAGAGGAGGAACGAATGTACACGACTGAGACGGATCAGAAATCAGATTGCGCTTGCAAGAAACTGGCGCTCACCGCAGATGCACCCACGCCGGGTATGTCCCGCCGTAACCTCCTTCTCAAGGTCGGAGCCGGATTGAACGGCATTGCCGCCGCCCTCATAGGTGTCCCGCTCTTGGGTTACGTGCTGTCAACTTTCACGCGGAGCTCGCCGAAGAGCTGGATTTCGCTGGGTCGCCTGGACCGCTTTCCCCAGGGCGAGACGCGATTGGCAGTCTATCGGAACCCTGCCAGCAAACCCTGGGACGGAAACACAGCCGAGGTGCCATGTTGGGTACGCCGAGTCGATTCGGAGACATGCCAGGTTTTCGCGATCAACTGCACTCATCTCGGCTGCCCGGTTCGATGGTTTCAGGAATCGCGCCTGTTCATGTGCCCATGCCACGGGGGAGCGTTCTATGAGGACGGATCACATGCGTCGGGCCCGCCACCGCGTGGTCTGTTCGAGTATCAGACCAAAATCGACGGTGGAGAACTGAAGGTGTTGGGTGGCCATCTTCCAACTCTAGCCGAGCCGCTCTGAGGAACGAAATATGCTGAGATCGATCGCGCTCTGGCTCGAAGAACGACTACACATTACGAAACTGTTCGAATCTACAGCGGGACACAGAGTTCCGCCCAGTACAAACAGCTGGTTCTATGTGTTTGGCAGCGGAACGCTCTTGTGTTTCGTTCTGCAGATCGTGACGGGCATCTGTCTGGCCTTCGTCTACGTGCCTTCGACAAGTCAGGCCTGGACCAGCCTCGAATACCTAAACAACCAACAGTTCCTGGGGTGGTTCCTGCGCGCGGTCCACAACTGGGGGTCGATCTTCATGGTCGGCATCATGACATTGCATCTGGTCCAGACGTTCTTGTTTGGAGCGTACAAATACCCCCGCGAGCTGACATGGGTCAGTGGCTGCTTTCTGTTTTTGTGCACCCTGGGAATGGCGTTTACCGGGCAGGTCCTTCGCTTCGATCAGGATGCGTACTGGGGCCTGGGGATAGGCGCATCCACCATGGGGCGGGTTCCGTTCATAGGCGCGCAGATGGTCCATTTGATGCTGGCTGGATCGACCATCGCCGGTGAAACGCTCTCCAGATTCTTCTCTCTGCACGTATTCGTCGTACCCGGGATGATTATCGCGCTTCTGAGCCTTCATTTGAGATTGGTATTAACAAAGGGCATCAACGAGTACCCGAAGCCTGGCAGTGTAGTGCGGAAGGAATCATACGATACCGAGTATGAACAGATGATCGAGAAGACTGGCGTGCCATTCGTCCCGAACGTAATAGGCAAGGATCTGATCTTCAGCGGCTGTCTCATCATCGCGATCGTTACCTGTGCGCTCGTGTTCGGCCCCGCGGGCCCTTCTGGGCCGCCGAATCCGACACTCATTCATACAGCGCCGAAGCCAGACTTCTATTTTCTGCCAATATACGCGATTCTCGCGTTGCTGCCTGCCTATATGGAAACTTTTCTCCTGTTGGTAGCACCAGTGCTTGGGCTAGCGATTCTGATCCTGTTGCCCTTCTACTCCGGAACAGGAGAGAAAAGCTTCCGCCGGCGTCCGATGGCTGTCGTGGTGGTGCTATTGGCATTTCTAACCGTCGGCCTGCTAGCCTATCTTGGGACATTCGCGCCCTGGTCCCCTCATATGGAAGCGTGGAGCGGCGCAGCTACACCGGCGGCATACGTAAGAGCGCGGTCGGCGCTGGAACTCCATGGGGCGATTCTCATCCAGAGTAAGCAGTGCCGGAATTGTCACAGCCTTGGCGGGGAAGGTGGGATGCGTGGCCCGGCGCTGGATACTGTAGCCACGCGTCTCACGCGGGATCAGCTCATCAGGCAAGTGATCCAAGGCAGCGGAAACATGCCGGCCTATGGCAAGAACTTACGTCCGGCAGAAGTGACTGCTCTGGTCGCGTTCATGCAAACGCTGCGGCCGTCGTATGAACCCGCAGCCACGGACTCAACGCAGCCGGCGACGCCCGCCTCGGCAGACGCACTGGAACGAAACGTTCGAGCCAGCCGCTCAGGCATTTAGATGGATCCCGTCGCTGCGGCAGTGCTCGCATCATGGACGCTGGATTTAACAGGAGTATGTCTGCTGCTCGCCGTTGCCACGGTATATTTCCGGGGCTGGCTGCGACTTCACGCTGAACTGCCGCGTAAATACACGATGGGTAGGCTGGCCGCTTTTGCCAGTGGGCTTCTCGCGGTTCTCCTGGCTCTCGATTCACCAGTGGATGCCTTCGGCGGGCTCTTGCTGCAGGCGCACATGATCCAGCACTTGTTGCTCATTATGGTGGCGCCTCCACTCCTCTTGCTGGGCCAGCCTGTGCTTCCGCTGTTGCGTGGTTTGCCCCAATTTGTGTTCAAGGATGCGCTCGGACCATTTCTTTCTTGCCCGGAGCTCCGGCAACTTGGCCGCGCGATGGTCCATCCCATCGTGTCGTGGTTCGCCCTAGCATCTGTCATCACCGTTTGGCACTTGCCGCGGCTTTACGAATTAGGGCTCCACTCGCAAGCATGGCATCGGGCGGAGCATGCGTGTTTTTTTTGGTCGGCTGTGGTGTTTTGGTGGCCAGTCGTCGGCCTGTGGCCGAGCCATGCAGTCTGCCCGAGGTGGGCCATGATCCCGTGCCTCGTGCTGGCGGACTTAGTTAACACTGGCCTATCCGCCGTGCTGAGCTTCTCGGACCACGTGCTATATGCAAGTTATCAACTGGCCCCTCGCTTATGGGGCATCTCCGCGCTCGATGATCAAGCAGCCGCTGGAGCCATCATGTGGGTCCCGGGATCGATCGCGTTTCTCGTCCCGGCAGTGATTCTTGGGATGCGGGCCCTGGAGTCTGGGCGCGCCCACGCCATGCAACGCACAACGATCCCGCATATCAGGGTTCCGCGAATTCCATCCACCGTACCACGTGATCTCCTGAGGATGCCCATTCTCGGATACATTCTCCGGTACCGACACTTCCGGCGCTGCATTCAAGCGGCGATGTTGTTGCTCGCCGCGGCGGTGGCCGCCGATGGGTTCTTCGGTCCACAAATCGCGCCGATGAACCTGGCTGGCGTGCTGCCGTGGACTCACTGGCGCGGACTGGCGGTGATTGCCCTGCTGATGGCCGGCAATCTTTTTTGCATGGCCTGTCCATTCACGCTTCCTCGCGATCTGGCCCGAAAGGCCGTGTCGCCTCGATATCGGTGGCCGAGACGGCTGCGTTCTAAGTGGATCGCAGCCGCCTTGCTCGCCGCGTACCTGTGGGGGTATGAAGCCTTTGCCCTTTGGGATAGCCCGCGCTCAACCGCCTGGATCATCCTGGGCTATTTCATTGCGGCTTTTGCGGTCGATACCGTTTTCAAGGGAGCCAGCTTCTGCAAGTACGTTTGCCCAATCGGTCAGTTCCATTTCGTTCACTCACTCGTGTCGCCGTTGCAAGTTAAGGTACGCGAACCGGCGGTCTGTAATGCGTGTGTCACACACGATTGCATTCGTGGGAACGATCGACAGCGAGGATGTGAGTTACGTTTGTTTCAGCCAAAAAAGCTGGACAATTTTGACTGTACCTTTTGCCTCGACTGCGTGCAGGCTTGTCCTCAAGCGAACGTGGGTATCCTGCGCGTGTTGCCTGGACAGAGCTTACGTGAAAACCGTCACAGCTCAGGAATCGGGCGGCTGACACGGCGCCCGGATGTCGCCGCTCTGGTGCTGATCCTGGTATTCGGCGCGTTTGTGAATGCTGCCGGAATGACGGAGCCTGTCATGATGTGGATGCATCACTGGCACGCTCGACTGGGACTCCATTCTATGGTTCCGGTCGTGACGGTGCTGTATGTGGGCGGCCTGCTGATCATTCCAGGCATTGTGGCCGCCGCCTGCGGTTGGGTCAGCCAGCACTGGGCGCAAACGACTGCTGCCTGGAAGGACCTGACCTGCAGTTTCACCTTAGCCCTAGTTCCAGTTGGGTTCGGTATGTGGCTCGCGCATTTCTCGAACCACTTGATCGCGGGATGGAGCACGTTGATTCCGGCCGTCGAGAAGTTCTTCTCGCGAGCTTACTCGGGCGGATATCCGCGAACAGGGATTCCGAGTTGGCTTCCCTGTCTTGAGTTTCTATTTTTGGGTCTCGGATTACTGCTCACGCTGTACTCTGCCTGGCGTGTGGCATGCCGTGTGTCGGACGGCGACCGAATGGCACTGGCCGTGATGTCGCCTTGGGCCGTCTTAGCAGGTGGGCTCTATTCGTCCGGTATCTGGATCGTTTTGCAGCCGATGCAAATGCGCGGAGCGATGATGATGCACGGCATGATGATGCACTAGGAGCAAGGATGACGCTTCCGAAATTCTTACTGCCGGTCGTCACGATCTTGACGCAGGCGTTTGCCTTCGCCGACGGAGGCACCGTCCAGTTGCATAAGGAGGCTGGAGCGCTTGTGATCACTGTGTTCAGTTCGTCGGCGTCGCTTTCGGCTGGTCCCGTCGATATCAGCCTGCTCTTGCAGAAGAGGAATGGGCTCGAACCGGTGCTGGATGCCAATGTCTCGCTACTCCTCCGCTCGGACGCTTCGGGTACTGAAATCCGGGCGCGACCAACCCGAGAACAGGCGCAAAACAAGCTGCTATACGCCGCCCCGGTAACGTTAGCAGAATCTGGGAAATGGTGGCTGGATATCTCAATCTTGCGGAATGGTGAGCGGACGGAAGCAACCGGAACAATCGACGTCGCGCCGGCTTCCGAAATGGCGGCTTCCTACTGGGGCTACATTGCGTTTGCGCCCCTAATGATCGTGTTCTTCGTGGTCCGTGAATGGCTGCTCCGGCGCAGGCTGGAGTTAAGGGTGAAGCGATGCGAGATTATCTGGAACTGACGAAGCCGCGAATCACGATACTAATTCTGATTTGTACGGCGGTTGGCTATTCTTTCGGCTGTCGGCCTTCTTTTCGTCTCTTGATGCTGGTACACGTTCTGCTTGGAACAGCGCTAATGGCTTCTGGGACGTCGGCGCTCAACCAGTGGTACGAGGTGGAATCGGACTCCAGAATGCACAGGACGCGCGAGCGCCCGATCCCCGCTGGACGGATAAAACCCAATCAGGGATTCGTTTTTGGGGTGTTGTTGTCCACCGCTGGTTTCGCTGAGTTGTGGTTCGGGACGAACGCGCTTTCGGCAGCGCTCGGTCTGTTCACGCTGCTGAGTTACCTGTTTGTCTACACGCCGTTGAAGCGGCGGTCACCAGCCTGCACGACGGTAGGCGCGCTGCCTGGTGCAATGCCTCCTTTGATCGGCTATGCGGCGGCGAGCGGCCGCCTCGATATGGGAGCCATAGCGTTGTTTCTCATTCTGCTCGTTTGGCAGTTCCCTCACTTTTACGCGATCGCGTGGATGTATCGCGAGGACTATGCCCGGGGCGGTATCCGGATGCTGCCTGTGATCGAGCCGGACGGGGATTCGACTGCCAGGCGTATTTTGGCCTGCTCAGTCCTTCTGATTCCGATAAGCCTGGTGCCCCGCCTGCTCGGCATGACGGGTTCTATCTATGCGACCACTGCAGTTGCAATCGGCCTGGGATTACTCTTCTTCGGAGTGCGGCTTGGGCGCGAGCGCACCTTTGCTCGCGCGCGCCATGTTCTGCTGGCGTCCGTGTTTTACCTACCGGCGTTGCTCGCCGTGATGGTCCTCGACCGGCGCATCTTCTGAACGATGAAAACGCGCTTCGGTATCTATGCTTGGTCCGTCTTGGCTTTTCATGTTGCCGTGGTCCTTTGGGGCGCGTTCGTCCGCGCGTCGGGTTCGGGGGCGGGGTGTGGTGAGCACTGGCCTCTATGTAACGGCCAGATCGTTCCGAGAGCGCCACTCAACGCTACCATTATTGAGTTTAATCACCGCCTCACCAGTGGTATTGCACTCGTATCAGTGTTGGTGCTTGTTATTTGGGCCTTTCGCATCTTCCCGCGGGGCAACGGTGTAAGAGGTGGCGCGTTAGTTGCTCTCGTATGCACTGTAGCG
>Ga0335078_10011462_pt1 | contig 13150 bp, 5 predicted proteins | sample Lox_Sample_32_FD_206711 | JGI IMG/M metagenome (GOLD analysis project Ga0335078, IMG submission 206711) | Soil microbial communities from Loxahatchee National Wildlife Refuge, Florida, United States - Lox_Sample_3.2 | ecosystem: Environmental > Terrestrial > Soil > Wetlands | place: USA: Florida... | reverse complement strand
CCAGCAGACTCTCGGCGGCATTACGGGAACAGTCACCGACAAGACCGGCAGTGTTCTACCGGACGCATTGGTGACGGTCGTGGGTGACCAGACCAAGCTCACACGTGCGCAAAAAACCAACGCCAATGGCAGTTACGATCTCGTGGATCTGCCCATTGGCACCTACACCCTGACCTTCACCCATGAAGGATTCCAGACGCAGAAGATTCCTTCGATTACGGTGCAGGCGGATCGCACCGCGACCCTGAACGTTGCAATGCCCATCGGCGAGGTGGGAACTGTGGTCGAGGTGCAGGCAGAACCGCTGCTGAATGCGGTCGATACCACCAACGGATATATTTTGGATGAGAAACAGATTCAATCCTTGCCCTTGCCCACCGGCAGCTTCACCGGGCTCGCGATTCAGTCGCCGGGGGTGAACGCCGAACTGCCGGGTGGTACCGGCGCTAACAGCGGCTTAGGTAACCAGCCGATCTGGGCAAATGGTCAGCGGGATACCAGCAACAGCTTCCTGCTGAACGGTGTCGATGCCAGCAACCTGTTCAACGGCAAAAGCACGAGTCAGGTAGCCTCCTCCCGCATCGTGAACAACACCGGCGTCGGCGGGGTGGCCAGTACTAGCGCCGCCCCCGTCCAGAGCACTGCATCGGTCTACCTGGCGATTGGCCAGGCGTTGCCCACTCCGGCTCCCGAATCGGTTCAAGAACTTCGTGTCAACACGTCAATGTACGACGCACAGCAAGGCTCGACCAGCGGGGCGCATATCGACATGAGCACCGCCTCGGGCACGAATTCGCTTCACGGCGAGGCCTACCTGCATCGGGGGACCGACTGGCTTAATGCCGCGCCTTTCTTCTACAAGCAGGACCCCAACATTCCCTCCAACGAAAAGGTTCCCCAGTTGCATCGCGAAGTGGTAGGCGGGAAATTGGGCGGTGCGCTTATCAAAGACAAGCTGTTCGGCTTCGTCAGCTATCAGCACTTGCACGATTCCGACCAGGAAATCGGCATCTCGCGACTGATGGTCCCCATGGACTTTACCCCTTCGTATCTGCAAGCAAATTGTGGAACCAGCAACCGTCAGAGCCCGCTATTCGCCTCCTGTCTGACCGCTCTCGCCAATAATGACTTCGGAGCAGGGATGACGGTGAGCCAGGTAAACCCGGTGGCTCTGGCGCTGTTCCGCTACCAGTTGCCCGGCGGTCAGTATCTGATTCCATGGAGCGACGGGGTAACGCCGACACCAAGTTTTCCGGAGAATGCCGTGGTGCCCGGTACGGCCTTCTTCACGGCCCACCAAGCGGTAGCAAATCTCGACTGGAACAAGAGCCCCAAAGATACGTTGTCGGCCAAGTATTACTACCAGCACGATCCCACTGCCGCTCCTTACGCCTTCTCGAACGTGGCTGGTTTTACCCAGCATCTCGATGCCGGCAGCCAGGTGGCGTCGCTTAGCAACACGCAGGTCTTGAAACCCAACTTGAGTGTGGTAGAAGTCGTCGGCATTCTGCGCGAGAAGGTCTACAGCACGATCGCTCAGCCTTTTACGCCTCAACAGCTAGGTATCAACACGTTCGGCTCGACTTTCTTTCCTGGAATCAGCATCGTGAATATTTTGACGGGGGAGTCTCCGGTGCCCAATGATTTTCTGAACATTGGCCAGGGCGCGGCTTCACAGGCGGCGTTCACCGGAGTCTTTCAGAATCGCATCATGCCCTCCGCCAACGCCATCTGGACGCTGGGCAAGCACACCCTCACCTTCGGCGGCAGCTATGCTTACACCCAGCTCAACACTCGTGACCTGAGAACCAATCAGGGGATCATTGCTTCGGCAGATTTCGGCCAGTTCCTGCAGGGCCTGGTTACCACCAACGACGATTTCACCACCACGAAATATCTTCAGGGCAACGCCAACCGCTATTACCGCGCCGGACAAACGGGCGCGTATTTGCAGGACAAATTTCAGTTTCGTTCCAACCTCAGCCTGACGGCTGGGCTGCGCTTTGACTGGAACGGCGGCCTCACCGAAAAATACGGCCGCATTTTCAACTTTGATCCCGGGCGTTATTCCTATGACGGGACAACCGACACCATTACCTCCAATGGCATGATCATTGCCGGAAACAATAGTCTGTTTCCAACCAAGGGCGTCAGCAATACCACTCTGACCGGCCGGCAATGGGGTTTTGCCCCTCGTGTGGGCCTAGCCTGGAGCCCAAGAAAGTTCAACGACAAAGTGGTCGTACGGGCCGGCACCGGTCTCTACTACGATCGCGGCGAACTATTCACTTACCTGTCACCAGGATTTGCCGCCGGCGTGATCAATGGTGGCCCGTTCGGGGTTAATCAGACCCCTCCCTTCGTCAGCACGCAATCCTGCCTGAATAGCGCCAACATAACCTATTACCTGGGATATATTCCCACCTGTCCAGCGCCTTACTCTCTTTCCAATCCCTGGGGTACTTCGCTCGGACGCGGCCCAACCGGAAACCCGGCAGACATCAATCAATTCCTGCCCAACGAGGCGCAGATTGCCAGCGGAGCACAGTTGTTCTCTTTTGCTACCTACAATCGCGCCAACAAGCTGCCTTACAGCATCAACAACACTCTCGACATTCAATGGCAACCGCGCAACGATCTGGCCATCGATATCGGCTACGTCGGCAACCTGGGCCGTCACGAGGTCATTCCCATCCCTTTTAACCAGCCGGGCATTGCCTCACCGAGCCACACCCTGCACCCGGGCTCGCCTTATCCGCAGGAATACACTTACGGATATACCGTCGTCGATTCAAATTTCAATCCCATTCAGCTGCCCAATGGACAGGGGCCGATGCTGGTTACCTACGAAGGCGGCAATGTGGACTTGCGCGTTCCTTACATCGGTTATTCGGCGGAGTCCGAGAGCTACAAAGCTGCCGGCGTCTCCGCTTACAACGCGTTGCAGGCGCACGTCGAAAAGCGCATGAGCCACGGGTTGCAGGTGGGATTCTCCTACACCTATTCCCACGCGTTGGATGAACAGAGCGCGATGGGCCTGTTCTTCAATGGCAACAACCCGCTCGACCTGCGGTCGGCGTACGGATCGTCCGACTTCGACCGCACTCATGTATTCAACTTCAGCTACGCGTATGAACTGCCCAAGTTCTTCCCGCAATCCATGTTGAAGGGAAAAGTGGCGGACGGCTGGGGTATTCAAGGCGCGGCAGTTTTTCAGAGCGGACAGCCTTACAGCATCATCGACTATACAGGTGCCATTGGCAGCATTTACTACAGCACGTACGACGGCATTACCAATCCCATTGTTCCACTCGCTCCCGGCTGCACTGCCAAGAATGCCCTTACTGGACGTTCCGGCGCTTACGCGAACCTGAGCCCTGATGATCCTTCGGCCTATGCGCTTAAGGCATCGTGCTTCACTTTGCCTTTGCTCAAGCCCGGCGATCTGGGAGGCGCAATTCCTGCTGGCGACACCTTTGAGACCAACTTTACTACCGGCCAGCGCAATATCTTCCGCCAGGATTGGCAGCGGCGCGCCGACCTGTCGATCGTAAAGGATACGGCGATTACGGAACGCGTCTCAGTAAAGTACAGCCTCGACATCTTCAACCTGACCAACACCGCCAGCTTTGACGTCCCCATCGACGACGTCTCGCAGAACCAGTTCTACAATCAGTTTCCCGTGGTTGGCACGACGCCGCTGCCCACCAGCTGCGGCAACAACAATGCGGGATTTTACAACTGCCCCGCTTCGCTCGGCGCAGTGAACAAGACCATCGGCAGCCCGCGCCAGATTCAAATGTCACTGCGGGTGTTGTTCTAGAACGCAAATCGTCATCCTGAGCAGAAGGATTTTTGTATTTCGCATTTCAATGGACGGGTCTCTCGCTTCGCACAGGATGACAAGGTGGTTTTTTTTGGTTAACTACTCCTGCCCGATATCCTCGCTCCAGACCTCAGGGTTCGCCCGAATGTACTCGCCCAGCATGCGAGAGCACTCTTCCGAATCGAGGTCGATGACCTTCACTCCCAGCGAGCGCAACCAATCCACACCTCCCTGGAAGTTGCGGCTTTCACCGACAACCAGCGTGCCGAAGCCAAATTGTCGTACCAGTCCGCTGCAATACCAGCAGGGCGCCAGAGTGCTAACCATGATGAGCTGGCGATAACTCCTCTGGCGCCCCGCGTTCCGAAAGGCATCGGTTTCGCCATGTAACGAAGGGTCACCGTTCTGTACGCGGCGGTTGTGCCCGGCACCGAGAAGTTTACCGCTCACGTCGAAAATCGCAGCACCGATTGGAATCCCGCCCTCCGCCAAACCCTTGCGAGCTTCTGCTATTGCTACATCGAGCAGCGCGGAATAGTCGAGACCAGACATGGTTCTCGATTATATGAGCCACGCCGGAAGTCACGAAAATAATCATGCCCGGACATCTGCTAGTAGATTCGCAGTATTGACCCTCTGTTTGTCGTCCCTATAATCGCGTCACTCCCATGTGGGGCGGAACAAGCCGCGCTTCTGTCCGGTTCACGAGCAGCAAATCAACGTTCTGAGAGAAAGCAAATGTTCACCAGGAGCTTGAACAGTTTGTCAGTCGTGCTGTGCATGGTGGTGGGCTGTCTCGCGAGTTTTGGCCAGCAAATCACAGGTGACCTTCGAGGCACTGTCGCCGATCCGACCGGCGCGGTGGTCCAATCTGCAACGGTAACCGTACGGCAGGTTGAAACTGGCCTGACCCGCACCGCAGTGACCGACCGCACTGGCAGCTATTTGCTGCTTGAGCTTCCGGTAGGACATTACACCTTGCAAGTGGAAGCACACGGTTTCGAGAAATATCTGCAAGGTGGGATTTCCCTGGATCTAAATGAGACACGGGCAATCCCGGTGGTTCTCACGGTCGGTTCAGACTCCGAGGAGGTGCGGGTTGAAGCCGATGCAGTGATGATTCAGTCTACTGTGACCAGCCTGGGGCAGGCAGTGCTGGAGCGCGAGGTTGTGGATCTGCCTCTTGACGGCCGCAACTTCTCCCAACTCGGACTTCTCCAAACCGGAGTCGTTCCCTTAACCGCTGGCCTGCAACAAGCCGGTGGCTCGCTGCGGGACGGGCAGGCTTACGCGGTTGACGGGCAGCGGCCGGAATCCAACAACTTTCTGATCGATGGAGCCAACAATGTCAATGCGGTCGATGCGGGTTTTGTTCTGAAGCCCCCGGTCGACGCCATCGCAGAATTTCGTATTCTCACCCACAACGCCAATGCCGAGTTCGGGCAGAACACCGGCTCGACCACCAACATCGTGACTCGCTCGGGCACAAATTCATTTCACGGAGCGCTCTGGGAGTTCTTCCGTAACGACGCCCTGGATGCCTCCGACTTCTCTACTTCGACGGTGCAGCCGTTAAAACAGAATCAGTTCGGCGGAACCTTGGGCGGACCGATCGTCAAGGACAAAACCTTTTTCTTCGGATACTACGAAGGCTTTCGTAACCGCAAGGGCGAGACCGTCGACGCGGCCGTGCCTTCCCTTGACGAGCGGAAAGGCCTCTTTCCACAGCCACTTCTGAATTTCTCGACCGGGCAACCGGTTCCGGTTCCAGGCGGACAGCTTCCGGCAATCAATCCCATCGCGACCAGCATTTTGAAGTTTTATCCGCTGCCGAATCATGGGACCAACACATTCATCACCACGCAGTCACTGGTTGCGAACGACGATCAGTTCGGGCTGCGGCTGGATCACTATCTTTCGCCTTCCGACAATCTGAATTTCCGTTACATGTATAGCGGCGGTCCCACCACCGATCCGCTTTCCACGTCGGGCGCGAACGTGCCCGGGTTCCCGGTTGGAGAAGACGACCGCGCACAGAACTTCGTCACTCAGGAAACCCATGGGTTCTCGCCTTCAGTCGTGGGAGTTGTCCGATTTTCCTATCTGCGCAATAAGTTCCTCTTCGACCAGCATGTCAATCACGAGCCTCCTTCTGACCTCGGTTTTCAGTACGATCCAACCCTGGCCAGCGCCGCTGGACCACCCTTCATTCAGGTGGCCGGTTACGCCTCGGTGGGCGATCCGATTACCGGCCCGCGAAACACCTTTCAGAATACCTACGACGTTTCCGCTGCTCTGAGCTGGATTCGTGGGCGTCACGACATGAAGTTTGGCGGGGGCTTCCAGCGGGATCAGATCAACGCATTGCAAGGCATTGCCTCCAATGGTTTCTTCGTCTTTGCTCCTTTTCCCTTCAGCGATGCATTCGCCAGCTTTCTTTCCGGCGTGCCCGTGTTCTTCCTGCAGGGTGGAGGAGACCTGCCTCGGCACATTCGCGGCAAAGCGCTCAACTTCTATGGACAGGACACCTACAAGGTAACCTCGCGTTTGACGCTCAACTACGGCCTGCGCTGGGAGTTGCCGTTTCCAAACACCGAGCTTCAAAACAAACAAAATTTGTTTGTTCCCGGGGCTCAGTCTCGGGTCTTTCCCGACGCTCCTCCAGGACTTCTTTATCCCGGCGATGCCGGAGTACCCTCCGGCCTCATTCCCGCCCAGAAGACGGCATTTGCGCCTAGGGTCGGGCTGGCGCTGGATCCGACCGGCAGCTCGCATTGGCTAATAAGCGCTGCCTATGGAATTTTCTACGAGCCCTATTACACAGGCCAGGGCGGCCCGTTGCAGGATCCCATCAGCGCGCCTCCCTATCTTCAGACGCCACAGGTCAACTTTCCCAACTTTGCCAACCCGTTTAACGGAGCCAATCCCTTCGGGCTGACGTTTGCTGAGCCAATGACCTTGCTGGTGATTTCTCCGAGATTGCGTTTGCCCTATGCACAGGACTGGAACCTGAATATCCAGCGATCGTTTGGGGGCGATTGGTTGTTCGAGATCGGCTATGTGGGCACGAACGGTGTGAAGCTCCCGCGCTTCATCGAGGGTAATCCCGCGGTCTATTATCCCGGCAAATCGACCGAAAGCAACGTGAATCAGCGGCGCCTCTACTCAGGATGCACGCTGGCCCAGCCGGACAATTGCCAGTACGGCTCGGTCGGCGAAATTGCGAGCATCGCCAACTCGAATTACAACGCTCTTCAATCCAGCCTGCGCAAGCGTTTCAGCCACGGCCTGTCTTTCCTGGCGTCTTATACCTACTCGAAATCCATTGACGATGTTTCCTCGTTCAACATCACGGGATCTGCGTCGCAGCCCGTGGCCGGGGAGAACGACTTGCCGCAAGATCCATTTGATTTGGCGGCGGAGCGTGGCCGGTCCATGTTCGATGCCAGGCATCGTCTGGTGCTGAGCTATGAATGGAGCGTGCCATTCCTCAAGGATTCCCACACCTGGTACGGACGCACACTCAGCAACTGGCAATTCAATGGCATCGTGACGCTGATGAGCGGCACTCCGTTCACGGTTTTTGATCCCAACGACGTCTCTTTGCAGGGCAGCGCGCCGGAGATTTCCGGTTTCTCCAGCAACCGGCCGAACCTGGTCGGTAATCCCAACGACGGCCCACGAACGCCTCAGGAGTGGTTCAACGTGGCGGCATTCCAGCGGCTGATGCCGAATCCGAACTCTCCCCTCGAACAGTTTGGCGATGAGGGACGCAACGTAGTGCAGGGCCCAGGATATGCAAACTGGGACTTCTCCGTCTTCAAGAATTTTCACCTCACGGAAGAGAGCGCGCTTCAATTCCGCGGAGAGCTGTTCGATTTCCTGAACCACACCAACCTGCGGCTTCCCGACTCCGACATCAGTTCGCCTACCTTCGGACAGATTCACGCCGACCTGGGCCCGCGCGTGATCCAGTTGGCCCTGAAACTTCTGTTTTAGCCGGTGGTGATGCAAGGACCTGATGGGCACGGTCTTCGTAAGCGGAAATCCCGCCGAGAATCGGTTGCCCGTTCAATCCTTATGCTGCTCGAGGAAGACTCGGGGGCAACTTCAATTCGGCGCGGGACCGTAGCAGTTGGAGAACGTGTGCACGCGTGACGATACCTTCGACTCGTCCATCTGTCATGACCGGGAGTTGATTGACGTCTTCTCTACCCATGGTTTCTAGTGCCTCCATCGCAGACAGCTCGCGAGATACGAAGTGAATCTTGTCGGCAGGACGCATGGCGGTACGAACACTGGTGGACGGCCACGCAGCGGGCTCTACCGCCCGCACTTCGTTAGGAGTTATCAGACCCAGCAGGCGAGAATCCTGCATCACAAGAAAACATCTGCGGCCGCTCGGAAGCAAACGTTCATGTACGAAAGCCTGTAACGAAATGTTAGGATCCACTGTCGGGCAATCAACGGACATTACATCCTTGACTCGCAACCCGCGTAGCAGGCTTCCGGCCTTGACCTGCATGTAGCTGGCCCCAGCTGCTTGCAGAAGAAACCAACCTATAAATGCAAGCCACAACCCACTCAGACCCGCCCCTTGAAAAAATTCGAGAATTCCAACCGCGATAAAGAAGACAGCGATCCCCTGCCCGACCCGCGCCGCCACGCGGGTGGAGCGCTCTGCATCGTCCATCGACCACCACAGGATCGCGTGCAGTACGCGCCCACCATCGAGAGGGAAGCCGGGAATCATATTAAATGCCCCCAAGGCGAGGTTGATGTAGCCTAGCCACACCAGCAGCGCGATTCCCGGCGTCGCCGCGGGCGCCCCTGAATTCCAGCCGGTCGCGCGCGCCCATGCGAGCAGGACCAGGCCCAGAACTCCGCTAGTGAAGGGCCCTACAATCGCCATCCAGAATTCCGTCCTGGCGTCGGCCGCTTCTTTCTCGATTTGGGCTACGCCTCCGAGTAAAAACAATGTGATCTTGTGAATCGGGATTCCTCGTGCCCTGGCGACCAGGGCGTGAGACAACTCATGCGCGAAGAGGCAGGCAAAGAACAGCACTCCGGTGACGACAGAGGTTGTCCAAACCAGCCCCTCGCCCCAATCGCGATTGGTGGCATGGAACTGCGCCGCCAAAGAGAATGTGATGAGCAGGGCTATTACAAGCCAGCTATAGTGCAAACCCAGTTCAACTCCGAATATCGTGCCCAGCTTGATTTGTGATTTCATCGTTCGGGCACCCACTCTTAGGGTGCGCTACCCGTGATAGTGGCTCATGAAGCTTGCACCACCACAAATGTCGTGGTTCCACCTCGGTTGACCAGCAAAACGATCGACTGCTTCCCTGCCTGTCCCACTAAGCGCTGGTAATCGGATACGGAGCTCACGGGCTGACGGTTGATCTGCTCGATCACATCCCCGCGTTGCAGACCTGCATCGGCCGCCGGCGAACCGTCCGGCACATCGGTGACGACGACGCCCTTTACATCCGGCGCCAGACCGAGCTCTTGCCGAACGTCGGAGGAAAGCTCGTCAACCTGGACCCCGCGCATGGGGCTCTCTTCGGAGCCGCCCGCAGCATTGCCGGAAGCCTTCCCCGCCGGAGCCTCGCCCAGAGTCAAGCTGATATCCTTGGGCGCACCATTACGATTGATTTTTAGATGGACTGTTGTTCCCGGAGCCATGGTCCCGACCTTGAGGCGTAAGTCGTTTGGTCCATCCACAGGTTGGCCATTCAATTCGGTAATGACGTCGCCTCGCTGCAAACCAGCTTTTCCGCCCGGGCTGTTAGGCTCAACGTTGCCGACCAGAGCGCCCTTTTCTGCTGGAACGTTGAAAGCCTTCGCCAGGTCAGGCGTCACTTCCTGAATAGCCACTCCGATGTAGCCCCGTACCACCTTCCCATGCTTCAGGATTTGCTCCATGACGTACTTGGCCATGTTGATGGGAATAGCAAAACCAATCCCCTGATTTCCGCCCGACCCGCCGGAGAGAATCGCGGTATTGATGCCAATCAGTTCGCCACGCGCGTTCAGAAGTGCCCCGCCGGAGTTGCCCGGATTGATGGCGGCATCAGTTTGAATGAAATCTTCGTAGTCCTCGATGTCCAGACCATTTCGTCCGGTCGCACTGATTATGCCCATAGTTGCGGTCTCACCCACTCCAAAAGGATTGCCGATGGCAAACGCATAGTCGCCGACCTGAAGTTTCGAGGAATCTCCGAACATGATTGTCGGCAGGCCGGTGGCTTCAATCTTGACGACTGCAATATCGGTCTTCGGGTCTGCGCCCACCACCTTCCCCGGGAATCTCCGCTTATCAGCGAGCATCACCTTGATGTCTGTAGCTTTGTCGATGACGTGGTTGTTGGTGAGAATGTAACCGTCTGGACTGACGATTACTCCCGATCCCAACCCTCGCTCGCGCTCCTGTTGTGGAGCTTGCGGGAATCGCCCTCCGAAAAACTGCTGAAAAAACGGATCGTTAAAGAACGGCGTTTGCGGGACCTTGACGATGCGCGAGGAGGCGATGCTGACGACCGCAGGTAGCGCGGGTTTGAAGACGGGCGCAAAACCCATGGTGTTGGCGGCACCGGCACTTTCAGCGCCTCCAGCCTGGCTGATGTAGACCGGAGCAGCGTGAAGTGGCCCAAGAATTGGATGACCGGCCAATGAAGTCACGCCCATGCCCAGAACAGCGCCGGCGACCAGAATGCATACTCCTGCAGTAATCGCGGCGGAATTGTGCACCTGAATGGATCGCTCCACGATACTTCCTCCTCCTGGCAGATGATTGCGGAAGATAAGCTGCTCGTACCGCGAGGGCATCGCTACACCCTTGTGCTGGGAGCGTCTTTCTCGACGACTTTCAATAACGACAGGTTACGGTGGCCTCGGCTTTCGGCTTAGGCTCTTACGACAGCTGGCCTTTCACAATCTATGTGCCAGATTCCGGTACATATGGATGCCGGTTTTGAGCCACCGGTTTACTCCGGGGCGGCAGCTTTTGCCTTGCACTTTCCGCTGATAACTGCGGAACCTGCCTTGATTGCGATTTGGGTGGCCCGTTTAGGCGGCGGACATGCCTATTCTTGCTTCGCCTTCGACCGAGGTTTTCGACATGGGTAGAGTGACATTTACCCTCGTGCCCGTCTTATCTGACTCAATATCAAGCCGGCCGCCCAATTCGCGTACCCGTTCCCGCATGCCTGCGATTCCCACTCCGGAGCTTCCTGCCGCCTCACGGAAACGCTTCAGGTGTTCTTGGGGGATGCCTCTGCCGTTATCGCTCACTTCAAGCCTGAACTGGCCGGCATCCAGGCTAAGCTTGATGCTTGTGTCGGAAGCACCAGAATGACGATGGACATTGGTCAGGCTCTCCTGCAGCACGCGGAACAATACCAGTTCGCACTCCCGCGGCGGACGCTCCATCCGTTCGGGCACATCGCATCGCACTTGAATTCCGCTGCGTTTGGCGAAGCCCTCCACAAACCATCGTGCCGCTGATGCAATTCCCGCCTCGTCGAGCAGCGGCGGATGCAGTAGATACGATGCTGTGCGTACCTCCTGCAAGGCCGCATCGGTAAGCGCATTCAGATCATTCACCAGTCGTACGAAATTCGGCGCACTGCTATTCATCCGTTCGAGCGAAGCTACGGTCATCTTGATCGCGGCAAGTGTCTGCCCGGCACTATCATGCAACTCGCGCGCAATACGGCGTCGTTCTTCGTCCTGCAGCGTCATGAGGTGGATGGACAAACGGCGCAACTGTTCTTCCGCCAGTTTGCGCACTGTAACTTCGGACTCCAGCCGGTTCAAGGCTTGCGAAAGCTCCGCCGTACGCTCCTCTACGCGGTGCTCCAACACATCGTGCGCCCTGCGAAGCTCTTCTTCGGCATATTTCCGGTCCTTTGCCTCTCCTCTCAACGCAACGATGGTCTCATCGAGTCTGAGCTGTTTGCGGCGATTTGCAGCGCCCAGGGCGAGGAGCACTGCCGCGACCAGAAAGAAACCAACCACCGCGTGAAGTTCCGACCGCCGCACCAGAACAAGCGAATGGCGTGGGTCTACAAACCAATAGAATATTCCCAGGAATCCAAGCAGCCCGCTCAGCGCCGCCGGTCCCGGGCCGCACACCACCGCACAGAATGCCACTGCCATATACACCGTGGTGTAAAAGGCGACATGACCGAGAACAGGATCGAGCAGGGCTCGCAACAGAACCGCGAGCGCGGCCATGGCCACGGCAACACCAAAGCGCGCCGTGTTACGGCGCTGGGGCAGAGGAGAAAGAACTCCTTGTATTCGCGTAAGCAATGGGCCTGCCATGCCAGCCCCAACTTTATGCGTTGAAACAGCCGTGTGTAATACGAGTCGAGCCAGCGGGACAGCACCGAATCCCGCAAATCAGGGTTTTAATTCAGGAAGTTCTGATCCGGCCCGGCAACACCGTGTGCGCTCCTCAACCGCATCATTGCGGAAGCGGGCAGCCCGCCGGACCTCTACGGATTCTACACATTAAACGATGCTCCCACGCGCTATATGGTTGCAGCAGGATGGTTGGCCGTCTGCCTTAAATCTGATCCGAAGATGCAAACAGAACCTTACCTTTCGCTTTTATTTCCACCGGGACCAGATAACGGCGAGCTGCGGCAACATCAACTTCGATTCCCAGACCGGGTGACTCCGGCACCGCGATATATCCCGAGCTGTTACGCTCAAGATGGCTGCGGGTAATTTCTCGTGCCAGCGCCTTGGGGGCGAACGGGTACTCGCAAATCTCGGCGGAGTGCAATCCCGCAAAAGGTTGCAGTGATGCACTGAGAGCCAGATGTGAAGTGAAGGTGTGGTTTACAAACGTCACTCCTCGGGACGCCGCATAGTCCGCCACGCGCTTGGCCGGGCCGATGCCTCCGATACGCCCGCTATCGATTTGAATGAAACTGACACGGCCATAGTCCACGAGATGTCGGGCCATATAGAAGTTGTGAGCCCCTTCTCCAGCCGCCAGTTTCACTTTACCCCTGCGCGAAAGAGAGGCATACTCGTCCAGCGCGCTGGTATGGAACGGTTCCTCCAGCCAAACCGCTCTCACCTTCTCAAGCATGGGCAGGCGGGCAGCTGCCGCTTCCACGTTGTCGCCGAAGATTTGTCCCACGTCTACCATCAGGAGCACGTCGTCACCCAGTCCTTGGCGCGCCGCCTGAAAATGTTCGGCATCGGTGCTGAGATCGCCCTTGCCGATCGGCCCCCATCCAAATTTCATGGCGCGATAGTTTTGCCGGCGGGCTTCGATGGCCAACTCGTAAGTCCGGGCCGGCG
>Ga0335078_10011461_pt1 | contig 13150 bp, 8 predicted proteins | sample Lox_Sample_32_FD_206711 | JGI IMG/M metagenome (GOLD analysis project Ga0335078, IMG submission 206711) | Soil microbial communities from Loxahatchee National Wildlife Refuge, Florida, United States - Lox_Sample_3.2 | ecosystem: Environmental > Terrestrial > Soil > Wetlands | place: USA: Florida... | reverse complement strand
GACTGGGTCGATGGCGGTTGGGATATCGCGCAAACCGTGAGGTTCGCGCAGGCACTCGAGGCGCGCGGTTGCGCCGCCGTGCACGTCTCGAGCGGCGGACTGCACCCGGGGCAGAAGATCCCCCTCGGTCCCAGCTATCAGGTGCCGCTGGCGCGAGCGGTGAAGGCTGCGGTGCGGGTGCCCGTCATCGCCGTTGGACTCATCACCGAGTTCGAGCAGGCCGAGGCCATCGTCTCGACCGGGGATGCCGATCTCATCGCCCTGGCGCGCGCGATCCTCTTCAATCCTCGCTGGCCCTGGCATGCGGCCGCGCACTTCGGCGCACGCGTGCGGGCGCCCGCGCAGTACTTGCGGTCCCAGCCGCGGCAGTACCGCGATCTCTTTGACACGGGCGGCTAGCCGCGGGTCCACCGGCTCGGACCCCGCTGCGCGTCGCGGGCAGAATCAATAGCACTTTCCCCGCGCGGATACCGGCCAGACGACCTCCACCTTGCCGTGTCGCAATCCGACGTACCAGTCATGCATATTGCAGGTCGGATCGCAATGTCCGGGAATGAGTCTGAGCTTCTCGTTGACGCGCAGTGCGCCGCGCGGATCCTCGATCACTCCATGCTCGTCCGAGGCACTGATATATCTGACGTCGCTGCGGCCATGGATGACCGGCAGTCCGCTGTCGAGCGATTGCACCTTGAGTCCGGCGTCGCACACCGCCTGATCGGGTTTGGCATGGCTCATCACCGAGGTCAGGATGAAGAGCGCGTTTTCCCATTCACCCCGGTCGATGCGGTTGCCGTCCTGGTCCCGGATGCGCCCATAGTCCGCATCCATGAAGGCATAGCTGCCGCACTGCAGCTCGTTGTAGACGCCGGAGTTGGATTCGAAGTAATAGGAGCCTGTGCCGCCGCCCGAGACGAGCTCCGGCTGCAGCCCCGCGGTCCGTAAGGCCGCAACGACGGCCTTCACCAGGACGATGGCGCGGTCGAGCTGGCCCCTGCGATCCCCGTAACTCTCCAGGTGCTGCATGGCGCCCTGATACGCCTGGATGCCGCTGAATCGCAGTGCGGGCGCCGCATCGATGGCGCTCGCGATCTCGATTGCGGCACTCGCCGTCGTGACGCCGCAGCGGCCCGCGCCGCAGTCGAGCTCGACGAGGCATTCGAGCACGGTGTCGTGCCCTTGCGCTGCCGCGGAAAGCTCGGCGACGTTCGCCACGTCATCGACACAGACGATGATTCTCGCGCCGTATGCGGGCAACCGGGCGAGACGATCGATCTTGGCCGGATCGCGCACCTCGTTGGAGACGAGAATGTCCCTGATGCCGCCGCGGGCGAAGACCTCGGCTTCGGAGACCTTCTGGCAGCAGACACCCACCGCACCGCCCAACCGCTCCTGCAGCTTCTGCACGTCGACGGACTTGTGCATCTTGCCGTGACTGCGGTGGCGCATGCCGTGCGCCTTCGCGTACTCCCCCATCTTCCTGATGTTGCGCTCCAGGGCGTCGAGATCGACGATCAGGCAGGGCGTCTGGATGTCCTCCTCGGCCATGCCGGGCAGAGCGGGGATGTCGTAGCCGACCACATGGCCGGAGAAATCGGCGTTCGGATTCACGTGCACTCCCTCGCGCCCAAAGAGGCCGAGGCGGCATCGTCATTCACACGCATGCTCGCGTTGGAAGGTGAGATCTTCGTAATCGTCACTGAAGTCCGCATCGGGATCGACCTTCGCCAGGTGCAGCGTCTCGCCGGTCCGCTGAGGAAACAGCAGCCACGCCTCGGAGTTGCCACTTCCCCAGTGCACCAGATAGCGCTCACCGACGCGCATGATCTGTCCCGCCAGCCTGGGTGATTTCCGCGAAGCGAAAAACACCGCATTCCCGCGCGCGCAGATCCGCGCCTCGCCGAACCACGGATCGCGCCACACGCCGAGCTGATCCTTGAGATCGTCGGGCGTCGCCGGCGTACGTGAGGAGGTATCGGGAACGCGGGAGATGCGTCGCTCTCGGTCCTCGCGAGCCAGTTCGTCAGCGTAGCTTGCCACACTGCGAGCCGTTCGGGGCGCAGTGAAATGCTTGGTCAGCTCCTCGTTCAGCACGACGCGCGCATTTTCCGCATCGGCGTCGATCAGGAAGACATAGCCGCTCTTCTGGAACGGCAGCAGGGTCACGGCGGAGTACATGCCCGACAGCGTACCGGTGTGCGACACGGTCATCCTTCCATCCACGTCGGCAATGCGCCAGCCATAACCATAACCATAAAAGAGGGTTCCATCCCAGGCATGGCGGCGTGCGGAGATCGGCATGGGCGTGTAGGCGGTCCATTCCTTGCGGCGCTGCTCCTGCGATAGCCAGGCCAGTTGCTGCGGTGTCGGCGCCAACCAGTTCAGGGCCCAAATGAGCATGTCGTTCAGGCTGCAACGGACGCCCCCGGCGGCGTCCATGGTGGCGGCGTGCACGATCGGTCCCGTCGCAGGCACCTCCACGAAGCGGTCGTCGCGCCACACGTGCGGGCGCGCCACATTGCCCACCTGATCGCGGTTCCAGGTGCCGACTCGGCAGCGGCTCATGCCGAGCGGCTGGAATACTTCCCGGCGCATGAGCGTCGCATAGGGCGCGCCACCGACGGCGGCCGCGACCTGACCGGCTACGATGTAGAGGGTATTGTCGTAGGCGTAGCCGGCGCGAAAGCTGTAGGCCGGTTTCAGGTAACGCAGACCGTGCACCACGTCCCGCGGCGTGAAATGATTGGGCTGCGGCCACAGCATCAAATCGCCGGCGCCTTCCGGCAGACCACTGTGATGCACCAGCAGATCGCCCACCTGCATGTTCGCCGTGACCCACGGGTCGTACATCCGGAAGGATGGCAGGTACCGGGTAACCGGATCGTCCCAATGCAACCTGCCTTGCTGCACCAGGCGAGCGAGCAGCGTCGCAGTCATCGCCTTGCTGTTGGAAGCGATCTTGAAGAGAGTATCGGTATTGATGGGTTTGCCGGATTGCAGGGTTCCCACCGCGCGCGCATAGACCACCTTGCCGTCCTCGATGACGCCGACGGCAATGCCCGGCAGGTGATACTGCGCCACCACGGCATTGACCAAGCGGTTGTAGTCGGGCGGCGAGCCGGTTCCAGGCGTGGCGGCCCGGCCTGCCGTTGCGCTCAGGACCAGCAACGACAGTGGGATCAGCAGCGGCCGAGCAAATGGTTTCATGGGCCATTCCAGTGCGGCGTCGGCTGCTCTCCGGCGATCATTTCCTCGAAGGTCTGGCGCCGTCGCACGACCGCATAACGACCGCGGTCGAGCAGCACCTCGGCCGCCAACGGCCGCGAGTTGTAGTTCGATGCCATCGCGGCGCCATAGGCCCCCGTGGTCTTGATCATCAGCAGGTCTCCCGGCTCGCACGCCGACAGTTGCCGGTCGACGGCAAAGGTGTCGCTGGTCTCGCAGACCGGTCCGACGACGTCGTAGATTTCCAGCGGATCCCGCCGCCGCGGAACCGGGACGATCTCGTGCCAGGCATCATACAGGCTGGGCCGCAGAAGCTCGGTCATGGCCGCATCCACCACCAGGAACCGCCGCTGCCTTCCGCGCTTGATGCGCAGCACGCGCGTCAGCAGCATCCCGGCCTCGGCGACCAGCCACCGGCCCGGTTCGAGGACAATGCGGCCGCCGAAACCGGCCAGCGCCTCGCGAATGACCTCCACGTAATCCGTCACGGACACGGGTCGGTCACGGTCTTCGCGATAGCAGACGCCGAGGCCGCCGCCGACGTCGATACTGTTGATCGTGTGGCCGCCGGAGGCGAGCTCGCGCCAGAAGGCGGCGACGCGTTGCAGTGCCAGTTGGATCGGGTCGACGCTCAGCATCTGCGAGCCGATGTGCACGTGCAGGCCGTCCAGACGCACATGCGTCAACCGTGCGCCGTCCGCGAACCATTCGCGCGCCTCCTCGATCCCGACGCCGAATTTGTTTTCCGACTTGCCGGTCGAAATCTTGGCATGGGTGAGGGCATCGACATCGGGATTGACGCGTATCGAGGCGTGTGTGAGCGTGCCTCGCGCCGCCGCCAGGCGCTGCAGCGAGACCAACTCGTCCTGCGATTCCACGTTGAAGCGGTCGATGCCGGCGGCCAGCGCGTCCTCGATCTCCGCGTCGCTCTTGGCGACCCCGGAGAACACGATCCGGTGCGCCGGAATGCCCGCCAGCAGGCTTCGCCGCAACTCCCCGGCCGACACGATGTCGGCGCCCAGTCCGGCTGTTGCGATCAGTTTCAATACGGCGAGATTGGCATTGGCCTTGACCGCATAGCAAACCAGGGTATCGAGCCCTCGTAGGGCCGCTTGTAAGGCATCGATGCGTTGCCGGATGACGGAGGCGGAGTAGACATGGAGAGGCGTACCGATCCGTTCTGCCAACACCTGCAGATCGACGCCGTCCAGGCGCGCCTCGTCGGCGCCCGGGGCCGGGTCGGAGGTGCTCGCGCCGGTCATCGGCTGCCGCCGCGCTGTGCGATTGGCATGCGGCTGACGGTCACGGCCCCGAGGAATCAGTAACCCGCCGCGAGGCCGGCCGGACGACGGCGGTCGTTGGCGCCTTCGAGCATTCCGGTCTTCGGGTCGATCAGTATGGCTTCATCCGCGCCCATCGCGCCGATCGTTCTGAATCGATAGCCCATTTTCTCGAGCTTCCGTTGCGATCCGCCGGAGAGCATCCCGTTCTCGATCCACACCTCCTGCGGATACCACTGCTGATGCATGCGCGGCGCGTCTACGGCCTGTTGGACGTTCATTCCGTAGTCCACCACGTTGAGGATGCTCTCCAGGGTGGTCGATATAATGGTGGCGTCGCCGGGGCTGCCGGTGAGCAGGAATGGCCGGCCGTCGCGCATCACGATGGTCGGCGTCATCGAGCTCAAGGGGCGCTTCCCCGGCTCGACCTCGTTGACCTTGCCTTGCACCAGCCCGGCCGCGTTCGCCACGCCGGGCTTGGACGTGAAGTCATCCATCTCATCGTTGAGGAAGAATCCCGTGTCTGCGGCGATCTGACGGATGCCGAACAGGAAGTTCAGCGTGTAAGTTACCGCAACCACGTTGCCGAACCTGTCAGCCACCGAATAGTGCGTGGTGTGGGCGCCTTCCATCGCGCCGAGATCACCGCTGATCGAGGCCGAAGGCGTGGCTTTGTCGGGAAGGATCGTGGATCGAAGCTCGGCCGCGTGACCGGGTGAAAGCAGCTCTTCGATCGGGTTGTGAACGAACGCGGGATCGCCGAGGTACGTGTTGCGATCGGCGAAGGCGCGGCGCTCGGCCTCGGCCAGATAGTGCACGGCGTTGACCGAACCGTAGCCCCATCTGGCGAACGGATACGGCTTGATGATTTGCAGGATCTCGCAGAGTGTCGTCCCGCCCGAGCTCGGTGGGGGCGCGGAGAGGATGGTGTAGCCGCGATAGCTGCAGCGGATCGGCTTTTCCCATTGCACCGTGTAGCTCGCGAAGTCCCGCATCGACAGCACGCCGCCGTGGCTTCGGCTGGCCTCGACCACGGCGCGCGCGATCGGCCCCTGGTAGAACGCGCCGGTGCCGCCGTGCGCAATTTCCTCGAGCGTCTGCGCCAGTTGTCTTTGAACCAGACGCTGGCCGGGGGCATAAGGCCTCCCGTGATTGAGGAATATGGCTGCGACATTGGGGTGCCTGGCGAAGTCTTCGGCGCTCTCGTCGAGGATCCGGGCGTCGCCTCGCCGGAGGATATAGCCTTCCCGGGCGAGCTCGATGGCCGGTGCCATCACCCGCTGCAACGACATCGTGCCGTACTTCTCGAGCGCGGTATCGAGACCCATCACGGTGCCCGGCACAGCCACTCCCAGGTAGGAATCCGTGCTGCGGTTCGGCACCACGTTGCCGGCGGCGTCCTGGAACATGGTCGGCGCGGCTTGCAGCGGTGCCTTCTCCCGAAAGTCGAGGAACAGGTTCTGCCCGCTCCTCAGATGAATCGTCATGAATCCGCCGCCGCCGATGTTGCCGCAGCACGGATGGACGACCGCCTCCGCGTAGCCGACGGCCACGGCCGCATCGATGGCGTTGCCTCCTTGCTCGAGGATGTCCACTCCGACCCGGGTCGCCAGATGCTGAGCGCTGACCACCATGGCATGCCGCGCCATGACCGGCTGAACATGCGCGAGCGACTCGCGGGTGACTGCAGGCGCATGGGCGAGCGCGGGTAGCCCGCGAGCACCCGCCTCATTACCTGCGCCGGCCAGGGTGCCGTACGCCGCGATTGCCAGGGCCAGCGCCGGCCGACAATCGACAGCCATCAGGGACAGCCCCAGAATCCCGGTGACGGAGGCATCAGCAGCCCGTCGCGCAGGGCGACGCCATCCGGGTAGTCGCTTTCCAGCCAGAGAGGTCCATCCAGGTCGAGGAAATCCGCTTCGCGCGCTATTTCCAGCGCCGGTGCGATGCTCAAGGACGAACAAACCATGCAGCCGACCATGACAGTGAATCCTCGGGCCCTTGCGGCACGCAGCAGACGCCAGGCCTCGGTGAGACCTCCGCTCTTGTCCAGTTTGATATTGACGGCCTGATAACGGTCGCGCAGCGCCGGCAGATCCGAGCTGCTGTGGCAGGCCTCATCGGCGCAGAGCGGGATTCGGCTGGAAAATTCCGCCAGGGCACCGTCCTCACCGGCAGGAAGCGGTTGCTCCAGGAGACTTACGGATGCGCGCTCGAGTGCCGGTTGGCAGTTGCGCAGAACGTCCATCGTCCAGCTCTCGTTGGGATCGACAATGAGTCTGGCCGAGGGTGCCGCCTGCCGCACGGCCTCGATCCGCCCGATCGGATCCTCGGCGTCGACCTTGATCTTGATCAGCTTGGCATGCGCCATGCGGGACGCGGCCCTCGCCATCTCCGGCGGCGTCTCGATGCTGACGGTCAGGGCCGTCACCAACGGCGCAGGTGCCGGCCTCGCCAACTGCCGCCATACCGGTACCTGACTGAGCCGCGATTCCAGGTCCCACAAGGCACAGTCCACCGCATTGCGCGCCGCCCCCGCGGGAAGCCGCGCCTGCAGCTCGTCCCTGCCCATGCCGGCACACAGCGCCTCACGCAGCATCTCGATCTCTTTCATTACGGACGCGACGGATTCACCGTAGCGGGCGTACGGGACGCATTCGCCGCGACCGACGCAGTCTGCCTGGTGAAGTTCGACGGTCACCACGTCCGCCGCGAGCTTCACGCCGCGCGAGATGCGAAAGGGCGATCGCAATGGGAGCGTGCGCTGTCGAATGTTCAGTACACGCAACACGAAAGGAGATTGTCCACTATGGATTCGACGCCCATGGTAACCGGATCCTCACAGGGCAAGTGCAACCGTTCGCTGATTTCCCGGCAGGCGGCGCGCGCCTGCTGTTCGGACATTTGCGACGTGTTGAGCGCCACGCCGACTGCTTTCACCTCGGGATTGGTCAAACGGGCGGCTGCAAGATTGGCATCCAGGCAACCTGCGAGGTCAGGGAGCGGAAAGCCGGGGAGTCCCCGCATGTGCTGTCGTGTCAATTCGTGGCATATCACCAGCGCGTCCGGCTGGGAACCGTGAAGCAGGCCCAACGATACGCCGGCGTATGAGGGGTGGAACAACGACCCCTGGCCTTCGATGAGGTCCCACCCGCCGTCGTGGCGCGGCGGCGAGATCAACTCGGCCGCTCCGGAAATGAAATCGGCGATCACCGCATCCACGGGTATGCCGGCACCCGCGATGAAGATGCCGGTCTGGCCGGTGGCGCGGAAATCCGCCCGGAGGCCGCGTTTGCGCATGCAGCGCTCGATCGCCAGCGTGGTGTACATCTTGCCGACCGAGCAGTCGGTGCCCACCGTCAACAGGCGCCGACCGGCCCGTCTTCGACCCGTGCCAACGGGGATCCGGCGAGTGCATTCGCGCGCATCGAACAGCACCCGCCCATGGCGTTCCGCGGCAGCCACGATGGCTTCGTTCTCCCGCAGCTTCTGGTGAAGGCCGGCAACCACGTTGAGGTTGGCCTCCAGCGCGGTGATGATGTCGGCGATGGTCTCGCGCGGCATCACGCCGCCGGCACTTGCGGTGCCGATCACCATGGTGTCCGCACCCGCGGCCTTGGCCTGGATGGGCTCCATATCCGGCAAGCCGAGCGTCACCTGGCAGGCGGGGTTGCGGTACTGGCCTAGGCACCACTCCGGTCGCCAGAAAGCGAGTCCCCGTGCAGTCTTGATCGCCAGATCGTCCGCTGCCGCACCCAGATAGAGGAGGAAAGGCGGCCCCCAATGCTCGTGGCCGGCCGCATCGGCGTGCTTGAACATGAATTCCGTGCTCCAACCGAATCCGTTCAGCGTGAAATGGCCGCAGCAGCATAACCATTGGCAGGTGTCGGCCACCAATGAAAAGACGGGTACATGGCATAACTCAGGGTTCTAGGGGATGGCCGGGCGCTCGCTCGGCGTCCGCGCAAGGCGCGGTTTGCCCGGCGGTCGCCAACTGTGCTGAACTCTCTGTGACAGGAATTTGACAAAACGGGTGGATGGTCGATATGCGGCTGCGATACATTGAATTATTCCATGCGATTCTGACCTCCGGCAGCATCACCGGAGCGGCAAAGTTGCTGGACATCTCGCAACCTGCGGCCAGCAAGGCGCTGCAGCATGCCGAAGATCAGCTCGGTTTCGCCCTGTTCAGTCGTGTGCGCGGGCGCGTGCAGCCGACCCAGCAAGCGCAGTTGTTGCGCGATCGGATCGAGAACATCATTCAGGAGGTGCAGGAGCTCGAACGTCTGACGGCAAACATCGGCCAGCCGGGAAGTTGCCCCCTGCGGGTCACCTGCACGCCGACGCTGGCGCAGGCGTTGCTTCCCTCCGCGACCGTATTGTTGCGCAAGACCTTTCCCGATGTGACGGTCGAACTGGCCACGGAGCATTCGGCGGCCATGTGCGAGTCCGTGACGCTGCGCGAAACGGACATTGGTCTCACATTGCAGGATACCGGTCATCAGAGCCTGCGCCAAAAAGTGCTCTGCCGCGGGCAGGTCATGGTGATCGCGCCGCCCGGCTGGTGGTCCGCGGCGGAATTGTCCCAGCCATTGCCGATCAGCGCGCTGTCCAGTCAGGCCTTGATCGGCATCACCGTGCGCGATGCGTTGGGCAGCATGCTTCAAAGCCAACTGGCGAAAATCGATCCAGCGCCGCGAACCGCCGTCGCGGTGCAGACCTATCAGCTGGCACGCTCACTCGTCGCCAAGGGCGAGGGGCTGGCGCTGGTAGATCCCTTCACGGCGCGCTGTGGCGATGCGAACAGCGTGCAGATGCGACCGCTGAAGCCGTTCCTCGAAGTCGTGCTGTATGCGATGCACCGGCCCGACAGCCCCTTGAACAGGGTGCAGAAGCGCTTCCTGCATCTCGTCCGGCAGCTGGCGCAGGGAATGCTGGCCAAGCGCTAACGCTCATCGGACATGACGCCCGCGGCACGCAAACGTTGGCGCAGATGATCCAGCCTGTCGCCATAAAGCGCGCTGCGTGCGGTGTCGCGGCGCAAGGGTTGCCGAACCAGGGCCGCGCTCGGCAGACTCTGCACGCTGCGCGTCGTTTTGTGAAACTCGAGACAGGCGGGAGCGAACGGGAGATCGCAGAATTCCAACAGGCGGCGGATCACGGGTTCCGGCTCGGCCACCAGAGTTTCGTACTCGAGGTCAAACACGCGATCCGGATACTTGTCCCGCCAGAAGCGGGTCAGGCGCAGGAAATCAGCGCAGTAGTCGGCCATCTCATCGAGGTCGCAGGCGAATCCGCTGGCTTCGCTGAAGCATTGGCGGAAGCAGCCCAGGCAAGTCTCGACCGGATCGCGGCGAACGACGACCACGCGTGCCGCCGGTAACATCGCCAACGCCGCGCCCACCAGATACCAGCTGACGAGGCTTTTGTCGGTGAACCGCGGCCTGGTCTGCCGCCAGCGCTCGGTGCGCGCGAGATACTCGCGGCCCAGGCGCTGCCAATCGTCGGCGGTAGCATCGGGAACCCACAACGGGAATGCCGAATTGCGCCGAGCGGTTTCCGCATCGATGACCTGCTTCAAGTCCTTGATCTCGTTCGCGCCCTCGACCTCCGGATGCGAAGCCAGGATCTGCTCGACCAGCGTCGAGCCGGAGCGGGGGATGCTGACGATGAGAATGGCCTCACTCCCCAGCCGGGCGTCCAGCGGAGGCGGGGTCTCATTGGCGAATACCCGCAGAATCGCCTCGACGCGTTTGTGCTCTCCCGGCGCATCCCACTTCACCCGGCGCCGTCGCGAGGCATTGGCGGTCCGGAATACCTCGAAGGCTTGCGCGTAGTCGCCCTGGCTCTCCAGTGCCTTGGCAAAAGTGAAACCGAGCAGCTCGCGGGCGCGGTTCGATAAGTCTCCTTGCGTCAGGGCCTGCCGCAGGGAGGCGGTGTCCGCGGCGTCAAAGTGGACCACGTTGAGATTCGACAATCCGAACCAGCCTTCGGCATTGGCCGGATCGCGCCGCAGGACTTCGCGAAACTCGGCCACCGCGGCCCCGATCTCGCCGAGGTTGGCCTGCACGCGCGCCAGCGAGAGCCGGGCGGACAGGTGCGCGGGATCGAGCTCGAGCGCGCGTCGCAGGGCGGCTACGGCTTCTTCGGTATGGGCGTGGCGCCCGAGTGCCTCGCCGAGATTGAACCACGCCGATGCGGAAGCAGGCTCGAGCCTGCAGGCCTGGCGAAAGTGCGTCAATGCCTCATCGGCGGCACCCTGCTCGAACAGGGATATGCCGAGCCCGACTTGCAGATCGGAATCCTCGGGCCATAGCGCGAGGACGCGCCGGAAGCAGTCGATCGCCTTGGCATGATTGCCGAGGCGCTGCGCCACCATGCCCATCATCCGGATGGCCTCCGGTTCCTCCGGAGCCAATCTGAGGACGTTGGTCAGCGACTGCTCGGCGGCTTCGAACTGGCGCTGCTCCCACTCCCTGCGCGCCCGCGCCAGCAAGCGCGCTCCCACCGAGGAGAGCGGCCGCCGGGAACCGCCGGGCGCGGACTGTGGCTCGGGAACGGATGGCATGTCGTCACGGGAGTGATGTTGACTCGGCATGCTACGCCGGCCGGGAACCCGTCGCAAGAAAGCGCCGGGCACGGGCCCGGCGCGGAGAGCTTGCCGGCGTCACTCAGAAATCATAGGCGACCGAGAGTCGGACACTGCGCGGTGGCGTGTAATTCTCGACGTAGCCGTAATCCGGGTTGGGACTCGTGGTCGTCCCATAGGAGTCGTCGAGGAACAGCGGTGTTTGCTTGTTGAGCACGTTGAACACCGCAACGTTGCAATCGAGCCTGTGGTCCGCCCACGCAAACCCCGGTTTGTAGTCCAGATTGAGGTCCAGGCGGCTGGTCCACGGCATGCGGCCGAGCGAGCCCGGCGGCACCGGCTGCCCGCCGCACCAGTAGTAGGTATGGGAGCCGTGCAGAGCCACCTGGCCGGGTCCGTACGGACCGCGACACATCTTCGGGGTCCCGGAGGCGGCGTAGAGGTTGGCGCCCACGGTCAAGTCCGGCGTGATGGCGTAAGCTCCGTAAACCTTGAACTGATGTGTGCGATCGTTCGGCAGTACGCCGTACGAATTCTGCATCCTCTCGGGGAAGTCCCACGCGGTCGTGATCGACTCGTACGATCCGCTCTGTTGCGAGAAGGTGCTGACCGGTCCTTCCGTGTTGCCCCACGTCTTGGAGTACACGTAATCGACCTTGGCCGACCACTTGCCGTCCCAGACGCGCGCCAGGGAAAAATCCAGCGAATAGTATTGGCGCAGAACCCCCCTGGGGAAGCCCTGATCCGCCGGTGTCAGCGTGACCGGAACGAGACCTCCGGTCGGCGATTTCATCAGCAGATGCTGAGTCACGCCCGGATTGATCAGAACGAGACTTTGCGCCCAGTTGCTGCACGTGGCCGGCGTCATCCACGTATAGCCCTGCGCGAATCCGGCGGCGCACTCGCGCTGCTCGTCGTCGAAATCGTCGATGATCCGGGGCATCTTCTGGTACGTGCCCGTCAGTCCGCCAACCCACTTCTGCTGCAGCAGGTCGAACTGGTGCTGCAGACCCAGCACGAAGTTATCCGAATACTCGGCCTTGACGTTCTGGGCAGTCGATATCCTCGGGTCCTTCGGCTGACCATATTCGCTGTCGATCGACACGCCCGTCGACGGAGTCTGTGGCAGGGGCGTGAAGCCGATCGGGACTCCGGTCGCCGGATCGATGCCGGTGTAGGTGCCATACTGGCCGGCATCTATCACGGGCGAGGCGATCGACGTTGCGGTGGTCAGCGGCAGCGCCAGGTAATAGCGGCCGGCGTTGCCGAACACCTTGAAGGTGGAATCCCCGTGCACGTCCCAGCTGAAGCCGACGCGGGGAGCCCATTGGGGGCTGGTCAGCTTGATGTAAGGCACGCCGAACGAGTCGTAGTTGGTGAACTGGTCGTTGCGCAATCCCAGGGACAGCAGCAGAGTGGGGGTAACCTGCCAGTTGTCCTCGATGTACTGCGCCCGCTGTTGGACCTTCACCGAAGCGGACTGCTGGTAGACCGCTTTCTCCACGTAATAGCAATGCTCGTTGCCGTCATAGCCGACGGCGCACTGATTCGACGGTCCCACATAGGGCGGGACATTGGGATCGGTGCCGAAAACCGACTGACCCGGATCGGTATAGCCGTACACCCACGCATAGCCCGGTCCGGTCATGTCGTAACCGTCGTCCAGGTCCCACGAGTCGATGTTATCGACACCGACACTGATGTCGTGGGCTCGCCACTTGTAGTCGAGGCTCACCCGGTAAGAGGTGACATTGACGTGGTGTGTGGGGATGTCCTGCGTCGAGTTGGGGTTCGAGTTGGCGATGCCGCCCGGTGGGGAGAACCGCGGGTCTTCCAGAGACGGGCTGCCGATATTCGGCAAGGTCGGATCGAAGCCGGGATAAGCTGGCTGCTGGGTGAAATAGTCGCCATGGATCTGGCCGAACATTGCATCCAGACGGAAGTTGTCGGTGAGATAGGAGGTGTAGTTCGCCACCCACATCCTGAAGGTGGTCTTGGTCGTTTGATTGCGGTTCGCGAACGCCCCGGATTGCAAAGTGCTGTAGTCGAAATTGTAGGC
>Ga0335078_10011460_pt1 | contig 13150 bp, 10 predicted proteins | sample Lox_Sample_32_FD_206711 | JGI IMG/M metagenome (GOLD analysis project Ga0335078, IMG submission 206711) | Soil microbial communities from Loxahatchee National Wildlife Refuge, Florida, United States - Lox_Sample_3.2 | ecosystem: Environmental > Terrestrial > Soil > Wetlands | place: USA... | reverse complement strand
TGACCGACCGGCACCGGCGCCCGATCCGCCTATTCGAAGTCGGCGCGAGCGCCGGCCTGAACCTGCTTGCCGATCGCTACTCGTATGCCGTCGATGGCCGCGAGCTCGGCGACCCGGAGTCGCCGCTTCGGTTCGTCGACCCATGGATGCCGCCGCCCCCGATCGACCTCGCGTCCGCGGCCGCGACGCTGCGGATCATCGACCGCGCCGGCTGCGATCTCGCCCCGCTCGACCCCACGCGGCCCGACGATCAACTCACGCTGCTGTCCTACATCTGGCCGGACGAGCCGCACCGAATCGATCGCATGCGGGCGGCCCTGTCGGTCGCCGAGCGGGATCCGGTCCCGATCGCCGCACGCCCGGGCTCGGAGTGGCTGCGAGACGCCCTCACCACTGCCGGCGACGGAGAGCTGACCGTCGTCTGGCACTCGGTCATGCGCCAGTACGTCGAGCCCGACGAATGGGCGGCGATCGAACGGGCGCTCGAGCAGCACGAGCGTGTCGTCAGGTTGAGCATGGAGCCGACCCGCAGCCAGGACGCCCGGATGCAGCTGACCGTCCACGATCCAGCCGGAGCGCCTGAGATCAGGCTGGCGGTGTGCGATGACCACGGGCTCCCGATTCGCTGGGCAACGTAGAGTCCGCCCGCGTGAAGCTGATCGACATGGATCGGGCAGGGCTCGTGTTCGCACGCACACGCGGCCACAACGCGAGGCTTGACCGGCTCACTGCCACGTACTCTCGCGCCGGCGAGCACGCCGCCTGCTGGCTGGCGCTGGGCCTGGTCGGTGCGGCCGCCTCCCCGCAGCCCGAGCCCCGCCGATGCTGGCTCCGAGGCGTACAGATCGTCGCGGCCTCTTACGGCGTCAACCAGGCGATCAAGTTCGCCGTCCGGCGCCGCCGGCCGCAGCTCGACGGCCTGCCGCCGCTGTCGCCCGTAGTCACCCAGCTGTCATTCCCGAGCGCGCACGCCACGACCTCGTTCGCCGCCGCGCGGGCGTACCGGCATCTCGCGCCGGCGTGGGCGCTGTACCTCGCTGCCGGCACGTTCGCCGTGAGCCGACCCTACCTCGGCGTCCACTACCCGAGCGATGTGCTTGCCGGCGCCGCGCTCGGCACCGCGGTGGCGAACCTATGGCCATGAAGGTCGGGATCGTCGGCATGCCTAACGCGGGCAAGTCGTCGCTGTTCAGCGCGCTGACCGGCGTCGCCGCGGAGGCGGCGAACTATCCGTTCACGACGATCGAGCCGAACGTCGCGGTCGTTCCGGTGACCGACGAACGTCTCGACAAGGTGGCCGAGACCGTCAAAGCGTCGAAGATCGTCCCCGACACGATCGCGTTCCACGACATCGCCGGCCTGGTCGCCGGCGCCCACCGCGGCGAGGGTCTCGGCAACCAGTTCCTCGCGAACATCCGCGAGACCGACGCGATCGTCCACGTCGTCCGGGTCCACAACGACCAGAACGTGGTCCACCCCGAGGGCCGGGTAGACCCGCGGGGAGACATCGAGACAATCGAGACCGAGCTCATCTACGCCGACCTCGAGCAGGCCGAGCGGCGGCTCGAGCGCGTCTCGAAAACGGCCAAGAGCGGCGACCGGCACGCCGTCGCGGAGGCCTCATGGCTTCGCGAGCTGATCGAGGCGCTGCAGTCGGGACGGCCCGCCCGGACCGTCCCGCCCCCGGCCGACGCCCCCGACGCCATGACCCTGCTCTCGCCGTTGACCGCGAAGCCCGTGTTGTTCGTCGCCAACGTCGACGAAGGCGCCAGCGAGGTTCCACCCGAGATCCTGGAGCACGCCCGCGCCCAGGGCGCCGAGGCGGTGGCGATCTCCGCCCGTCTCGACGCTGAGCTCGCCGAGCTCGATCCCGAGGAGGCCGCGATCATGCGCGAGGATCTGGGCGTCGAGCACTCGAGCCTCGAGACCGTGATCCGCGCCGCGTTCTCGCTGCTTCATCTGATCGCGTTCTTCACCGCCGGCGAGGACAAGCCCGCGCAGTCCTGGCACCTCCGCAACGGGCTGTCGGTGTGGCACGCGGCCGGCATGATCCACTCGGACATCCAGCGCGGGTTTGTGCGCGCCGAGGTCGTCAGCTGGGACCAGCTCGTCGACGCCGGCGGGTACGCCGGGGCGCGCGAGCGCGGCACGCTCCGTCTAGAGGGCCGCGATTATGTGGTGCAGGACGGCGACGTGATCACGGTCCGGTTTACTCCGTAGTGTGACCATGAGCGGCGCATCTGATTCTGAGGCGCGCGATTTCGCCGCAGCATTTCGGTCGTTCCTCGAGTGGGTGCACTCGGACGCCGCCGAGCGCGAGCGCAACGAGCTCGTTGCGCTGGTCGTGGACTATCTCGGCGAGGACGGAAGCGCCCGGTCGGTGGTGAGCCGGACGCTCGCGCCGTTCGAGCACGCGAACCTGCAGACCGCCCTGAATGCCTGGTCGCGCGAGCCGGGGCGTGAGGTGGCGATACACGGCTTCACGGTGCCGCCGCACCACCCGCCGGCGACGCTGCAGCAGATCCTTACCGGCCACGGGATGCCATGGCTGCGTCTCTCGGCGCCGGCGTTGGCCGATCTGCCGAACGGACCGGCTTCGACCCTCGCCTGCCTGGAGCGCGCGGTGCTCCTGGTCAACGACGCCGACGGCCCGTATGTGGTCATGGTCAATGCCACCTCCGACCACGGTCCGCCGTCGATCGACGTCGAGATCGCAGGCCTGCCCGTCGAGCGGGCGCAGGCAGTCCACGCCCGGCTCGCCGAACTCCGCCACCAACTGAACGTTTACCGCGGGCACGTGATCGACGTCGGCCTCAACCCGATGGGCGGGGTGACCTTGGACTTCGGCGAGGTACCGGTGCTCGCCCGCGACGACGTCGTGCTGCCCGAGGCGGTGATCGGACGTGTGGAGCGCCACGCGCTCGGCATCGCCGCGCATCGCGCTGCCCTGCTCGGTGCGGGCCAGCACCTGAAGCGCGGCCTGCTCTTGTACGGACCGCCCGGCACCGGCAAGACCCACACCATGCGCTATCTGATCGGGCAGATGACCGGCTACACGCGATTCGTCCTCACCGGCCGCTCCCTGCAGGCGATTGGCGGGGTGACCGAGTTTGCGCGCGCCCTCCAGCCCGCCGTGATCGTCCTCGAGGACGTCGATCTCGTCGCCGAGCACCGTGGCTTCGGTCCGGGATCGAGCCCGGTCCTGTTCGACCTGCTCGACGCCATGGACGGCGCCGCCGCCGACGCCGACCTGCTGTTCGTCCTCACGACCAATCGCGCCGACCTGCTCGAGCCGGCGCTGGCGGCCCGCCCCGGCCGGGTCGACGTCGCGATCGAGATCGACCTGCCCGACGAGCAGGGCCGCCATAGGCTGCTCGCGCTCTACGGCCGCTCGCTGCCGCTGCGCCTGTCCGAGAGCGAGACCCACGAGGTCGTCGAGCGCATGGACGGCGTCACCGCGTCGTTCGTCAAGGAGCTGCTCCGGCGCGCGATGCTCGAGTCGCTGCAGGACAACCCATCCGAGCCCGTCGTCACCGCCGAGCACACCACCCGCGCCCTCGACGACCTGCTCGACGCCGACCAGAAGCTGACCCGCAGCCTGCTGGGCGTCGGCACGGATCCCGAGACCCTCGCCGCCGGCGGCGGCGCCGGCTCGCTGCCGCCTCATCCGGGACCGGGTTGGATGCGAGGGCGCTTTACCGGCTAGAGGTCCGCCACGCCGCCGGCGTTCTCGAGCCGCTCCGCCAGGCGCCGGAGCCCGAGACCCCGCGCGGCCTCGGCACCCCCCTCGAGGTCGGTCGGCCGATCCGCCGGCCGCCCGACCTTCACGCTCTGCAACGTCGCGATGTCGCGGAACGCGCGCAGCCCGGAAGCCGACTCCTTCAGGGCAGCCGCCACCTTCGGCTGCTCCGAGCCCGCGCCCGCGATCGCCCCATCGAGCGACCCGTACTTCTCGAGCAGCGTCGCCGCGGTCTTCGGCCCGATCCCGGGGGCGCCCGGCAGCCCGTCCGAGGGATCGCCTCGCAGCGCGATGAAGTCGGGGACGAGCTCCGGTCCGATGCCGTAACGCTTGCGGACCTCGGCCGGGTCGACCTCTGTAAATCCGGTGATCCCCGATTTCAAGAACAGCACGGACACCGAGCCGGAGACGCACTGGTACATGTCGCGGTCGCCGGTGACGATCAGCGCCCGGCCGCCGGCTTCCGCTTCAACCGCCGCCAGCGAACCGAGCAGATCGTCCGCCTCCACATCAGAAGACGACTCGATGTCCCAGCCGAACGCCGAGAACAACTCGGGCGCGTGCGAGAACTGCCACGCGAGCGCGTCGGGCACCGGCGGGCGGTCGGCGTGGTACGAAGGGAACAGCTCGACCCGGTAGGAAGCGGCCTCGGCGCCGAAGCACATCACGATTGCCCGCGGCCGGTAGTCAGCGGCAGCGCGTAAAAGCAGGTTGACGGCCCCGAGCAGAGCGTTCACCGGACGCCCGTCGAGACCCAGGATCGAGTCCGGAAGCGCAAAGAAAGACCGGTACAGGACGTATGGCGCGTCGACGGCGATCAGCGGGCCGGGCATTCGCCGCCCGAGCCTAGCGGGGCGGCCCTACTGAACGACGACCGACGGGCCGTCGAGGCCGCGGTACACGACCCGGTAGATCCCCGCCTTCGACACGCGCGCAGCGTAGACGCCGCCGGCACCGAGCCGGATGACCGAGCTCTTTCGCCAGTGCTTGCCGGCACGGACCTCGATCGTCACCCGCCCGCCCTTACCGGCAGGGAGGATCTTGCCCTGGAGCGTCTGCGACGCGTTCCCCATCTGCCCGAACAAGCGCTTCATCTGGGTGAGCACTCCCAGGTCGCCGCTCGTGTCGCCCGCCGCCGCCGTCGGCGTCGGATGCGCTGAGGAGGAGATCGTCGTGAACTGGGCCCAGGTGCTGAGCAGTCCGAACGCGCCCGCGAGCTCGCTGCCGGTGACGGTCGTCGTGCCGCGGGTCCCGATCACGTTGGCGGACATGATCCGCAGCGAGGCACCGTGCTTGGTGACCTTGATCCCGACCAGCTTGCCTTTGACGAACCGCCCTAGCTGATTGGTGGCCGCGGACAGGCTCAGCTGGCGCGTCCAGTGGTGGTACGGGTCGCCGCCGGCGCCGTCGTAGGGATCGGGCACGCCGCGCAACCACGGATCGGCGGTCGCGCCCGGCCAGGCGTCTTCGACGTTCTCGGTGTATCCGCCCGAGCTCGCGAAGAAGTACGTGACCGCCGGCGCGCCGGCGTAAGTGACGATCTGACCCGAGGTGGCGGCCACGGCCGCATCCGTGGCGGGCGTCTCGGCGGCGACCCCGCGATACATCTGCGAGCGGGTGTCGGGATACAGGTTGTAGAAGCCGCCGGCGACGTCCGTGGTGATCGCGTACGTCCGCGCCGCCACCGCCTGGGCCTTCAGCGCCTCCGCAGACCACGTGGAGGGCATTTCGGCCGCGATCACGCCCTGGACGTAGTCGTCGAGCCCCACGACGTCGACCGTGTAGACGCCGCCCGAGCCGTTCGGACGGAACTCGAGCGAGCCGCGATACGCACCCAGTCCCGCCAGGCTCAGCGGACCAGGGCCGGTCGCGGTCAGCGGCGCCGAGAACGTCCCGACACCCTTGTGCGTCGACTGGTTGACGATCTTCAAGGACCCGTTCGCCAGCGGCACGACGTCGTACGTGAGACTCGGGTTCAAAGACTTGTTGCCGACGTGAGTAGCGCCGGCGAACGCCGCCGAGCCGCTCCCCAACAGGACCCGAACCGTCTGCGCCGGGTTGGTCTGGCCGATCGCGGTGCCGGTGTAGTAGTGGCCGAGGATCTGCTGGTAGGTCCACCCGTGGAGCGCGTAACCGTACGCGCCGTACTGGCTCATCCCGATCCCGTGGCCGTAGCCGCCGCCGGTCACATACAGGGTGCTTGCAGCAGACGCTGACCCGGCGAGGGCCAGCGCGGCAAGCATCGACAGGCCCACTGCCAGAAAGCGCATCTTCAGGGCAAGACACATAACGCGGCACCGCGTTGCGGCGTGGTCAGATGTTCTTTCGGTTATGTTGGAAATCGATATGAGCGAGCGCAAAGCTTCTGAAGTTTTCGTCGAGTGTCTGGAGGCCGAGGGGGTTCGGTACGTGTTCGGGATCCCTGGCGAGGAAACGCTCGATCTCAACGAGTCGCTGGCGGACTCGACGGTCGAGTTCATTCCCGTCCGCCACGAGCAGGGCGGGGCATATATGGCCGACGCCTACGGCCGGCTGACGGGCCGGGCGGGCGTCTGTCTGGGGACCCTCGGCCCAGGAGCGACAAACCTGGTCACAGCCGTGGCCGACGCTTTCCTGGATCGCGCTCCTCTCGTCGCTCTGACCGGACAGTCCGACATCGAGCGCATGCACAAGGAATCGCACCAGTACATAGATCTCATCGGCATCATGCGGCCGATCGTTAAATGGAACGCCCGCGTTGCAAGCCCGGAGATCATTCCCGAGGTCGTGCGCAAGGCGTTCGCGGTGGCTGAGTCAGAGAAGCCCGGATCCACCCATCTCGAGCTACCCGAGGACGTCATGCAGCGCCCGCTCGACGCCTCGCCGCTCCCCCGTCACGCCCCGGTCCAGCCTGAGCCGGGCAACAGGGAGCTCCAGCGCGCGGCCGACCTGATCGACGCTGCCGCCAACCCCCTCGCGCTTGCCGGCAACGGCGCGATCCGCGGCCACGCCGGGCGCGCCCTGCGGGCGTTCATCCACAACACGGGAATTCCTGTGGCCGAGACGTTCATGGCCAAGGGGCTCGTCGACTACGAGGACCCGAAGGCGCTCGGGACCGTCGGCCTCCAGGCACGCGACTACGAGATGGCGGGGTTCGAGGATGCCGACCTCGTGATAGCGATCGGCTACGACCTGGTCGAGCACTCTCCCAAGCACTGGAACCCGCGCCGCGACAAGAAGATCATCGTGATCGACTCGATCGCCGCCGAGGTCGACCAATACTTCGTCCCCGACGTCGAGCTCATTGGCGACATCGCCCACGTGCTCGCGCGTCTCGCCGCCGGCTGCTCCCGGAGTCAGACCACCGCCGGGACCAGCCGCCTGCACGAGGTCGTGATGGGCGCGCTCCGCGACGCGCGCGACGACGACCACTTCCCGATGCGCCCGCCGAGGGCCCTCTGGGACATTCGCGAGGCCCTCGGCCGCAATGACATCCTGGTCTCGGACGTCGGGCTCCACAAGCTCTGGATCGGGCGGATGTTCCCCGCCCACGAGCCGGGAACGGTGCTGATCGCCAACGGTCTCGCCGGGATGGGCTTCGCGTTGCCGACCGCGATCGGAGCCAAGCTCGTGCACCCCGACCGCAAGGTGGTCGCGGTCAGCGGCGACGGCGGCTTCCTCATGAACTGCCAGGAGCTAGAGACGGCCCGGCGTCTCGGCACCGCCGTCGTGAATGTCATCTGGGAGAACGCCCAGTTCGGCTCGATCGTGTGGAAGCAGGACAAGAAGTTCGGCCGGCACTTCGGCGTCGATTTCGGAAACCCGGACTTCGTCAAGCTGGCCGAGTCGTTCGGGGTGCCGGCGTGGCGATGCTCGAGCGCCGACGACTTCCCGCGTCTCCTCGCCGGCGCGCTCGAGAAGGACACCCCCTCGCTGATCGTCGTCCCGATCGACTATTCGATCGACGTGGCGATCTCCGAGACGCTCGGCGCCGAGACCGTCGCTACCTGAGCGCGCCGCCGCAATCCGCCGCCCAGTTATCGCCACTCCCTCCGGTATCTGTTAGGGTGCCCTAATGAGGGTGCCCTAACGGATGAGCCGCGACCTTACAGCCACTCGACGCCCCGGGGAGCGTGTCAGCTTCTACGCGTGGACCGCGCTGGTGCTCGCGGCGGCCGTCGTGCTGGTGGTGGTCAGCTGGCACGCCCGAGGCGGCACCCCCGATCCGACCGACGCCGGCGGACACCGGCTGGGCAGTACGACGGTCGTGATCGACAGCGCGATCCTCGTGTTCCGCGAGGGCCTCGAGACGATCCTCGTGCTCGCCGCCGTCATGGCCAGCTTCCTCGGCGGCAACCGGATCTACCGCCGGCCCGTGGCCGGCGGCGGCGGACTCGCGATCGGCGCCGGCGTGCTCACCTGGTTCGGGGTGATCTGGCTGATCGGGCGTTTCCACGGCTCGGAGCTCTCGATCCAGGCAGCGACCGGGATCCCCGCCCTGATCGTGCTGCTGATCGTGATGAACTGGTTCTTCCACAAGGTCTACTGGACCGGGTGGATCGCGCACCACCACAAGCGCCGGCGGGGGCTGCTCAGCGCCGACGCCGAGACCAACAAGCGGCGGATGCTGCTCGGCCTGGCCCTGCTCGGCTTCACGTCGGTGTACCGCGAGTGCTTCGAGATCGTCGTATTCCTGCAGAACCTGCGCGAGCTCTACGGCGCCGGCGTGGTGCTCGAGGGCGTCGTCATCGGCTTGCTGTTCACCGCCGCGGTCGGCGTGCTCACGTTCGGGCTGCACCAGCGCCTGCCCTACCGGCGACTACTGATCATCACCGGAGTGATGCTGCTGTTCGTCCTGCTCGTGCAGGTCGGCGAGGAGGTCAACGAGATGCAGCTGGCCGGCTGGATCGGCACCACCACGATTCCCGGCCTGAACATCCCGGGGTGGATGGGGACCTGGTTCTCGCTGTTCCCCAATTGGGAGACGTTCGCCGCGCAGTTCCTGGCGCTCGCGATCGTAGTCGGCTCCTACGTCGTCGCGCAGTACCTGCGGGTGTGGCGCCCGCGGCGCCAGGGCCGCCAGCCGGCGCGATTCGCCGAGCGCATCCCGGACCGGCCGGCGGACGTCGCCGTCGGCAGGGCGCCGCTCACCAATGGCTTCACGGCTGCGTGACACGCGCCGATAAAGGGGCGGACGATGCTCCGCCGCTTGACGCACGCGATTCTCGCCGTGGCCCTCGCATCCGTCGCGGCCGGCTGCGGCGCTGCCGGCCAGACGGCCACATCCACGTCTAGCTCGACCGAAGCGTCGGTCCCGCCGGCGCACCCAGGCGATCGAGCCGTCGGCCGGCGCGCAGGCGGGGCTGTCGTCCGATCCCGCCCCGGTGGTCACCGGCGACCCCGCAGCCCACGCGCCCCCGCTTGCCCAGGTCAAGCGCGAACTGCATGAGCTGAACCTGTGCGGCGGCGCGACCAGCGCCGCGGAGGCACAGCCGGTCGTTGCCTCGTCCGGCGCAGGCTTCGTCGCCGACCCGGGGACGATCCAGGACGTCGGGCAGCTGCCCGACCTCACGGCCCGGCTGAACGCGCTCGCCCAGGCCCTCCACGTGACGATCTACGGGATCAGCGGATATCGCTCGCCGGCGCACAGCGTCGCGGTCGGCGGCTACGCCGACGACCCGCACACCAAGGGCGAGGCCGAGGACATCGGCGTGAACAGCCTGCTGCGCTCGAGCGCCGCGCAGATCAGCGAGGCGGAACTGGCGAAGTACGGCCTCTACCGGCCGTTCGACCCCTCGGACAACCCGGGCAACACCGAGGTAAACCACATCCAGCTGATCCCGTCGGGTGGCCCGCTGCCGCTGACGGTGGCGACCGCGACCTTCCTCCCGGATCCGACCTGCAGCTGAGGTTCTTGGGGCCGCCTTCGGCGGCGTCCGTGGGGCCGTGCGGCCGGGCGTCCATGCCCGGCCGGGCGGTCGCAACCTACGCCGCGACCTCGGAGACCGCCGGCACCGTCGCGACCCTACGCTGCGGAAGCCCGACGCTCGCCACCGCTCCGAGCAGCGACAGCCCCGCCGCCACCCCGATCGCCGAGGTGAACCCGTCGCTGAACGCCTGCGCCGAGCCGTAGCTGCCGGCGCCCGTGAACACGGCCACCAGCAGCGCGATCCCGAACACCCCTCCGAGCTGACGGAGCATGTTGAACGTCCCCGAGGCCTTGCCGATGCTCGCCGGCGGGACTGCGTTGACCACCGTGTTCTGAAGCGCCGGCATCGCCATCGAGACCCCGAAGCCCGCCATCATCAGCGGCGCCACCAACCGCCAGTAGGCGACGTCGGGCGAGGCGGTCAGCGCGATCCACCCCATTCCGGCCGCCTGGAGTAGCAGACCGACGACCGCGAACGGGCGCTCGCCGACGCGCGAGATCCGCGCGCCCGTGATCGGCGCGACGATGAACAGGGTCGCCGTCCACGGCAGCAGCCGGAGGCCGGCGTCGAGCGGGCCGTTGTGCTGGACCGTCTGGAGGAACTGCGCCATGAAGAACACCGCGCCGTAGAGCGCTGTGCTGAGAAAGAAGATCGCGGCGTTGCCCGACGAGAACGGCCGCGAGGCAAACAGTCCCATCGGGAGCATCGGCTCTGCCGTCCGCCGCTCCCACAGCACGAACCCGTAGGCGAGCAGCACGCCCACGGCCAGCGAAGCGATCACCTCGACGCCGCCCCAACCGGCCGAGTTGCCCCGGACGAGGCCCCACACGATCCCGAGCGCGGCGCCCGTGACCAGCGCGAGGCCGGCGATGTCGGGAGCGCTGCGCGGGCCGTGGCTCTCGTCGACTCGGCGCAGCACGACCGGGATCGTCACCAGGCCGATCGGGACGTTGATCCAGAAGATCCACTGCCACGCGATCCCCTGGGTGATCGCGCCGCCGATCACCGGGCCGCCGAGCACGGCGAGCCCGGTGATGCCGCTGAAGATGCCGAGCGCCCGCGCCCGCTTCTCGGGCGAGTACGCCGCGCTGAGCAGCGTCATCCCGAGTGGCATCACGAGAGCCGCCCCGGCGCCCTGTATGGCGCGGGCCGCGATCAGCATGCCGACGTTCGGGGCAAGCGCGCACGCGGCCGACGCGCCGGAGAAGATCGCCAGTCCGGCGGCGAACATCCGCCGGCGACCGAGGCGCTCGCCGAGCGCCGCGCCCGTCATCAGCAGGACCGCGAAGCTCAGCGTGTACGCGTTCACGGTCCACTCGAGTTCCTCGATCGAGGCGCCCAGGTGCACCCGGATCGTCGGGAGCGCGGTGGTCACGACGAGCGCGTCGAGCGCCACCATCAGCGACGCGACCGAAGCCACTGCCAGCACCCAGCCTGGTCTCTTGCGCATGTTGTCCTCCTCGGGTCGGTTCTGGTCCTCGTGGACTACGACCCGACAGTGCACGCAGATTGACCGATGAATTTCGAGCCGTCTCGGTGTCACGTCTCCTGATGCCCCGTGACACGATCAGACCATGACCACGAGCGCGCTGACCCGGGCCCGCGCCGGCGACGAGCAGGCCTTCCGCGACCTGACCGAGTCCTACCGGCGCGAGCTACAGGTTCACTGCTACCGGATCCTCGGCTCCGTTCAGGACGCCGAGGACGCGCTCCAGGAGACCCTGTTGTCGGCGTGGCGCGGGCTTGACGGCTACCAGGAACGGGCGTCGATGCGGGCGTGGCTGTACAAGATCGCGACGAACCGGTGCCTGAACGTGCTGCGTGACTCCGCGCGCCGCCCGGAGGAGCGGCGGCCACTGACGTTCGAACCTCCCGAGCCCACCCGCCACGGCGAGTTCCTATGGCTCGAGCCCTATCCCGACGCGCTGCTCGAGGGCGTGGCCGACGCCGCCCCGGGACCCGACGCTCGTTACGAGACTCACGAGACGATCGCGCTCGCGTTCGTGACGGCGCTCCAGCGGCTCCCGCCTCGCCAGCGCGCCGCGCTCGTGCTGCGGGACGTGCTCGGCTTCCGCGCGGCCGAGGTCGCGACGATGCTCGACACGACCGAGACCTCGGTCAACAGCGCGCTGCAACGGGCCCGGGCGACACTCGATGCCGCCGCGGCCCCGCGCCGCGAGCGCGCACCGCTACCGAGCTCGGCCGCCGAGCGCGAGCTCGTCGGGCGCTTCGCCGACGCGTTCGAGAACGGCCGTGTCGAGCAGATCGTCGCGCTGCTGACCGACGACGCATGGGTGACGATGCCGCCCGAGCCGTTCGAGTACCAGGGCGTGGCGGCGATCGACGAGTTCTTCACGCAGGCGTTCGCGGCGCGCCCTGCCGACCGCACCGATCGACTCGTACCGACGCGCGCGAACGGGCAGCCCGCGTTCGGGCATTACATCGGAGACGCGCACGCCCCGGTCGTCCGCGGCGTGGGCGTGATCGTGATGACGCTCGACGGCGACCGGGTCTCGCAGCTCACCCGCTTCGGCGGCGCGGCGCTGCTCGCCCGCTTCGGGCTGCCACGGACGCTGCCGTGATGAGCTACAGGTTGCCCTGCGCCATCTTGCGCAGGTCCATCGCCTTGTCGTAGGTCTCCTCGTCGACGCCCTTCTCGAGCGCGACCTCGCGGAGCGCCCGGCCCGACTCCGCGGCTTCCTTGACGATCTCGGCGCCCTTGTCGTAGCCGATGTAGGGGTTGAGCGCGGTGGCGGCCGCGAGCGTCATCTCCGCTGAGGCGCGCAGACCGTCCTCGTTGGGCCGGATGCCGTCGATGCACTTCTCGGCGAAGATCCGGCCACCGCTCGTGAGCAGCCTGACCTGGTCCAGGAGGTTGCGGGCGATCAGCGGCACGCGCACGTTGAGCTCGAAGTTGCCCTGGGAGCCCGCCACCGTGATCGAGGTGTCGTTGCCGATCACCTGGGCCGAGATCTGCAGGATGACCTCCGGGATGACCGGATTGACCTTGCCGGGCATGATCGAGGAGCCCTTCTGGAGCTCGGGCAGGAAGATCTCGCCGATTCCGGCGCGCGGCCCCGAGCCGAGCCAGGCCAGGTCGTTGGCGATCTTGGTCAGCGACACCGCCAGTACCTTGAGCGCGCCCGACAACTCGACGAGCGCGTCCCGGTTGCCCTGGGCCTCGAACGGATCCTCGGGCGCGCGGATCTCGAGGCCCGTGGCCTCGGTCAGCCGCGCCCGGACGCGGGCGGCGAACTCCTTGTGGGTGTTCAGGCCGGTCCCGGTCGCGGTCCCACCGAGCGGGATCTGCGCGACGTGCGGAAGGGCGTTCGCGATCCGCGCGCGGCCGAGCCGGATCTGCGCGGCGTAGCCCGAGAACTCCTGCCCGAGCGTCACCGGGACCGCGTCCATCAGGTGGGTGCGGCCGGACTTGACGAGATCCTTGAACTCGCCGGCCTTGGCCTGGAGCGAGGCCTCGAGCTGCTCGAGCACCGGCAGCAGG
>Ga0335078_10011459_pt1 | contig 13151 bp, 10 predicted proteins | sample Lox_Sample_32_FD_206711 | JGI IMG/M metagenome (GOLD analysis project Ga0335078, IMG submission 206711) | Soil microbial communities from Loxahatchee National Wildlife Refuge, Florida, United States - Lox_Sample_3.2 | ecosystem: Environmental > Terrestrial > Soil > Wetlands | place: USA... | reverse complement strand
CGGAAATCTCGACGCGAATCAGCAGGCGGCGCTGGGCATCCGCTTTGCGGGAGGCGAAACGACCTTCAGCCCGCGCTCCGCGATCGAATCGCTCAGGCTGCATGGGGCCGAGGTTCTCGCAACGGTTCGCGGCGGTGGGCAGATGCAGGGCCGGCCGGCGGTTACGCGGAATCGCCACGGCCGCGGCTGCGTCATTTATGTGGGTTGCGATTCGATCAGCGATGAATTCTATGAGAACGTAGCGCGTGCGGCCGGTGATGCCTGCGGGCTCGCGCCGCTGATCCAGGCGCCCCACGGGGTGGAAGTGACAAGCCGCCATGACGGCGCTACGACGTACTATTTCCTCCTTAACCTGACGGAAGAACCGCACGATCACATTGCGCTGCCAAAACCCATGGACGATCTGATTCACGATCAGCATGGAATCGCGGAGATTTCGCTGGGGCCGCTGGAGGTTGCGGTTCTGGCATCGTAAAGGGGCCTGCCTAGCGCAAACGTAGCGTCAGTTGCGATGCTTTCAGCAATCGAGTTCACGCATGACAAAACCCACGCAGCAATCTCATATCTCGCGCAGACAATTCGTGCAAAGTTGCGGCGCAGCCGCAGCTCTGGCGCCGATGGCAGCGTGCATCGACTGGGCCGCACCCGAGGTATGGGGCGCGCAGGCAGTCGGCCCGGCGCAGCGCGTGTTGGCTCTCGATCGCGATTGGGTTTTTGCGGGCAAGTCCACGGCTGCAGCCCTCGATCCCGCGTACGACGACAAACCGTTCCCTCGTGTGACACTGCCGCACACGGTGGCGAATCTTTCCTGGCGCAACTGGTCGCCGTCGCAGTGGGAGGATCTCTTTGTGTACCGCCGGCGCTTTCGGGTGCCCGCCGCGTGGCGTGGGCTGCGCTTGTTTCTTCACTTCGACCGCGTGATGGCCAGCGCGACTCCGGTGGTGAACGGCCGCAGCCTGGAGCCGCACGCCGGCGGCTTCCTGCCATTCGACCGCGAGATTACCGGTGTCGCGAACGAAAAGGAGAACGTGCTTGCGGTTGCGGTGGATTCGCGCTGGTTGAATGTGCCGCCTGCAGGCTCGCCGCGCGGAGCTGCCGCAGTGGATTATCTGTTGCCCGGCGGCATCGCCGGATCGGTCCAGCTTCGCGCAGTGCCCGCAATCTATCTGCGCGAGGTCTTTGCCAAGCCGGTCGATGTGCTCAATCCCGGCCGCCGCGTTGAGGTCACCTGCCGCGTGGATGCTGCTGCACAGTTGCCGGCGCGGATTCGCCTGGAGGCTGCGCTCCGCCTGGGCGACGAAACCATTGCCAGAGTGACGCAGAGCGCGCAGATGGAAAAATCCGACGAGGAGTTTCATCTTGCGCTTAGCGATCTCCGAAACATCCAGTTATGGGATTCGGAGCATCCGCATCTTTACAACGTCGAGGTTACGCTCTTAGTTAACGATCGACCCATGCATCGTTACGCTGCGCGCATCGGCTTCCGCGAAGCGCGATTTGCGATCGATGGATTTTTCTTGAATGGACGCCGCACACGCTTGTTCGGACTGAACCGGCACGAGCTTTATCCGTATCTCGGCTTTGCGGCGCCGCCGCGCCTGCTCGGCCGCGATGCCGAGATTCTGCGCAAGCAATTCAACTGCAACATCGTGCGCTGCTCGCACTATCCGCAGTCTGAAGCGTTTCTCGATGCCTGCGACGAGCTGGGGCTGATGGCGTGGCAGGAGCCGCCGGGCTGGCAGTACATCGGCGATGAGAGCTGGCAGGACCTGGCCGTGCGCGACGTCGAAGCGATGATCCGCCGCGATCGCAACCATCCGGCCATCGTGATCTGGGGCGTACGCATCAATGAGTCGCGCAACGATCCCGAGTTTTATCACCGCACGCGCGAGCTGGCCAAAACGCTCGACGATTCGCGTCCCACATCCGGCACCATGACGCCGGACTCGAGAAAGAACTGGCAGCAGGAATGGCACGAGGATGTCTTTGCGTACGACGATTATCACGCCGCGCCCGATCACAGCGTGGGCATTCTCGATCCCGTCGCGGGTTACCCTTACCTGGTGACGGAGACCGTGGGGCAGTTTAACTACGGAGCAGGCCGCGGTTTCGATATGAGGTATCGAAGGGCCGGCGACATCGGCCAGCAGACAAGCCAGGCGATTTATCACGCGCAGGCGCACAGTAGAGTTGCGGACCAGGAGCGCATGGCGGGCACAATTGCGTGGTGCGCGTTCGACTACGCCAGCCTGATGAATGCCTACGAGGCGATCAAGTGTCCCGGCATCGCCGATGTGTTCCGTATGCCGAAGCTCGGCGCCGCGTTCTATCTCGCGCAGGTCGATCCGTCAGTGCGGCCGGTCATCGAGCCCGATTTTTACTGGGACTTCGGCCCGCAAACACCGATGGGCCCGGGCGAGCATGCCGCCATCTTCTCGAACTGCGAGCGGCTGAAGCTTTTCATCGACGGCAGGATGCATGCAACGCTTCATCCCGATCGGACCAACTTTCCGAACCTCAAATTTCCGCCGCTTTTCGTTGATCTCAAGGTGGCCGACGCGCAGAAATCGCATCCGGAGCTGCGTATCGACGGATACGTCGGCAACGCGCGCGTGGCGTCACGCTGCTTTTCCTCGGACCCCTCCGCGGATCGCTTCTGGCTGCGCGCAGACGATGCGGAGCTTGTGAGCGACGGCGCGGACTCGACGCGGCTTGCCTTTGCGGTTGTCGATAAGTTCGGCGCGCCGCGCGCATTTGCCGGGGGGCAGGTTGCGCTCGATCTCGACGGGCCGGGAGTGATTGCCGGCGACAATCCGTTTCCGCTCGAGGCAAACGGAGGCGCCGGCGCGGTGTACATCAGGACCGTTGCCGGCCGCGTGGGAACGATGCGCATCACGGCGCGCCACTCGACGCTGGGCGCGGCTTCGGCTGAGATTCGCGTGAGACCGCAAGAGAAGATGAGTTAAAGCGATTCCGAGGTAGTTGTAGCCAGCGTTCGCTCTGCCATCATCCCCGGTCCCCAAAAGCGAGGGACCGGGGGCACCCCAACGGGTATAGCACCCCCAATGGGTATAGGTATCGTCGTGATGGAACGGCTATTGCTTGGCTGCGGCGTCTTCATTGCATCGCGGCGGCGGCGATCAGCGCATCGAGCGCCGAGGTCTGGCGCGTGGCGTCGGCCGAGTCGAACGGACCCTGCCAATACGCGCCGAACTCGCAATTCGGGCCCTGGTCACTGGCCACGACGCTCTTGGCGTTGGCATCGGCGAAGGCCTGGTAGCGGGGATCGGGATCGGCGACGTAGAGCGCCATCAGATTGCGTAGAAAGATGCCCTTGAACTGCGGAGCATCGCCGCCCGACATCGTGCCCGGCTCTGTGAGGATGCCGTTCTGCGTGAGATTGGCGGTGGCCGCGTCGGCAATGGCTTCGGCCTGCGGCAGCAGGGTGGGATCGTTGCCGGCGCGGTAAAGCTCCACGAGCCCGCCGAGAATCACGCCCTGGTTATAGGTCCAGGTTGTGCCGCCGTTGTTCGTGCATGCGTTGGGATTGGATGAATTCAAACCATCGTTGATCAGGTACTGCGCGTTGATCATGCCGGAGTTCTTGAACCACGTCCACTCCTGCTTTGCCCAGCCGAGGTAGGCTGCAGAGGCGCTTCCCGAAGTGCGATTGGCAAGTTTCGCCGCGATCGTCAGGAAGAGTTCGTTGGGGATGGCGTTCTTGTAACTCCGGGAGGTGCTCCACCAGACTCCGCCGCCGCAGGTCGAGTCCCAGGCTCCTGTCATATTCGTGAAAATGACTTCAGCCATGGAGAGATACTGCGGGTTGCCGGTAACATCGTAGGCGTCAATCCAGGCCAGCGCCCACCAGCCTTGATCGTCGTAATAGCTGTCGAGAAACCTCGCATGCACGCCTTGCGCCGCCGTGAAGGTGTTGGCGATTACCGAGTCGTACGACGTGTCGCCGCTCACCTGCTCGTAGTTTGCCAGCGCGGCAATGGAGTTGGCGGCATTCCACCAGCCTGAGGGCGATGCATAAAGGCCTGTGGCAGGCAGGTACCACTGTTGCAGGGTCTTGAGGCCGTAGGCCGCCTGCTGGGTGTAACTCTGCGCCGCGGTTGCGGTGCTTCCAGAACTGGCTGGGGGCAGGATTGAGCCGCCGCAACCGGTGGAAACCAGGAGAGCAAAAACGCAGACGGCAACGAGCGGAGATGTGCAATGGCTTTTCATGAGATGTGCGTGGCAGCGCCGGAGGCGGCAAAACGCTCGCCAAAATGCTGGGGGCTCGGTGTCTCAGCGTTGGCGAAAGCCTGATTTGTGACCGGTCTCCCGAATCAGTTTGATTTTAATGTAAAAGGTCTCTAACCGCATGAATCAGTGCCGGTGGAGTTCGTGCTTTCCCACCCAATCGGCCGCCGCAGCGACCGATTGGATGGGGCACGGGGAGGTCCTTATTCAAGCGGCCTGAGTCTTGGCGGCAGTTGCGCCCCGTAGACTGAGGAGAGAGGTTTTGCTCGAATGCAATGGCCGGCTCGATTCTTGCTCTCCGTGGTTTCGGCGGCGCAGTTTCCTCAGACCGAGGAGCCGGAGATCGCCTTTCTGGGCCGGTCGAATGTGGGCAAATCGAGCCTACTGAATGCTCTGGTGGGCGAGAAAGCCGCCAAGGTGTCTGCGACGCCGGGCCGCACACGGGCGATCAATTTTTTTCGGGTTTTGGACGAGAGGCGTGCCAAGAAAATGATTTTCGCCGATCTGCCCGGCTACGGTTATGCGAAGGTTTCGAAGTCGATCTCGGCGCAATGGCCGTCCTTCATCGAGCCGTATCTTGCGCAGCGCGCGAACTTGGCGCTGTGCATCTGTATCGTGGATGCCAACGTGCCTCCGCGCCCCAACGACCGCCAATTGCTGGACTGGTTGCGCGCCGCGGGCCGCAATTCTGTGGTGGTTGCCACGAAGATCGATCGCATGAGCGGCAACGAGCGCACGCGCAGCCTGGCGGCGCTGAAACGGGGGCTCGGGGTTGAGGAGATGCTGCCGGTTTCAGCGAAGACCGGCTATGGGATCAAGGAGCTGTGGCGGAAGATCGAAGAAGCAGGGAACAAGGGAACGAGAGAACAAGGGAACAAGAAAACAGGGACTCGAGATTAGAAAAAGCGTGCTCGGCGGTCAGGATTTCTCGGGGTCGAACCGATGCTGGTCGAGCACGCCCCGGAAGTATGGGCAGACCTCGTAGGCGAAGGCAATTTCGCCGCGAGCGACGCGCTCGTTCAACTGTCCAGAAAAGCGAGCAGCGAATTGGCGATGGGTGGAAAGCAGCCGAAGACCTTGCGCCAGGCGGCCGAGATAGCGGGGAGCGAGGCGCAGCCAGCGACGAGCCGCCCAGTCATTGGCATCAACACAGGCGAACGCAATTTCATCCAGCTTCGCCAGCTCATTGGGAGCGCCCGAGTCGACGCGCCAGACCACGAGCGCGGGAATGGCGGTGAGATCGGTTTCGTTGGATTCGCCTGGCTGAAGGAGGAGCGCTTCATGAAGAGGCGCAGCGTGCGCGTCGCGGCGCAGCAGATCCGGCAGGACACCGCGTTCGTTCATCTCGCGTTCCATGGCCGCCGGTTCCGCGGCCACGCACACCGCGACGGTCTCGCGCTTGCGCAGCTGGTTCTTGAGAATGCGCAGGGCTTCGTCGAGCGGCGTGACAAGAAAATCGACGATGCCATCGCGAACGGCCTGCTTTTGCAGCGCGCGATCCGCGGCGGCGGTGAGCGTGGCCGCACCGGCGATGTTGGCCGCCGCCACCAGCGCGCGGCCCTGCTCATCCAATTCACCGGCATAGAAGAGCGTGCCGCCGAGGCCCGATTCGGGACGGGCCTCGCGGCATGCGATCAGCTTTGCGTAGGCCTGCGCCACATGCACGACAAAGTCGAAGACGGACGGAGATGGAGCAGCGAGGGCCACGATTTCATCCTATCGATCGGCAAGCGTGCGCGGCGCACGTCTCCTGAAAGCCGGATGGATGGAATTACCAGGAAGAATAGGCTTGGCCGTCGGTACCCGTCTCTGTTGAGCCGGAGTGGATGTCGGTGATGCCAGGCTCGGTCTCATCCAGCGAGACCATGGACTCGCTCGTGTCGGTCACCCAGGTTTCTTTGCTGCGGGTCATGGGGTCTACGGGAATCTCCTTGAGATAACCATCCTGAACCAGGTCGTCGAGCGATTGCGGGCCCTTCTGTTTGTCCATGGTGTAGGTATCGATGGCGGTACGCAAGGTCTGCAGGTCTTCCTTCAGGGCGGCCTCGCGCGCGTGCCTGACCGCGCCCACGTACCTGGGAATCGCCAGCAAAAGGAGAATGCCGATGATGGCCATCACGATCATCAGTTCGATCAGCGTGAAGCCGGATTGTGTGCGGTTTTTGCGCAAATGCGTTTCCTCAGATTCTTTCACCACGTGTTGTACTTGGTTCCGTCGAGCCCCGTTCCCTGCGACTTGGAATGCACGTCGAAGACGCTCTGGCCGCCCCAGGAATCCGAATCGGGATCGTCCTGCATGGAGCGTAGACCCCAATCGGTGTCTCCCGTCATGGGATCTTTGGGAATCTTGCGCAGAAATCGCAGCTTCTTCCCTTGCACATCCACGCCGTCGACCAGCGTCTGCAGATCGGGCGGGTAGTTCTGGCTTTCCACCTTGGTCTGGAAGGCGCCGCGGTCGGCCGCGTCCTTGTACTTGTCGATGGCGTCGCGCATCATCCAGAGATCGTAACGCAGTTCACGTTCCTTCTGCCGCTTGACCTGGAAACGCACAAGCGGCAACGCAGCCGACATGAGAATCGTGAGGATGGCAACGGTCACGATCAGTTCGGCCAGAGTCAAGCCGCGTTCGCTCGTGCGCATCGGATTCAAGCGTCCCAGAGTCATGGCTGCGGTTCCTTATTTCAGCACCACCGTGGCTTGGCCTATCGAGACCGGCTGTTGTTGATGAGCGCTATTCTCGACCGAGGCGAGCGTGATGGCCAGAGCGGTTTGGCCCGGGGCCTTGACCTGGAAGGTGAGGAAGCAGGCCACGCCCGTGCCGGAGATACCGTGCGTGCCCGGGGGGCGCGACATGGCGACGGTCGAAGTTCCCGACTGGTCATCGTGAATGGGGGGCGCAGCCTGTCCATCGCGGCTCAGCAGGTCGCCGGCTGCGACGTTGACGAGCATGAGTTTCGCAGGGTCGTAGTGCACCTGGAAGGCGATGGAGGTGACATCCATCCCCCCGTTGAGCACGACGGGAACCTGGAATTTGGCGCCTTTGGCCAGAGGGGTTGCGGGCGCATTGAGAGCCAGACTGGCGCTGGCGGCGGGGGGGGCCGGCGCCGTAGCTGCTGGCGCGGGCGCAGAGGTTTGCGGTGCAGCGGCGGCCGGCGGGGGCGTAGCTGCCGGCAGCGAAGGCGGGGGCGAGGCGGGCGGCTGAGCGGGTTGCGGGGCGAAGGATGGGGGAGGCGCTTGCGCGGTCGCGGCAGGGCCGGTATTCGCCGCCATATCGGCCCGCAACTGTTCCAGCATCTGCGGCGCCGCTTCTACCGCACTCTGGGCAGGCATCGAGCCCATGGGGGGCCTCTCCATGGCGGTGGGACGAACCGCAGGCGCCGCGGCAGGCGCTGGGGAGGGATTCTCGTTATCGGAGTGCCGCAACTCGATGGAGGTCTGTCCCAGGCCGGTGTCGATGACGCGCAGGTTGGCCTGATCGAGTTCCTGCGAGCGCACGATGTGCGGCACCACCACGAACACGATGTCGTCGTCCTGGATGGTGTGATCCTTCGATCCGAAGATGTACCTGATGATGGGGATGGCGCTCAAGCCGGGGATGCCGTTCCAGTTCACGGATTCCTGCTTGTTCTGAATTCCGCCCAGGATGCTGGCCTCGCCCTCGCGCAGGCGGATGGTCTGATCGACCACGCGCTGGCTGATAATGGGTTCGGTGACGCCGCTGATGGTCTCGGTGCCGCTCTCCGCCGAAACTTCGATCTTGATCTTCAGGGTCACGTCGTGATCGTAGTGAATGCTCGGCGTCATCTCAATATTCACGCCCACGTCCTGGTACTGAAACTGGGTGTTGACGAGCGAGCTCACGAGCGCGGTGGCCGCGCCGGTCTGGTAAGAACCGGTGGCAATGGGGATGCGCGAGCCGATCTTCATGGTGGCTTTCTGCGCATCGGTGGCGCGGATGCGCGGGCTCTGCAGAACCTTGGTATTCGAGTCCGTGAGCAGCAGATTGAGCGTAGCCGAGCCAATGGTGACGGCGAAGTTCGTGGAGTTGAGGTGGGCGAGGTTATAAAGGGTCGGGCTGACGCTGGTGGTCCCGGTGGTAGAGGTGGTGGAGGTGGACGTGCTCGTCGAGCCGCATGAGTTCGATTGAGCGCAATTGGGCTGCAGGGCGACACCGAAACTGTTCGGCCAGGCAAAGCCCAGGGTCTTCTCCCAGTTCTTGCTGACTTCCAGGACCCCGATGTCGACGACTACTTCGCCGCGCGGCTTGTCGAGGTCATCGATCAGTTGCTGGGCCAACAACAGTTCGTCGGGGGTGCCGCGCATCACGATGGCGTTCTGGCTTTGCACCGGAAAGACCTTGGCAGTCGCACCCATCACATTGCGGATGGCGGTGGTGACATCGTTCAAATCGTTTTGCTGCCAGGCGTTGGTCAAATAGAACGTCTGCACCGCCTGCTCGTCCAGGTCGCGGCGCTTGGAGGGATTGTTCTGGGCCACGAAAATGGTATTGCTCGTCACCGGGCGCCAGAAGGTGTTCGACATCACGCTTACAATGCGCAGCGCATCGAGCAGCGAAACATTATTCAGATCCACCTCAATCCGGGTGGAGTGGTAGTCGGGATCGAAGAGAACGTTGATGCCTGCGGCTTTGCCCACCGTCTCATACACCACCTTGGAGTCCTCGGTCATGTGCAGCAGGAGCGGCTCATTGGAAACCGGCTTGAGCTCGGGCGGGGACTCGATGGTCTCAAGTTGCTCGGCTAATGCGGGGGGCTCGGGAAGCCCGACCTCAGGCGCCGGCGCGGCTTCGCCCTGCTTCTGGCGGATGCGGGCGATCTCCTGCTGCGCGGCCTCGTTGCTGGGATCGATTTCTGCGGCGTGAAGAAACTCCGCCAGGGCTCCCTGGGTATCCCCTGCGCGGGCTAACTTGCGGCCGTTGCTCACGTGGACGGAAGAGGCCGTGACGCGTACGCGCGCAATGGCAATCTTGAAGCGGGGGTCGTTGGGATTTTTTTTGAGCGCCTTCTGGTAGTCGTCGAAGGCGGTGTCGTATTCTGCGCGCGCCTCCGCAGCCTGGCCCTGCTTGTAATCGGTATTCGCCGATTCGCCGAAAGCCTTCGCGCCGGCCAGGCCAAAGCCTGCTACCGCGGCAAACAGGGCGATGGTGAAAATCATTCTCGATGTCATGATTCCGGCTGCGGCCGGAGCGGGCGTGCTGCGATTCATCCTATTCCCCGGCGTTTTCACGGGTTCGCGCACGCTCTCCCGGGCCGCTCGTTCGAGCCCGGACTGCGGGGCTGCGGCGGGCGTCCCGAGGAGATTGCTTGTGCCCATCCTTGGCGAAATACGCTGCTCTATTCTAGCAAAGCTCTGCTGACCGCCGGCGCAACCTGCGTCGATGCGATGGCAAAGACAGCTTTTCGCCGTTGGGGTGGGAGCAACAGGGAGCGGCGGCCTTGTGCGGAAGCGAGACAGGATGCGGTAACTCCGGTTTTGCCGTAGGATGAAGCTTCAAGGACGCTTGCCCGTGCCCCGCCAAAACAGCCACGTCACCGTTCCCCAAGGCGCGCAGCCCACGAAGAAGCCGGCCAAGCCGCGCGATGCTGTGGCCAGCGGCGAACGCGATGCGGCGCAGAACCGGCGGGCGAGCCACGATTACTTTCTGCTCGAGAAATTCGAGGCCGGCGTGGCGTTGCGCGGCACGGAGGTAAAGTCGATCCGCGAGGGAAAGGCCAACCTCAAGGACTCCTACGGGCTCATCAAAGATGGCGAGGCGTTCCTCCTGAACATGCATATCGGACCTTACTCCCACGGCAACATCGCCAACCACGACGAGACACGCACCCGCAAACTCCTGCTGCACCGCGGCGAAGTTCGCAAGCTACTTTCCAAGACGCAGATCAAGGGGCATACGCTCATCCCCACGCGGCTCTATTTCAAGAATGGACGTGTCAAGTGCGAACTGGCGCTGGCCCGTGGCAAGCAGGACTGGGACAAGCGGGAGACCGAGCGCCGGCGGGAGGCGGATCGCGAGGCCAGGGCGGCGATCAAGGCGAATAAGCACAGAAACAGCCGGTAGCTCTTCGCTCGTCGCGGGATCGCGACTTGAGATTCGAGGTCTCAGGACACGCCTGTAGGAGAGACGCCTTGGTGCGCGTTTTTCGAGGGAAGAGCCGGTTCGAGTTGCGATGACCGGGATCTCCATCCCAGTGGGCAAAACACGCTCGCCAGGCGCACCGCGGACCCGAAATGCCCAGCGCGCCGGAATCACATCCGCACAATGTGGGAAATTCGGGGAATGATATCCCTATTCATCGCCGATAAGGCTGAAGGGGCGGCGTAGAACATGTACAACATTTCCCAACAGAAATATGGCTATCAACTTACCTTCGGTGGCTCCATCGACGTAAACGAGATGAATCACTGGCGCGAAGAGTCGCGTAGCGCGCTGACATCGGCTCCAAAAGGCTTTGGAGTCCTGATTGACATGCGCGGGCTCAGACCGGGCGGCCTGAAGGCCGATGCGCAGCCCATCATGGTGGATGGGCAGGCGATGTACCGCAAGGCCGGCATGGTGCGCAGTTGCGTGATTCTGAGTTCGGCCACGGTCACCATGCAGTTCCAGCGCCTGGCCAGGGAGTCCGGCATCGATAGCTACGAGCGTTACATCAACGCTGCCGCCCATCCCGACTGGGAGGCAAAGGCCGTCGCCTGGCTGGAGAATCAGGTCGATCCAGGCATGTGAATCCGGAGGGTGCGCAACGCGCTTGATTCCCTCGGCTCAGAGTGGTGAAATGGATTCTCGCCATTTTGAAAGCCGAGGGAGGGGCTTACGTATGCGCCTGTCTCCGACCATCCTGTGCCTCAGTGTTGCCGTACTGTTGGCGGTTGCTCTCACGCCGCCGGGACTGTCCGCGCAAAACGCCGCGCGGGAAACGGCTTCCGGTTCAGGCGCGACAGGAACCCAAGCCGCGCCTGAGGCCACGCTGCGCACCAGCGCCAACCTCGTTTTGGTGGACGTGGTGGCGACCGATCGTGATGAGCCGGTTCTGGGGCTGGAGCGAAAGGCGTTTCACGTCTTTGAAGACGGGAAAGAGCAGCCGATCTCATCGTTTGACGTGCACCAGCCGGCTGTTGCCGTCGCGCCGCCGGCATTCCTGGCTGGGGCGCTGCCCGCCAACACCTACACCAATCTGCCTGCAACGCCACCGTCGAGCGCGGTGAATGTGCTGCTGCTCGACGCGTTGAATACACCGTTGAACGACCAGATGCTGGTGCGCCGGAAGATGATCGATTACCTCGGGTCCATCAAGCCGGGCACCACGCTGGCCATCTTCACGCTCTCGACGCAATTGCGGATGATCACGGCCTTCACGACCGATGCAGGCGGGTTGGCGAAAGCGTTGAAAAGCCCGAAAGCCAACACGCAACAATCTGCGTTGCTCGATACGCAGCAAACATCCGATCTCAATACCACTCGGCTCAACGCCGTGGACGGTGGCGCGAACGATCCCAGCCTGAGAGGTGAAAGTCCTTCGTCGGTGCTTCCCAGTGAGGCCATGAACGCAGTGGATGAGCTGCGGAGATTCGAGGCGGACCAGGGTTCTTTCCAGATTGACGTGCGGGTGAGGACTACGCTGAGCGCGATGCAGCAACTTGCCCGCTACCTCGGCGGCATCGACGGACGCAAGAATGTCATCTGGTTTTCCGAGGCGTTTCCCATCGTCATGCTTCCGGATCAGTCGCTCGGCCTGAGCGGATTCGCCAACATCAACAGCTACCGCGAAAGCATGCAAAAGACGGGCGATATGCTGACCGCAGCGCGCGTTGCCATCTATCCCGTGGACGCACGGGCGTTGTGGGTCCCCTCCCAATTCAGCGCCACACGAGGCTTTGTATTACCCGCCCAGGCAACGAACCCGAACAGCATCACGCAGGAAGACGAAGAAGTGCACAACCAGCAGACCGCGATGCAGGTGCTGGCCGAGGAAACCGGCGGCAAAGCCTACGTGGACACCAACGATTTCGACAAGGCGGTGGCCGACGCGGTCAAAAATGGTTCCAGCTATTACACGATTGCGTATGTGCCGCCGGGCGCGCATCTCGACGGGAAGTACCACAAGATCCAGGTGCGCGTGGACGGCGACCGCGGCGTAAAGCTCCAGTTCCGCCGCGGCTATTACGCCGATGCGGCGGGAGTTTCCGGCCCCGATCAAGCGGGAGCAACCGGCTCATTCGCAGAGGCTATCGCCCACGATGCGCCGGCGACGACGCAGCTCCTGTTTCGCGCGCGCGTGCTGGCAGCGGCTGACCCGCAGCTGCAGGGAGCCGGCACCGCCAACGGGCCCGCGGGACAGATAACGATCAAAGGGACGGCGCATCGTTACGTCATCGACCTGACCCTGGATGCGCACGGATTGACCTTCAATCCCGGGCCGGATGGCAGCCATGAAGCCTCTTTAGAGCTGGCCATGGTGGCATACGATGGCAAGGGGCAGGCGGTGAATTTCTATCAGCATTCGTTCCATCTGGGTCTGAAAGACGCACAGATGGAGCGCATTCTGGCCTCGGGGATCGCTCTCAGGTTGCCTTTCGATCTGCCTGCGGGTGAGATTAACCTGCGCATCGGGGTCCACGATTTGAATGCCAACCGCGCGGGATCGCTGGAAGTGACGCTGCCGGTGAGTGAGCGGTAAGCGGGCCCGGGGCGGGACGGATGATAGAACGGAAATCAGCGGATGACCTTGACTTCGATGCCGAGGTTGAGGCTTTTCCAGGCAGCGCCGGTGGTGTAAACGGCAGCTTTGCGGTGAAGAGCGAGGTCTAGGTGTTTAGTCCCGGCATTTGATGGGTTGGATTGAGAGTAAATCTGTGCGGTTCTTTTTGCCAGCATTTAACGATGA
>Ga0335078_10011458_pt1 | contig 13151 bp, 12 predicted proteins | sample Lox_Sample_32_FD_206711 | JGI IMG/M metagenome (GOLD analysis project Ga0335078, IMG submission 206711) | Soil microbial communities from Loxahatchee National Wildlife Refuge, Florida, United States - Lox_Sample_3.2 | ecosystem: Environmental > Terrestrial > Soil > Wetlands | place: USA... | reverse complement strand
CGCTGTTCAGACCCTGCAGAGCGGTCGCCAGGATCTCCATATAGCCGTTATCGGCTGAAACGAGCTTTTTTCGAGAAACTTTTTCGCTCTCGTAAGTGCTTGCGCCGCAGCAACTTCTCTCTGTACCATCGGAATCGTGGCTGAATCCGATCGGCGCCGGACCCTCCCGGCCGTCCATGAAGTGATCGAACGCCTATCCCCCGCCCTCGCTCGCTATCCGCGAGCACTTCTGGTCGCGGAAATCCGCCGGGCGCTCGACCGCGCGCGCCATGATCTTCGCGCCGGCGCCAGTTCCTCGATTTCCATCGAAACTCAGGTCGAGCAGGGGCTCGCCAATCTGGAACGCGATTCTCTGCGCCGCGTCATCAACGCCACCGGAGTGGTGCTGCATACCAACCTCGGCCGTGCTCCACTCGGCGCGCTTCCCATTGCGCCCGGCTACACCAATCTGGAATATGATCTCGCCACCGGCCGCCGCGGCAAGCGGGATAGCCACCTCGCGCCGCTTTTCGATCGCCTGCTCGGCGCGCCGGCCATCGCGGTCAACAATAACGCCGCCGCCATTTTTCTTGCCTTGCACGAACTGGCCTCCGGCGGCGACGTGGTGGTCTCGCGCGGCGAGCTGATCGAAATCGGCGATGGCTTTCGTATCCCTGAAATTATGGCGCGTTCGGGCGCCGTGATTCGCGAGGTCGGCACCACCAACCGCACGCGCATCGAAGACTTCCGCGACGCGGTCAACGAAAACACGCGGTTGCTGCTGCGCGTGCACCCGAGCAATTTCCGCATCCAGGGCTTCACTGCCCGGCCTGAGCTGTCCGAGTTGGTGGCCCTCGGCCACGAGCGCGGCATCCCGGTCTACGAAGACCTCGGCAGCGGCTGCGTCGTGGACCTCCGCCCGTTCGGCATCGACGAGCCGCTCGTATCCGAAAGCCTTCTGGCCGGCGTGGACCTGGTCTCGTTCAGCGGCGACAAACTGTTGGGCGGCCCCCAGGCCGGTATTCTCGCCGGCAAGCCGGAAATCGTTAGTCGTTTACGGCGCAACCCGCTCTTTCGCGCCCTGCGGCTCGACAAGATGGTCTACCAAGCGCTCGAAACGACGCTCCGTAATTTGATTTTTGAGCGCTGGGGCCAGGTCCCCGCGCTCGCCATGATTCGTCAATCCGCAATGGAAATTCGCGCCCGCGCCGAATGCTTCCTCGCACGCACAGGCATTGCGGCCGACCTTGTCGATGGTTCGTCGGTCATCGGAGGCGGAGCGACACCCGAGCAGCACATTCCTACCTGCCTGATCGCGTTGACTGTGCCTCACGTGGCAGAGATCGAGCGCCGCCTGCGCTCCGGCGACCCGCCCGTCATCGCCCGGATCGAAAACGAGAAACTGCTGCTGGACCTCCGCACCGTGCTGCCCACCGAAGAAGACGAGGTGGCCGAAGCCTTGAAGCAGGCATTTGCCAAAGCCTGAATCCACCCGCCTCGCGAACGTCTACAATGGTTCCCACCATGTCAAAGTTTCGAACGCAACCTTGGACGCGCCGGCAAGCTCTGGAACTTCTCGGAATCAGCGCGATAGCCGCAGCCATTCCGAGCAAGCTCTCCGCACAGGCGCCGGCCTTCCCCAAAGGCGCGATCATCCGCACGGTCCTCAACGACTACACGCCCGAAGAATTGGCCGGCGGCGCAACCCTGTTCCATGAACACTTGCAGCTGGCTCCGGACTTCAACGCCAAATTTGCAGCAGCCACGGCGGCCGCCCGGGCCGCCAATGGGCTGCCGCCCGCTCCTCCCCGCGCCGGTGCGGGCCGCGCCGGCGGGCCTCCTCCTCCGGACATCATGCACAACGTCGATCTCATGACCGCCGAAGTCGTGAGAGCCAAAACCGAGGCCAACATCGCCTGCATCGTCGACGCCGGTCATGCGGACATGGGGCGCGACATCAATTTCATTCGCCAAGTCTCGATGAAATCCGGCGTGTCGGTCGTCGCCGGCGGCGGCTTCTATTCGCAGCCGTTCTATCCCAAGGAAATCTCCACCATGAGCGAAGAGCAGATCGTCAAGGCGCTCGTCCAGCAGGCTGACCACGACACGCTCGGCGTCTTCGGCGAAATCGGCTCCTGGGATGAAATTACCGCCGATGAACGTAAGGTCTTCCGCGCGGTCGGCCGCGCACACGTCGCGACCAACCTTTCGATCTTCACGCACACCGGCATCCCGGGCAAATCGGCGCTCGAACAGCTCGACATCCTCGAAGACGCCGGCGTCAAACCCGATCGCGTAGTCATCGGACATCTGGGCAATTTGATCGACCCGAGTGTCTATGTGCAGAAGGCGATCTGCCGGCGCGGCGCGTATGTCGGTTTTGACCGGCAAGGCGGCAACAACGATGCCCAGCAGGTTCCCCTGGTGATGGCGCTCATCGAGGCAGGCTTTGCCAGCCATCTGATGTTCTCCGCCGATGCCTCGAGCGGTTACGCCAAAACGATGACCGTATTTCTGCCGAAGCTGAAAGCCGCCGGCGCGACGGACGAGGTGCTGCACCAGATTATGGTCGACAACCCCCGCCGGTTTCTGGCGTTCGTCCCGAAACGGCCACGCAAACGAACCTGACAGCGCCACATGATACGCTCGGGGCATGCGGATACCGCAACTCGCGGCGGTCACGTTGATGGCCGTCCGCCTGTGGGCCCAGCAGCCGGCGTATCTGAATCCTTCCCTACCCATCGATCAGCGCGCCGACGACCTGGTCAGCCGGATGACGCTCGAAGAAAAAGCCTCGCAGTTAGTCAACCAATCCCGCGCCATTCCGCGCCTGAATGTGCCCGCTTACGATTGGTGGAGCGAGGCCCTGCACGGCGTCGCGTTCGGCATCGCTACCGTCTTCCCGGAACCGATCGGCCTGGCTGCCACGTTCGACACAAACCTCATCCACGAGATGGCCATCGCGATCGGGACCGAAGCGCGCGCCAAACACAACATGGCCGTCCGCGCCGGCCGCCGCAGCATCATGGAAGGGCTCGATTTCTGGGCGCCCAACCTCAATATCTTCCGTGACCCGCGCTGGGGACGCGGCCAGGAGACGTACGGCGAAGATCCTTTTCTTACGGCGAGGATGGGCGTCGCCTACGTCACCGGCATGCAAGGCGACGACCCACGATACCTGCGGGTCATCTCGACGCCGAAGCATTTCGCCGTCCACAGCGGGCCGGAACCCGTCCGCCACAGCATTGACGTGAAGGTTTCGAAGCACGACGAGGAAGACACCTATCTCCCAGCGTTCCGCGCCGCCGTCGTCGAAGGCAAAGCCTGGTCCGTCATGTGCGCCTATAACCGCGTGAACGGCCAACCGGCGTGCGGCAACCAATTCCTCCTCCAGGACCAGTTGCGCGATCAATGGAAATTTCAGGGCTATGTGGTGTCCGACTGCGGCGCCGTGGAAGATATCGAGAGCGGCCATCAGTACGTCAAGACGCCGGCCGAAACCGCGGCAGTCGCGCTGAAGGCGGGCATGGACAACGAGTGCGCCGATTTCTTTGCGCGGGTCCCCGATAATTCCGATTACGTGAAATACCTGGATGCCGTGAAGCAGGGGCTGCTCACCGAAAGAGGAATCGATCTCGCGGTGAAGCGGCTTATCGGCGCGCGCATGGCGTTAGGCGTGTTCGATCCACCGTCCTTGGTGAAGTACGCGCAGACGCCCGATTCCGAAAATGACAGCGAACCGCACCGCGCGCTGGCGCTCGAAGCCGCGCGCCAGAGCATGGTCCTGCTCAAAAACGACGGCACCCTTCCACTCTCCGCCGGCGCGCAGCGCATCGCGGTCGTGGGCCCGCTGGCCGACCAGATTCGGCCGCTCGAAGGCAACTACAACGGCACACCCTCGCGCGCTACCACGGCATTGGACGGAATCCGCAAGCAGTTCCCATCAGCGACGGTGGTCTATGAGCCCGGAACGAATTTCCTGCGGCCGCCGATCCTGATTCCCGCGGATGCCTTCCGCACCGAAGACGGCACACCGGGCATCACGGTGGAGTTCTTCAAAGGAACCAAGCCAGCAGGGATTCCAGTCTTAACACGCATAGATCCGGACGTCAATCTTGGCCTGGGCTCTCACGTGACGCTGCCCGGCATTGAACAATTCTCCGTTCGCTGGCGCGGCTGGCTGACGGCCCCCGAATCCGGCACCTGGACCATCGGTCTCGAAGGCGCGCGCAACCGGCTGTATCTCGATCGGAAGCTGATTGTCGATGGCTCGAGTTCGGCGTGGCCGCAGAAGAAAACGGCCACCCTGAAGCTGGCGAAGGGGCACAAGTATGCGCTCCTGCTGGAAGAATCGCCGGAGAAAGGCCTGGTCCAGAAGCTGAGTTGGCAGCGCCAGATTCCGAAACCCCTCGAACGCGCGGTAAATGCCGCGAACAACGCCGATGTGACCATCGCGGTCGTCGGGCTCACTTCCGACCTCGAAGGCGAAGAGATGGATGTCGACCTGCCGGGTTTTAAAGGCGGCGACCGCACGAGCCTCGATTTGCCCAGCGAAGAGGACGAACTGCTTAAAGCCGTCCATGCGACCGGCAAACCTCTGATCGTTGCCCTGATGAACGGCAGCGCACTCTCGGTCAACTGGGCGGCGGCGAACGCCAACGCCATCGTGGAAGCCTGGTATCCGGGAGAAGAAGGCGGAGCGGCGCTGGCCGAAACGTTGTCGGGCGCGAATAACCCGGCCGGACGTCTCCCCGTCACCTTCTATAAAAGCGTCGACCAATTGCCGGACTTCACTAACTATTCCATGACGGATCGGACCTATCGCTACTTTCGCGGCCAGCCGCTATTCCCATTTGGATTCGGTTTGAGTTACTCCCGGTTTGAATACAGCAACGTCAAGCTTTCCGGCGCGACGGTTTCGGCCGGCGAGCCGTTGACCGTAGACGTAGACGTGAAGAACGCCAGCGAGCGCGCCGGCGACGAAGTGGTTCAGGTCTATCTCAGCTTCCCGCCCGTGCCCGGCGCGCCGATCCGGGCACTCCGGGGATTCGAGCGAATTCACGTTGCTCCGAATGCAACCAGGCATGTGCAGTTGACCCTGCAGCCGCGCGACCTCAGCCTGGTCGACGAAGCCGGAGACCGGTTGATCGCACCCGGCCTCTATCACCTGAGCGTTGGCGGCGGCCAGCCTGGCGCGTCCGCCCCCGTTGCCAATACCGAGTTCACAATTACGGGAGAGCAAAAGTTACCGGAGTAGACACCACCGCGTGGAGAGACTGGCAGCCAACTACGATTCAGTCCTCATACTGGCCGAACATCCCGGCACCTCCTCGAGAGCCGTGTAGATTGCAAGCCCAAGCTGGCGCGCTAACCGAATCATGTCATCGGCTCCCGCCGAAGGGCCGCCGACGCGCAGCACCGCATCACATCTCTCTACCAGACGGATCGCGATCGGATGAAAGATTTCATGGAACGGTTCATCTCCGATGCGCTTTGATCCGGCCAGTTCAACAAGCGGAAGGGCAAGCCACTCGCCGATCATCGGGATATGCCCCGCCCTGAAGATCGGCAGCGCAAATGTTTCCATGAAGCGCACATTGCGCGCGAGCAATTCCGGGTTGTCATTCGTCCCCGATCGGTAGGGACCCGCAATCAGGATGATCTTCGGCTGTCCGGGCATGCTCAATGTTACCAACTCACTTTCGACCGTCTCCGCCTCCCCTAGCCGATCTACCGATAGCGCACTGCCCTCTCCTGACGCGATCCTGACACCAAGGGAGGATTTTTCAAGATGGCAAATGAATGGGCTGCGTTGTCGAGCGATCTCGCGGCGGCTGTGGAGCGCGCCGGCCGCTCGGTGGTCGCCGTGCACGCGCGCCCGCGCTTTTCTTCAAGCGGCGTCATCTGGCGGCCAGGCGTCATCGTCACCGCGCAGCACACCATCCGCCGCGAAGAAGAGATCACGGTCACGCTGTCGGACGGTACGAATCGCGCCGCGACGCTGGCAGGCAGCGACGCCGGCATGGATCTCGCGGTCCTGCGGCTGGCCGAACCGGCGGGCGAGCCCGCTTCCCAATTCGCGAACGGCACGAAGCCCGGGCACCTGGCGCTCGCGGTCGGCCGCTCCGAGGATTCCGGCGTCAATGCCAGCATGGGGATCATCAGCGCGGTGAGCGGGCCGTGGCGGACCTGGCGCGGCGGGCGGCTCGATCAGTACATCCGGCTCGATCTCACCATGTTTCCGCAGACTTCCGGTGGCGCCGTGGTCGATTCCGCCGGTGCGGTTATCGGGGTTGCGACCTCGGCGCTCTCGCGACTCGCCGGCCTGGCGATTCCTGCCGCGTCCATCAACCGCGTGCTCGAGGAACTGCTCAGCCGTGGACGCGTCGCGCGCGGCTACCTCGGCGTGGGCCTGCAACCGGTCGTGCTTCCCGATCATCAAAAAGGTCTGATCGTTTTATCAACCGAAGCGGGGGGCCCGGCTGCCAACGCCGGCATCCTGATCGGCGACATCCTGGTTGCGGTGAACGGCAAACCGCTGGCCGACACTGACGACGTGCAGGCGGAGCTCGAAACCGCCGGCGTCGGACAAACCGTTCAAGCCGGCGTCCTGCGCGGCGGAGCGCGCCAGCAGATTGCGATCACGGTCGGCGAGCGGCCGCGGAGGGATTGACATGCACAGCTTCGGAGAAACCGCCGAGCGGCTGCGTCGCTCGACCGTGCAGGTGTTTTCGTCCGACGCGCGCAGCGGCGGGTCGGGCGTTATCTGGGGAGCCGACGGGCTCATCGTGACCAACGCCCATGTGGCCCGCTCGTTCCGCAACGAAGTCGAGCTGTGGGACGGGCGCCGCCTGGAGGCGCGCGTCGGCACATTCGACGCGCGGCGCGACCTCGCCACACTGCAGGTTCCCGCGACCGGCCTTCCGACCGCGACCGCCGGCGATTCCACGGCGCTGCGCCCCGGAGAACTCGTCATCGCCATCGGCAGCCCGCTCGGATTTACCGGCGCGCTCACCACCGGCATCGTCCATTCCGTCGGCCCGGTACCTGGGATGGGCCGTCGCAACTGGATCCGCGCCACCGCCCGCCTCGCCCCCGGTAACTCGGGCGGTCCCCTTGCCAACGCGGATGGTCACGTCATCGGCATTAACACTGCCATCGCGCACGGACTCGGTCTCGCGGTGCCGTCGCGCGATGTCGCCGAATTCTTGCATAGCGACGCGCGCCCGCGCCTCGGAGTCACGCTGCGGCCGGTTGTCTTCGATCGCAACCGCTTTGGCATGCTTATCCTCGAAATCGAGTCAAGCAGCGCCGCCGATCGCGCCTCGTTGCGCGTCGGTGACATCCTGATCACGTGCAACGGCCGCCCGCTCGATTCGCCCGACGCTCTGAGCGATGTTCTCGATGCCGCTTCCGGCTCCATCGCGCTGCGGTTTCTTCGCGGCGATTATCACCGCACGCGCGAAACTGTGGCTCGACTCGAAGCGCGGGCGGAGGCGGCGTGATCCGTTTGCTCATCGCGGCGCCCACGGCCGTGATGCGCGCCGGTCTCGAAGCGCTGGTCGGTGCCGATCCCGAGATCGAACTGGCCGGCTCTTTCCTGGACCTGTCTTCGGTTGAGGCGCTGCGGCCGGATGTGGTCCTGGCCGCAGTGCCTCTCGATGACCTCGCGACGCCCCATGAAGGCCCCGCGCCCCCCATTGTGCTGCTTTCGGATGACGCTCAGCCGGCATGGACGCCCGAGACGCTGCGCCTCGGGGTCCGCGCCCTCTTGCCGCGCAACGCTGCGCCGTCCGAAGTGTTGGCCGCGGTCGAAGCCGCTGCAAATGGCATGGCCGCGCTTGCTCTGGAGGATCTCGAAACCCTGCTGGCCGCCGCGAACCCTGGTCCGGTTTCCGCCGAGCCTTCCGTCCTCACCCCACGCGAGCTCGAAGTCTTGCGGATGATGGCCGAAGGCGCCGCCAACAAAATTATCGCCTGGAAGCTCGGCATCTCCGAACACACCGTGAAATTTCATGTTGCCTCTATTCTCGGTAAGCTGCACGCCGGAACGCGCGCCGAAGCCGTCGCCATCGGCATGCGCAAAGGCCTGATCCTGATTTGATCACCCCAGCGGTTGGTTCCGTAAGCTGAGCCAAAATTCCTACAAGTGGAAGACTAAGTCGGCATAGCCCACTTACTGCTCACAATCTGCGTAATTCTGCTTGCCCTGTTTGCCGGGGCATGATACAGTTCCTGGCAATCCAGGAGGGATTCTCATGCCGACTGTCACAATTGTCGTGGGTTCCGCCGCACCGATTTCTGTTCCGTGGACGCAGAACATGAACGTTCAAGACGCACTCGAATCCGCGTACAACGTGATTCAGAACAGCGCCGATTTCAGTTTCGCCATACAATTTTTTGGCACCTTCCAGGGCAGTCCTCTCGGTTACATGGTGATCATGATGAACGGCGATTACGATCTGCCCGGCACTGGCGAGTACTGGGCGCTGCTCGTCAACGGCATCTATGCATCCAAGGGCATTGACTACACAGTGCTGAATCCGGGCGACACGGTTTCATTCATCAATGAGCCGTACGCCGACACGAAGCATCAAAACACGGCTGTGGCGATTAAGCACTGGCACTACGTCAGCTTGAAAATCAAAGCCGAGACGGCCGCCAGGACACAGTAAGGCACCGTCCTACACAGCAGCCGCTGCTCAGGCCACCTTATATTTGTCGCGGCATTGCGCGGAGCAAAAATAGACGAGCTGGCCGTTTACGTTGCGGGTGACGCTGGCTTGGGTCGAAACATAAGTCCCGCACACGGGATCTTTCTTCAACTCTCCGCCCGCCGAAACCGGCGGCGGATCGGCAGAGCGCCGTTGAGGGGGAGGGTACGAGCGAAGGCTCGTAAAGATGCTCCTCAGTACCGACCTGATCAGAAAAAGGACCAGGACCGGAACTAAAAACCGGATCACTAAAAAACGAATCATGACGGTGGGACGGAAGCACACGGCCTCCGTCCCGAATTCTCAAACTACTTCTTGCCCTTCTTGGCGGCAGGATTCTTGTATTGCGTATTCACTGTCTCCCCAAGGGTCGCCAGCATCGATTTCGCGGAATCTGCGAACGGCCCGTCGGGTTTCAGTTCGAGGTATTTCTGGAAAGCGTCCGCCGTTCCGGGCACGGGCGTGACTTTGCCGTCGCCGGCGATGGTCGCCTTCGAGAGCAGATAGACACCATATTGATATTGCGCATCCGCATAGTTCGGATCTGCTGCAATCGCCTTCTTGAAAGCGTCTCCGGCCGGCTCGTTCGCCCCGGAATTGACCAGCAGCGCGCCGAGATTGTAGTAGTACCGGCCCGCATTCGGCGGATCCAGTGTTGCAGCTTTCGTCAGCTCGGCCTGGGCTTCGGGAATCTTCTTCGCCTTGGCCAACGCGAGCGCGAAATTGTTGTGATAGCCGGGGTCGTCGGGCTTGAGCTCAATTGCCTTCTGATACGCATCGAGACCCTTCTGCATCTCGGCGTCGCCCTCCGGACCTTTCTTACTTTCGCCGAGCGACATCTCCGCTTCGGCGAGCTGAGCCCACACCACGTGCTGCTTCGGATCCAGTTCGCTAGCCTTGTTGAAATTCGTGACGGCCTGGTCCCACTGCTTGGCCTGCGCGGCAGCCATGCCGGCGTTGAACGCGTCGTTCAACTCCTTATTCTTCTTCATGGCCTCTTCGCGCTCTTTCATTTGCTTTTCCAGCTCGGCCTTTTGCGCCGCCGACATCCCGCGCGTGGCATCCTGAGATGCCTGAGCTTGCGCCTGGCCCGCTGCGGCGGCTGCTGCACTCTTCGACAGATCGAAATCGACCGGCGGCATATCGCTACTGCGGAGTTGCACGTCTTTTACGCCGTCTTTATCCTGGCCGTTCACCGAGACGGTGATGTCATACTTCCCCAGCGGCAGGCCGGCATGAAGAAAGTGGCCTTTTTTGTCGGTTTTCACCTGATAATGGCCCTTGATGTCGGTGCGGTCAATTTTGATCAACGCACCCTGTAGCGGCTTACCGTCTTCGCCTTTGACGTTTCCTTCCAGATTCGCAGTCTGCGCGAGCGCAGAAAAGGCAAAGAGGACCACCCCAGCCGTGGTCATAGCCAGCTTCCGTAGCTTCATACAACCTCCAACCAACGAGTGACTTGTGATTAAGACACAGTATACCGCAATGCGATTTGAAGGACTTGCGTCCTATTCGTCGAATAGTCCGATTTGTTCCCTGGGTGCTTCCTTGGGTTTCCGCTTTTTCAGTGGACTGCCCACCACGCCGAGCACTTCGACCGTCCGCAACGCGGTGCGGGGGATGAAAATTCTTTGCTGAGGGCTATACGGATCCGGCGGAATGATCGTAAACCCATGAGGTTCAAGGGGAAGCAGGTTATTCGGCATGACCCCTTCAAGGAGGTCTCCGTCGCGGAAAACAAAACAGATCCACAGGCCCTCCATTTTGGGGCGGGTATTGAATACACGCCGCGTCGCGGGTTCAGGAGTATCGAAGTCTCGGACAAACGAGACAGTTTTGATCTCCTCGTACGGGACGGTCGCTACATTCCCGTCTTCAGAGAGCAACTCAATCCCGGTAAGCTGCTGGTAGGTGGTCGGGTTCACATAACCGGTGAGCGCCTCCCGGTCAAACCGCCGAATGACTGCTTTCTTGGTGGTAGAGCCGGCCAAAAAACCACCTCAGGGCGTGAACAATGTTTCAAACATTTCGGCGCTTATTGTATCATTGGCACGATGCCTGAAGACAGGACAACCGGAACGGCGGAGTTGCGTCCGCAGATCCAGGCATTTCTGAACTTCTGCCGGGTAGAGAAGGGGCTTTCGGCCAACTCCCTCAGCGCGTATTCCTCTGATTTAGAAAAACTTAATAAATTTTTGGGCGAGGCGGCCCCGGTTCCTTCCACGGAGGATCTCCGCTTCTATCTCGACTCTCTATATCAGGCTGGCTTAGGCAGCCGATCGGTTGCCCGGCATCTGGCTACCTTGCGGAACTTCTCGGCATTTCTGGTTCGCGAGGGCGTGTTGGCCACCGACCCATCGGAGCACCTGCGCACCCCGAAGCAGTGGCAGGCTATCCCTAAGTTTTTGAATCTTGACCAGATAGAGGCTCTGATCGGGACGCCGGACACATCCCGGCCGACCGGCGTCCGGGACCGGGCGATGATTGAACTCTTGTTTGCCAGCGGACTGCGGGTCTCTGAGTTGTGCCGGGTGGGCGTAAGCGATCTCAATCTGGAAATGGGGGTACTACGCACCACCGGCAAGGGGAATAAACAACGGCTGGTTCCGGTGGGCAAGTCGGCCCTGGCGGCCGTGAAGATGTACCTGGAAGGCGGCAGGAGCGCGCTATTGAAAGGGCGCGCCAGCCGGTACTTGTTTGTGACCGCGCGCGGAGCCTGTCTGACCCGGCAGGCATTTTGGAAATTATTGGCCGGGTATGGACGGAAAACGGGGGTTTTCCACGGGCTGACCCCGCACGTGCTTCGTCACAGCTTCGCCACCCATCTGTTGGAGGGCGGCGCCGACCTGCGCAGCGTGCAGGTCATGCTCGGCCACGCGGATATCTCGACCACGCAGATTTATACCCACGTGATGCGGTCGAGGTTGCAGCGCGTCGTGGCGGAGCATCATCCGCGGGCCTGAGACCCGGCGGGACGGTTGTTGGTGATTACAGGTCGAAAGCGCTTGCAATGAGCGATTACATTTACATGCTCGAGAGCCACCTGAGCACGGACCAGAACCGTGTGGTGGAAGAAGTCGAGGCGGCGGCCGGCCAGGCGAACGTCAATTTGTTTCTGACCGGCGGAGCGATGCGGGACATGCTGGCCGGTTTTCGCATCCGCGATCTGGACTTTTCGGTCGAAGGCAACGCCCTGAAGGTCGCCAAGACGGTGATCGAGAAGGCGGGCGCGAAGCTCGTCTCACAAGATGAGAACCGGAAAACGACGGAACTGGTGTTTGACACGGGAGTGACCGCGCAAATCGCGATGTCGCGCCAGGAGAAGTACGCCAAGTCCGGGGGCAAACCGCAAGTGACCGCGGCGACGATCCAGGAGGACTTGCGCGGCCGCGACTTCACGTGCAACGCCATCGCTCTTTCCTTGAACCGGGCGTCGCGCGGGCTACTGCTCGATCCGATGAACGGGCTGGCGGACATCGAGCGCCACGAGTTGCGGTTGACCAACCCGTACGGGCTCTATGACGACCCGTCTCGATTGCTGCGCCTGCTTCGTTTCCGTGTGCGGCTTGGGTTCAACATCGAAGAACGCACCCAGATGCAGGTGGCCAATGCGCGAGAAGCCGAGGTGGAGAAGCTGATACCGCCTCGAGTCTTCTTCGAGGAACTGAAACGCATCAGCGCCGAAGACAGCCCGGCGGAGATTCTCAAGGCGTTGGAAGAGGCAAACCTGATTACCTTGTTTTCGCCGGCTCTGGCGGGGCCCAAATTAAACCTCGCCGGTATGGCGAAATTCGAGAAGCTGGCGCGTCTGCTGCCGGACGATGTGCGCACGCGCGCGGCGCGGCAGGGCCCGTTTTTCTATGTGCTCACCGAGAAGCTGAACGCCAAGGAGAAACAGGCCTTGATCAAAGGCACCGAAATGCGTAAGCCCGAGGTGGATGTGTGGCAGAAGCTGGATGCGCGGGCGAAGAAACTGGAGACGGCACTGCGGTCCGCACGTATCCGCAAGGCTTCGCAGGTGTACTTCCTGGTCGCGCAGGGAGCGCCGGAGGACGTGATGTTCGTTCTCTATCATTCGGCGCTCAAGCCGGTGCAGGAGCGGCTCAAGAGTTACTTCCAGAAATACCTGCCGGCGATTCAGGAGATTACGCCAGAAGAATGGGCGGCCGTGGACGCCAAAGGCGGCGCGCGACGGAACCACAAAGCACGCGAAGAATTCATTGCGGACCGGCTGGACAAGCGGCGCAAACCCGCTCCGCCACCGCCTCCACCGCCGGTAGTCGAAGCGCCACGGCCGGGGATGCGGGGGCGTGGACCGGGCGGAATTTAGTTCAGATCGATCTTGCGCTTGGTGTGACCGTTGCCGCGGCTCAAGCCTCGCAGGAACGTCTGTAAATCTCGTTCCGTCTTCTTCTGCGCAAGAGCGAGGGTGCGCAAGTCCTTCCGGGTTTCCACCAT